>ERZ773193.3138-NODE-3138-length-15708-cov-17.025426_pt1 | contig 15708 bp, 10 predicted proteins | sample MGYA00511110_ERZ773193 | MGnify/ENA primary metagenome ERZ773193 (study PRJEB29015, sample SAMEA2737784) | human gut metagenome | biome: human gut; feature: human-associated habitat; material: faeces | place: China | collected 2012 ...
CGTAGTCGTAGCTGGCGTAACCGCGGCTGCGGCTCTTGATGGCGTCAAAGAAGTCATAAACAATCTCGCCCAGCGGAATCTGGTAATGCAGGTCCACGCGAGTCTCATCCAGGTAATCCATCGCAATCAGGGTGCCGCGCTTTTGCTGGCACAGGTCCATCAGCGGGCCAACATAATCGTTGGGGGTGTAAATGTGGGCATCCACAAATGGTTCTTCCGCCTTGGCAATGCGGGCCGGGTCGGGATAGGCGGAGGGGTTATCGATCACTTCCACCGTGCCGTCCGTCAAGGTCAGCCGGTACTGAACACCGGGGGTGGTGGTGATCAGGTCAAGGTCAAACTCGCGCTCCAACCGCTCGGTGATGATTTCCATGTGCAGCAGCCCAAGGAACCCGCAGCGGAAGCCGAAGCCCAGGGCCGCACTGGTTTCCGGCTCAAAGCTCAAAGCGGCATCGTTCAGCTGCAGCTTTTCCAGCGCATCTTTCAAATCAGGGTAGTCGGCGCCATCGGCGGGGTAAATGCCGCAGAACACCATCGGCGTTACCTGGCGGAAACCGGGCAGAGCTTCCGCCGTGGGGGCTTCGGCCAGGGTGATGGTATCGCCCACGCGGGTATCGCGCACGGTCTTGATGGAGGCCGTCAGGTAGCCGACTTCACCGGCCTCCAGCTTATCGCAGGGGGCCAGGGCAGTAGCACCCATGTGGCCCACTTCCACCAGCTGGAAGGTTGCGCCGGTGTTCATCAGCTTGATGGTATCGCCGGGGCGCACGGTGCCTTCAAACACGCGCACATAGACGATAACGCCCTTGTAGCTGTCGTAAATGGAGTCAAAGATCAGGGCTTTCAGCGGGGCATCGGGGTCGCCCTGCGGGGCGGGAACATCCTGCACCACGCGTTCCAGCACTTCGCGGATATTGATGCCCATCTTGGCGCTCACGCGCGGGGCATCTATGCAGGGCAGACCGATGACATCCTCCACCTCTTTGGCGGCGGCATCCGGGTCAGCGCTGGGCAGGTCAATCTTATTCAGGATGGGCACAACTTCCAGGTTGTGGTCAATGGCCAGGTAGCAGTTGGCCAGCGTCTGGGCTTCCACGCCCTGGCTGGCATCCACCACCAGGATGGCACCCTCACAGGCAGCCAGGCTGCGGCTGACTTCGTACTGAAAGTCAACGTGGCCCGGCGTGTCGATCAGGTTGAACTCGTATTCCTTGCCGTCATCGGCGTGGTAGTGCATGGTAACGGCGCGGGCTTTGATGGTAATGCCGCGCTCGCGTTCCAGCTCCATGTCGTCCAGAATCTGGTCCTCCATGGTGCGCTTGTCCACGCTGTCGGTCAGCTCCAGAATACGGTCCGACAGTGTGGACTTGCCGTGGTCAATGTGGGCAATGATACAAAAGTTGCGAATATTGTCGCGTGCCATCAGGTTTCCTCCAAATCGTTCCAGATACGCACCGGCGCGCCGTCCCGCAGGTAAACACGGGGAACCCGGCGGCTGATGCCGCAGATAATTTCATAGTTGATGGTGCCGGTCTTAGCTGCAATGCTGTCGGCGGTATCTGCGCCGATCGCAGCGTTTTCAGGGCCGAATACCGTTACTTCATCATTCATTTTAACATCGGGGATGTCGGTCACATCCACCAGGGTCTGATCCATGCACACCCGGCCGATTATCGGGGCGGGCTTTCCGCGGATGCTCATAACCCCCGCATTGGGGTTGCCATTGCTGCCGGAAAGCGCGCGGGGGTAGCCGTCCGCATAGCCAACGCATACGGTGGCAACCTTGCGGGGTGTGTTGGCTGTGTAGGTGCGGCCATAGCTCACGCTCTCACCGGGTAAAAGGTCCTTTACAAATTCCACAACACTTTTCAGCGTCATGGTGGGGCGCAGGCCGTCAAAATGCACTTCCGGGCTGGGGTCCAGCCCATACAGGATAATGCCTGCGCGGGTCAGGCTGTGGTGCCATTCCGGGTAGCGCATTTGTGCGGCAGAGTTGGCGCAGTGGATGGTGTGCAGGGCAACGCCGTCCGCCTGCAGCCGCTGCACGGTGCGCTCAAACAGGGCGTGCTGGGCTTGGGTGTAGGCTTCGTTTTCCGGCGTGGTGCTGTCTGCCACGGCAAAATGCTGGAAAATACCGCTGAAGTGCAGCTTGGGCAGGGCGGCGCAGCGCTCCATGGCAGCGATTGCCGCCTCAAAGTCAGAACGCACGCTGAACCCAATGCGTCCCATACCGGTATCAACCTTAAAGTGGCAGTGTACCTCCACGCCGGCGTTTTGGGCGGCAGCGGAAAGCGCCTTGGCATACTCTTCGGAATAGACGGTCTGGGTAATGCAGTTGAACGCCAGCTGATCCACCTGCAGCGGGTCGGTGTAGCCCAGGATCAAGATGGGTTTACTGATCCCGTGGCGGCGCAGGTGCCGCGCTTCGGCCAGGCAGCTGACCGCAAAAGCGGCTGCACCGTTTTCTTCCAGCCAGGGCCCGGCCACAGCGGCGCCGTGGCCGTAAGCGTCCGCCTTGACAACGCAGCACACCGGCGCGCCCACCGTCTTTTGGATCAGTGCCAGGTTACTCTGCATAGCATCCAGATCAACCAATGCCCAACAATGCTTTTCGTACAGTTCGTTCGTCATTGCAATCCACCCCATTTCGATACAAAACACAACGCTAGCCCCGCGTGTGCCCGGTATGCAGCGGCCGCCAGCCGTCAAGGCCGCTTTGCTGCAAAGCGTGCAGTGTTTTCTGACGGAAAGCCGGGTCGTCCCGGCTCATCTGCTGCACAAACAATTTGGTCTGTTCGCGCACTGTGGCGCCATCAGCCGGGCAGCGGCTTTTGATGATGGGCAGCCCGGCGTGGTATACCGCGCTTTTTACCTCGCTTTCGGTGGCAAAGATCATTGGCCGGATCAGCGTAATGTTGCGCTGGTCCAGATAGGTCACGGGCGAAAAACACCCAATACGGCCTTCCCGCCAAAGGTTCATGTAAAAAGTCTCCACGGCATCATCCAGGTGGTGCCCCAGCGCCACTTTGTTGCAGCCAAGTTCCTGCGCGGCAGCGTGCAGTGCCCCGCGCCGCATTTTGGCACACAGCGCGCAGGGGTTCGGCTCTTTGCGGTAATCAAATACCACGGGGCCGATATCCGTGCGCCGTATTTCGTAAGGAATGCCTTCCTGCGCAAACAGGTCCGCAAGTGGCTGGTAGTCGGCTTCCACCCCGCCAAAGCGCGGGTCCAGCGTGACCGCCATGACCTCAAACGGAACGCCGAGATACCGCCGCAGGTGTCCCAGCGCCACGGTCAGCGCAACGCTGTCCTTCCCGCCGGAAACACCAACGCATACCCGGTCGCCCGGTGCGATCATCTCGTAATCCTGCACTGCCTTGCGCAGCAGACCCTCCAAGCGCTGCATGCCCGTTCCACCTTACCTTTATACACTCTAAGACGATACTATAAACACCGCTATTATAGCACATCCTGCTGCCCAATGCCAACAGCCGCAGCCAAATCGGAAGAATTTTATCAAAGCACCGCACAGGAGCTGCAAAAACAAAGCCGCGCCCGCGCCGCAGTTTGGTTGGCAAAGCAGGGCAGGGGAGAAAACCGGAAACTAGCAGACTGCACAAAGCGGGCAGAACACTTTGCTGCAGGGTACACAAAAACAGGTGCAAAAGGCAAAACAGTAAAATGCCGTTTGCGAAAACGTTAGAAAACAAGAGAAAACACGAGAGAACAAGAGCTACGCGAGAATAAAATGATTTTATTTGCAAAATCCCTTGACGAAACAGCGCGTATTTGCTAAAATCATACTTGCGCGAAATCAGCGCAGTGCCGTGCTGTGCATTGCGCTTTGAATAAACCGAAATGATTCGGATGCGTCACTATAAAGTATGGAGGATTCAAATCATGAGCACTACTCTCGCTAAGCCCGCTGAGATGGTCGACCGCAAGTGGTATGTTATTGATGCTGCCGGCAAACCGCTCGGCCGCGTTGCTGCCCAGGCCGCTGTCCTGCTGCGTGGTAAGAACAAGACTACCTTTACCCCCAATGTTGACTGCGGTGACCATGTCATCGTGATTAACTGCGACGAAGCTGTTCTGACTGGCAAGAAGCTGGAAAAGAAGTATCATCGCACCCATTCTGGCTGGATCGGCGGCCTGAAGGAAACCCAGTATAAGACCTTGATGGCTGAAGCCAGCGATAAGGCTATGACCTACGCTGTTAAGGGCATGGTTCCTTCCAACACCCTGGGCGCTAAGGCTATGACCCGCCTGCACTGCTACAAGACTGCTGAGCATGCACATGCTGCCCAGAAGCCCGAAGTTGTGGAATTTTGATAAGGAGGCAATAGAAGATGTACGAAACTAAACAGTATTTCTACGGCACTGGCCGTCGTAAGCATTCCGTTGCCCGCGTCCGCGTCTACAATGGCACCGGCAAGATTACCATCAACAATCGTGATATCGACGATTACTTCGGCCTGGAAACCCTGAAGCTGATGGTCCGCAGCCCGCTGGCTCTGACCAACACCGATGGCAAGTTCGATATCGTGATTAACGTTGTCGGCGGCGGTACTTCCGGCCAGGCTGGCGCTATCCGCCACGGCCTGTCTCGCGCTCTGCTGCAGTTCGACCCCGAGCTGCGCAGCACCCTGAAGAAGGCTGGCTTCCTGACCCGCGATCCTCGTATGAAGGAACGTAAGAAGTACGGTCTGAAGGCTGCTCGTCGCGCACCTCAGTTCAGCAAGCGCTGATTTTACCGGAAAGATATGCTTTCAACGGCTCTGCTTCGGCAGAGCCGTTTTTGTTTACATGCAGCAAAACTTTGCTGAACCGAGGTGCGCGACATCCCGCGTCAGCGGCACAGCTTTGCGCACTTCAGTTCGGCAAGTGCAACGGCGACGACCGCCGCCTGCGGCGGAAACAGGGAGGAGCTGTTGGGGCCGCGGCCAGCAAGACGCGAGTGCCGCCCAAGGCACGAAGCGGATGCTGGGAGCCGCAACCCGGAGGAACCTTTCCGGCAGTTCTGCTTCGACAGAACTGCTTTTTTGTTGCCGGCTTTCCCGCTGAACTGAGGTGCGCGACTGCGCATGTCCGGCGGCATTCAAATCACTTGTATTCTCCCGCTCAAATTTTCAGCAATTGCCCCGGATTGCTGAATGCACATTTTCCACATTCGCGCTATACTGTTGTGGAAAACGAAAGCGATGGAAGCGTATGAAAACAGGCATCATTGATGTGGGCGGCGGCCTGCGGGGCATTTACGGCGCGGGCGTGCTGGACCGCTGTATGGAAGAAGGCGTGCAGTTCGACTGCTGCATCGGCGTGTCGGCGGGCAGCGCCAATATGTCGTCCTATGTGGCCGGGCAGCATGGCCGCAATAAGCCCTTTTATCAGGATTACTCCTTCCGCAAAGAGTACATGAGCGTGGGCAATCTGGTGCGCAAACACTCGTATCTGGACCTGGAATACGTCTACGGGGCGCTGAGCAACCGGGGCGGTGAAAACCCGCTGGATTACCCCGCTGTGGTGCGCAGCCCGGCAGAGCTGGTCATCGTGGCCACGGAAGCCCGCACCGGCAAGCCGCGCTATTTTACCAAAGCGGACCTGCGGCAGGACGATTACCGCCCGCTGATGGCGTCCTGCTGCATCCCAGTGGTGGATCAGCCCTATTTCATGGACGGCGTGCCCTACTACGACGGCGGCCTGGCCGACCCGGTGCCGCTGGAAAAAGCCCTTGCGCTGGGCTGCGACCGGGTGGCCGTCATCCTGACAAAGCCCATTGCGCCGGAGCAGACCGGTGCCCGGGACAAAAAGCTGGCAAAGCTGCTGCGGCACCGCTATCCGGCAGCGGCAAAGGGGCTTTTCCTGCGGGCAGAGCGGTACAATCAGACCGTGCGCCGCGCGCTCAAGCTGGAACAGCAGGGCATCGTGTGTGTCATTGCGCCGGACAGCACCGAGGGCATGGCGACCCTGACGAAAGACAAGCAGGCACTGGAAGCTATGTATCAGAAGGGCTGGCAGGATGCCGGAAAGCTCATTGAATGGTATAAACAGGCTTAAATTCTGCAAACAGCACAATGAAACATCCCCGCTCTGGCAAACGCCGGAACGGGGGTGTTTCATTGTAGTGTATCAAGAATGAGGAGATGGCAGAGAAATAGGGGGGCCCTGCGCCTGTCAGGGGCGTGCCGGGCCTTTAGTGGCGGGCGTTCTTGCCGGTCAGGCTGGCGAAGGCACCGGCGGCCATGAGGCTGAAGCCGCTGACCGCCATGCAGAATGCGGCCCACCAGTTCACACCGGTCTGCGGCAGGGCGTGGGCGTCCTGCACGGGCCGCACGACGATGTCCAAAGGCAGGACCGGGGCGTCCGGCACGGTGTCCTGCGCCGGCTGCAGTTCGGGCGTCTCGGGGGTCTGCGGAGCCTCATCCGGGGTCGTGGGCGGCACGACCACCACGGTGCTGTCGTCGCGGTAGGAAGTGCGGGTCTCGGTGGTGGTGTATTGGTAGCTCACGTTCGCCACGGTGTGGTACGTGTCCTTCTTTGCAACGACCGCGGCGGTGTAGTCGCTGTCGGTGGTGTAGGTGTAGTTCAGCGTGCCGTCATAGCGGGTACCCTCGGTGGTGCCGGTGAAGGCCTTTTCAAAGAAGCTGCGGATGGACTCAAAGATGCCATGGCCCGTGCCTTTGACGCCCTTGCCGCCGCACTCGGTGGTGGTGAAGTCGGTGTGGTCCGTCGTGGTGAGGTCGTAGCTGCCGAAATAGCCGCTGCCTTCCGAGCTCTCGATGTGGGAAAGCCCGGTGATCTCCAGCAGCCTGCCGGAGGCGGTGGAGCACTTGCTCTTGGTAAGAGTGGCGGAATAGGTGGTCTTGCTCTGCGCAACGACTGTGCCGTTGATCAGGGTGAGATTCTTCAGCAGAAGGTCGTAGCCGTTGCCGGGCTTATCGTGATCGCCGGGGCCCTTGTGGCCTTGTGTGCTGGGAGCGGCGGGGTCAGGTTTGTTGCGGCAGGTATTGCTGTCGCTGTCCATATAGCCGTAGGCGAGCAGGTCGGCGGTGTGCTGGAAAACCGTCCACGTCCCGCTGCCGGTCTGGACGGCAATGGCATCGCCGCCGAGCTCTTTGACGCGGGCGTCAGCCTTGTTTTTAGCATCCCGGCCGTTGAAAGACTGGTCTTTGCCATAAGCGACTTTACCGGTGACGGAGTAGTAGTTGTTGGCGGTGTAGTTGTATCTGGTGCCGCGGTATTCCATCTTTTTGGAAAAATCGTCGTAGGTTGCGTTAGATGCAAGTTTGGGGCCGGTCGCTTTGCCGTCCACGACGGTGGAAGCGCTGTGGCCGAAGGTGTAAGTGGGGCTGTCGATAATAAAGGCCTCACCCAGGTCGTTACCTTTTTCATCTTTCAGATTGGTTTCAATATCAAGGTCGGCGTGGTCGAACGAGGTGGACTCGGAGTAGGAAAGCCCGGCTTTATCCGCGTCGGCCTTCGCGGCTTCAAGATGCTGGATAAGTTCCGCGCGGCTCATGTTCTTGAAGTCAACAAACGAATGAACGGCATCATTGATGATCCGGATAATGTCTTCCTCCGTTGCCTTCTCGGTGTCAGACAGCCAGAGTTCTTTATTTCTCCGGGTGACGACCTGATTGCCGACCTTGAGCTGCCAGCCTTCTTCCAGAGAATCGAGCTCTTTTCGGATCTCGGTGCGCAAAGCTGCTTCATCAACATTGATGATGGTCTTCATTTCGCTCCGGGTGATCAGCAACGTGCGATTGCCGCTGGTGAACCGGATGGTGTGCTCCACGTTGTTTTCGTCCGTGTAGGTGGCAGTGCCGATGCCAGTCTCTTTATTGAAGCTGGTCACGGTGGCATTTTTATAGGCTTCATTCGCACGCAGCCATTTTTCGACATCCTCTTTGTTTGCTACTGTAGTGGTCTCTGTGATGGTGTAAAGCGTACCGCTAGAGTCCTTGTAAGCGTTCTTCTCTGCGTCATACGTCAGGCCTTCATAGGTTTCATCGGGGCTGTTCGCACGCTTGATGGTCAGCGTGCCGCTATTTTCGTTAAAATCCCATTTGTCGCCGGTGGAAAGGTCGGCCTGTTCCGGGTCCTCCTGCTTTTCCTCGGTGACGGTCCAGCTCACCATGGTAAAGCTGTCGCGGGAGACGACGGTGCCTTCAGCCAGACCGGCCTTGAGGTCATCGGGAAGTTTCTGATCGGTCGTATAGGTGAACTCGTAGGTGCGGCCGTCCTGCAGGGTGTATTTTTTCAGATACTGGACGCCGTCGATCTTAATATATTCCACACTGTCTTCGACGACGTTCTCCGGCAAAGTCTTGAAGTCGCTGCTGATGCCGGAAACCTCCCCGGAGGTGATGGTGGGGCCTTCCTCATGGAGACCGGTTCGAATGATCGTCGAGCCGGAAACATACGCCGTGCCGTTGACGGTATCCTTGCGTTCGGTTGCATCGTCAGCGGCGTCGCCCGTACTTATGGTCGTGTTGTCTACGGTGTATTCGTAACGATACTGCCGGTTGGCGTCTTCGTCTTTGTAGCTCCATTCTTTGGTGGCCGAACTGATTTTACCGGCATCCTGATCGCTCTGGAGCTGGGCCTGCAGCTGGGCTTTTTCCTCAGGGGTAAGATGCTCGTCTTTGCGGATGGCGTCTCTCAGCGCGTTGAAAATGGCTTCTGCTTTTGCGGTTTCTTCTGCCTTTTTTGCGGTGTCTTCGTCCGCAGGCGTCCAATCGGTGCTGCCGGTCTGGGTGAGCTTGACGGTCACCTTGACCGTTTTCAGCAGTTCCTGTTTTTCACTGACCGTCAGTTCGTGGCCGTCCTTGTCGAAGATCTTGCCGTCTTCAGCGTGATAGCCCTTGTCCCGGCCCAGCAGGTCGCAGATCTGGTCAGGGCCCAGGCCGGAAAGATCGCCGACCGCCTTGCCGGATGTCTCGTCAAAGGTGATCTCGTAGGTCTTGTCACCCTCGGTGACGGTGTAGCCGGTCAGCGCGCCGTTGGCGTCGCGGTGTTCCTTCACCTTGCGGGTGTCCGTCTCGGTGAGCAGCTCGGAAAGGTCAACGGAAACATCGGGCGCGGGGTCCGTGATGTCTTCGTCCTTCAGATCGACATTGGTGTTGCCGCCCTCGATTTTGGTGTCGGTCTTGACGTCCTCGCTGCCCTCCAGCTCCTTCTTTTTCATGCAGATGGTCAGGGTGGTGGTCGTCGTCGTTTCCACCGACGTGCCGATGATGCGGTAGACCGTGGTGCGTTCGCCGATCTGGCTGCCGTTTTCGTCATAGATTGGTTCGGTGCGGGTCAGCTGATAGCTGCCGTCGGCGGCCACATCGGGCTTTTCCAGGTCCAAGAGCTTTGCAATATCCTCGGCAGACATCTTTTTCCCCTCCGGCGGGGTCGTCTTGCGCAGGGTCATCTCGCCGGTGTTTTTGCCGGTTTCGGTAAAGCCGGTGATCTCGTAGCCGTTGATGCTGCCCGTGTTGGTACCCCACTTCAGGCTGTCTTTGTATTTTTCGCCCAGCACATCTTCGGGCGTGATGTTTTTCAGCTCGTCTTCGGTGTAGGTGTGGTCGGTATCGGTGGTGGCGCTGGCGTCACCCGTGCCGGTGGTGGTGGTCATGGTGGTCTCCTCGGTGATGCTGGGTGTGGTAATGGTGGTGCTGCCGTCGGCATTCTTGTCAATGACATCGCTGCCGGTGACGGTGCTGCTGGTGGTGGTCTCGGTGGTGCTGCCAAGTTCGGTCTCGCTCTTTTCGGCTTTGCCGATCTCCCTGCCGGGTTCGCCGGTCTTCTCGTTTTCCCTGGAGGTGTCGAGCACATCGCCGGTCTCGGTGGTGGTGGCGCCCGTGGTGGTGCTTTCGGTGTAGTCGATCTTCACGTCATCGGTGTCGGTCTCCGGGCCGAAAGCCGGGGCCTGGACGTCTGCATCCGCCTCGGTGTTTGCCGGGGCCTCCGGGGGGAGCGCTTTCGCGTTCGCGGCGGCATCGGGCGCGCCGCCGGTGCTGTCTTCGGGGGCCGCGTTCTGGTTCTGGAGGTTGAGATCAGCCGAAGCCTCCGGCGCGCTGCCGGTCTCGGCTGCATTTGCCAGCAGGGGCTGTGCGGCGACACAAGCCGTCAGCGCCATGGACATTGCTGCAAATTTAAACTTTTTGTTTGTCATGATCTTCCAATCTCCTTTCTTATCGCCAAAGGCATGAAAGCCCTATAAAAAGGACATAGAATGGCCTTGACGCCACACACCGTTTTATATCATGTTCCGAAAGTCGAATACAAGAAACTGTGTGTCGAGGGCGAAAATGATGCAAGGGCGGACCGGCACGATGCCACCGCACTGCAAGGAGCGGAAGATGACGGGAGATGCTGTTCAAATGCGCGCTGAAGCGATGAATGCGCTTGCACATCCACCGCTTGCAGGATGGCGGAATTTCCAGAAAATGTCATCCAAAACTGCGTGAAAGCGCCTGGAAATGGCACGAATCGCGCTGCTTGCACGCAAAACAGCCCCGGGAAAGGCCGAAAGACCGCCCCCGGGGCTGCTGCATTTTTCAGGAAAAATGGTGCTTAAAAACAGTTCAGTGGAGTTTCTCCTGTTTCAGGCGGTTGAATTCCTCATCGGCCTGAATGGCTTCTGCGGTGAAGCTGTTGTTGTTCCACCAGCTCACCAGCGCGGCCACCGTGGTGATACCTGCGGTGATCAGCTGCTCCACGGTCTGGCTCTCGATGGGCAGCATGGGCTTGCCCAGAGCGCTCAGCACCTGGTTGGTCAGCGCCAGCAGCAGCACGGCGGTGCGGGCGATGGTGGCGGCAGAAATTTTGCCAAAGTTCATATCAATTCCTCACTTTCTCGTTGTGTTCCAAATCGGCGATGCGGTGGTTGGCCACCTTCATCTGTTCTTCCAGGATGGGCACCCGGCGGGCGAAGTGGTTGTGCTCCCGCACCTCACGGGTGAGCTCCTCCAGTTTTGTATCGGTGACGGCCTGGCTACGGCTGTTTGCGATCAGCACGCCGATCAGGGTCACCGCCCCGGCAATGACGGCGGACAGGATGCTCTCCATGCGGTCCACCCCCTTTCAGCCTGTCCAGCGGGCCTTTGCCGCGCGCACGTCCAGGTGCACCCAGCCGCAGGCGCGGCCCTTCTTTTCCGGGTAGCGGCCGATGCCGCCGGTGCCGGGCAGCAGCGTCTCGGCGTAGTCGGCCAGCGTGTCCACCGCCACCTCCTTCACCCGGATGTCGGCGGCCCGGCCGTAGCAGTGCTGGCTGAAGGCGGCCCCGCCCACGGCCGCGTTGTGGCGGGCCGTGCGGTAGCCGCTGGTGATGGTCACCGGCTGGCCGAAGTGGTCCCGGATGCGCTGCAGCAAGTCCACCAGTGCACTGTCGATAAAGACCGGATCGCTGCCGTCCCGGCAGGCGAATTCCCGCACCCGGAAGTTCGGGCTGAGCAGGGTGCCGCCGTCCTTTGTGCGGGAGTATGCTTCCAGACTCATGGGCCGCCGCCTTTCAGGCCACCCGCAGCCAGATGTAAACGTAATAGGCTGCGGGCTGGACGGTGTCGCTGCGGCCGTAGACGGCGCTGGAGCGGGAAGCGTCGATGGCAAGGTCGCGGGTCTGCGCGGTGTTGTTGCCGGTCAGAGCACCGTTTCGTATGGATGCGCCGGGGAAGACGCAGCCGGAAGAAACGGCACTGTTTGAGCTGACCAGGCCGTGGTTGCTGTTGTAGGCGATCTGGCCGGTGATGTTGGGCAGGCCGGCCTCGACGGTGGAGCCTGCCTTGTGGCTGTCGCTGGCACCCATCAGCACGCGGTCCTGGGCGATCTGCTCCCAGGTGCCGCCGAACAGGGCGGCCGGGCTGGCGGGCAGGACGCTCTGGTAAATGCTGCCCACCGGGTAGGCGGCAAGGCTCGGGGCGGCCAGCAGGGCATCCACATCTTCCTTCGTATAATAGGATGCCAGTTCCACCCCGAGTGTGCGGCGGGCGGCGGACTTCTCCTCCGCAGACCACGGGGCGGCTGCCGCTGCGGCGGTCAATGCCTTCTTGACGCCGTAGGGCAGCAGGGCAGGCGTCAGCGGGGCATAGGGGTCGGCCATGGCGTCCAGCGCGGCTTCGTCGGCCGGTGCGGTGGCCAGGGTGCCGTCGGCCCGCACCGTCACGCCGAAGGCCGGGTCTGCCTTCACCGCGCCAGGCACCGCCGCAGTGGGCACTGTGCTGCTGCGCACATAGGGGGTCAGGTCCGGCGGCGGGGTGGTGTCGGTGCGCACAGCACCGGTGTCGGGGTCTGTGCTCAGCACCCGCAGCAGCTGCCCGGCCACCGGCTGCGCGGGGCAGGGCAGAGCACCCACGTCTTGCGCCGTCAGCCGGACGATGCCCGCCTTGCCGTTGACGCTCACCACCCGGCCCTCCTCCGGGGCCAGTGCTTCGGCCCGGGCGGCAGCGGTCTCGGCACGGCCTGCGGCTTCCAGCGCAGCGGTGCGGCCGGTCTCGGCACGCTGGGCGGCGGTCTGGGCCTGGGCCGCGTTGGCGGTGCAGCTGGCCGCGCTTGCGGCGGCGCGCTGGGCAGCGGTGGAGGCCGTGCTGGCGCTTTCCAGCACCCGGGCCACGAACTGCTCATACAGCGAGGGCGGCAGCTCCTCGGCGCCGCCGTCGGTGGGCAGGATGGCGTAGGTGTCGTAGCTGCCGGGGCGGGTGTAGGCGGTGTAGTCTTCGCCGCGGATGGCCGCCAGCATCCACTGCCCGCCGGTGCTGCCGGTGAGCCGCCGGTCCACCGTCACCCGGCCTTCGCCGTCCAGCGACACCGGGGCCAGCAGGGTGCCGTCGGCGCGCCGCAGGTAGAGCGCCGCGCTGCAGCCTGCCCAGGCTTCGGGCAAAATGAAGTGCAGCTGGTCCACCCCGGCGGCGTTCTGCGCGCCCAGGTGCAGGCGGTGGGGCCGGGCAAGGAACTCGGTGCCGCCGCACTGCTTTTGTGTGATTTGGATCTCCATAAAAACCTTCCTTTCTGCTTTTTTCTCGATTGTACCGGCGGGGCGGTTTTCTATCCAGTGCGTACTTTTTTTCAAAACATTTCTGTGCTTCGGCATTTTGCTGGAGAGCATTTTTCGGGAGAAATTCGCGCAGTTTTCTTTGGGTGAAAAAGCGCGTTTTGCAGGGGTGGTTTTAAATGGAAAACCTGCGATTTTGGGCATCTTGTCCGTGCGGAAATGACCCCGGAAGGGCCTGTTTTCGGGGCAAAAAATCAAATTTAAATGTTAAAAATTCGTGAACGAAACATGCAATGAAAAATGAGAAAAATCAGAAGGAAATAACCTAAAAAACAATATTTCGGAGAAAACACTGTTAAAATTGCACAAAAAAGAACGTCAAAGAACTAACAAAGTGCGGGGGCCGGATTTGACAAATGCGTCAAGGGCTGGTAAAATAAGACCCGCTCAACGAACGTTGCAGCGTTTAAAATTTATCTGGATGAAGTGAAATGCCGTCCCACGGGCGGCGCGGCGCGGGCAGATGCGGCCCGGCCGGACGGGAATGCAATGGCTGCCCCACACGGAATCCAAATTGGAATACGATGCTCGATTTTACCAAAAAGAGGGCATCGTATTTGATTGTGGGGCATCCCAACTTCTGCCGCCCCGCAGTCCGGGCGGCCGGGGCATTTTTGCAGTGTCCGCGGCCGCACAAAATACGAAAAGAGAGGAGTTGTCTCGTATCGCTTCCGTAAAAGTAAAGAAAGCTCTGACCGCCTGCAAGCAGGCTGTCTCTCCCCGTGTGCTGGCGTTCTGTGTCATGGTCGTGTGCCTTGTGGCTACACTCAGTGTGACCGCTGCGAATCTGCGGCTGACCTACGTCACAGACTCCAATGGTGCCCGGCAGGTGATCCTCACCTCCGAGACCGACCCTGCACAGGTTATGAACCTTTCCGGCATCCAGTCCGAAGAGGGCGATCAGGTCTATTACACGGCCTACAGCGGCAATCTTGCCGCCCTGAACATTGAGCGCGCATTCTCCGTCAGCATCACTGCCGACGGTCAGGAGTACCCCGTCAAAATGGTGTTCGGCACCGTGGCGGATGCCCTGAAGCGTGCCGGTATCACCCTGGAGGGTGACGACTACACCGAGCCTGCTCTGGACCAGCTGGTGAGCGCAGGTTCCACCATCACGGTGCACCGCGTGGACTACACCGACCGTGTGGAGACGCAGGCCATCCCCTACGATACCGAGTACGTCTACACCAGCCTGTATTTCCGCAACACCGGCCGCGCCACCACGGTGCGCCATGGTGCGGAAGGCCAGCAGACCATCACCACCCGCGACCGCTATGTGGACGGCGAGCTGGAAAACAGCATCGTGGTGGATTCCACCACCACTGTGGAGCCGACCAACCACATCGTAAAGACCTATGGCGCAGGCGCGCCGGTCTCCCCGCTGACCGGCCCGGACGGCACCACCAATGCACCCGCCTCTTACAGCAAGGTGCTCACCGGCAAGGCCACCGGCTACTATTCCAAGACCGGCAAGGGTTCTTCCGGTCTGGGTCTGGGCTACGGCACTGTGGCTGTGGACCCGGATGTGATCCCCTACGGCACCAAGCTGTATATCACCTCCACCGACGGCAAGTTCGTGTACGGCTATGCGGTGGCTACCGATACCGGCATTGCCGTGCAGAAGGGCCAGATCCTTGTGGACCTGTTCTACGAGACCTACGCCGAGAGCGTGATCAATGGAGCCATTCAGGTGAACGTCTACGTGGTGGACTGAGCAGGCTGAAAAGAACCGGGGAAACCGGAACTGAAAATTTTCAACAGAAACAGAGAGCTTCTGTACACCTTCCCTTTGGGAGGGTGCGCAGAGGCTCTTTTTTATTGTCAGATTGGCAGGATTCACCATAAAATTTGTAAAAATTTAGCGGGTATGTATATAAGAGAAAAATATCAATGAAAAGATTATGGTAAATTTTACAGTAAAATGCGGCGAAACTCTTGAAAAACAGACCGAAATTCTTTAATATAAAAGGGTAAAAAGCTACAGGTGCGCTTTGTGCATCTGTACGGGGAGGAGCAGTCTATGAAACCGACCGAGGAGAAGATCCAGAGCAATGCATCGGACCTGCCGGTGTATCTGTTCAAACAGGGCAATAACTGTGAAGCATACCGCTACTTTGGCGCACACATGGAAACGCGTGCCGGTGAAGCAGGTGTGGTGTTCCGCGTGTGGGCACCCCATGCTGTAGCCATCAGCGTGGTGGGCGACTTTAACAGCTGGAAGCCGGGCAGCCACCCGATGCGCAAGGTGGATGGCGATTCCGTATGGGAATTGTTCATCCCGGGCATGAAGGAATATGATGTTTATAAATACTGCGTGACCACCCGCGCAGGTGATCTGGTCTATAAGGCCGATCCCTATGCGTTCCACGCCGAGACCCGCCCGTCCAACGGCAGCAAGGTCTACGATATCAGTGGTTTTGCGTGGCACGATGATGCATGGCAGGCAGCACAGAAAAAGGCTGATGTGATCAACAGCCCGATGAATATTTACGAGATGCACGCCGGCAGCTGGAAGATGAAGGAGGGCGGCAAGCCCTACAATTATTCCGAGCTGGCAGACGAGCTGATCCCGTATATCACAGAGATGGGCTATACCCATGTGGAACTGCTGCCGGTCATGGAATATCCGTTTGACGGCAGCTGGGGCTATCAGGTCACCGGCTATTTTGCAC
>ERZ773193.3143-NODE-3143-length-15679-cov-4.306452_pt1 | contig 15679 bp, 17 predicted proteins | sample MGYA00511110_ERZ773193 | MGnify/ENA primary metagenome ERZ773193 (study PRJEB29015, sample SAMEA2737784) | human gut metagenome | biome: human gut; feature: human-associated habitat; material: faeces | place: China | collected 2012 ...
GAGATCTATAACAAGCATAACCGCAGCTACTTTGAAGCACTTGAAGTAAAAGCTGCGGAAATGGCTAAGAAGTATGATTGTGCCTTTGTGGATAATGAAATGCCTTATGGAAGAGTCCCGCAGGGACATCCGGTAATCGTGGATTATTTCTATCATGAGGAAATCCGTGGGACAGAGAATACTGGAAAAAGAAATCGCTAACTTCAAGTTGTATATTTCATCAAAAGTTGCATATTTAAATAAATAAGGGGAGATGGTAAAATGAAAGCTCATGAATATTGGTTCAGTCACTATGGTGTCAGGAGAAATCCTGGCATCTTTTTTTATGTTTTTTTGCACTTCAAAAAATAATTTCTAAAATCATGTCCGATTTTGTCTCTCCCAATACAGAGTATATGCAGCTTTTTCTTTTCGTTCTTCGGCGAGTTTTTCTTTGAGATTTTCTTCACGCTTATCGTCGAATACAACGGCTGCATTATTCAAAAATTCTTTCTTCCATACTGATTTTAGTATATCAGATTCATTATAATCCGTCCGAAAAAGTGTCTAAATTTATGAGACCATTATAGGAGAGTAAAGATAAAAAAAGGTGGTTTATTAGTCTGTTAATCGGTATAATAATGATTACAGGGATTATTTTGGATATTTGTAATATGAGCGTGACATGGATGTGTATGGTTCAGCTATGATCAGTCGGTTCCGAATGCATTATATATGACTGTGTATGCATCAAAGTGGCAGACGAAAAAAGGAACACAGCTAATGATACACAATACTATTATGATGTGAAAAACGAAAAAGTACTCATGATTTTTGACGGTATGGTTGATGGTGAAGATAATCCAGAGCTTATTGAAAAAATCGAAAATGCAATTCAAAATTATTTTTGGAGTGGAGCAGGTATGATAGAAGTAAGAAAATATTTGACATAGTTATCCTGCTCTCGACATCATAAATATGGATACAAAATCAAATGTACAGAATTTGTGGGGATATACGCATGAGATTTCAGGAGGAACAATGAAAAGTAAAAAGATTGGGATGCAGGCACTAAAAATTGCGATAGGAAGCAGTCTGGCGATTTACATAGCCAATCTGTTTGGACTGAAGTATTCACTGGCGGCAGGGAGTGTTGCACTTCTTACGATGGTGACTACAAAGTGGAAAACTGTCAAATTATCGGTAGCGAGGGTTGTAACATTTATAATTTCAGTACTTATGGCGCTTATTATATTCTCGGCAGTAGAATCAGAATGGATGGCATATGGTATTTATGTTTTTTTTGTGGTTATTATCTCAGAGATGATCGGATGGGGAGCGACGATTTCTGTAAATGCACTGATCGGAATGCATTTTCTGGAAGTCAGAGATTTTGAAGTTGATTTTATTGCAAATGAATTTATGCTGGTATTGATCGGAATTACGATGGCACTGGTCCTGAACTTGTTTTATGATTATGGAAGTCAGCGCAAGGCGTTGGTCGAAAATATGCGATATACGGAAGAACGTCTGCAGATGATACTTGGAGAGATCTCGGCATATCTGGCGAATAAGGAAATGCAGAGAAATGTATGGGATGATATCTGTGCGTTGGAAAAAGAGGTTCAGGGCTTTATCCAGGATGCCTATGAATATCAGGATAATACGTTTCACTCACATCCGGGATACTATATCGATTATTTTGAAATGCGTATGAAGCAGTGCAACGTGATCCATAACTTACATTATGAGATGAAGAAAATCAGACATATGCCAGATGAGGCAATGATCATTTCGAGTTATGTGTTTGATATGCTGGTATGTGTGAAGGAACATACAGTTCCGACAGCTCAGTTGGATGAACTACATGAACTTTTTGCGATTATCAGAAAAAATCCACTTCCAAAGACCAGAGAGGAATTTGAGAGCCGTGCGATGCTGTACCATATCCTGATGGATCTGGAAGAATTCCTTGTATTCAAAAGAAGGTTTGTGGATGGGCTGGATGATAAAAAGCGAAAATTATACTGGGATAATTAAGCTCTCATTTGTCAAAAAGAATGTGTTATGGCACATTCTTTTTGACACTTTCAGATCATCAAATTCCTGATAATAAAAAATCAGGAACCGGATGGGATACGGATAATAAGTTTTTCACCGTCTTTTGTAACAGAAGTAAGAACCGGGATATGCTTTTTGCGAAGCTGATGCACGACCGGGTAAAGAGAAAACATATCTCCATCGACATAGACAGCTTCTGGTTTCGTTTTCAGCAGATCTTTTACCAGATCTTTGATATATTTTTTCCACTCTGTTTTTTCCATTTCTACCTCAGCATAAATTCCATTGATATCTAAAGCAGGGAGATCAGGCAGAGGTTTGTGGATAATTTTTACATGCGTGAGTTCTGGCAGCTTCATTAAAAGTGTGTTTGTAGAAGTGTCGGAACTGAGATTTACAAGGGTAATCTCGTCAGTAAAGGTATCCAGACTGATCTGACATGCTTTTCGTGCATCTTCTAAAGTAGCTGTAGTCATTAAAAAGCCGCCCTTGTGACAGAAAGAAGCACTCGAAAGACCGGTTTCTTTCTGGAGTTCTTCATTTTCCAGACCAAGCCATTCAGATGGAAAACTGCATTTATAATTCAGGGAATATTCTTTTTTCTGAGGCTGGATACAGTAACCACCGCGGTTGGATGGAAAAATAACGAAAGCGATATCTGTTTCGGAAAGACGTTTCTGGCATGGAATGAATTCAGGAAGGACCAGAATACGGGAATCAGCTTCAGGATTTTGTGTTTCGAGAATTTCTTCGATCCGCTTGTCAGCACGTTCATTTCCAAGGTAACGGGCAAATTTATTGTCAAGGATCATTCCGGCAACACTGACTGCACGGAAAAAGGCTTCATCGGTTCCGCCATCTTCGTCCCAGGAAGGATTGAAGCTTCCAATCAGTGAAGCCAGTTCATTTTTTTCACCGGTATTATCATTATTATCCAGTGGCTGGACAAAAGCTTCGTCAAACTTAGCAGCAAGCTCTTCCCCCAGGATTTCGGTACCAAGTTCTTCCCAGAGAAGGCCGAATGCCGCGTAAGGGATGCCATTTTCACGGATGCGGCTGTCTTTCTGGTGATGGTCATATCTGCCGCGCCCAATGTCGAATATGATGCCGTCAAAGTCTTCGGGTACTTTATTACCACGAAGGATTGTAATTTCCGGATTTAAATATAATAACAATGCAGAGGAAAATACATCATCTGCGTGGAATTTTCCACTATGTGTAAATGTGGAAGCATCTTTTAGGCGGATCTTTTTTAATAATTCATTCATCTTAATCTCTCCAAATAAAAATAGTTTTGCTAATGTAATAATGTATAAGCAGAAAAGGAAAATGTCAAGTGTGGAAAATAGTAGAATTCCGGGCTGTTTCGCAGAGAGGATGGGGAGTTTTGTCAGGATGTGATAATAATCCGGATCATAATGTGCCATCACGCTATGAAAAGATTTATGGATTTTTAGAACTCCCGGATACGCCGGAGGAAAAAGTGGGTTCTCTCCGGCATCCGGGGGAAAAGTCACATGGATATGCAGCTGAGGTGATCGTAAGCTATCTGGAAGAACAGCTTATCTGTCAAAAATAGATTCTAGGATTCTGACAAAGTGTTCCAGCCCTTCCTGATCTTCTTCATCAAAACGGGCGAGAACAGGGCTGTCGATATCCAGAACGCCAACGATTTCATTTCCTTTATGAAGCGGAATCACGATCTCGGAATTAGAGGCGCTGTCGCAGGCGATATGTCCCGGGAACTGGTGGACATCCTTTACCAGCATAACCTGATCGTTTGCCACAGCGGTTCCGCAGACACCTTTACCGATTTCAATTTCAATACAGGCAGGTTTGCCCTGGAAAGGACCAAGGACGAGCTTGCCTTCTCTCATCAGATAAAAACCAACCCAGTTGATATTTAGAAGCGCATCACCGAGAAGGGCCGATGCATTTGCCAGATTTGAGATCTGGTGAGGGATTCCGTCAATCAGACCGTGGAGGCGGATCGCAAGCAGGGAATACAGTGGCTTTTTATCAACTGGCCATTCAAAATTCGAAGTATTCATAAAAAATCTCCTTAAATATTTCCGTTTAACACATCTTCCAATGTAATCTTGTAGAAGAAATCATGTACCATTCCATCAAATTTCTTCCACAAAGGGAGTGTAATGCACTGCTCTTCACGGCTGCAGACCTCGGCACCTGGAACCAGGCAGGCGACTGTAGCAAGATTGCCTTCCGCAAGTTCAAGAATCTCGCCGATAGTGTATTCAGAAGGTTCCCTGGTAAGCTGGTATCCGCCCCCTTTGCCACGGCGTCCTTTTAAGAGTTTCTTCTTTACAAGAATTTTCAGGACAATTTCCAGGTATTTTTCGGAAATTTCCTGGCGGATTGCGATCTCGTTAAGCGGAACATATTCTTCGTCCTTGTGCTGGGCGAGATCAATCATCACGCGGAGTGCGTAACGTCCTTTTGTAGAAATCATAATTAGTTTTCCCCCATATTTTTATATGTACAATAGCAGCACCAGAGAGTTTATGAACCCTGGTGCCTTTTTACCTATTATACCGTAGGGTTATATGTGTTTCAAGGAAAAAACAAAAAAATAAAATAACCTATTGACTTAGTAGGTAATAGATGATATTATACCAACTAAATTGATAGGAAATAAAGGTTATACAAAATAACCAGTACTGATAAATATGAACGGAGGAAGAAATAATGGCAGAATTTGATTATGAAGTAGTAGATGGAAGAAAGATCCGTGTACGTCCGCAGGAAGTTGTATCGGAGATAGATGAGAATGGATATTTTGTCCGCCAGCCAAATCATTTTACAGAAGGATTTGGAGAAGGAAAAAATCCGGTAGAAAAAGGCAGATACCATCTGGTATGGGCAAAGCTTTGCCACTGGTCTAACAGAGCTTCGATCGTAAGAGAACTTCTTGGACTGGAAGATGCAATCAGTGTCAACATGGTTGATCATGCAAAGCATGAGAAGAATCTTGGATGGGAATTCGTATACGACAAAGATCATATCGATCCGGTCCTTGGAATCCAGTTCTTAAGTGAAGCTTATTACAAAGCAGATGATGATTACACAGGAAGAACAACGGTACCGGCTCTGATCGATACAAAGACAGGAAAAGTTGTAAATAACGATTACACCTGGCTTACCAATTATTTTGAAGTAGATTTTAAACCGTTCCACAAAAAAGGAGCACCGGATCTTTATCCGGAAGAACTCAGAAAAGATATTGATGAGATGAATGACTGGCTCTTTGATAACATTAATAATGGAGTTTATAAAGCAACCTTTGCAAGATCAAAGGAAGCTTACTGGGATGCCTATAATTCTTTTTATGCAGCAATGGATATTCTGGAAAAACGTCTGGAAAATCAGAGATTTCTCTTTGGAGATTATGTGACAGACAGTGATGTGAGACTGTATGTGACGCTGGCGAGACTGGATATTCGTTACACCTGGCAGCTTGGACATACCAAACACCGCCTGATCGATTATCCGAATCTGTGGGGATATGCAAGAGACCTGTATCAGATTCCGGCATTCAGAAACAACACCTACTTTAAGGATTTCGCAAATCCAAATAACAAGAAGGTCGGCGCATTATTTTTTGAATCTTTCAATGCAAGATTTCTGGATGAGATCAATTTTGATGCATACTGGGGTACACCGCATGACCGTGCACATTTAAGCAGCGATCCGGGCAATAAATTTAAGGCAGAAGAACAGTAGGAGGAACGAATTATGGCAAATTTTGAATATGTAGATGTAAATGGAAGACAGATCAGAGTAAGACCGAGAGAAACCGCACAGGAAATTGATGAATATGGAAATTTCCATCGTCAGCCAAACCGCTTCACGGAAGGTTTTGGAGAAGGGAAAAATCCGGTAGAAAAAGACAGATATATTCTTTTCTGGGCAAAAGGATGCAACTGGTCCAATCGGGCAGCGATCGCAAGAGAGATTCTCGGACTTGAGGATGCAGTGAAAGTTGAGATCGTAGACTGGACAGACCGGGAAGAGAATCTTGGATGGGAATTTGTAAATTCCACGGATCATATCAATCCGGAAACGGGCGCACAGTTCTTAAGTGAGCTTTACTACAATGCGGATGAAGAATACACAGGACGTACAACCGTTCCGGCATTTGTAGATTATAAGACAAAGAAAGTGGTAAATAATGATTACCACTGGCTTACAAATCATCTGGAAACAGCGTTCAGACCGTTCCACAAAAAGGGAGCGCCGGATCTTTACCCGGAAGAATTAAGACCGGAGATCGATAAGCTGAACAAATGGCTTTTTGAAAATGTAAACAACGCTGTTTATCGAGCGCAGTTCGCTGAATCCTTACAGGCATTTGCCGATGGATATGAGACATTTTTCGCAGGGCTTGATGCAATGGAGGAAAGACTTGCAGACAAGAGATTCTTATTCGGAGATTATGTGACAGACAGTGATATCCGTCTTTATACAACCATCGCAAGACTGGATGTGTCTTATTCAAGAAATATCGGACCTTGCAAACACCGTCTGGTAGATTACCCGAATCTGTGGGGATATGCAAGAGATCTGTATCAGATCCCGGCATTCAGACATAACACATATTTTAAGGATTTTGCGGCATCTGTCGATCTGAATGAAGCAGATGAAGAGTATTGGGAAAATACATACTATGATATCGTGGTGCAGGAAACAGACTGGGATACTATCTGGAAGACACCGACAGGAAGAGAATCACTCAGTAAAGATCCGGCACACAAATTTAAAGCAGAAAAATAACAGACGAAAGACGAGGAAAAATATTATGAAAAAGTTGGCAAGCATTTTAGCAGTTACACTGGCAACAGGAGTCCTGGCAACAGGATGCGGATCTTCTTCAGGAAGCGCTTCAAAGGACAGCTCTTCAGACAGTGGAAAGACAGTAATCAAAGCAGCAACCGGAGCAAACGCAAAACCATATGTCTATGTAGGCGATGATGACAAGCCGGCAGGATACGATGTGGATGTACTGAATGCAGTTTTTGATAAACTTCCGGATTATGAACTGGAATACGAAGTGACTGATTTTGGATCTGTACTTTCCGGACTGAACAGTGGAAATTATCAGATCGGAGTCAACAACTTCTCTTACAACGAAGACCGTGGAGCAAGTTATCTTTACTCTTATCCATATGACAAGATCAGCTATGTATTCGTAACAAAGAAAGGTGGAAAAGAGATCAAATCATTTGAAGATGCAGCAGGACTTTCTTTTGAAGGTGGTACAGGAATCAGCGTATCCAATGCAGTAGAAGCATGGAATGAAAAGAATCCGGATAAAGCGATCAATATTACTTACTCGGATGCAGATACATCTGTATTTTTACAGCATGTAGCAGACGGATCGCAGGATTTTACGATCATCGATCTGGCAATGTACAACTCTTACATGGAAGAATTTAACTATGATGTGCAGAAAAATGATATTCCGGAAGATGAAGCAAAAATGATTGCAGAAAACTCTTATGCATATTATATTTTCCCACAGGATCAGAAAGATTTAAGAGAACAGGTAGACAAAGCGCTGAAGGAGCTGAAGGAAGACGGAACCCTGACTGAGATCAGTAAAAAATGGTATGGTCAGGATGCCGCACCGGAGGATGATAAGTTCGAGGAGACGATTAACTAATGGGTAAATTATTTGATGGAAAACTGGTATTTACACAGATACCGCTACTTTTAAAATATCTTCCGGTCACAATGGAACTGGCTGTCACAGCAATGATCGCCAGTCTCATCCTGGGACTGCTCCTTGCACTTGTGAAGATTAAAAAGGTACCGGTACTGAAACAGCTGGTAAGTATCTATATCTCGGTTATCCGCGGAACGCCGATCCTGGTTCAGTTATATGTGACTTATTTCGGTATTCCGATGCTCCTGAAATATATCAATTTTAAATGTGGAACCAACTACAATGTCAATGGAGTCGCACCAATCGTATATGCATTCGTTGCTCTGGCACTCAATGAATCTGCATTTAACGCAGAGATCATCCGTGCCTCTCTTGAATCAGTAGATAAAGGACAGGTTGAGGCAGCAAGCGCTTTAGGAATGAATTATTTCCAGACATTGATAAGGATCATCCTTCCGGAGGCAACCGTGGTAGCACTCCCATCCCTTGGAAATGCATTTATCGGACTGATCAAAGGAACTTCTCTTGCATTTGTCTGTTCCGTAGTGGAGATGACCGCAGAAGGAAAGATTCTTGCGGGAAGAAATTACCGTTACTTTGAAGTGTATATCTCACTGGCAATTATTTACTGGGTAATTACTTTCGTACTTGAGAGAGTGATCAGCTATCTTGAGAAAAAGCTCCGGGTACCGGAAGATGCACCGGCACTTTTAGATATCAGAGATACAGAGGTGGAATAAGGTATGATCGAAATCAAAAATATATCAAAAACATTTAAAAATAATAAGGTTCTTGATGGGATCGACCTTACCATCAATCAGGGAGATGTCGTAGCGATCATCGGACCTTCTGGAACAGGAAAATCCACATTTTTAAGATGTGTGGACAGACTGGAAAAACCGGAAACCGGAACCATAACGATTGACGGTGAGACACAGGATCTTGCACATATTCATGGCAAAGATTTGACAGAGCTTCGGAAAAAGACCGGCATGGTTTTTCAGAATTTCAATCTTTTTTCAAAGAAGACAGCGCTTCAGAATGTAATGGAGGGGCTGATCGTGGTAAAGAAGATGAAAAAAGAGGACGCAGAAAGGATTGCGAGAAAGCAGCTTAAAAATGTAGGTCTTCTGGATCACGCAAACCATTATCCGAGACATATGTCAGGTGGTCAGCAGCAGAGAGTTGCAATCGCAAGAGCACTTGCGATGGAGCCAAAGCTTTTACTTCTGGATGAGCCGACATCTGCACTGGATCCGGAGCTTGTCGGAGAAGTTCTGGATACGATCAAAAAAGCGGCAAATGAAGGATATACAATGCTTCTGGTGTCTCATGAGATGAGCTTTGTACGAAACGTTGCAACCAGAGTGATCTTCCTGGACGGAGGAAAGATCCTGGAAGACGGAACGCCGAGAGAAGTGTTTGGAAATCCAAAGAACGAACGTGTCAAAGAGTTCTTTACAAAGATCAACCGGATGGAAGAACCGGATTATTCAATTTAAGAGAAAAACAAAATCGGTTGAGGGATCAGTCGATTTTTTCCAACAGGATAAAAGAAGGGAGCGAAAGAAATGAGTATCAGACTGGTGACAGACAAGGAAAATGTAGATTATCAGGCAGTGGCAGATATTTTAGACCATTTTGGACTGAGTCATTTTGATGCCGCTACAGAAGAAAAAATATTTAAGAACAGCTATGCGACGGCATTTATTTACGATGGAGACCAGGTAGTCGGCTGTGCGAGGGCAATTTCCGATGGCGTGTGTCAGGCTGCAACCTACAATGTGGCACTTCTGGAAGAAGGCTATCGTTTTGGTGACAACGATTATGAGAGACAGCCATATGTATCGCCAAGAAGCATCAGACAAGAGCAGGAAAAACAGAATCAGACAGCGTAGGAAAGGGAAAAGATTATGAGAGAAGGCTTGCAAACCAGAGATACTTATTTGGTGACAGACTGACTGAATCTGATGTGCGTCTTTATGTGACACTGGTACGATTTGACTGTGCATATTATCCGGTATTTCGTCTGAATAAAAAGCTTCTCCGCGATTATCCGAATCTGTGGGCATATGCAAGAGATTTGTATCAGACACCGGGATTTGGCGACACAACGAATTTTGCGGCGATCAAGAAGCATTATCATATCGATTGCTGCCCGTCCAATGAATTTGCGATCGTGCCAAATGGACCGGATGAAACCTTATGGATGACACCACACGGAAGAGAAAAATTATCCGGAAAATAAAGAAAGAGGGGAATGAATGATGAAAGCAGTCAGAGTGACAGAAGAATGGCAGAGAGCCGGCGTACACTATGTGCGGACACAGGCAATGTGCCTGGGGTTTAAGATCCCGCTTGAGGGAGAATTTTCAGATGACACACCGGAAGATGAATATATTCTGGTGATGGACGGAATTTATCCGGTATCCACCTGCAGGCTGCATTATCTGGATGAACATACCGGAAAAATTGAGCGTGTGGCAACACTGGAATCCTATAGGGGAAAACATTACGGACAGGCAGGGATCATTGAGGCGGAAAACTGGATGCGCGAAAAAGGTGTGACAAAAATCTATATCAATTCCAGAAAAGCGGCACTTGGATTCTATGAAAAGCTCGGCTATACCGCAGATTTTTCACAGGTAAGCGGCTCCGGAGAGTTTGAATGTGTGATGACGGAGAAAGAACTTGCGTAAATTTATGAAAAGAAAACTGGATTTTGGCAGAAAGATATTGTACAGTAAATAGCGACATTGATTTATAGAAACAGGAGAGATAGACAAGAATGAAGTACGGAATTGATACACGATGTCAGCATCTGGCTGACGATAATAAGGATGAAATATATGGGGCGATCAGTTATCCAATCTATCAGTCTGCAACATTTGCAAGAGACAGAGTAGGCGGAGGAAGTGGCTATGACTATTCCAGATTACAGAATCCGACGAGAGAACATCTTGAGAAGATCGTAGCATCGCTGGAAGAAGGGATCGATGCACTGGCATTTTCGACAGGAATGGCAGCGATCACAGCTCTGATGGAGATTTTCAAACCGGGCGATCACATCATCATTGATGAGGATCTTTATGGAGGAAGCGTCCGTCTGTTCCACAGCATCAATGTGAAAAATGGACTGACATTTACCAGCGTGGATTTAAGCAGTGTGGATGTAGAGGATTATATCCAGGATAACACAAAAGCAATTTATGCAGAGACACCGACCAATCCGATGATGCGTGTATCCGATCTGGAAGAACTTTCAAAGATAGCAAAAAAACATGAACTTCTTCTGATCGTGGACAATACCTTTTTATCACCATATTTCCAGAATCCGCTGAAGCTTGGTGCTGACATTGTTGTGCATAGCGGGACAAAATATCTGGGTGGACATAATGACACACTTGCAGGTTTTCTGATAACAAACCGCGAGGACATTCAGGAACAGCTTCGTTTTGTCATCAAGACGACAGGAGCAACCCTTGCACCGATGGACAGCTGGCTGATCCTCAGAGGGATCAAGACGCTTGGAGTCCGTATGGACAGGGCACAGGAAAATGCACTGAAGATCGCACATTTTCTGGAGAAGCAGGAGTATGTGACAAGGGTGCTTTATCCGGGACTTGAATCACATCCGGGCTACGAACTGATGAAAAAGCAGGCAAGAGGATTTGGTTCGATCCTGACCTTTGAAGTAGATTCCAAAGAGAGAGCATATCACATTCTGGAAAATGTAAAACTGATCCAGTTTGCGGAAAGCCTCGGAGGAACTGAGACTCTGATCACTTATCCAATCACCCAGACGCATGCGGATCTTTCCAGAGAAGAGCTTGACCGGAACGGAATTACAGACAGGATTCTGAGATTATCTGTTGGAATTGAGGGAGCAGAGGATCTGATCGCAGATCTGGAAGCTGTATTAAAGTAAATCAAATAGAATTGTGTATAAAGCGGAAGATATCTGTGACCGAAGGTGTATTACCGGACAGATAGCCGGCAGATGGAATATGACCGTGCAGATAAGGAAGTGGCAGAAATGAGTAAAATAAAGGTAAATGAACAGCGGGCAGTCGATGAATTTCAGGAACTGACTGCGATCGATGCACCAAGCTTTGGGGAGCGTCAGATGGCAGACCGGCTGATCGTGAAATTAAAAGAACTTGGTTTTGAAGTAGAGGAAGACAATGCCGGAGAACATTTCGGAGGAAATGCCGGAAACTTATATGCATATCTTCCGGGAGATCTTCCGGGAGATCCGGTCCTTTTGTCCGGTCATATGGATACGGTTGAGCCGTCCAAAGGCAAGAATGGGATCATCGGAGAAGACGGTGTGATCCGTTCCGCAGGAAAAGCAGTTCTTGGAGCTGATGATGTGGCAGGACTTGTGGAGATTCTGGAAGGAATCCGCAGTGTAAAAGAAGCGGGAGTACCACACCGGGATATCGAGATTCTTTTTGCAATTGCAGAAGAGCTTTATATCAAAGGCAGCAGCGTATTTGATTTTTCAAAGGTTCGTGCAAAAGAAGCCTATGTACTGGATATCAGCGGACCGGTTGGAAGCGCGGCATATAAAGCACCGTCTCTGATTTCTTATCAGGTGGTAGTAACCGGGAAGGCATCCCACGCCGGATTTGATCCGGAGCACGGCATTCATGCGATCGCTATTGCATCCGAAGCGATCACGCAGATCAGTCAGGGACATGTGGATGAAGAGACAACCTGCAATATCGGATTGATCGAAGGTGGGAGCGGAACGAACATTGTTCCGGAAAAATGTATCGTAAAGGGAGAAATCCGGAGCTATTCTCATGAAAAAGCGACTCGTTGTGTAGAAGAAGTGGGAAATACCTTCAAAAAGGTGGCTGAAAAACACGGAGCTGAATCAGAACTTACCTGCGAAGTTCATCTGATCGCTTATGAGACAGCAAAAGACAGTGTGCCGGTAAAACGGTTTGAAAGAGTAAGCAAAAAGCTGGGACTTGCAGGAAATCTTGTAGAGACATTTGGCGGAAGTGACAACAACAGCTTTGCGAAGAACGGGATTCCTGGACTGGTGCTGTCAAATGGAATGTACCAGGCACATTCGGTAAATGAATATACGACAATCAAAGATCTTGGGACAGGAGCAGAACTGATCGCCGGGCTGATCACCGGGCTGATCACCGATGAGCAGTAGTGGATGTTATTATACAGAAAAGACGCCAAAAGCGTCTTTTTTATATTGATAGAAGAAAAACAGATAAAACATATTGAAATTAAATGTTTTTAAAATAATTCCCTATTAACCTATTGACAAAGTAGGTAAAAGTGGATATAATGCAACTATCAAATTTGAAAGATCACTATAGAGATCACGATACATCAGACAGTAGAAAAGAGAGGTAGAAAAATATGAGCGATTATAAATTTGAAACACTTCAGCTTCACGTAGGACAGGAAGAACCAGATCCGGCATCTGATGCCAGAGCAGTACCGATTTACCAGACAACATCTTATGTATTTAAGAACTCTGCACATGCAGCAGCAAGATTCGGACTTGCAGATGCAGGTAACATTTACGGACGTCTGACAAACTCTACACAGGACGTATTTGAAAAGAGAATCGCAGCACTTGAAGGTGGTGTGGCAGCTCTTGCAACAGCATCCGGAGCAGCTGCAATTACATATACCATCGAAGCACTTGCAGCAGATGGCGGACATATCGTAGCGCAGAAGACAATCTACGGTGGAAGCTTCAACCTTCTTGAACACACACTGACACATTACGGAATCACAACTACATTTGTAGATGCACATAACTTGAAAGAAGTAGAAGATGCAATTCAGGATAACACAAGAGCCATCTATCTTGAAACTCTTGGTAATCCGAACAGTGATATCCCGGATATCGATGCAATCGCTGAAATTGCACACAAGCATGGACTTCCGCTTGTAATCGACAACACATTCGGAACACCATATTTGATCCGTCCGATCGAACACGGAGCAGACATCGTTGTACATTCTGCTACCAAATTCATCGGTGGACACGGAACAACTCTTGGTGGAATCATCGTAGATTCCGGTAAATTTGACTGGAAAGCAAGTGGAAAATACCCGGCAATCGCAGATGCAAACCCAAGCTACCACGGAGTATCTTTCGTAGATGCAGCAGGTCCGGCAGCATTTGTAACTTACATCCGTGCAATCCTTCTTCGTGATATGGGAGCAACAATTTCTCCATTTAACGCATTCCTTCTGCTGCAGGGAACAGAGACACTGTCACTTAGAATTGACCGTCATGTAGAAAATACAAAGAAAGTAGTAGAATACCTCTCTAATCATCCAATGGTAGAGCATGTGAACCATCCGTCACTGCCGAATCATCCGGATCATGCACTTTATGAAAAATATTTCCCGAATGGTGGAGCATCTATCTTCACATTCGAGATCAAAGGCGGACAGGAAGAAGCTCACAAGTTCATCGACAACCTGAAGATCTTTTCGCTGCTTGCAAATGTTGCGGATGTTAAGAGCCTTGTTATCCATCCGGCAACAACAACACATTCTCAGCTGACAGAAGAAGAACTGCTTGATCAGGGAATCAAACCGAACACAATCCGTCTTTCTATCGGTACAGAACATATCGATGATATCATCGCAGATCTTGAAGGTGGATTTGCAGCGGTTCAGGGCAAATAAATATTATACACACAGGAATTTTGGACGGAGGTTTTTCGAAACCTTCGTCTTTTTCGATGTGCACAGAAAATTTTAAGGAGAAAACACTATGACAAAGGCACAGATCAGAAAAAATGCTTTTCTGAAATCCATTCCGATCATGTGCAGCTACATTTTCGTAAGCATGGCATATGGGATTATGATGGAAAATGCCGGATTTGGCTGGTACTATTCACTGTTTGTCAGTCTTGCATTTCCGAAAGGAATTGCGGCAGTCAGGAGTGTTGAAAATGCTGTGCGATAAGCGGAAATCCGGTATTTTCGGATGGATCTCCCTTTGACCAGATGAACAGATTATGCTATGATATGTACCGATACACGCGTATTTTTTATTTGACAACAATCCAGATGGAACTTTCTGTTCAATAAAGAGGATTATGTGTCAGGATACATTCTTTTTACAAGGAGAAAATCAATGAGTATAGATATTACGATCGAGGAAATGGAAACGCTTCCTGCAGAGTCCTACGAGCTTTTTGATATCCGTGGCGAGATTGAGCGCGCCCATGGAATCCTGCCGAATTCAGTGGCAAGCTCAGCAGATGCACTGATGGAGAATCCGCCGGAAGATAAGGAAAAGAAGATCATTATCTGCTGCAGCAGAGGACAGATCAGCAGGGATATCGCAGAAGAACTGCAGGATCAGGGATATGAAGCATACAGCCTGAAGGGCGGTTATGTTGGATGGCTGATGGCAGATATGAAGAAAAAGGAAGCAGATGATGTCTGTGAACATGTGGAGCTTAGTATCCGCAAGAAGTTCAAAAAGAAGATATGGTCCAAATTTACAAAAGCTGTCAGAGAATATGAACTGGTCAAAGAAGGTGACCGGATCGCAGTATGTATTTCCGGTGGAAAAGATTCAATGCTGATGGCAAAGCTTTTCCAGGAATTAAAGCTTCACAACAAGTTCCCGTTTGAAGTGGAATTTCTGGTCATGGACCCGGGATACAGTCCGGACAACCGCCATGTGATCGAAGAAAATGCCAGAAAATTAGGTATTCCGGTCCATATTTTTGAGTCTGACATCTTTGATGCAGTCTACACCATAGAAAAATCCCCTTGTTACCTTTGCGCCAGAATGCGCCGGGGTTACCTTTACAGTTATGCAAAGGAATTAGGATGCAACAAGATCGCTTTAGGACATCATTATGATGATGTTATCGAAACCATCCTCATGGGCATGCTCTACGGAGCCCAGGTCCAGACCATGATGCCAAAGCTTCACAGCACCAA
>ERZ773193.3162-NODE-3162-length-15579-cov-2.823499_pt1 | contig 15579 bp, 9 predicted proteins | sample MGYA00511110_ERZ773193 | MGnify/ENA primary metagenome ERZ773193 (study PRJEB29015, sample SAMEA2737784) | human gut metagenome | biome: human gut; feature: human-associated habitat; material: faeces | place: China | collected 2012 ...
CCGTAATCGCAAAAATATTGCCATGACCATAAAAGAAAAATTCTCACAAAAATATCCCCATGCTTCCTTTTGTACTTTTGGCGATTCAGCAGCGTTGGCCGATCACCTCGCAACGTTGATTGCGACTGGTGTTAAAACAGCTTCCTGTGGTTCGCTGGCGGGATGTATTGAAGACAACGCATTTCCGATGATTGGTGAGTATAAGATTGTAGAAAATAGCCGTGGTGAGCCTGTATGTGTTATCAGAGTGATTGGCCTGCATTTACTGCGCTTTTCTGATGTCACCGTGGAGCTTGCCCGTAAGGAAGGTGAAGGTGACCTCAGTCTTGAATATTGGCGTAATGAACACCGTCGTTTTTTCCAGGCAGAAGGAAGCTATTCACCAGAAATGCACGTTATATTTGAAGAATATGCCCTTATTGACGTTGTGTAGATAACTATTTATCTACGCGAAATAAACTCACACACATAAAATATCGCTAATTTTGTTTATTTTGCTATTTTTTACGTGATGAATGTCACACTTATTGTTGCTGCCCGTTTTGTCCATATTTATAACCATATTTTTAATAGCTGCCTGAAATAGGGCTGTTTATTCTGCATAAAAATATTCGAAAATTCTTATAATCTATCATATAGATAAAAAAATAACAATTCATTTTCAGGCAGATGAGCTGAAAGGAGTGGTGCCCTATGAAAACAATCACGATCAGCAGACAGTATGGAAGCGGTGGAAGACACATTGCAGCTTTGCTTTCAGAAAAAATGGGAGTTCCCTGTTACGACAGTAAATTTTTGCCGAAGGAAGCAGAGAGGCATGGAATCAGTCAGGAAATCATCAATGAATTTAAAGGCAAGACCAGTCTTCTCTATGCAATCGGAGTAATGATGTCGGAAGAATCGCAGGATAAAAAACGCCTGACAATTCCGGAGAAGATGTTTCATGCGCAAAAAGAGACAGTGAAGCGCCTGGCACAGGAAGGTCCATGTATTTTTGTGGGAAGATGTGCAGACCAGATCCTGAAAGATGATAATCAGCTGCTTCGTGTGTATATTTATGCATCTGATATGGAAGACCGTATTAAACGGATCAAGAAAAATAAGCATATTTCTCAGAGAGAGGCACTTGACAGAATTGCATATAAAGATCGTCAGAGAAGAGATTATTATAACTTTTATACAGGACATGAATGGGGAAAAATGGAAAACTATGATATCTGCCTGAATACTTCGGTTTTATCAGAGGAAGAATGCGTGGAACTTCTGATGAAGCTGGCAGGATAGAAATATATTAAATATGACCACAAAGGGATGAGAAAGGACTGCCAGAGTAACATGGCAGTCCTTTCTGTTGGAGTATCCGCTGATTACAGTGAGCGTTTCCTTTTGTGCAATAATATGAAGTAGGAAAAATGTGATTTTTTCATAAGAATGCGTCCGCAGGCAGAAACTTTAAAAACCTGAAAGTCTTAAAATTGTATGAAATCGGCAGAGGCTTAGTTGACAAGTTTTCGATACTCTGCAATAATAGGGAATTGAAAAAATGACATTGTTAAAAAGAAAAAAGATATTCCATATAGCAGGAGGGAATATATTATGAAGAAACGTTATTTAATACTGGCAGGTCTTCTGGTAATGACAGTGGCAGCTGCCGGATGTGGTAAGAAAAAGACAACAGAGACAGCACCTGTAGAGGTAACAGCTACCCCGACTCCTGAAGTAACCAAGGCAGTCGATATGGTGGATATGCAGCAGACAGCAGATGAAGACATAAAGAATGTAATGGGGGAGAAAACTTCCACAGCATCTAAGATTGTGTTTGTAAATAATACAGGGGATGACATCCAGTCACTCTATATCCGCACTCATGTGGATGAAGACAGTGAGGATTATGATGCAGACGAGGATGGAGGATGGGGAGATGATCTCATCAATGGAATGTTTACCCTGACAGATAAGGACAAGGCACTGTATTATATGCAGACTGCAAATACACAGACTGCAAATACACAGACTGCAAATACACAGACATCAGATACACAGACAACAGATACACAGACAACATCCAACAAGAGTACAGCTTCCTATGATATCCGTATTGCATATGCTGATGAGGACAAGAATGAATGCTTTTTCCGCGATATTCCGCTTGGAACAATTTCGCAGATTACGTTATGTATGGATGGCACAGATGATGATGCGATCCCATATGCAAAATATCTGACAGGTACATCAACAAAAGAAGTATCCACGCTTGATGCGGTAAAGGAACGTCTTGGAATTACAGATGACAGTGAGTCTGAATCAGATTCCACAGACGACAGTGATAAGAATTCTGCAGATGATTCAGATTCCACAGATAGTAACAACAGTTCTGATCAGAATAATAACAGTGGCAATGGAACCGGGGATAGTTCAGATGATCCGGGCAATGGAGGAAACTCAGACGATCCGGGTACTAATGATGATCCGGGCAGTAACGATGATCCGGGAAATGGCGGCGATATGATTTCCACAGCAGAACAGTATATCGGTCAGTCTCTGGATGCACTGGAAGGCGCATGCGGTTCTCCACAGGGCAGCAGCTATGAGGATGATCCTGAGACAGGTAAAACAGGATTCCATTATTACAGCAATTTCACAGTTTCTACAACAGTTGATGAAAATGGTAATGAAATTGTTGCCGGAATATGGTAGAATAGAACTACGAATGTAACAGAGGAGGTATTCCGATCCTCTGTTACCTGCGATAAAATTAATTTCAGGAGACAGTTACTATGAAACGTGTATTATTAAAATTAAGCGGTGAAGCCCTTGCCGGTGAGAAGAAGACCGGATTTGACGAGGCGACTGTTATTGAAGTTGCAAAGCAGATCAGGACAATTGCTGAGGAAGGACTGGAAATCGGCATCGTGATCGGCGGAGGTAATTTCTGGAGAGGACGCACCAGTGAGACTATCGACAGGAATAAGGCTGATCAGATTGGTATGCTTGCAACAGTTATGAACTGTATTTATGTATCTGATATCTGCAGATACCTTGGATTAAAGACAGAAATCTTTACACCATTTGTATGCGGTGCATTTACAAGCCTTTACTCTAAGGATGCAGTGGAAGCAAGCTTTGCACAGGGCAAGATCGTATTCTTTGCAGGCGGTACAGGACATCCTTACTTCTCCACAGATACAGCCACTGTACTTCGCGCAGTAGAGCAGAAGCAATCCTTCTTGCAAAAGCTGTTGACGGAATTTATGACAGTGATCCGAAGACAAACCCGAATGCAGTAAAATATGATGAAATTTCCATTGAAGAAGTAGTTGCAAAGAAACTGGCAGCTATGGATCTGACAGCATCGATCATGTGTATGGAACAGAAGATGCCGATGCTGGTATTTGCACTGGATGAAAAAGACAGCATCATCAATGCAGTACATGGCAAATTTGTCGGAACTAAGGTTACTGTATAAGTAAGGCTTATAAGTCAGTTTACAGAGAAAGTGTAATATAAAAACTATAAAAAGAGGGAGACGAACCTAATGGATGAGAGAATTCAGAAATATGAAGAGAAGATGAAAAAGACACTGGCAAGCCTTGAGAGCGAACTGGTTACAATTCGTGCAGGACGTGCGAACCCGCATATCCTTGACAAACTCGCCGTAGATTATTACGGAGCTCCGACACCTCTTCAGCAGGTGGCAAATATCACTGTCCCGGAAGCTCGTATGATCCAGATCCAGCCATGGGAGAAAAGCATGGTAAGAGAGATCGAGAAAGCAATTATGACTTCTGATCTCGGAATCAATCCTACCAATGACGGAACAACTGTACGTCTTCTCTTCCCGGAACTTACAGAGGATCGTAGAAAAGAACTGGTTAAAGATGTTAAGAAAAAAGGGGAAGCTGCAAAAGTTGCAATCCGTAACATCCGTCGTGACGGAATTGATGCAGCTAAGAAATTAAAAGGAACAGATGTCTCAGAAGATGAGATCAAGGACATGGAAGATGATCTGCAGAAACTGACAGATAAATATGTAAAAGAAGTGGATAAAGCGAAATTCGAAGATGTCTTAGATGACATCAAAGCAGAGAAAGGTGTGAAGTTTGATACAGACTTAGATGCCGATGATCTGAAGGAAGTGATCAAGAGATACAAAGGTATCTATCGCAAAGCTTTGAATGAAGAATTCCCTCAGGATCCAAAGGACCAGTTATTTGAAGCAATCAAAGCGGTATTCCGCTCTTGGGACAACCCACGTGCTATCTATTATCGTCGAATGAACGACATTCCAGGAGACTGGGGAACAGCTGTTAACGTTCAGACAATGGTATTTGGTAACATGGGAGATACATCAGGAACAGGTGTGGCATTTACAAGAAACCCATCTACAGGTGAGAAACAGATCTACGGAGAATACCTGATCAATGCACAGGGGGAAGACGTTGTAGCCGGTATCCGTACACCGCAGGAAATCACCATCGAGGGTTCACGCCGTTGGGCTAAACTGCAGGGTATTTCCGAAGAAGAACGTGCTTCCAAATATCCTTCGCTGGAAGAAGCTATGCCTCAGGCTTATGCCGACCTGAACGCTGTACAGGAAAAACTGGAAGACCACTTCCACGATATGCAGGATATGGAATTCACCATCCAGGACGGTAAGCTGTGGATGTTACAGACCCGTAACGGAAAACGTACCGGAGCCGCTATGGTGAAAATGGCTGTCGATATGCTGAAACAAGGTATGATCGATGAAAAAACAGCTTTGTTGCGTCAGGAACCGGCTAAATTGGACGAGCTGCTCCATCCGGTATTCAATAAAGAAGCTCTGAAAAAAGCTCACGTTATTACCAAAGGTCTGCCGGCTTCTCCGGGTGCTGCCTGCGGGCGTGTCGTATTCTTCGCCGACGAAGCCGAAGAATGGAAAAACAGAGGTGAAAAAGTGGTTCTGGTACGCCAGGAAACTTCTCCCGAAGACCTGCGGGGTATGAACGTATCCGAAGGAATCCTGACCGCACGCGGTGGTATGACTTCTCACGCAGCTGTCGTTGCCCGTGGTATGGGTAAATGTTGTGTATCCGGCGCAGGAGATATCGTAGTCGATTATGCCAAACGTAATTTCTCCGTAAACGGAACAATCATCAAAGAAGGAGACTGGATTTCCCTGAACGGTTCTACCGGTGAAGTTTATTTAGGAAAAGTAGAAACAGAAGATGCAACATTGGACGAAGACTTCACAGCCATCATGAACCTGGCTGAAAAATATACCCGTATGTATGTACGTACTAATGCCGATACCCCGAAAGATGCCCGTAAAGCCCGTGACTTCGGAGCCAAAGGTGTCGGACTTTGCCGTACAGAACATATGTTCTTCGAAGGACACCGTATCGACGCTATGCGTGAAATGATCCTGTCCGACACGGTAGAAGGACGCCGGGATGCACTGAACAAGATCCTGCCGATGCAGCGGGGAGACTTCGAAGGTATCCTCGAAGCCATGAACGGACTGGGGGTTACCATCCGTCTGCTCGACCCACCTTTACACGAATTTACTCCGAACGAACCGGCCTCACAACAATATATGGCTCAGAAACTGGGAATTCCGGTAGAACGTATCAAAGAAAAAGTAGATGCTCTGCACGAATTCAACCCGATGCTGGGTCATCGTGGCTGCCGTTTGGGAGTTACCTATCCGGAAATCACCGAAATGCAGGCCCGTGCGATCATCGAAGCTGCTTGTAACCTGAAACTGCGTGGTCTGGATCCTCGTCCGGAAATTATGGTTCCTTTGGTAGGTACTGTGAAAGAACTGAAACAGCAGGCTGAAATCATCAACCGTGTTGCAGCTATGGTATTCGAAGAAAAAGGCGTTAAAGTAGATTACAAAGTAGGTACGATGATCGAAATCCCGCGTGCCGCTATCACCGCAGATCAGATCGCCGAAGTAGCCGAATTCTTCTCCTTCGGTACCAACGACCTGACTCAGATGACCTTCGGTTACTCCCGTGACGACGCCGGTAAATTCTTACCGGAATACATCAGGAAAGGTATCCTGAAAACCGATCCGTTCGCTGTATTGGATCAGGAAGGTGTAGGCCGTCTGGTTGAAATGGGTGTGAAACTGGGTCGTAAGACTAATGCAGACCTGAAAGTAGGTATCTGTGGAGAACACGGTGGAGAACCTTCATCCGTCATCTTCTGCGACTCAGTAGGTATGAACTATGTCAGCTGTTCACCGTTCCGCGTGCCCATCGCCCGCGTAGCCGCGGCTCAGGCTGCTATTATGCATGCAGGTAAGTAATAAGAATTTATTACAAGCTTAAATATCAAGAAGGTGTCTGAAAAGGCCACCTTCTTTTTTTGTTATGCCGCTTGTTTATTCTCCCTTTTTCCTGTTTTCGTCATGCGTTACCCAAATCAGACTTTACCCATTCGTCGACCAGCTGATATAGCTCCTGTTGCAGAGTATCCATGCGCAGCATTGTCTTTGAGGGCTTGATATGTCCGGACTTAGTGTATGTCAGAGCATACATCGTCTTTACAAGCTCTCGGGCTTTCTCCAATGTGATTGTCGAGTTTGCGGCCTTTAGCAGACGTTCCATCTCAAGTTGTAGGACATAAACGCAAAAGCAGATGCAGATATGTCCCTCGATACGATTCCTCAGACGATGATACATGGGTCGTATCTGCAGGTCGGTTTTGCTCATGCGGAATACCCGTTCGATAAACCATAAGTTATGGTAGTTGGCAAGGACTTCTTCATCCGGGAGCGTGGCATTGGTTACATAGCCTTTCAAACCATCCCATGCCGCGTCTTTCTCAAAAGTTTCAAGATCGATGCTTATATTCGCCTCTCCTTCAATTCGCAGATATTTGTTGTAGCCTCGATTATTTATGTGCTTCTTAGTGATCTTGCCGGAGGCTACCTTTGCCTGGAGTCGCAAAAGCCCTCTGGTGCGGTTGAAAGCATCTTTCTTCTGGCGCTTTTCTGTAAATGACACAACAATACGTAGTCCGTCGTCTGTCTCGATTGATGCAACCTGACCGTCTGAGAGATTGAGCGCCAAGACTTTCTTCTTGACATTGGCATTCTCGTTTTTAAGCCTTGCTCCAAGTATATACTCATAGCCGGCAGCGACAAGAGCATCAATATTTTTGCGCGACAGCAGGCCCGCGTCGGCCACCACAATCGGGCTGGGGAATCCGAACTTCTGCTGAGCTCGTTTCAGCAAAGGTATAAACGTTTTCTTTTCCGACAGATCTCCCTGGAATATCTCATAGCTTATCGGCAACCCCTCCCTTGTCACCAACAGTCCGAGAAGAATCTGCGGACAATCAAATTTGCCGTCTTTTAAGTATCCTGTGCGCCTGAGATCATCTTCACCAGCCACCTCGAAATAGAGCGTGGTAATGTCATAGAATACCACATCAATACATCCTCCCATTGCCCTGGCGCCATGCGCAAAAGTAATCTGCTCGATTTTAGATTTGATGTCATCGGCATTGCCCTTTCTTCCACACAACTTGTCAAGATAACGGTAAATCTTGTTCACATCATACGACACTCCATTATATCTCCACAGATAATCAACTGTTTTCAACTTGCTTCCCGGGGCAACGAGACGGCTGAGAACCAATGGACGGAACAGACCTCCTATTGCATCATAGCCTACATGGTCAAACAATCTGCCAAAGACAACCTCCGGCCCGTCCACAGATATTTGGCTATTGGAAAGCTTGCCTATAAAATCCTCCAGATTTTGTTCTGGCGGCTGATTAAAGAGATTGTAATACGTCCCAGTCTGACGCCGGATAAACTCTTGTGCCTGTTCAACCATCCGCTCAATCTCCGACATGTCGCGTGAACTGCCAAAACTCTTTACCAAAACGTTGTTACGACCTCGTTTTTGAAGAACTCGGACGCTCGTTGTGCCTGATTTGTTTTTGGATCGGTTGATAAACATGGCACAAAATTACACTGTGTTACCCAAATCACCAAATCTCAATGAGCTTAATCGCTGATAATCAAACCATAGCTTTTTCACCCTAAAAAAGTGACGAAAACAGGTGCCGTAAAGATGCATACATTGCTTGATTACGATTGTCTGTTGCCTGAGTTCGTAAATATTACAGACGGGAAGAGATCTGACAACAAAGCCACTTTTGACATTGAGATAAAGCCGCACAGCATCGTGGTGGCCGACCGCGGATATTGCGACTACGGCCTCCTAAATCATTGGGACAGCAACAATGTATTCTATGTTGGCCGCCATAAGGACAATATTCGGTACAGGACTATTGAGGAACTGCCCTTACCCAAGCAGCATACCCAAAACGTCCTGATGGATGAAAGCATCGAGTTCGGGCTACCTGCGGCCAAAGAGAAATTCCCCAAAAGGCTGAAGCGTATAGCAGTGTGGAACGATGAGCATGGATTTGTTATTGAGCTTCTTACCAATAATTTTACACTTGCAGCCTCTACGATAGCAAAACTGTATAAGGCGCGATAGAATATCGAGATTTTCTTCCGCAATCTCAAACAACTTCTACGCATCAAGAGCTTTATCGGCACCTCACGCAACGCGGTGGAGATTCAAATCTGGACTGCGATGATCACAATGCTGCTTTTTTCCTGGCTCAAGCACATAGCGCGCTATAAATGGGCGCTGGCCAACCTCGCCTTTCTCGCTTTGGCTCAACACATTTACCAAAATAGACCTATACAAGTGGCTGAACGAGCCCTTTACACCCCCTCCCCAGGATGAAAATCCGGTTTGAGGGGTTTGGTTACGCATTGATTTTGCAGAGTCGTATGACTCAGCAAGTTATCTCCTGCAAAAAAATTATTTAGGACAATATTGATGCTTGGCGCAAATTGTATTTCTTAAGATATTTCTTATTTTTGTAATCTCTTTGAAAGCATACTTTATGGAAGACAAGGAACTATTTGTATTAAAATCATTGTATAAACGAGACTACAACGCATTTCATTATCTTTATGAATCGTATTTCTCTAAAATGGTTTTGTTTGCAGAAAGTTATGTGTACGATGAGGAAGAAGCAAAAGATTTAGTCCAAGATTTATTCTTTTATATTTGGGACCATGCGGATTCTTTGTTGATAAAAACTTCTTTGAAAGCTTATTTATTTACCTCTTTACGAAACCGTTGTCTGAATGCATTGCGTGACCGCAAAATAGTGGATAGTTGTAATGATAAATTACTGGAAGCACAATTGTTTGCTGGGATAAAAGATATCGAGATAAATGAAACTGTTGAAATGCGGTTGCAGAATGCTTTGAATACTTTGCCTGATAAGTGTAGAGAAATTATATTGTTGAAGATAGTTGAAGGTAAAAAAAATAAAGAAATAGCGAACCAATTAGGGTTGGCTGAAACTACAGTTAAAACACAAGTACAACGGGCTTATAGAATTTTAAGAGAACAGTTAATACCTATATTATTGTTTATTAGCTGGCTTCAAAATGGAGGATATTAGTAGTTTTATGTTTGTGTGTATTTGATTACCGTAATGGAGGGTGAGTTATTTGTGTTGCAGAGAAAAAAATATCAAAAATTTTCCAATATTGTCCTAAATAAATTTTGCGTATGAGGCAACTTGCGGAGTCATACGACTCTGCATAATTAATGAGCAATCCCCCCCCTCATGCCGGATTTTCTTCTTCGGGAGGCGGTGTAAAGGGCTCGTTCAACCACTTGTAGAGGTCTATTTGGGGAATGTATTCAGTCGTAGCGAGAAAGGCGAGGTTGGCAAGTGCCCATTTGTAGCGTGCGATATGTTTTAGCCACATAAATAGCAGCATTGTGATCATTGCTGTCCATATCTGAGTCTCTACGGCGTTGCGCGAGATGCCGATAAAGCTCTTGATGCGCAATAGTTGTTTGAGGTTGTGGAAGAAAATCTCGATATTCCATCTTGCCTTATACAGTTTTGCTATCGTAGAGGCTGCAAGCGTGACGTTATTGCTAAGAAGCTCAATTACAAAGCCGTGTTCTTCATCCCATACCGCTATACGCCTTAGCCTTTTGGGGCATTTATCCTTGGCCGTAGGCAGTTCAAACTCTATGATTTCATCCAACAAGACGTTTTGGGCGTGTTTCTCGGGCAATGGCAACTCTTTAATGGTTCTGTGTTGGATATCGTCCTTATGGCGAACCACATAGAATACATTGTTGCTGTCCCAATAGTTTAAAAGTCCATAATCGCAATATCCGCGGTCAGCCACCACAATGCTGTGCGGTTTGATTTCAATGTCAAATGCCGCCTTGTTGTCTGTTCGCTTACCACCTGTAATATTCATAAATTCAGGAAGTAAGCAGTCGTAATCAAGCAATGTGTGCATCTTTACGGCACCCTTTGACGTGGTATAGTGCGCCCAATCGTAAACCGATATGGTCAGCGAGACCAGAGTGGAATCCAGTAATTTGATGGGCATCTTGAACCGGAAGCCTTTGCGCTCCCAAGCCGCCTGCTGTCCGAAATAACGGAACAACATATAGAATAGCTCCTAGAAGACCGAACTGTCTCGGTGTGCATTCTGATAAGCGACTGTCGATTTGGATGGTGCGCGGCTTATGCCGGGATGGTTAAGATTTCCTGTGGCGGATTTTAATCCGTTGGAAATATCACGGACGGAGTCGCAGTTGGAGAACTGACAGAAAATCATGCTCACCAGCTGGATCCAGGTGTTATAGCCCTTGCAATGCTTGTCGGTACCGGCATCGCGAATAATTTTTCTGATGATTTCTTTGGGTAAAAGCGCAATTACCTGCGCAAAAAGTGTTATTTGTGTCATAGGAAGTAGTTGAGTTGTCGCTCACTACTAAGGTAGTCATTTTTCCTTAGTAAACTACTTCCTTTTTTATTTTTCTCAAAAACGTTTAGGACAATATTGAAAATTTTCTTTCCTTATGTACTCCGTTTTTTTTGCTTTTGTGTCTTTATAAAAAAAATAACCACAAAAACCATGGACAAGAAGTTTATAAATTGGAGGGTAATTATGCAAAGTCTTTTAGGTAAGTCTACCGGTGTCGATGATGAGCAAGTTGAGGAGTGGTTGCATGAAGATGCCCGGAATCAAGAATATTATGAGAAAGCCAAATATTATTTCGATAATTATTATTCTGGTGAAAAAGAAATACACCAAATTAATATGAAGAAAGCTTGGGATGATTTTTTAGTTTATACAAAAAAATCACGGAATAACATATGGAAAAGATATTTGCAGTATGTAGCCGGTGTTGTAATGTTATTGGGTGTTGGAGTGGCTTTATTATTGTTGGTAGGTAAATCAGAGAAGCCTTCAACAGTTGTTCAAAATCAAATGATAACACCCGGAACAGTAAAGGCTTTGTTGATTTTTCATTCGGGTAGTCAGGTCTCATTAACAGATTCTACTGTTTTTGAACAAGTCGTAGAGCAGCATTCGATGGCAGAAAAAATGGATGAAGAAACCCAAATGGAATATAATACGATTATTGTTCCGCGAGGAGGAGAATATAGTTTGGCTTTAGCAGATGGTACAAGAATAAAAATAAATTCAGATTCTAAATTGACATTCCCTCATAGATTTATGGGAGAGGAGCGTCGTGTCCGTTTGGAAGGCGAGGCTTTGTTTGATGTGGTAAAAGATAAGGAGCATCCTTTCATTGTGGAAACAGCAAAAGGAAATGTACAAGTGTTAGGAACACTATTTGATATTAATGTTTATCCGGAGGAGGATGTTGTACAGACAACATTGGTCGAGGGTCGGGTTGTCTTTAAGGGGAGGGGGATGTCGCAACATGTGGAATTGTCACCAGGAGAGCAAGTGACATACAATATGAAAAGCGGAGAGTCGCATGTAGAGAAAGTAAATACTAAAGTTTATGTAGGTTGGGCTGAAGGGAAGTGGTTTATAGAAGGGGAACGGCTGGAAGATATAACGAAACAGTTGTCGCGTTGGTATGATGTGGAGTTTTTTTATAAAAATCCTGAAGCAAAGGAACTTGTTTTTACCGGCGATCTGGAAAAGTATGATGATTGTGAAGTGGCCTTGGATATAATATCAATGACCACTAATGTGATGTTCACAATTAGAGATAGAGCCATAATCGTACAAATGAAATAGTATGATTATTTTTACTATAATGACCCTAATAATATGAATCTAAACATCAAAACTAAGCAGGCGTATGAAAAAAAATCGAAACAAAAATTGTTTGGGTGTAATTAAATACTCTAAAAGGAGTATGTTAGTGATGAGATGGATGTGTGTATTCAGTTGTATGTTGTTGTTTCAGATTTCTGCTGTCGCTTATTCTCAAAAGAAAGTGACATTGGATGTAAATGGGATGGAAATGGTGGATGTTATCCAAGAGTTAAGAAAACAGACTGGTTACAAATTCTTTTTCAATCACAATGAGTTGAAAAAAACTGGTAGGGCTTCCGGTAAATTCTTAGAGAAGGATTTGAGTGTTGTATTGGATGAGATATTGGGGAAAACAAATCTGACCTACCGTCAGGAAAGAGGTATCATTATTATTGTTCCCCAAGAAAAATCTGTAGAAGAAAAGAAGGCAAGAGTGGAGATTATAGGTAAGGTTACAGATGAGAAAGGGGAGCCGTTGTCAGGGGTGACAGTTGTCATTAAAGGATTGGGTTTTGGAACTTTAACGGATGCTAACGGAAACTATAAATTAGTAGTTCCCAATGCTCCTGAAAAATTTTCTTTAACGTTTTCTTTTGTTGGTATGAAGACGGTGGAGAAAGCTTATGCGGGGAAAAATGTCATCAATATTGTGTTGCAAGAAGAAACGATAGCATTGGATGATGTTGTCGTGACCGGTATCTACACCCGTAATAAAGAGAGTTTTACTGGTTCTTCGCAGACTTATACGGCAGAAGATTTAAAAATGATTGGTAATCAGAATATTTTGCAGAGCTTGAAAACGCTGGACCCTGCTTTTCATATTTTGGAAAGTAAAGAATATGGTTCGGACCCCAACCGTTTGCCGGATATTGAGATTCGGGGGAAAAGTAGTATTGTGGGATTAAAGGAGGAATATGGTCAGGACCCCAATCAGCCTCTATTCATTCTGGATGGATTTGAGACGACATTGCAGGTTATTATGGACTTGAATATAGATAGAGTTGCATCCGTAACAATTTTGAAGGATGCGGCTTCAACGGCAATATATGGTTCAAAGGCAGCCAATGGAGTTGTAGTTGTCGAAACAAAATCTCCTGCTCGTGGTCAATTGCGTTTGAGTTATAATGGCAATGTGGACATCTCATTTGCCGATTTGACTGATTATAATCTGATGAATGCCGAAGAAAAACTTGAATTCGAGCGATTGTCCGGAACCTTTACAAGTGTATCTGCTATTGAACAGGAACAGTTGACAGGACGTTACAACCGTTTGTTGCGTGATGTAAAGAGAGGGGTGGATTCTTATTGGTTGTCCGAGCCTTTGCGTTTGGGCTTGACTCATAGGCATAACATTTATATGGAAGGAGGCGATAGTCAGATGCGTTATGGATTGGGCGCTAACTATTCCGGTGTTCAAGGTGTGATGAAAAGCTCTATACGTGATATTATGGGACTGTCTCTGGATTTAATCTACCGTAAAAAGGGATTCAACTTTATGAATAAAGTGTCGGTGGATTGGAATAGGAGTGATAATCCTATCGTTTCTTTTTCGGAATATGCCAAAGCGAATCCTTATTATGAGAAGAAATCAGGAAGTACAGACCGTTGGCTAGAAGATTGGCAGGCAGAAAATATAGCAGGCGTTGTTTATCGACAGGTTCAGGTGGCAAATCCAAGTTATAATGATGCTCAAAACAGTTATAATAAGGGAAACTCTTTCAGTGTAAGAAATAATCTTAGTATAGAGGCGCGTCCGATTGATGCATTGAATATTCGGGGAAGAGTGGGAATAACCAAAAGTATTACCGAAACGGAAACATTTACATCACCGAATAATACACAATTCGCCAAAGTTGAGCCTTTACGCAAGGGAAGTTATTTTAGTTCAACAAGTAATTCATTGACATGGAGTGCAGATTTCACCGTGACTTATGGTCAATTATTGGGAGGTAAGCACATGATAAATGTTGCTGTCGGTGCCAATATCCGTGAAAATGATATGAAAACGAAAAGTTTTTCTGCTCAAGGATTCCCTGAAGGCAATTTTACAAGACCCAGTTTTGCCAATAGCTATCCGGAAGGAGGGAAGCCAGGCTATGCGGAGAATAAAAATCGCAATGCCAATTTCTACTTGAATGGAGGTTATGTTTATGATGGACGCTATTTGCTGGATGTCAACCTTCGTTCGGACGGGACTTCTGTATTCGGAGCAAACAAACGTTTTTCTACAACGTGGTCTGTTGGTTTGGCTTGGAATGTTCATAGAGAAAAGTTTATGAAAGATAAGGCATCGTTTATAAATGTTTTGAAGTTAAGAGGATCTGTCGGTAATCCCGGAAACCAGAATTTCAGTTCTTATTCGGCAATTACAACCTATTATTTCAACAACTGGATGTTGAATAATTTTGGTACAGGAGTTCTTGTTTCGAAATTTGGTGATCCGAACTTGGCTTGGCAGAGAACTTTAGACAAAAATATAGGTATTAACTTAAGTATGTTTTCCAATCGTTTTCATGTAACAGTTGATTTCTATCATAAGCGCACTGATCCGTTGATTGCAGATATCGGGATTCCCGTTTCTATGGGAGTAGAAAAACGTAGGACTAATATAGGAGTGCAAGTTGACAAAGGAGTCAATGGAACTATCCGCTATGCAATCTTATACAAGCCACAAGAGAGTATCAATTATACCATGAGTGTGAATTTCAGATATGGGACAGCATTTTATAAGAATATAGGGCGTAGCCTCAATGCGTATAATCAAGAAAATATTTCCAAAAATCTCACAAGATATTACGATGGCGGGAGCCCGACTGCGCTGTGGGCTGTAAGGTCCAGGGGTATAGATCCGGCAACAGGTCAGGAAATATTTGTAAAAAAGGACGGAACTTTGACCTATACCTTTGATTATAAAGACGAGGTTGAAGTGGGTGACTCTCGCCCTACTTTGGAGGGTGTATGGGGCAACACGTTCTATTATAAAGGATGGTCTGCGAGCCTGCAATTGCGTTATAGCTTCGGCGCTGATGTATTCAATTCTACTCTGTTTAACAAGGTTGAGAACATATCTTCAAGAAGTATTACAACAAACCAAGACCGGCGGGCATTGTATAATCGTTGGAAAAAACCGGGCGATAAGGCTAAATTCAAGAGTATTTCTTTGACAGAGTCAACTCCGATGTCTTCGCGTTTTGTCATGAAGGAAAATTATCTTTCAATTGAATCAGTTCGTCTGGGATATCAATTCGATAGCAAGTGGTTGAAGAAGGCACTTAGAATTTCTTCTCTGAATATCAATATGTATATGAATTCTATTGCTCGTTTTTCAACGTTAGAAGATGAGAGGGGATTGTATTATCCGTTTGCAAGAAGCATCTCATTCTCTTTGGGTGCGATACTATAAGGATTGACAATTAATAAAAGATAGAAGTATG
>ERZ773193.3169-NODE-3169-length-15537-cov-3.377664_pt1 | contig 15537 bp, 10 predicted proteins | sample MGYA00511110_ERZ773193 | MGnify/ENA primary metagenome ERZ773193 (study PRJEB29015, sample SAMEA2737784) | human gut metagenome | biome: human gut; feature: human-associated habitat; material: faeces | place: China | collected 2012 ...
AACGAAGGACTTGCATATGAAGGAAAGAACATTTTTACAGTTCAGTTCCATCCGGAAGCTTGTCCGGGACCACTGGATTCAGGATACCTGTTTGACAGATTTATGGATATGATGAAAGGAGCAAAATAATGCCTAGAATTAAAGATATTAAGAAAGTATTAGTAATTGGCTCTGGTCCTATTATCATTGGACAGGCAGCGGAGTTTGACTACGCAGGTACACAGGCCTGCCGTTCGTTAAAAGAAGAAGGTCTGGAAGTAGTTCTGTTGAACTCTAATCCGGCTACAATCATGACAGATAAAGATATCGCAGACCGCGTATACATTGAACCTCTGACAGTTGAAGTAGTAGAACAGCTGATTTTAAAAGAAAAACCAGACAGTGTTCTTCCGACACTTGGCGGACAGGCAGCGCTGAACCTGGCTATGGAACTTGAAGAGAATGGATTCCTTAAGAGAAATAATGTACGTCTGATCGGTACTACTTCCGAGACGATCAAAAAAGCAGAAGACCGTTTGGAATTCAAGATGACGATGGAGAAGATCGGTGAGCCTTGTGCAGCTTCTAAAGTCGTAAAGGATGTGCAGACAGGTATTGAATTTGCAGAAAGCATCGGATATCCGGTTGTACTTCGTCCGGCTTATACACTTGGAGGAAGCGGCGGAGGAATCGCGGATAATAGAACAGAACTCGTAGAGATCCTGGAAAACGGACTTCGTCTTTCACGTGTTGGGGAAGTTTTGGTAGAACGTTGCATCGCAGGATGGAAAGAGATCGAGTACGAAGTAATGCGTGACAGCAATGGTAACTGCATTACCGTATGTAATATGGAAAACCTGGACCCTGTAGGTGTACATACCGGAGACAGTATCGTAGTAGCACCTTCTCAGACACTGAGCGATAAAGAGTACCAGATGCTCCGTACATCTGCTCTTAATATTATCAGTGAGTTAAATATCACTGGTGGATGTAACGTACAGTATGCGCTGAATCCAGATTCATTTGAGTACTGTGTAATCGAGGTTAACCCTCGTGTAAGCCGTTCTTCTGCACTTGCATCTAAGGCAACAGGATATCCGATTGCCAAGGTTGCAGCAAAGATCGCTCTTGGATATACACTGGACGAGATCAAGAACGCAGTAACAAAGAAGACATACGCAAGTTTCGAGCCTATGCTTGACTACTGTGTTGTAAAGATCCCGAGACTTCCATTTGATAAGTTCATCAGTGCAAAACGTACACTGACAACACAGATGAAAGCGACCGGAGAAGTTATGAGTATCTGTGATAACTTCGAGGGAGCACTTATGAAAGCCATCCGTTCTCTGGAACAGCATGTAGACAGCCTTATGTCTTATGACTTCTCTCATTTAAAAGGAGAAGAACTGTTAGAAGAACTGAAAGTTGTAGATGACCGTCGTATCTGGAAAATCGCAGAAGCAATCCGTCAGGGCATCAGCTACGAAGACATTCACAGAATTACAAAGATTGACAACTGGTTCATTGACAAGATCGCAATTCTTGTAGAGATGGAACAGAAATTAAAGACAGAAGAATTAACAGCAGAGACATTAAAAGAAGCAAAACGCTTAGAGTTCCCGGATAATGTGATCGCAGAACTGACAGGAAAGACAGAGCGTGAGATCCATGACCTTCGTCATGACAATGGCATCACAGCTTCTTATAAGATGGTTGATACCTGTGCGGCTGAGTTCGCAGCAGAGACACCATATTACTACTCTGTATTCGGAAGTGAGAATGAAGTAGTTGAAACTTCCGGCAAGAAGAAAGTACTGGTACTTGGTTCCGGACCGATCCGTATCGGACAGGGTATCGAGTTCGACTTCTGTTCTGTACATTGTACATGGGCATTTGCCAAAGAAGGATACGAGACGATTATTGTAAATAACAACCCTGAGACAGTAAGTACAGACTTCGATATCGCTGACAAGCTGTATTTCGAGCCTCTGACACCGGAAGATGTAGAAAGTATCGTAGATCTGGAAAAACCGGACGGAGCAGTTGTACAGTTCGGTGGACAGACAGCGATCAAGCTGACAGAATCTCTTATGAAGATGGGCGTTCCGATTCTTGGAACATCTGCTGAAAATGTAGATGCAGCCGAAGACCGTGAGCTGTTTGATGAGATTCTTGAGCAGTGCGAGATTCCAAGACCGACAGGTGGAACTGTATTTACAGCAGAAGAAGCGAAGAAAGTTGCAAACAGACTGGGTTATCCGGTACTGGTAAGACCTTCTTACGTACTTGGCGGACAGGGAATGCAGATTGCGATCAACGATCACGATATTGATGAGTTTATCGGAATCATCAACCGTATCGCACAGGATCACCCAATCCTGGTTGATAAGTATTTACAGGGTAAGGAGATCGAGGTTGATGCCGTATGTGACGGAGAAGATATCCTGATTCCTGGTATCATGGAGCATATCGAACGTGCCGGAATCCATTCAGGAGACAGTATTTCTGTATATCCTGCACAGAGCATCTCTCAGAAGACAAAAGAGACAATTGCCGAATATACAAGAAGACTTGCAAAATCATTACACGTAATCGGATTGATCAATATTCAGTTCATCGTATGTGGAGAAGATGTATATGTTATCGAGGTTAATCCTCGTTCCAGCCGTACGGTTCCATATATCAGTAAGGTAACAGGTATTCCGATCGTACCACTTGCAACAAAAGTGATCATCGGACACAAGATCAAAGAACTTGGTTATACACCTGGATTACAGCCGGAAGCAGATTATTTTGCAATCAAGATGCCGGTATTCTCATTTGAGAAGATCCGTGGTGCAGATATCAGCCTTGGACCGGAAATGAAGTCTACAGGTGAGTGTCTGGGAATTGCAACTACATTTAACGAGGCACTTTACAAAGCGTTCCTTGGAGCTGGAATCAACCTTCCAAAATATAAGAACATGATCATGACTGTTCGTGATGAGGATAAGGGAGAGGCTGTCGAGATCGGACGCAGATTTGAGGCACTTGGCTACCGCATCTTTGCAACACGCGGTACAGCTGATGCATTAAAAGAAGGTGGCGTAAAAGCAATTCCGGTCAATAAGATTGAGCAGGAATCACCGAACCTGATGGATCTGATCCTTGGACACGAGATCGACCTTGTAATTGATACTCCTCCGCAGGGAGCAGATCATGCACGAGATGGATTTGTAATCCGTCGTAATGCAATCGAGACAGGTGTTAATGTACTGACAGCTATGGATACGGCAAGAGCACTTGTGACAAGTCTGGAAAATACAGATATCCGTCAGCTTACACTGATTGATATTGCGAAAGTTGAATAAGATGTTATGAATACGGACAGGCAGGGATTGGATTCTCTGCCTGTTTGTGTTATGGAAAATGCAGGGACGAGACGGACGCTACAGTGGCAAAAGAATGTGAAGCTGTGTAGAGGATTTCGGATATTGGCTGGAATTGCGGGGAAGGAGTTTTGTAGTGTGAAAACTATTGTATGTGTGGATAACCGGATGGGGATATGCTTTAATGGCAGGAGAGTGAGCCGGGACCGGATGGTGTCAGAGGATATTCTTGAGATGACGAGAGGGAATGTGCTCTGGATGGCGCCGGAGGCAGATAAGCTTTTTAAAGAAGTCTTTAAAGCAAAAGAAGAGGTATGCCGGGAAACTGGGACTGGGAAGAAAATACAGGACGCAGGGCGACTGGAGGATGAAAAAATGTGGAAGGTTGACCGGAATTTTCTGGAAAAGGCAGAAGAAGAGGATTTCTGTTTTGTTGAGGGGGAGAATCTGGCTGGATATGAGGGGAAGATTACAGAGATTGTTCTGTATAAATGGAACCGGGATTATCCGGCAGATGTATTTTTTGAGGTAGATTTAAGCAAGTGGAGACTGGAAGAGAGAAAAGATTTTTCCGGTTACTCCCATGAGAAGATTACAAAAGAAATTTACAACAGGCAGGGATTGCTATGAAGAAGAAAATTGGGAAAATGAGAGGTGTGCTGCTTCTGACGTTTGCATTGTTTCTGACAGCGTGTGGCACAGGTGGAGCAGATGCGCAAAGTGCATCATATGGAAACAGTCAGGCAGCAGTAGTTGAAAGGCAGTCGGGTAGCGGAGAAAATGAATCGACAGCAGGTGGCAGCCAGGATCCGGTGAGCGCTACATTGGATAATATTCCGGCATACAGCGGAACACCGTATGTAGTGATTGACGATAATGAACCGGATTTTACCGAAGATGAGCTGACAGATCAGTCTTATGAAAGCTACAGTGATCTGGATGAGCTGGGACGATGCGGCGTTGCCGTGTCCAACATTGGGACAGATCTGATGCCGACCGGGAAAAGAGGAAAGATTGGACAGGTGAAACCGTCCGGGTGGCAGACAATAAAATTTGACAATGTGGATGGAAAATATCTTTACAACCGTTGTCATCTGATAGGCTATCAGCTGACGGCAGAAAATGCAAACGAAAAGAATCTGATTACAGGAACCCGCTATATGAATGTGGATGGGATGCTGCCATTTGAAAATATGGTTGCCGACTACATCAAAGAGACAGATAATCATGTAATGTATCGTGTCACACCGGTATTTGAAGGGGAGAATCTGGTTGCATCCGGAGTTTTAATGGAAGCAGAATCAGTGGAGGATCATGGAGAAGGTGTGAAATTTAATGTGTATGTCTATAATGTACAGCCGGGAATTACGATTGATTATGCAACGGGAAAGGCAGTGCTTTCCGATACGGATGCGTCAGCGGGTACGGGAAAAACCAGTGGAAATACAGAGAAAAAGATGTATGTGTTGAATGAAAATACAAAGAAGTTCCATACGCCGGAGTGCTCAGGAGTAAAAGATATCAAAGAAGGAAATAAAAAAACATTTACAGGTTCAAGAGAAGAACTGACTAAAGAGGGGTATAGCCCGTGCGGGAGATGTAAACCGTAAGAGGAAAATAAAAGAAAAACTGCATATTCTGCAAAAAATATAAAACAAACGGGAGATTTTTAAACAAAATCTCCCGTTTTCTGCTATAATAGAAAACATACTTAATGAATATACATTAGAGGAAATGTGTAAAAGAAAAAGGAGGAACTTTCTCATGAATACTTATCATATGGGAACAAAATGCGTGCAGGGAGGATATACACCTGGAAATGGAGAGCCGAGACAGGTTCCGATCATTCAGTCTACGACATTCAAATACAATACAAGTGAAGATATGGGAAAATTATTTGATCTGGAGGCATCCGGATATTTCTACACCCGTCTGCAGAATCCGACTAACGACCACGTAGCGGCAAAGATCGCGGCGATGGAAGGCGGAACAGCTGCAATGTTGACTTCTTCCGGACAGGCAGCGAATTTCTTTGCTATGTTCAATATCTGTGAAGCAGGAGATCATATTGTGGCTTCCTCTTCGATTTATGGTGGAACCTTCAATCTGATCAGTGTGACAATGAAGAAAATGGGAATTGACGCAACATTTGTTTCTCCGGATGCAACAGAAGAAGAATTAAATGCGGCATTCCAGCCAAATACAAAGCTGATGTTTGGTGAGACGATTGCCAATCCGGCACTTACTGTTCTGGATATTGAGCTTTTTGCAAAGGTTGCGCATGCGCATAGTGTACCGCTGATCGTGGATAATACCTTCCCGACACCGGTCAACTGTCGTCCGATCGAATGGGGAGCAGATATTGTGACACATTCGACTACAAAATATATGGACGGACATGGAGCAGCAGTCGGTGGAGCAATCGTAGACAGTGGTAAATTTGACTGGATGGCTCATGCAGATAAATATCCCGGACTTTGCACACCGGATGAAAGCTATCATGGAATTACCTATGCTGAGAAATTCGGAAAAGAAGGCGCATTTATCACAAAATGTACTTCTCAGTTGATGCGTGATCTCGGATCGATCCAGGCACCACAGAATGCATTTATCCTGAATCTCGGACTGGAATCTCTTCATGTGCGTATGCCAAGACACGTGGAGAACGGACAGGCTGTGGCAGAATTTCTGGAGCAGCACCCAAAGGTTGCTTATGTCAATTATCCGGGACTTCCATCTAACAAATACTATGAAAGAGCAAAGAAATACATGCCAGACGGGGGCTGTGGAGTGGTATCTTTCGGATTGAAAGGTGGAAGAGAAGCTGCTTCCGTATTCATGCAGAATCTGAAGCTTGGAGCGATTGAAACCCATGTGGCAGATGCGAGAACCTGTTGCCTGAACCCGGCAACATCCACACATCGCCAGATGAATGATGAGCAGTTAAAAGAAGCAGGAGTTCCGGCAGAACTGATTCGTATCAGTCTGGGACTTGAAGATAAAGAGGATCTGATCGCAGATATTTCTGCGGCACTTGACGCAATTCAATAATCGTGTCACAATGACAGATAAAGAAATCTGATCAGACAGGAGGAAAAGAGTCATGACAAAGAAATCAGAAAGACAACCAATCAAAGCAGATAATGTAGCGGGTGGCGCAGGCTATATCCTGAAGGAAGAACTGATCAAAGGTGAACAGCTCGGCGCGTACTGCAAGATGTTCAATGAAGTAACGTTAAAACCTGGATGTGAGATCGGATATCATGAGCATCATGGAGAGACTGAGACTTACTATCTGACAAAAGGGGCAGGCATTTACAATGATAATGGCAAAGAATATCCGGTGGAAGTTGGTGATGTGACTTTCTGCGCAGACGGAAATGGACATGGCATCAAGAATGCGGGGAAAGAAGATCTTGTGTTTGTGGCGCTTATTTTGAAAGAATAGTGTGAAGAGGGACGGATCCTGGCGCAAATGATATTGATCGTCACCTATGAAACTGTCACTGGCAGTTTCATACGGATGCATGGCAACTCCGAAGCTTGTACAAAAAAGGGGATGATGTTCGTGTGAACACGGACACCACCCCTATTTTTGTGCGCTCTTAGCCACAACGATTCAATCTCATTTGCGCCGGGATCCTGTGCTGCTCAAAATTTTTAGAAATAAGAGTTGGCGATTTAGTGAATGGTCTTCTTGTGGGGATAGGAAACATTATGCAAAGAAATCCTGTATTCCTTGAAGCAGTCTCTTATTATCTTCCGGAGCCATAATGCAGAACCGGAAGTATTCCCCGCCCAGTTCTTTGAAGCTGGAGCAGTCTCTCACCATCAGACCCTGCTTGATCAGAAATTCAAACACATCCGCAGAAGTAACTCCCTCTTTTTCAATCTTTACCAGTACAAAATTCGCATAAGCAGGATACACAGTCAGCACATTGATTTTGGAGATTTCAGTGCACATTTTGTCTCGCTCGGAGAGGATCAGATCTCGTGTTTTCCGGATATACTCCTGATCCTGGAGCATCTTCTCACCAGCGTAAGCGCCGAGGCTGTTCAGACTCCATGGGTTCTGCATCAGCAGAAGATCCTGAAGAAACTGGCTGTTACTGGTTGCACCGTAGCCGAGGCGGAGACCAGGTGCGGCATAAAATTTGGATACGCCACGGAGAATCATCAGATTATCAAAACTGCTGATCAGAGACATGGAAGAAATTTCATTAATATCCGGTGCAAATTCAACGTAAGTCTCATCGATCATCAAGAAAGAGCCAGCCTCCCGGCAGCAGTCCAGAATGGTCTGGATCTCAGGCATTTTGAGAGCGGACGAAGTCGGATTGTTCGGGTTACATAATATCACCAGATCATAGCCCTTCCTGATTTCTTCGCAGAAGGCATGGATATCAAGATGGAACAGATCTGACTCTTTTAACAGGTAAGTATGGATGGAACTTCCCACCAGATCCAGTTCACGTCCATACTCGGAATAAGTTGGTCCAAGAACCAGCGTTTTTTGTGGTTTCCGTGTCTGGATCAGGAGAGAGATCAGCTCGGTAGAACCATTTCCGACGATTACATGTTCCGGTAAAATCTGGCAGTAATCGGCAATCACTTTCTTCAAAGTAGTGTAATTTCGGTCCGGATAACTACTGAGAAGATCCAGATGTGCAGCAAGATCTTTTTTCAGGTTTTTGGATAATCCAAGTGGGTTGACATTGGCTCCAAAGCAGACGATCTCGTCCACCGGTACATGATAAAATGCGGCGACAGCAGCGGTGTCACTTCCATGAAACTGCGGTTTTGCTTCCATAAATAGTATTCTCCTTTGTGTATAACAAAAATCTGTGAATTAAAAAAATCGGGTATTCCGCATTGCCTGATATGCAGAATAATGTTATAATTTATTATAATGTCTTTTTGAAAAAATGCAATGCAGAAGTAGGTGGCAAGCTTGAAGAATAAAATAAAAAAATTTTCCAAAGGAGATTTTCGAACTGTTCATCCGGAGATTGTACTGCCGGTAACGAATCTTGAGATGACGATCGGGGAAGGAGAGTCCTGCCAGGGAAGTTTCATTTTGAAGAACAGGAAAGAAGGAGATATCAGAGGACTTGTATATTCTTCTTCTTTTCGTATACATTTAGAAGAACAGGGATTTGAGGGCAACCCGGTGGAGCTCCGTTTTACTTATGATGGAAGTGGACTTGCTCCCGGGCATGTTGAACAGGGAAAGTTTACGATTGTATGTAATGGTGGAGAATTTGAGGTAAACTTTACTGCGATCATTGAAAAACCATCAGTCGAGACTTCCTGTGGAAGAGTACAGAATATCCGTGATTTTAAAAGGCTGGCGATGGAGAACTTTATTGAGGCACACCGTCTTTTCAGATCACGCGATTTTTATGACGTGATAAAGTATGAAGAGCCAAGGATAAAGGCACTTTATGATAATATTAGGAAATGGTCTCTCGGTGAGCAGGCGATGGAAGAATTTCTGGTCGGAATCAAACAGAAAGAATGTATTTTCCTGACAATGGGACGGAATCAGAGAACTTTCCGCAATTTAAAAGAAGCAACCCGTGAGATTATTCATTTTACAAAGAATACTTGGGGATTTATGCCGGTGAAGGTGCATGTGAGCGGTGATTTTATCCAGATTGGAAGGGATAACTTTACAACGGACGATTTTGTGGGAAATCTGTTTGATTTCAGTTATATCATTCATCCGGAAAAGGCTCATGCGGGAAATAATTATGGACAGATTGTTTTTGAAAGTCCGTATGAATCGCTGACCTATGAGGTAATGTTGGCCAATCACAAGGATCATGCAGAGAACAGACGTGTGGCAGATAAGACGATTGCATCAATCATAAAGGATTTCCTTGCGTGTAATGCGGAAGGAAAGAATCTGACAGCCTGGGCGGACGCAACAAGAGAAAAACTGAAGGGACTGGATATATATTCAGAAGACGGAGATGTTTATCCACTGTTTGATGCACATCTTAACCTGCTCTGTAAGGAGCCGGACAAGGCCAGTGGTATTCTGGATGATTACAATTACAGCCGTTTCTCAGTGAATAAGGATTCGGTCATTTCATCGTATTATCTGTATCTGACTGCGCTTTTGAGAAAATCAGGCAGCCAGGTTAACAAAGCAATTGAAGAACTGAATAAGGCATATATGAAAGAACCAACTTCATGGGAGCTTGTGTGTATGCTGATTGACATTGATCCGGAATATAAAAACTACAGCAAAAAATTACAGGTTCTGGAACGCCACTGCTGCAACGGTGCGAACCAGGTAATTCTGTACTGGCAGGCATACCGGTGTTTTCTGGAGAAGCCAACCTGTCTGAAAAAGCTCTCGGCATTTGAAGTACAGATTCTCAATTTTGCGCAGAAGCACGGAATTCTGACAAAGGAAATTGCGCTTTATATGGCGAACCTTGCATCCCAACAGCGGACTTATGATAAGAATCTGGATGTTGTGATGCAGAAGGTTTATCGGATTTTCCCGGATCCACAGATTCTGACAGCAATTTGTACCCATCTGATCCGTGGCAATCGGACAACACCGGAATGCTTCAAGTGGTATGCCTTGGCAGTAAAAGAAGATCTGAAGATTGCACAGCTTTTTGAATATTATATGATGACTGTGGATGACAAATATCTGGACAGACAGTTTCCAAAATCCGTATTACTTTACTTCCGACATGGAAATACACTGGAATATAAAAAAGCAGCGGTGTTGTATGCAAATCTGATTAACTGTGAGGAAGAAAGCAGTGAGCTTTACAGTGCTTACAGAGAGCAGATGGAGCGGTTTGCCTGGATGCAGCTTGAGAATCGAAGGATCAATGATATTCTGCATATTATTTACAAACGCTGCTGTACTGAGCGGGATATGACACCGGAAAGAATCCGGGCAGTTTATGATATCTGCCATGCTTATGAGATTAAGACAACGGTAAAGAACATGGCGTTTGTCATGGTGATCGAGCCTGACGGAACGATCAGTCAGAAAGTACAGTACAGTGCGGATGGAGTGATTGTATATTTATACAATAAAGACGCACGGATTGTCTGGGAATCAAAAGACGGCCGCCATTACATTGATTCCATTCCATATGAGACTATGAGGATGTTCTATGAGAACCGGTATATGGAAATCTGCAAAAAATATCAGGAAGAGCATGAGGAAGAGGAACGGAAGAAAGAGAAAAAAGAACTGACCTGGGATATGCTTAGAGAGCACGGGCTGGAGATGGCAGATGAAAAAGAAGTGTTTAAAATGTGCAGTATGCGCCTGCGTGAAGAAGGTACGGAGGAGGATGATTTTCTTCTGGCATTATGCTTTGAACTGTTTCTGAAAGATCAGTATGATAAGCAGACGCTGTCTTATCTTGCTGAGTATTATTGTGGATCGACCCGTAATATGAAGAAACTCTGGCATGTGGCAAGAGATTATGATATTACAACCTACAAGCTTTCAGAAAGAATCATTACGCAGATGCTTTTCTCGGAAACTATGTTTGGTGAGGAAGAAATTTTTGCGGATTATTATGAAGGAAGAACGTATTTTCGTTTAAAGAGAGCATATCTTGCTTATGTTTCAAGAGAATATGTGGTGAACGGACGCCAGGTAAAAGGATGTATTTTTGTAATCATCGCAAATGAATACCGCAAAGAGGAAGATCTTCCGGATATCTGTAAGATCGCCCTGCTAAAATATTATTCCAGCAGGGAAGTGCATCAGGAACTGGAACCGATGCTACGGGAATTCCTGCGCGAAATGTGTGAAAAACAGCTGTATTTTTCTTTCTATTTGAAGTATCCGGAGAACTGGCTCAGAGAAGTGCAGCTTTATGATAAGACGATGATCGAATATCACGCAAAACCTGGAAGCAAAGTGGCAATTTCCTACCAGATACGGAAAGGCGAAAGTGATAATATGAATTATCAGGAAGAAATACTGCTTCCGGCATATGAAGACACTTATATCAAGAGCTTTATTTTGTTTGGTGATGAATCTCTGCGTTATTATTTTACAGAGACGAATAAGGATAAGGTGACGGTTACGGAAAAAAGTGACTATAAGCCACGTGAGGTGAGACCAATCGGAAAATTTGGAAGACTGAATGATATGACATCACTGAAGAATGAAGCACTGGCAATCGCGATGAAGGAATTTGCAACAGAAAAACAGCTTGCTGAGGATATTTTTGTTGCTTACTAAAGGAGGAAATACTTCATGACACATGGAAGTATTATAGGATATGACATCAATGCAAAGATGTGTCAGATCAGTTATTATAATGAAAAAACACAGGAACCGGAGACGGTGGATACCGGAATTGAAAAAGAGAACAATCAGATTCCTCTGGTGATGAACTATTATAAAGAGACCTGGACTTACGGAAGACAGGCAAGAAGGATGTCTACGGTAAGGGACAGTATCTGCGTGGAAGGGATCTGGGAGTGTGCGCTTGGCAATAGAAAAATTGAGGTAGACGGACAGGAATATGAAGGCGTCCAGCTGCTGGCGGATTTTGTAAAGTACACGTTGAACGGATTTGAAGAAATTGAAAGCATCACGTTTACAGTCCCGGAGAAAAACGAAGACATCCGCGTCTTGCTGAAGGGAATCGGACAGAAACTCGGAGTGGCAAAGGAAAATATTTATGTTCAGGACTACAAGGAAAGCTTCTGTCATTATATGTTTAACCAGCCGAAAGAATTATGGCAGTATGAAGCGGCACTTTTTTACTGTGACGAGGATGTGATCCGGGCATATATGTTGCGGGAACTGAAGAACAGTTCGCAGAAAAGCAGAGAAAGCTTTGTGACGGTGGACAAGGTGGCAGATGCACGTATGGAAGAACTGGAAGCAGTTTATCCGGTGCTGCATGTTGAGAAGGCAAAAGCGGCAGATGAGCATTTTAAACGTTTTATCCAGAGTGTATTCAACAAGAAGATGATCTCTTCTGTCTTTTTGACAGGAGATGGATTTGAAAATAACTGGTATCCGAATTCTCTGCGCGTTCTCTGTAACGGACGCCGTGCGTTTATGGGAAATAATCTGTACAGTAAAGGAGCGTGTTATACAGCGCAGCGCAGAAAAGAGGAACAGTCAGATGCACCAGTCTACCTGGATGAGACAAAACTGACCGAGCAGATTTCCGTGCGGATGCGCGTGAATGGAGAAGAAGGCTGGTACCCACTGGTATCCTGGGGCAATCACTGGTACGAATCAGACAGACAGTTCGAGGTGCTTCTTGGTGATACAGAGGATATTGAGATCCATGTAGATTCTCTGGTGACCGGCAGGCATCTTGTGGAGTCGGTTTCTCTGAAAGGTATGCCGGACCGGAAAAACTATGCGCTTCGTCTGAAAATTAGTACATTCTTCTCGGATGAAAAGACCTGTCATATTATTTTTGAAGATATGGGATTTGGCGAATTTTTTGCGCCATCAGGATTCCGGTTGGAGAAGATCATTGAATTAGGAGGCAGCAATGGGCAGTTTAATTCTTTGTCATAAGAAAAAGGCAAAACATCCCTATGAAATTTCGAGGATCCATACAAGGATCAGTACACTGGAAGAGCTGTGTTATTATCTGTGCAACAATCTGTATCTGATCGATTATACGATCATGAATGAGCAGCTCTGCAGATGGATCGCAGATGAACTGGAAATGCAGGATCTTGCAGTAAAGCTGGTGGAACTGATCCGGAATCATGGTTCCGTGGAGAAATTTGTGGTTCTTGTGCTACATGAATCCAGAATTTACACACCGGGTGAAATGGCACACATCCAGAATGTTCTGGAGAAACTCAAGAACCAGAAAGAAGTAGAACGTCAGAAATACAAAGCAGATAAGCTGATGGAAAGTGGAGAACTGGAATCGGCAATCCTGGTTTACATGTCGATCGTCAACGGAGAAAAGGATGATTCGGTAGATAAGCGTTTTTATGGTCGCGTGTCTGCGTGTCTTGCCGGAGCATATGGGAGAGCATTTCTGTATGAAGAGTCGGCGAGAATGTATGAGAAGGCGTATAAGATCTGTGAAGATAATAAAATGCTCGAAGGTTACCTGTATGCAAGTTCCAGATACATGCCGCAGGATGAATATCAGAAGATGGTCATGAGCAATGAAATCCTTTTGGAAATTGACAACAAACTTACAGAAAAGATAGAAAAAGTGAGAGAAAATATCAACATCGAACCGTCAAAGGAATTGTTTGAAGAATGGAAAAAAGAGTACAGAAGAGCATAGTGTACGGGAGAAAGTTCAAGGCTGTGTATTGATTTTCGGAAAATCATGTATTATACTCTCTATGTAAAAATTAAGCGGATACAACAAATAGGAGAAGACAAAACGATGAGCGAACTTGAAAGAGTAGAGACTGGTTTAGGTGAAGAATGTGGTGTATTCGGTGCCTATGATATGGATGGTGGCGATGTTGCGCCGTCAGTGTACTATGGTTTGTTTGCCCTTCAGCACAGAGGGCAGGAAAGCTGCGGAATTGCAGTGACAGATACCTATGGCAAGCGGAAAGTTCATTTCAGAAAGGGACTAGGACTAGTCAATGAAGTATTCGATGAGGAAGAACTTGGCAAATTAAAGGGAAACCTTGGCGTCGGACATGTGCGGTATTCGACAGCAGGGGGGACTCGTGCGGAAAATGCACAGCCACTGGTTCTGAATTATGTGAAAGGTACATTGGTGATTGCCCATAATGGTAATCTGACGAATGCGATCGAGCTTCGTCATGAACTGGAATATACCGGAGCAATCTTCCAGACAACGATTGATTCGGAAGTGATTGCCTATCATATTGCAAGAGAGCGTCTGAAGGTTTCAAAGGCAGAGGATGCGGTCAGGAATGCAATGAAGAAAATTGAAGGCGCATATGCACTGGTTGTATCAAGCCCGCGTAAGATGATCGGAGCGAGAGATCCATTTGGTCTCAAACCACTCTGTATCGGCAAGCGAGATAATACCTGGTTCCTGGCATCGGAAAGCTGTGCCCTTGCAGCAGTTGGTGCAGACTTTATCCGTGACGTGGAACCGGGAGAGATTGTCAGCTTTACAAAGCATGGAGTATCTTCGGACAAAAGTATGCAGATTCCACCTGAAAAGCAGGCACGTTGTATTTTTGAGTACATTTATTTTGCACGTATGGACAGCGTGATCGACAACATCAATGTATATCATGCAAGGATTGTTGCAGGAAAGGCTCTTGCACAGTCTTATCCGGTAGAGGCTGATCTGGTTGTCGGTGTGCCGGATTCCGGACTGGTTGCGGCAAAAGGATATTCGGAATATTCCGGAATCCCTTACGGTATGGCATTCCACAAGAACAGTTATGTAGGAAGAACCTTTATCAAGCCGAAACAGAGTCAGAGAGAGTCCAGTGTGAAGATCAAACTGAATGTTATTGAAGAGGTTGTACGGGGCAAGCGTATTGTTATGGTAGATGATTCCATCGTCCGTGGAACGACCTGTGCAAATATCATCAAGATGCTCAAAAAAGCAGGAGCAAAAGAAGTTCATGTAAGAATCAGTTCGCCACCGTTTTTACATCCTTGTTATTTTGGTACAGATGTACCGTCGAATGATCAGCTCATTGCTCATTCACATACAACGGAGCAGATCCGTGAAATGATCGGAGCAGATTCTCTTGGATATATGGAAATAGATAAGCTGAAAGACATGGTTGGAGATCTTGGATACTGCGATGCATGTTTTACAGGAAATTACCCGATGCGCGTTCCGGGAAAAGATATTTCCCACGCGTTTGAGTCAGAAGAATAGGGAGGATAAGACTATGGGATACGACAAGTATGTAAGTCCGCTTTCAGAGCGGTATGCCAGCAAGGAGATGCAGTATATTTTTTCTCCGGACATGAAATTTAAGACATGGAGAAAACTCTGGATCGCACTTGCAGAGACAGAAAAAGAGCTGGGGCTCAATATTACAGATGAACAGATCGCAGAACTGAAAGAGCATGCAGAGGATATCAATTACGATGTCACAAAAGCGCGTGAAAAAGTAGTGCGCCATGATGTGATGTCTCATGTATATGCATATGGACAGCAGTGCCCGAAAGCAAAAGGGATCATTCATCTGGGAGCAACTTCCTGTTATGTAGGTGATAATACTGATATCATTATCATGGCAGAGG
>ERZ773193.3196-NODE-3196-length-15430-cov-2.833951_pt1 | contig 15430 bp, 10 predicted proteins | sample MGYA00511110_ERZ773193 | MGnify/ENA primary metagenome ERZ773193 (study PRJEB29015, sample SAMEA2737784) | human gut metagenome | biome: human gut; feature: human-associated habitat; material: faeces | place: China | collected 2012 ...
GAAGCGGAAGTGGAGTTCGGTCCGGGCCTGAATATACTGACCGGAGAAACCGGAGCCGGAAAATCCATCCTGATCGGTTCGATCAACGCGGCGCTTGGAAAGAAGATATCCCGCGAGATGATCCGGACGGGAGAGACAAGCGCGCTGGTGGAACTGGTCTTTGAAACCGAAAATCCGCATGTGCTGGAGCTGTTAAAAGAGATGGATCTCGAGGCGGAGGAGGGACAGGTGATTATTTCCAGAAAGATCACCGGATCCCGCAGCGTCTGCCGCATCAATGGCGAGGCATGCAATATCTCGCAGGTAAAAGCTCTTGCGTCCCTGCTGCTCGACATCCACGGCCAGCATGAGCACCAGTCGCTGCTCTATCCGGACCGGCAGATCGCGATTCTTGACGCGTTTGCGGGAACCGAGGCGGCCACGGCAAAAGGAGAGGTCCGGGCGCTGTACCAGGAGTGGAAGAATGTCCGAAAGGAGCTCTCGGCGTACGAACTCGACGAGGAGGCAAGAAAGCGGGAGGCAGCATTTCTTACGTTTGAAATCAACGAGATTGATCAGGCAGAGCTAAAAGAGGGCGAGGACGAAGCGTTGGAAACTGCGTACCGGAAAATGGGCCATGCGAAAAAGATCGCGGAATCTCTGCAGACGGTATATGCGATCACCGGCTACGGTGCAGAGAACAGCGCCGGGGAGCAGGTCGGCCGCGCAATCCGGGAGCTGCAGCAGGCCGCGGTGTACGACGATGCACTTTCCGGTCCGTCGCAGACCCTTTCCGATATTGACGGACTGCTGAATGATTTCAACCGCGAAATTTCCGCATATCTTTCCGAACTGACCTTTTCTGAAGAAGAGTATTACGAGACGGAAAAGCGGCTCGATGAGATCAACCGCCTGAAAGCAAAGTATGGAAAGACGATGGAAGAGATCACCGCATACCGCGAAGAACAGCAGAAAAAACTGGAAAAACTGGAAAATTTTGAGAGCTGCCGCGCCGCACTGCAGGAGCAGTTACAGAAAACGGAGCAGAAACTGGATGCGGCCGCACATAATCTGTCCAAAATCCGCAGAAACTATGCAAAACGGCTCGAAACACAGATTATCGAAGGTCTGCGCGACCTGAATTTCCTGCATGTCGCATTTGAAATTTCATTTGAAAAGACAAAAAGCTACACCGAAAACGGAACCGATGCTGTGGAGTTCTTAATCTCCACAAACCCGGGCGAAGCGATCCGTCCGCTGGCGAAAGTTGTTTCCGGCGGTGAACTGTCGCGAATCATGCTTGCAATCAAGACGATTCTTGCCGACCGCGACGAGACAGAAACCCTGATTTTCGATGAAATCGACACCGGAATCAGCGGAAGGACGGCGCAGAAGGTTTCCGAAAAAATGGCACAGATCGGGCAGCGCCATCAGGTCATCTGCATCACCCATCTGCCGCAGATCGCGGCGATGGCAGATTCTCATTTTGAAATCGAAAAAAACGTCGAAGAAAACGAGACCGTCACATCGATCCATCCATTATCCGAGGAAGATTCTGTCAGAGAACTGGCAAGAATGCTCGGCGGCGCGAAAATTACGGATTCTGTTCTGGCAAATGCCAGCGAGATGAAGGAATTGGCACAGGTACAAAAATCTGCAAGACTCAAATAAAGAGAAGTCCGCATACTAAGAGGGAAATCACGAAACAAAGCGTGGTTTCCCTCTTTTTCGCGGGCGGCGAGTCAAAGTCCGTGCCTGCACGAGAACTTGACGACCGCCGCGAAAACAAAAGAAATGCCGCAGTTCTGCCCTGCGGCGGAAAGGATGGGAATGCAAATGACGAGAAAACAAAAATACCGAAGAGTCCTGCTTGCGCTGGCGGCGCTGTTTCTGATCCTCGCTGTTCTTCTTGGCTACGATGCCATGCGCGAATCCCTGCCGGATACGATGTATGTGGATGAGAACAGCGAAAGCCCGTTTCAGCCGCTCACGAAACATCCGCTTCTGACGATTTCGGAAGATACGAAGGAAGCAGAAAAAACCGAATTCGGAGAAACGGGAGAAACGGTTGTAGAATGTTCCGCCGCCGGGATCCCGCTGAAAAAGATCCGTGTGATCCAGGAAGAACGGCCGAAAGTTGCCGTCTGCGGAGCGCCGGTCGGTATCTATATGGAGACCGACGGTGTGATGGTGATCCGTACAGCCGAAATCCGTTCGTCCGACGGAACCGTCAGCCGTCCGTCAGAAAATATTCTTCGGGAAGGCGACTATATCACAAAAGTAAACGGACAGAGCATCCGCAGCAAGCAGGATCTGATTGATGCAGTAAAAGTATCAAACGGTTCCCCGGTGTATCTTTCCCTGCTTCGGGACGGGGAAACGATCGAAGTGCAGGTGACACCGCAGAAAAGCCAGGACGGCACCTGCCGCCTCGGGGCCTGGGTCCGCGACAATATGCAGGGAATCGGAACACTGACTTTCGTGGAACCGGACGGAACCTTTGCAGCGCTCGGCCATGGAATCAGTGATATCGATACCGGAAAAATGCTCCAATTGAACGGCGGAGAACTGTATCTGACACAGATTCTGTCTGTGATCCCGGGAAAAGCGGGTGTACCGGGTGAACTGCAGGGTGTGATCCATTACGAAGAAAAGAACCGTATCGGATCAGTGGCGGAGAATACCATCTACGGTATCCACGGCGTTCTGGACAGGGAAAAAAGCAGTGCACTGCCGCTTACCGTGACGGAAATTGCCTATCGGCAGGAGATCGAGACGGGCCCGGTCACCGTACGGATGTGCGTGGACAATACGGTAGAAGAGTATGAGGCGGAGATTACAGAAATCGATCTTGGAAGCGAGAATACGAACAAAAATTTTGTGCTCGAAATTACCGATCAACGGCTGCTACAGAAAACCGGCGGCATCGTACAGGGAAATTCCGGCTCGCCGGTGCTCCAGAACGGAAGGCTGATCGGCGCCATTACCCATGTTTTCGTAAACCATCCAGAAAAAGGCTACGGTGTCTTTGCGGAAAACATGCTTGCACGGAACTGAAAAAATATGCGTTAATTTGGTTGGAATTGTTACAAACTTCCGAATTTTTACGGAAAATGTCGATCGAATTTTCAAAAAATTACGGGAAATATATTGAAAATGCGAAAAAATAAAATTATAATGTCTGTGTGATTGGAAAAAGTTCAGAAGAAAACGGATGCAGTGAAATTCCGGAAAGACTATGAGTTTTTGCAAAGGAGAGCTTTATGGAAAAGATCAACATTGCCATCGCGGATGATAACGAACGCATGCAGGAAATGCTTGGGAACGTCATAAAACAGGATGACACGCTTGAACTGATCGGGCAGACCGGAAACGGAAATGATATCTACAGTATCATCCGCGACAAAGAACCGGACGTCGTACTGCTTGACATTTTCATGCCGAAGATGGATGGTCTGACTGTAATGGAGAAAGTCAATGAGGATAAAAATCTGAAAAAAAGACCTGCCTTTATCGTTGTCTCCGCCGTAGGAGAGGAGAGGATCACCGAAGATGCGTTCCGGCTCGGCGCTTACTATTACGTCTTAAAACCGTTCGACAACGAAACTCTTCTGAACCGGATCAAAGCAACAAAAGGAATGACAGCAGTAAGAAGATACCATCCAAGAAATTTTACAAACCCCGGAAAAGAGCCGATCTGTCCGCCGGAAAACAGTCTGGAAATCGATGTGACAAATATGATCCACGAGATCGGCGTTCCTGCCCATATCAAAGGATACCAGTACCTGCGCGATGCGATTCTGCTTTCCGTAGAGGACACGGAAATGCTCAATTCCATTACCAAGATTCTCTATCCGACCATCGCGAAACGCCACCAGACAACGTCAAGTCGTGTCGAGCGTGCCATCCGCCATGCGATTGAAGTGGCCTGGAGCCGCGGCAAAATGGACACAATCGACGAGCTGTTCGGCTATACCGTGAACAACCGCAAGGGTAAACCGACAAATTCTGAATTTATTGCATTAATTGCAGATAAAATACGTCTTGAACTGAAAAATCAGTAAAAAGTAACAAAAAAATCCGAACAAACGGAGAAATTACAGAAGTTTAGACTTTTTTTTCTGGACAAAGTACGGTATAATACAGACAGGACGTTGATTATCCTTTCGCGTTTCATAGGATCGTGACAAAAAGGAAGGAATTACAGAAAAACAAAGATGCGATAATCAGCATGAAATTACAGGAGGATTCTTTTCATGAAAAATATTTTGTTCGTGGCTTCAGAGTGTGTACCGTTCATCAAAACAGGCGGTCTGGCGGATGTAGTAGGTTCTCTGCCGAAGTACTTCCCGAAAGAGTATTTTGATGTGCGCGTGGTGATTCCAAAATACGCAGGAATCAAAGAACAGTTTAAAAATCAGATGCGGTATGTGACAAACTTCTACATGGATCTGAACTGGAGACAGCAGTATGTCGGCATTTTCGAGATGGAATATGAAGGCATCAAATTCTACTTTATCGACAACGAGGAGCATTTCGGAGGAAGCACTCCATATGCGGGCATGCCGTGGGATCTGGAAAAATTTGCTTACTTCAGCAAAGCAGCGCTTTCCATTTTACCGACCATCGGCTTCCGCCCGGACCTCATCCACTGCCACGACTGGCAGACCGGTCTCGTTCCGGTTTACCTGCACGAGCGTTTCCAGGCAGATGAATTCTATCGGGGAATCAAAACCGTCATGACGATCCACAACCTGAAATTCCAGGGCATCTGGGACCGCAAGACGATTCAGAGCATTACCGGCCTTTCCGACTACTACTTCACACCGGATAAGCTGGAGTTCAAACACGATGCCAGCTACTTGAAGGGCGGTCTGGTTTACGCAGATGCGATCACCACCGTCAGCAATACATACGCGCAGGAGATTCAAACCCCGTTCTATGGCGAAGGACTCGACGGTCTGATGTGTGCAAGAGCAAACGATCTGCGCGGTATTGTAAACGGACTCGACTACAATGAGTGGAACCCGGAGACAGACGCTCAGATTGCAAAGAATTTCAATGTAAAGAACTTCCGTAAAGAGAAAGTGAAAAATAAACTGGCACTGCAGGAGGAGTTAGGACTCGAGGTCAATCCGAAGACGATGATGATCGGTATCGTATCCCGGCTGACCGATCAGAAGGGCTTCGACCTCATCAGCTATATGATGGATGAGATGTGCCAGGATGCCGTACAGTTTGTGATCCTTGGAACCGGCGAGGAGCGCTACGAGAACATGTTCCGCCACTTCGCATGGAAATACGACAAGAAGGTTTCGGCAAACATCTACTATTCCGATGCAATGTCACACAAGATCTATGCATCCTGCGATGCCTTCCTGATGCCGTCCCTGTTTGAGCCATGCGGACTCTCCCAGCTCATGAGCCTCCGCTACGGAACCCTTCCGATCGTCCGCGAGACCGGCGGCCTCAAAGACACCGTAGAGCCGTACAATGAGTACGAGGGAACAGGAACTGGATTCAGCTTCACAAACTACAATGCGCATGAGATGATGGGTACCGTGCGGTACGCAGAGCGCATCTATTACGACAAAAAACGCGAGTGGAACAAGATGATCGACCGCGCAATGGCACAGGATTTCTCCTGGGCGAATTCCGCAAAACAGTACGAGGAAATGTACAACTGGCTGATCGGATAAGCTGGTCTGCATTCTGAAAAATAAGAAAAAAATCCCGAAATGGCAGAAGAGGAAAGAAAAGCCGTTTCGGGATTTTTTTGCAGTATTTTTGGGTTGCGGCAGGAGAGTGGAATATGCTACACTTGTGCATAAGGATATATTCGAAGTAGCTCCGGTGCAGAGGATTTGGGGGCTGAAAAAAGACACAAGAAAAACAGTTGACAACAAAGCAGATTTGTAATAGTATGTATACAGAAGCGAACGAACGTTCGCATGGTAAGGAGAATATTCAGTATGGGAAATAATAACGAAGATAAACTGCGTGCACTCGATGCCGCACTTGGACAGATTGAAAAACAGTACGGAAAAGGAGCTGTCATGAAGCTCGGAGATTCCGCAGCAAACATGAACGTGGAAACCATCCCGACCGGCTCTTTAAGCCTGGATATCGCACTCGGCCTTGGCGGTGTGCCGAAGGGAAGAATCATCGAGGTATATGGACCGGAGTCTTCCGGTAAAACAACCGTAGCGCTCCACATGGTAGCCGAAGTACAGAAACGCGGCGGAATCGCCGGCTTCATCGATGCAGAGCATGCGCTCGATCCGGCCTATGCCAAAAACATCGGTGTTGATATTGAAAACCTTTATATCTCACAGCCGGACAACGGCGAGCAGGCACTTGAGATCACCGAGACGATGGTCCGTTCCGGTGCGGTAGACGTCATCATCGTGGACTCTGTTGCAGCCCTCGTTCCAAAAGCCGAGATCGACGGCGACATGGGAGATTCCCACGTCGGACTGCAGGCGCGTCTGATGTCTCAGGCACTCCGGAAACTGACTGCAGCGATCAGCAAATCCAATTGTATTGTTATCTTTATCAACCAGCTGCGTGAAAAAGTCGGTGTCATGTTCGGAAATCCGGAGACCACAACCGGCGGCCGTGCACTGAAATTCTATTCTTCCATCCGTCTCGATGTCAGAAGAATTGAAGCCTTAAAGCAGGGCGGAGAGATGGTCGGAAACCGTACCAGAATCAAAGTCGTGAAAAACAAAGTAGCTCCGCCGTTCCGCGAGGCAGAATTTGATATCATGTTCGGAAAAGGAATCTCCAAAGAAGGAGACGTTCTGGATCTGGCAGCTTCCGTCGGCATCGTACAGAAGAGCGGCGCATGGTTCGCATACGGCGGCGACAAGATCGGCCAGGGACGCGAAAATGCGAAAGCATACCTGCGCGAGCATCCGGAAATCATGGATGAGATCGAGCACAAAGTGCGCGTGGCTTACGGCCTGATCAAGGAAGAAGCGCCGGAAGGCACAGAGGAAACAGCAGCAGTTCCGGAAACCGAAGGAGACGACGAATAAATGTTTGTGACAGAGATTCGTCCTCTGAATAAAAAGAAATCACGGATCCTCTTCAATGACGGAGAGGATCTGGTTCTTTATAACGGGGAAATCCGCGCTTCCCGCATCAAAGAGCAGGAGGAGCTTCCCGATGAGGTTTACGAAAAGCTGGCAGGGGAAGTGCTGACTAAAAGGGCCAAACACCGCGCGATGTATCTGCTGCTCGGACAGATGCGGACGAAAAAAGAGCTGGAAGATAAGTTACGAAAAGACGGCTATCCCGAGAGAGCCATTGAAGAGGCTGTCTCGTACGTGGAGAGCTTTCACTATATCGACGACCGCGCATACGTGGAGCAGTATCTTGCGGGCAGCGGTGCGAAAAAAGGGAAAAAGGCAGTCCTCTATGCGCTGGCACAGAAAGGCGTGGACCGGGAACTGGTGGAATCCGTCCTGGAAGAGCAGGAGGATGCCCGCGATGAGTATGAACTTGCAAAAAGTGCCGCCTTCGCAAAGCTCGGCACGCCGCACCGGCTGGATGAAAAAGAGTACCGCCGTGCTGCCGGTTTTCTGACGCGGAAGGGATTCGGCAGTTCCGAAATCCGTCGGGCACTGGAAGAATACCAAGATTCCGCTGACGAAGAATCCTGAATATTCCCGGCGATTCCGCCACATGCCGCGAAATTATGTGCAATAAATTACATGAATATTTTTAAAACATTGACAAATTTGTGAAAACAGTATAAAATTGTAGTGTTGTAAATGTGCAATGAAAACTAAATAAGGAGGTGCTCCGGTAATGAGTACAGGTATTACAATTCTGCTGGTATTCATTGCTGTAGTAGTCACGCTGCTTATTGCGGTTCCTGTTACCAGGAAAATTGCTGTGGACAATAAAATCAAGCAGGATGCTGAAAAAATTGGCACAGCGGAAGAAAAGGCGAGAAACATCATAGATGAAGCACTGAAAACTGCCGAAACTAAGAAACGGGAAGCCCTGCTGGAGGCGAAGGAGGAGTCTCTTCGTACGAAGAATGAAGTAGAAAAAGAGACCCGAGAGCGCAGAGCGGAACTGCAGAAATATGAGAAGCGCGTTTTATCGAAAGAAGAATCTGTAGATAAAAAAGCGGACGTATTGGAGCGTCGTGAAAACGAAATTGCAGCAAAAGAGGCAAGCGTCAGAAAGAAAGAAAAGGAAGTAGACGGTCTACACGAAAAAGGAGTACAGGAACTGGAAAGAATTTCCGGTTTTACCTCCGAGGAAGCAAAAGAGTATCTGTTAAAATCTGTGGAAGACGAAGTAAAAATCGACACAGCAAAGCTCTACAAAGAGCTGGAGAGCAGAGCAAAAGAGGAAGCAGGCCGTAAGGCAAAAGAGTATGTGGTAACAGCTATTCAGAAATGTGCTGTCGATCACGTATCCGAGAGTACCATCTCCGTGGTACAGCTTCCGAGCGATGAAATGAAAGGCCGCATCATCGGTCGTGAAGGACGAAACATCCGTACACTCGAAACCATGACAGGCGTTGACCTGATCATCGACGATACACCGGAAGCAGTCGTTCTTTCCTCATTCGATCCGATTCGCCGTGAGGTGGCAAGAATTGCTCTGGAAAAACTGATCGTAGACGGAAGAATCCATCCGGCCCGCATCGAAGAGATGGTAGAAAAGGCCCGCAAAGAAGTAGAACAGAATATTCGCGAGGAAGGCGAGGCAGCCGCACTGGAAGTCGGTGTACACGGACTTCATCCGGAGCTGATCCGTCTCCTTGGAAGAATGAAATTCCGTTCCAGCTACGGACAGAATGCATTAAAGCATTCGATCGAGGTAGCACAGCTTTCCGGTCTCCTCGCAGGAGAGATAGGATGCGATGTCCGCATGGCAAAACGTGCCGGACTGCTTCATGATATCGGTAAATCCATCGACCATGAGGTAGAAGGATCTCACATTCAGATCGGTGCAGATCTCTGCAAAAAGTACAAAGAATCTCAGATTGTGATCAACACAGTAGAATCACATCACGGGGATGTAGAGCCCCAGTCTTTGATTGCATGTATCGTTCAGGCAGCGGATGCAATTTCCGCAGCAAGACCGGGTGCAAGAAGAGAAACACTCGAAACATATACCAACAGATTAAAACAGTTGGAAGACATCACGAATTCGTTCAAGGGTGTCGAAAAATCTTTTGCTATTCAGGCTGGTAGAGAAGTCCGCATCATGGTTGTTCCTGAGCAGGTATCCGATTCTGAAATGGTACTGCTCGCAAGGGATATCTCGAAACAGATCGAAGCTGAACTGGAATACCCGGGACAGATCAAGGTCAATGTTATCCGCGAGAGCCGTGTAACGGATTACGCGAAATAAAAGACTTTCTACGAAACAATTTAATAACGAAATCAAAAAGAGGCTGTGGACATGAGCAATCATGTTCCACAGCCTTTTCAGTGTGTATAAGAACAGTAAGTTTCAAAAGAATTTATACGTGCCGTATCCGGTTCGAGCGCATTTTCTGAGGTGTAGAGCCATACAGCTTTTTGAAGGTCCGCATAAAAATTTTGTAATTCGACAGCCCGTTTTTCTCCATCAGTACCGTGATCGTTTCGTCGGAATTCTGTAAATCTTCGTACAGGTGCATCGTGCGCACATCGTTCAGATATTCGAGAAAGGTCTGTCCGGTATACTTTTTAAAGAGCCGGCAGAAATACTCCTTCGAGAGCGCCAGGGAATCCGCGGCTGTTTCGAGGCTTAACGGTTCCGGGTAATGCACTTTCACCCAGTTCATAACGTGTGTCACGCGCTGCAGATCGCGCTGTGAACCCGTGAGGGATGCCGAAGGGATCTGGTGGGAATACGACCGGCAGAGATGGTACAGAAATTCGTACAGTCGTGAGGTAAAGAGAAGCTGATATGAATCGGAAGGATTCTGCCGGATCTCGTTCATCTCCGAGAGCAGTGCGCGGAGCGGAGCCGGCTGTTCCGAGCAGGGAATGATCGTGTCGAAACGCATCGTATCAAAGTCCGGCAGATATTGGCGCATCTGGCTTGCGGAAATCTGCAGCAGAAGATATGTACAGGTGTTGGAGCGCGTCATATGGAGGTCGCCGGAGTTGATGATAATCAGATCACCCTCGTTTAACTGATACTCCGTTGCCTGGACAATCGCGGAAAACTGTCCCCTGATCAGATAGAGAATTTCCACATATTCATGCCAGTGCGCGGGAAAAACAAAAGTGAGTGCATCCAACTGTTCAAAACGGACATGCAGCAGATCGGTTTCGTGTATTGTTTCGTAAAAGCAGGATTCCATAAGTACCTCCAGGATGTGATAGAAATATACGTCAATTATAATCAAAAAAGATAAGAATATTGTACCAGAAATTGGGCGAAATATCAATATCAACCAGAGAAAGGACAAGAAAGGAACTAGAAGTTACACGAAAAAGGGAAGATAATGGAGACATTAGCACGAAACAAAGTTTGGGAGGAACAAAGACATGAAAGCAAAGGTAAGAACCTTTAACGGAACTACATCTCCGGAAGTAACCCAGCGTGAAACAGATCACCGCAAACTTGCCCGCGAGGCAGCAGCAGAGGGATTCGTTCTTCTGGAAAACAAAGATCATTTCCTGCCGCTGGCAAAGGGCAGCAAGGTAGGTCTTTACGGAGCAGGTGCGATCCGCACCATCAAAGGAGGCACCGGTTCCGGCGATGTCAATGAGCGTGACAGCGTTAATATTTTCCAGGGCATGAAAAATGCAGGCTACGACGTAACAAGCAGTGAATGGCTGGAGGATTACGATAAACTCTACGTACAGGCAAGACTGGACTGGAAAAATGAGATTTTCACAAAATTGAACGGAGACGACACAAAATTCTTTGATGCTTACTCTGCAACCCCGTTCTTTATGCCATCCGGAAACCCGATCGATGAAGAGAAAGCAGCAGCCGACGGTGCAGACACCGCATTCTTCGTTCTGGCACGTATCGCAGGAGAGAACAAAGACCGTTTTGATACGGAGGGTGACTACTTCATCTCCAAAGAAGAGAAAGCTATTCTGGCACAGGTTTCCAGATGCTATAAAAACGTTGTTCTTGTTATCAACACCGGCGGCCTGATGGATCTGGCATTCGTAGAAGAATTTGACAATATCCGCTCTATTTTACAGTACGTACAGGCAGGCCAGGAAGGCGGAAATGCATTTGCTGATGTTGTAAGCGGCGATGTAACCCCATCCGGAAAAATGACAGATACCTGGGCAAAAGATTACTATGATTATCCGGGTGCAGAGGTTTACAGCTACAAGAGCGGCGACCTCATGAAAGAAAAATACGAAGAGGGTATCTTCGTTGGATACCGTTACTTCGATACCTTTGAAGTACCAGTCCGTTACTCCTTCGGTCACGGTATGTCCTACACCGATTTCGAGATCAGAACCGATGACATCAAAGTAAGCGGCCGCGGCATGATGAATCCGAAAGTAAGCGTGACTGTTACCGTCACCAACACCGGCGATACTTATGCAGGAAAAGAAGTTGTACAGATCTACGCTTCCTGCCCGCAGGGCAGACTGGTGAAAGAGTTCCGCCGTCTGGCAGGCTTTGGAAAGACAAAACTGTTGGCTCCGAAGGAATCCCAGACCATGACCATCACCTTCCCGCTGTATCAACTGACTTCCTATGAGGAAGAAAGTGCATCCTGGATTCTGGAGCCGGGCATGTATGGTATCTGGATTGGAAATGATCTGAATACATCTGTTCTCTCCGGCGCTCTGGAGCTGGACGAGAAAGCAGTCATGACAGCGTGTGAAAATATCTGCCCGCTGAAAGAGGAATTGAATGAGATTGTTCCTGATGCAGAAAAAGTTCAGGCAAGAGAGGCTGCATGGCAGAAGGAAGTAAAAGAAAAGAGAATGAGCGTCATCGAGCTCAAAGCATCTGAGATCCCAACTGAGAAAGTAGATTACCAGCCGGTACCGGAAGAGCTTCCTGGAAAAGCAGGAAAGATTGTGGAATCCCTTTCTGTGGATCAGCTGGCACTCCTTGCAACCGGTGATCCGGGAAGAGCACAGGGCAATGCGCTGGGCTCAGCAGGAATTTCTGTTCCGGGTGCAGCAGCGGAGACATCCCCGTGTGCTTCGGAGGAGCCGTGGAATGTAACCACGATTGCTCTGGTCGACGGACCTGCAGGTCTTCGTTTGAAGAGAGAATATCAGGTAGACAACGGAGAGATCGTAGCGAGCGATTTCCTGGCTGCCCTGGAAGGCGGTTTCTTCAGTAAGCCGCAGGAAAAACGCGGAACAACCTATTATCAGTTCTGTACCGCAATTCCGGTTGGAACACTTCTGGCACAGAGCTGGGATGTAGAACTGATCAAGAGAGTCGGGGAAATGATCGGCCATGAGATGGAACTGTTCAATGTAACACTGTGGCTGGCGCCTGGCATGAACATCCACAGAAATCCGCTTTGCGGAAGAAACTTTGAATATTATTCCGAGGATCCGCTGCTTGCCGGTATGATGGCGGCTGCTATGACGCTCGGTGTACAGAAGGTACCGGGCTGCGGAACTACGATCAAACACTTTGCATGCAACAACCAGGAGGACAATCGTATGGGCTCCGATTCCATCCTGTCCGAGCGTGCACTGCGTGAGATTTACCTGAAAGGCTTCGAGATTGCAGTCAAAGATGCACAGCCGATGTCCATTATGACATCTTACAACCTGATCAATGGTGTACACGCTGCAAACTGCTACGATACCTGCACGAAAGCAGCGAGAGATGAGTGGGGATTTGCAGGAGCTATCATGACCGACTGGACAACCACCAACGTACAGATCCAGGGCGAGTGTACCGCAGCGGGCTGCATGAGAGCCGGAAATGACATGGTAATGCCGGGTCTGCCGGAGGATCACGAGAACATCAAAAAAGAACTTGCAGATGGAACTCTGACGATGGCAGAACTGAAACGCTGCATCTATAACACGGTAAATATCGTACTGCAGTCCAATATGTACGAGGGCGCAGTCAGCTACCTTGATCAGTTCGATGATCTGGATACCTATCTTGTCGTGAAATAAAAGAAGTGAAAAATATCTTATGGGGATATACAAAAAGCAGGGTTTGAAATGAACGGACATTTCGGTGCGTGAGACATTGGGGGACCCTGAAAAGAGGAAAGAAGTGCCATTCGCAGATGGGGGTCTGCGGAGCAGGCACTTCTTTTACGTATATCGTCTATGAACCGTGAATACATTGACAGTAAGGCAGAAAATAAGGAGGCGCAAAAAGCAAATGAGAGAACGGGATGAGAATGCATATATTCGTTTTTTTGCCCTCTGGTTTGCGGCCGGTATGACCCTCGGTGTACTGCTTCTGCTTGCGGCATCGCGCACGGGAATGAAGGAGGGAAATACCGTTCGTCTCTTCCAGGCGGAAGCATTTCTTGGCAGAAAGATCTCTGCAAAGGCCTGTTTTTCCTACCTTCTGAAGGTGCGGCTGGCGCCGGCATTTGCAGGACTTCTCTTTGGACTGACGGCGATCGGCGCGTATTTTGCCGCCGCTGCCGTGCTGGCATACGGCTTCCTGTGCGGCGTCTTTCTCGCAGCCGCCTATCTGCAGAACGGTATCGCAGGGCTTCTGCTCTTTTTCCTTGCCCTCTTTCCACAGATTTTTCTTTATCTTGCGGCATTGTTTCTGATGGCAGTCGCATGCAGTCAGATGGCGGAGACGAATCATCTGGCCGGGGGCATGCAGAAAAAAGAGTATTTCCGCTTTGGCGTCCGCTACTTTTTCGCACTGATTCTGCTTCTCTGGGGCATTCTGCTCGAAAGCTACGTCAACCCGTGGTTCCTCTCGAAAATCCTGTAAAAACGGCAGGAAAAGGGAATTGCATTTTTGAAAAAACGTGTATATAATAGAAAAGCGCTGTTGCCGCTTGCGTGGCAGCGAACAGGGAGAGAAAAAGAAACAAAAGGAAAAAGCTATGCAGGAAACGATACAGTCGTTTATGGACTATCTACAGACAGAAAAGAAAGCATCAAAAAATACAGAGCTTTCCTACCAGCGCGACCTTCGAAAGCTGGTATTTTTTTTGAAAGAACACGGAATTGAAAAACCAGAGCAGGTAAATGCGACGGTTTTAAATTCCTATCTTTTATATCTGGAACGGGAGCAGTTTTCCCCGGCGACGATCTCACGCAGTATTGCGGCGATCCACATGTTCTGCCAGTATGCATGTCGGGAAGGAAAAATGACATCTGACCCTTCGAAAACACTGCAGCCACCGAAAGTGGAACGGAAAATGCCGGAGATTCTTTCCATCGCAGAGGTGGATCTTCTGCTCCGCCAGCCAAAAACAGACACGCCCAAAGGCATCCGCGACAAGGCAATGCTGGAGATGCTTTATGCGACCGGCATCCGTGTGACGGAGTTGATTTCTCTGAAGGTTTCGGATTTGAATCTGCCCTTGGAATATATCCATTGCGGCGGCGAAGCAAAAAGCCGTATCATTCCCATCGGCGCAAAGGCGAAGGCATCTCTGCATAAGTATATGGAACGGGTGCGGGAGCACATGATTTCCGTTCCGGAGGAGGAGGCGCTGTTTGTCAACTGCAACGGCAGACCAATGACCAGACAGGGCTTTTGGAAGATTATCAAATCCTACGCAAGGCGAGCGGGCATCGAGGAGGATATCACACCGCATATTCTGCGGCATTCCTTTGCGGCGCACTTAATCGAAAACGGTGCGGACTTGCGCTCTGTGCAGGAAATGCTGGGTCATTCCGATATTTCCACCACGCAGATTTATACGAAGCTGACGAATCAGAAGCTGAAAAATGTATACGCAAAAACGCATCCCCGTGCGTAAATCCATAAGAAAGACGAAGCTCTCCAATGAGATTTGGAGGGCTTTTTTGATAGAGAAAATCACTCCACGGAGCGTTTGTTGCTTTCGGAAGGCGGATAAAGTAAGATAAGAAAGAAGGTCTGTTCCGCAAAGGGTTGTGAGAAATATTTGTCGAGACTTTAGGAGGGACAGCCCCTTTGAAGAAACGCAGAAAGTATGCTATACTGGAAAAAATATACCGAAAAAGAATTTCTGTGCAAAAGGGGGAAGAAGCATGAAAAAGGTATTGTTTGTGGATTGCTGCATCCGCAGAGAGGCTTCCCGCTCCAAGGAGCTGGCGGAGTATTTTATCCAAAAATTAGAGGAAACGGGTGCGTATGAAATCGAGCGGCTGTGCCTGAAGCTTCTCCTGCAGCAGCAGCCCGTGGCCCGGGATCTGCGCACCATCTCGGCGGCCATGAAAATGGTCACCGATCTACAGCGCATCGGCGACCAGTGCGCCAACATCGCCGAGATCGCCCTGCTGCTCAAGGGCCAGAAGCAGACCCAGACCCTGGCCGACATCCGCTCCATGAGCCAGAAGGCCGG
>ERZ773193.3200-NODE-3200-length-15408-cov-9.346056_pt1 | contig 15408 bp, 37 predicted proteins | sample MGYA00511110_ERZ773193 | MGnify/ENA primary metagenome ERZ773193 (study PRJEB29015, sample SAMEA2737784) | human gut metagenome | biome: human gut; feature: human-associated habitat; material: faeces | place: China | collected 2012 ...
CCCAACATACGATTTTTCCTATATTGCAATCAAAATCTACTCGTGGATTAAGTGGATCATTATCTTGTTCAATATGTAATCTCATCAATTTCCCATTTTCTTTGTAATATTTATATTCGTTACTCATATCAATCAACCTCACTTTCTATGCTATCTTTTCCCACATATCAAAGTCTGTATGGAATTGTCCTGTTCTAGAAATGCTGAATAAATATCTTCCATTTTTATTGTTTTTCTTCTCTTGCTCTAACATCTTTTCTGGATCGTCACACCTTCCATACCAACCAGACTCACAATCAGCTACCACTTTCTTATATCCTGCCTTTTCAATTTCATCATCTGAAAGAATTGTATTTGCTGTATTTGGATTGTTTTCTAATGATTCAAGATACTCTTCTGAATAATCTTCCTTTACACAGTCCTCGCATAAGATAAATCCATCACCAACCCAGTAGTTTGCAACCCATGAATAACTATCAGGTGAAGTTCTGAATGCCTTATTACAATGCTCGCAAACTGAATATTCGTCTGAAAATCCCCACATTCCATCTGTAAGATAATCAAGCCATGTCGTAAAATATTCTCTGTCACTAATATTTTCTGGTAATTCATATCTTGTCTCATCACACAATTCTTTTGCATAATTATCATTGAGCCACTCATTAAGTTCTCTTATAAAGTCCCAACTATCAACAATAAGAAACCACTTATCATCACAATGAATTCGTAAACTTTCTGATGCTTCGTAAAAATTTGCATTACCTCTTAATTTGTTATAATTTTCATCAGCATATACAAGATACTCACTAATAATATTTTTATCTCTTAAATCACTCATCTCACATTCTCCTTTCCAATAAAATAAGGCAGACACGTTTGTTTGCGTCTGCCTTATTATTCCCTGTATTACTCTGTTTTCTCTTCCTTTGGTGTAATTAAACTCATAAGATTATCTCTAATATAGCCACAGAAAGCATCAATACTTCCATTTCCAATTGTCCAACAACTATCTTCATCATAATTCCAATGGATAATTACTTCATGCCCTGCTGTGATATTAGGTAAATCAACATCTTCCTTTCTTGCATATGAACTATTTGAAAGAGCTTTGAGATATACATATCTTCTGATATTCTCAATGTCTCTTTCTGTTTCTGCATTGAAAATCTCTACCAGATATTCGTCAGAACATTCATCATAAATATCATATTCGGAAGCTCCATTTTTCTTATTATCAAGCCTCTTTAACTCTTTACTAATTGCAAACAGTGCTGATTCCTCATATTTCTTACACTCTTCTTCGCTTCTAAATATAGTTCCATCCTCTGCAATGTACTCTGTTCTTACTAACCTCTCAATTGTTTCTGTTTTTCTTACTTCGTTTACTCTCATAATATTTACCTTAACCTTTCTTGAAATTCTTTGTTAGTTACACTAAAAAAGCAGATGAATTTTATTTATCCATCTGCTTTATTATTCTCTATTTAATTTACGCTTGCTTACAAGTCTTATCTGTCTTTACTCTTCTTTGATTTCAAGACCATTAATTTCACTTAGCATAATCACCGTCTTTTCTTTTTCCTGGTATATAACAAAATATGCTTCAAAGAAATCACCTGCCCCAAAATATTGTATTTTTGTCACATTATCGTAAAACCTAACTACTTCATCATACTGTACCACCACTTTTTTCATTCTTTTAATACACCTTTCTTATTTTATATGTTCTTCAAATTTCTTTCTAACTAATATCCAAAATCCTTTATCAGTTAATGGCATCTTAGACACATCGCACACCTTACCACCGTCAAGATATTTTGGATTTCCATTTGGCTTGTACACATCATAATCAATACACCAATTTTCATCGTAATCTCTTAATGTAACATCTACACTGTACTCGTCTGTATTATACTGACCAATGCTGTCATTCAATTCATTATACTGTTTTGACTTTAACTCTTTACGTAATCTTGCATAATCATTATAACATTTTATTATTTTCATCTCAATCACTTCCTTATAAAATTACAATTTCCTTTGACTACATTTCTTCATTATTATATGTATAATTGAAATCTCCATATTTTAATTCAGAATTGATAGCGTCTCTTGTTTCTGTTTCCCAATCCTGTCTGAACAGTTTTGCCTGTTCTTTTGGAGTATTTTCTTTGTCAACTAGCTTAAATTCTCCGTCAACATAATCGTATCTTGTAGTAACAGGTTTATATTCCATATTACCTTCTTCAATTTCCTTTGAGATTTTCATTTTTAATTTCTGCTGTGATGTTCCAATGAAGAGAAGACTCATACTAGAATATTCTTTCCATTCATTACAGCTATGTAAATAATATATTTGCTGTGCCATAGTATCACTCTCCTATCTATCCCAATTAAAATGTAATTGTGGGAATGCCTTTTCTAATTCCAAAGAATCATTACAAGAGTAATCTCCGATGCATTTTCCATTTTTGTAAATATTTCCTCTATATTTACAATCAAGATCGTTAAAGCTCACATCAATCTTGTCTACTTCCGTATGTTTATCTCCATACCACATATCAATTTTTAGCATAACTATTCCTCCTATAATTCGTCCAACTCTTCATTTAACTCTGCAATTTTCGCTTTGAGTTCGTCAATATCTGACTGATAACTGTCAATAATGTCTGCTCTCTCTTCTGTTGTAAGTTCCTCATCATCCAAATCGTCAGCCAAATCATTCTGTAAATCTTCAAGTTCGCTTTCTGTATCCTTAATCTCTGCTCTAATCTGCGTTTCGCTTCTCATTCCAAGCCATTCATATACTGATTCAGAATCGAACCATAATAGATCATTTAGTTCTGTTTCTGTCATACCATCAGGATAAAGTTCTTCAAGCTGCTGTTCTAACTCTTCGCATTTGCCTTCTCTTCTTACTCTATCAAGTGTATCGACTGCCACACTCCAAGCCTTGAAACTGTCTAAATCTAATTCATATGTAATTGTCATAACTTATTCCTCCGTTTCTATTTCATGCCACTTTAAACCTCTTGCCTTATACAATGGAATCCAATGTTCTGTGTAAAAATCATAACCAGCTCCATCAATTCCAAAGAAGTAACCAAACTCTTCGCTTTCATAAATTCTAAAACCACATTCAGACATTAGCTTAATTCCATCGCTTTCTTCAAGCCACCAATCATCACAACTATCTCCGAAACTCCACATTGTTCCCCACATTGGAAGATAATCGTCTCTATTCAGTTCAAAGTCCTCTGAATTGCATTTAATTTCTGTTCCATTGTCAAGTTCGATTGTATATTCATCATCTTCAATTTCCGTGATTTCTCCATAATCTCCGTTTTCAAATACATACACTCTGTCACATTTACATGGTTTTGTTACCTCTGTCCAATCTTCAGGATGATCCTGAAATAACCGTGAAATCATTCCCTGTGGAATTGCATTCATTTCATGTACCCATGCTTCTGTTGCTTCCTTAATTGTTTTATATCTACTCATAATTTATTCCTCCTTATTTTGTGTTCCTTATATATATTTTTTCCATTCTTTTAGCAACTAGCTTTTTATACATTGACCAATTTGTTTCATCGTTGTCACTAAGCTGGCAGTTTAACTCTTTTAAAAATTCATTTACATCATTGTAGTAGCATAATAAACAACCACCTTGAATCACTTCCTGACAAGCTCTCTTTACGTTTCCGTCTCTAATAATATTATTGATTGTCTCTATAAGTGCATTTATATCATTATCAAAGCAATCCATAATATGTTCCTCAATAATTTCTGTTCTCATTTGAGTTTCTGTTCTTCCCTTTGGTTTTGAAATATAACACTCATGGGTAATTTTGTTTACGGTTGAGATTGAAACACCTACCTCATCTGCAATTTCAGTCATTGAAAATTTACGAATATCATATAATTCTTTAATTCTATTTCTCATTTCTTCTGTAATTTCTTTTCTGCTCATAATTCGTTCCTCCTTGTAATAAAATAGGCAGCTAGGTATTTATTCTCCTAACTGCCTTTGCGGTTGCTATAAATTTATTGCATTTCCGTTCTCGTCATATTCAATCGGTGCAATGTGAACTGCATAACCGATTTCTTTTTCTTTGTCATAAATTTCCATTGTGCCACCTGCACAAAATTCAAATGAGAACCGCTTATCATCCGATTCAAGTAATTTAATCAAATGATCCGTGAGTTCATTTAAGTTCCGTGCATCTTCTTTTAACTTTTCAATACTTGTCATTTCGCTTCACTCCTTTTCATAAATCTCTAACTTATGCAACAAATCAAACATTGCTACATATCTACCCTGATTCCGTTCTTTTAGTTTATCATTGTCGTTCTGCATTGCATCATCATAATCTTTATTTACTTTTCTAAATTCCTCTGCAATAATCTCAAGAATTTCATCCTTTGTCTTGCTACATGTATATTTTGCCATTTCTCTTCACCTCTTCCTTGTAAATCTTAGTTTCAAAGCGTTTTTACTGAATAATGCCCTGTACAATTTTATATCCCATCTTGTCCAAATTACATTCAAATGATTTTAATTTACAATCACCTGTCAGCATATCAAATGCAAAGTCTGATAAAATGCTGGACTTTGTTCCTGCGTATTCATCAATCTCTCTGATTGTTTCATCAATTATTCTATCTCTTTCTTCCTCCTCTGAAACATTTGCAAGTTTATTTGCTAATCGTTTTGCATAATATTTAGCTCTTTCGATTAAACCTTCTACATATCGTTTAGCAGCTTCTTCTGTATCAAATGTCATTGGTTTGCGTTCTTCATCAAATATAGAAAATCTTTCCATTTTCTTATTGAGCATGGAATATCCAGAAAAACTGTTGTTATATCCACATTCGATTGCCCAACCAAATTTAGTATCTTTCCACCCGTCAAGCGATTTCTTTCTTAATTCTTCTCCGATTGTTCTATCAAGAAAATATAATACGCTGTCATGTCTTCCAAATAACTGTATTGACTTAATACAATCTCCGTTTCCAGATTTAATCATATCAACGGCATCTTTAATTCTTCCTGAGAAAGAAAACCGTAAACAACTTTTGTAGTTTGTGTTTAATTCGTTATCTACTTCAAAATATTTTCCATACTGTTCATCAATTTGAACCATTTTCTTTCGTGAACCATCTGCGAAGATTGCATATTCATTTACTTTTCCATCTACTAAACATTTCGCTACTCTAAATTCCTTCATTTTGTTTTTCTCCAATCTATATTATTCGCCATCATAGAATACCATCGGCATTTCAAAATCCATATCAAAATGATGCGTTCTAATCCACTTATGGGCTTCCTCACTTGTTTTAAAGCCCCTCATTACTTTTTGTTCTCCGTCAATATCTAACCATTCAACTCTATACATATTTATCTACCATCCTTTCTAAAGAAATGCGAATTTCTTACTTGTGCCACTCTTTCTCAAATTTAGTTCCCTTCCAATCTAACCCATCAATCAGATAATTGGATAACTCATCAAGTATATCATCAGGTGTTTCATTGATGAATCTATTCATATTTACTGTAGTCCTGTCGCGTGTATATTCATCAATAAAGTCCATAATTTCCTTTACTGTAATATCCGTTCTCTGAATTTTATAAAAATCAGGATACCATCTATCAGAAAATCTGCCGTTAAAGTAATCTGTTGCATACTGACCTGTTTTCATAGGAACTTTGATTCCGTGACTGTAAAGGATTTCTTCTACCGCTTTTTCTTTCTTATTTCCCTTAAATGTATCTGTATTAATTACTTTATCTTCGTATGAAGAAAAATCTCCCGAATACATTTCATAACAATCTTTTGATGGATCGTCCCAATCAGGAGAGATATTTGCACCAATCAGAGTTGCATTTCCACATGCTGCGCAAATAAGAAGAAAGTTTTTATCAGCATCTAATGCCTTTTCAATCCTCTCATCTGGGATAGCATGAATCCGTCCACATTTACAAATTCTAATATCATATTTTCTACTCATATCTTACCTTTCCTTTCCATATGAATCACATATTTAGTGCCAGTTTTCGCAAGTAAAATTTCTGTCAACCAATCCTTCTACTTCTGTACAATATCCTTCATAGGTTGTACAAGGATTATACGCACTGCATTCGTCACAACGCTCGCACTTTCGCTTTGAACTGCTTATAATATGATACATATTCGGTTCTACATATTTCTCTTTAATGTCTTCCCATTGTTTTTGAGTTACTTTTAAATAAGCATTTACAATCATTTTCTCTTACCTCCAATTCCAAGGAAACACGCATTTATTACAGTTGAATTAATTTATTTTCAACCAGTAACTGGTCTAATCGTAAACTACTTTGTTTAACCACAAGTATATCTTCAAAGCCGTTTTCTTCAAGAATTCGCATCGCTTTTTCTGCCTTCTCTTTAGTAGAACACTGTGCAAAGCAAATGCCTTCTAAATCATCAATTCCGTTTACTTCCCAAATCTGCATTCCGTTCATATATTTCTTACCTACCTTTCTAATCTAATGAACACGCATTCCTAAATATAATTTTCTCTTATATGAGCATCTATAACATCTATATCGCTCTCATAAATAAATGTGTATTCTAAATCTCTTTTTGCCTTTTCGACTGCTTCTTTAATAAATCCATAAGCAACTGTACTATAATAATTTTTATAACTAAGCTCGGTTGCAACTTCGTCAATCGTATAATGTTTAAACATATAATCACCTTACCTTTCCAAAGAAATATCCATTTACTTACAAGTTCTCAATATCACTTTTTACATTTGCAATATCATCAATGAGATTGTTCATATCCTTATCTTCGCCATACTCCATATTTTCATGCATATACTTTGTAAGTTCATAAAACATTCTGATTTTCTGTTTATCATCCATTTCATCAAAACACTTCTGCATTTCTTTCGTCATTTCTACCATACTATTCACCATTTTCCTTTCCTTATAAAAGATCCATTTAGAATCCAAGTCTTACTATTTCATCAAGATAATTTTCTAATTCGTCTCCTGTTTTGCCTAATGCACCGATTGCATTAAGTCCATCTACAATCCGTAACAACTTAGCACAAGCACACAAACCATCTTCTGTATAATCTCCATTATCTGCAAATGGTTTCTCTGCACCCAATTCCTGTAGAATTTCTTCTAATCCCATTATTATTCCCCACTTTCTATCTCAAAAAACTTTTTCTCTTCATCGGTCATCTCGCAGATTTCATTAAAATATTCAAACGCACTTTCTCTGTCATCAGAGATAAGTCCATCCTTAAAAATCGTTGCAAGTTCTTCAAGTCTACTCCGTGAAATATAATTATCATTTACCTTTTCAAATAATTTTTCTGTTGCCCTTGCAAGTGCAATCAATTTCTCTTTGTTATTTAAAAAAGTATAATAGATACCATTTTCCCACTGGCTACCCCCATTTCTCCAATGGACTATATCCGCAAGCAACAACATAGTTATTCTCTGTTTCAATTAAGGCAAACTTTCTGCCTTTTTTATTTAACACTACTAATAATTCTCTATGAAATTCTGTCATTTTATTTATACCTCCAAATTATATTCTTTAATTAGTCTCTGTCTTACCATATCATTCAGATCTTTATTAACAGGCATTATCCTATGCGTTGTACGATTGATATATACGAAATGACTTCCCTTACACCTTGTCGGTGTATATCCGTTCTTCCGTAATATCACATCAAAATCACGCATTCGCTTTGACTTTCTAAAATTATGCATAAATCTCACTTCCTTTCATAAACCCGTATAGCCTGATAGTACAGCTTATATGTATATATTCTCTTATTCGCAAATTGCTTTCGCTAAAATGTCATACATTTCAGCATTGCTTTTTACAGGTGCAATCTTATTTTCAAAATATGAAGCTCCCTTGCAGTTTTCAAGAAGCCTTTCAATAACTGTATTGTTTTCGTAATTTGCAAACAGCTTCTTGAATATATAGAATGTTCTAAGTGTAAATGCATTCTTTTCACTTCCTGTCCAATCAAGGGCTTTAATTGTCTTGATTGTAAGTTCTAATATATCTGTATTATTTCTTACCATCCTCAACAATGTTCTTGAAGGTGCGACTTTGCCTATTGGATTTTCCAGTTTGTCATCATCTGTCACAATCTGAATATTATATAATTCAAACAAATTCTTAAAATCTATATATTCCCTTATGTTTGCCTTTACACCTGCTCTATATGTATCAGCAACAGTCATTGCCTTTCTTGCTGATTGCTGTCCTAAGAATGTAAGAACTGCCTCATATTCTGAGCAATTAAGTACTTCTACAAGCATTTTTATCTCTCTGTTTATTACAAAAGCGACTATTCTATGTGCTCCATCTGCTACATATAATTTTCTATTTTCTATATATACTTTTGTTGGATCATATTTATCTTCATTAAAATTTTGTGATATTTCCTGCACCTTTGCCATGTCTGTATCTCTCTGCCAATCTGGTATATGTATGAATGTTGGGTTAATAAGAATATATCGCTTTGAGGCAATACTAAAAGAGTTCTTTAATGCACAATCTACCTCTTTAATTTCCATTGATTCTCCCGCATTTGAATGAGCCTGTATAAATTCCTCCGTCTGGTGCGGTGTTGAATAACGAACAAAGTCCTTTTTACGTCTTGTGTAATCTACTGTTCTGCTTACGCCTTGTATAAAGCTGTATCCTACATCAGCAACTTCAATATCATTTTTGTTTATCTTTAAAAGCAGACATATTTTATCCACTACTTTATCACTTGGATTGGCTGCACCTGTTTCATATTTCTCTATAGATGACTTAGACATTCCAATTTTTGTAGCCAACTCCTCTCGTGATAATCCTTTTTCCATTCTAATTTCGCTTAACTTCTTTCCATTAATTTTGCACATAATTAACTACCTCTTTCTTTTTAATATTTTTGATATGTATTTTGGATAAAAAATAACGGCTTGCCTTTTGACAAACCGTTTAGTTACTAAACTTTTCAAACACTCCACTTCGGAGCATATCTGATTTCCAACACTCCAAGTCTGGATATTCTGTCTTATCTGCTAAGTCTCTATAGACTTCATACATCTGCTTTTCAGTGAATATTTTGCCTTTTAGCGGTTCTTCATAAGTTATGTACATCATATTTCACCTCTTTCTTTTAGATAGTTCAAATAATCTTCTTCACTTTCAAACTGCTGATATTTGCCTATACTTGGCACAAATCCCATGTAGGCAAACCCATTATAATATCCCTTCATGTATTATTCTCCTTGCAAAATTCTTTACCTTATCAATGATTGTTGGTTCGACTGCCTTCTGCAATCTTCTTTGTCTTTCTGTAAAATACAGGCTATTTTCCACATTGATATAGTCCATCATCTGTGATGGTGTCAATGAGTTATATGGAGTTGATAGAGTACTGTCTATTATTTCAGCTCCGTTTGCTGTCTTAATGATTCTAAAATTAAATGCTTCCATTCTACCTTATACCTCCATTGATAATCTCGCTTCACGCATAATCCGTGAAACTTCTGTTTCCGTTTTTGCATTATGGATTGCTTCTATAATCTTAGGACTATAGCAAAAATCCTTGGCAGCCGTTTCTGCCTTCCTTTTATAATCATATAATCTCATATCTATATTCTCCCTTCTTATTTGATATAACCTGAATATCTTACTGACATAATTACATCATCAAAGATATTCTCTTCTGTTTCATTATCGTTCATGATGATTGAGCATATGTCATTTACAGCCCAATCATTTGAATTATTGTCAGTGAATTTCCATAGGTTTCCACTGAAGTCACGAACAATAACCTCATTTCCGTTTGTAGAAGTAACAACTGTTGACAACGCATATAAGTGTGCCTCATCATTGTTTACTGTTGCCTTCCCTGTTATGAAAGCAATCGTTGTTGCTATAATTATTGTAGGTATTACTAATATCTTTTTCATAGTTGTATTTCCTTTCTCGTAGTATTATTTTGGAGTAAAAATTAAAGGCAACTCATTAATTGAAAATGAATTGCCTTCGCTTTAGCAAACGTATTTGAATAGATACATTTCTCTACTCTGCCATATCCATCATATTGCTCTGTTACATATCCGTTATTCGATGGATACGTTGTCACCGTGTGGTGACTTTTAAAGCTTCTCAACGACATAATTGTTTCCTCCTTAATTGATTTTTTGAGTATAAAAATAGCACCCGATTGCGTTTGCCTTTGGGTGCTTGGTGAATGTTGTTATTATATTTGACGCAGTTTGAGTGCTACAACTGATTTAATTTTGCCTGAAGTTCAGCTATTTGAGCTTCAAGCTTTGCCTTTTCAGCATTTGCCTTATCTGAATTTCTCTTTCTAAATTCAATACATAAATCTGTATCCATCGCATCACAGATTCGTTTTATATCATTAAATGATAAACCTTGTTTCTTTAAGGTGTTGTAATATGCTTGTGGTATAATTTCCATTTTCTTACATATTTCTGTTATATTATCAAAATTATTAGCAACTTGAAATAATTTTAATTCTTTTTTTAAAGCTTCATTATCTGTAAATGTAAACATTTGTTATCACTCTCCCTTCAAAGTTTTACACTTACAGTATAAATCTTTATGCTTACATTGTCAAGTTTAGCAGCTAAACCAGATTTCAGTTTAGCCACTAAACATTTGCCTTTATCCCTCCATGCCAAACATAATATAAGCATAGATATTTCCCCTAATTTCAGTTGGGATCTCATTTTGCCTTTCAATTATATCGTCAATGGTCTTATATCCATTCTGACGCAGATATTCCAATGATTCTTTGCGTACTTTTAGAGTTTCTATACTTTGCCTTCTGACATTTTCTGGGACTTTATGAACTATTGCTTTTTCGGACATATTGCGTCCTCCTTCCTATTTTTAGGCACACTGTACCTATCTACAATGTTACCATAAAAACAACCTCCTTTCAATTTCCGTTTCGCTTCTGCTCATCGGTTACGGACTTACACCGTAAGACGGAAGGCAGATTTTAGTCTGCCTTTAGCACATTATCCAAAACATAATATTATTTTGCGTTCTGTATAAGTACGCAATTCATTATCCCAGACTGTGCCTTCTGTATACGAATATGTGCATGGTAATCCCTCACATTTTAAGTCGGCAAGGCATATATCTTCTAGTGGTTTGTTAGGCAATTCAATTTCCAAATTTGCATTTGCAAGTTGAGACATTATATCTTTTGCCTTATAGTTACCTTTTGAATCTGAATGAATTGTTGTTTGTATATTAAGCATAATTTTATACCTCCTATTTCTTGCATTTTGAATTTGCGTATTTACGGATAAAGTGCCTTTTGTGAGCCACTCAATCCATAATGCCTTGATTTCTTCACAGTCAATTTCAGTTGTATTATACAGTCTAAAAATGAAGTTAAGAATATTTTCATCAATTTCTGTATAAGTATTTTTACCTTTTAAATCACGGTATATTTCGTGACAAATCCCGTACATATCTAACGTATTAAGCATAGTTGTTCCCTCCTTAATTAAACATAACTTTTTTGAAAATCGTGAAAACGATGGTGATTATTCGTGCATTCATAATCTGTAAATGTTTTATCTGCACGAAAATTTTCTACATCAAGACGGATACCTGAACCGCCTGACTTATGTTTTCTATCGTGTTTCATTAGACTTTTTAAGCTGTTCATATGTCTTTCTTGTCTTATAAGTTGTTTAGTCACTAAACTTTTTTGTTTGTCCTCTTCTTTGAACCATTGGCATTTTGTCCACCATAAACGCAGAGCTGTAGCCCACTGGCAGATTGCTTGTGTGGTGTCGGAGTTCTCACACACTTTTACCCAACACTCACCATTAAATCTACGCAGTTCAAGTGTATTATCATTCTCAGGCTTGCCGTGTACTGTGCAGATCCACCAATCCCAACTATTGTCGCCATCCTGACCATACCACGCATTAAGTGGCACATGGAAACCCCAGATATATGTGTTATTATCCTTGCAAATTTTAATATTCATAACGCAAAACCTCCTATTCTGAAATAACTGCATCTTTTGCGGTTACTCCGTACTTTATTTCGACAATGTGCATAGCATCCACTTCAGATAATGCAAGCACATTTTAAACTATTTCAAACCATCCGCTTTTATTTATTATTGCCACATCATAATATTTCATATTTTCGTATCTCCTGGAATTGATTGATTATATTTTTTATAGTTTAGTCGCTAAACAATTTAGATTATTGTTTTTTTTGTTTAGTCACTAAACTATAAAAGCATTAAAAAAACCGGGTAACATACCCGGATAACATTACAAAAAGGGCGGATTTTCACCGCCCTGGTTTTAGTGTTAGTGCTGATTATTTTGCAAGTGTGGCGTTCTCAGCAAGCCACTTTTCAAATACAGCCTTATTGACTGTATAATCCTTGCCCTGGTATGTGAGTACCGCAGTTTCTTCAGATGGTTCTTCAGACTTTTCTTCAGTGCTGTCGCTGTCTGTCTCACTGTCTGCCGTTGCATCTTCAGTCTTTTCTTCAGTCTTTTCAGAAGGTTTTACATAATCTTTTATCATTGTAGCAAGTGTGCAAGCCGACAAATCCATTAAATCCTTGAATACATAACCATCAAATACTTCAGCATTTTCAAAAATATCAATGATTTTGTCATATGAAAACGGATATAAACCGCTTGCAAAGTCATTGAAACGATTATTCTCAATGATTAAATTCATTGCTTTGATCCAACGACTTAAAGTCGCTTTACTTCTGCCTACTAACTTGATATAATCGTTTTGCTTGATAGGCTTGTCACAAATTGCCTCCCCGTGTACACTGCCCTTATTATCGGTATATTCTGGAATTGTTACTCCCGTACCGTATGCGCAGAGTAAAGCAATATTAAATGCGGACTTTTCAACGGATTCTAACCGTGACTTCACATTTGTTATTGTGTCATTGGCAGTCATACCGTTTACTGTCACGTTGATAATGCTATTGTTTTTTGTTTCCTGGTTTGTTGTGTTTTTTGTACTCATAATTAAGTACCTCCTTTTTATTATTTTTTGATTATTTTGTTTAGTGACTAAACTTTTTTGATTTTGTTTAGTGGACTAAACTTTTTATTACATTACTACATAGTAATTAATTACTATGCTTACATTATAAAGCCTTATGCTTTATATGTCAAGTACTCTTTTAAATATTTTTAATTTATTTTCAAAGTGCTATAAATGATATATAAAGTGTATTGCTTTATACCTACATTATAAAGGTTTATATTTATATGTCAAGTGTTTTTTGAATATTTTTTATAATTTATTAGATATAGATTAAAACTATAATAAACGATATGTTATAATATTATTAATACTATCTGACATAGTTTTTAATACTACTTATAAACCGTTCAAAGCCCAGAAAAAAAGAATGGTTAATATATATCTATTAGCCATTGTTTTTAACTAACTGGGGGTAGTTAAAACTAACCAATAAAGTAGGAAATGCAGCAGAGCCTATAGCAGATTCATCTCTACACGAACTTCAAAATTTTACCTTGTCGATATCTCCCAAATCCCCAATAAAATCAAGCAAAATCTCAAATCTAACCTTTTCAATCTCTTATCGTACCCCATATCGCTAAAACCTATTAAAATCAAGTATTTTACCCACTTCACAACCCAAAAATCAAAATCTCATCTTACCGGAAATCCACCCACAATTTCAAAAACATCCTTATTTATAAGCACTTTCACCGATAACCATTTTTTATCTAAAATTCATCATTATAATCAGTCATACAAATCACAACTACCCCCCATCTATAATACAGGGGGCTACATAAAACCTCACCAGAAAGCCAAAAATCACCTATATATATCACAAAAACAGCTCAAATCTTATTACAAATCATTAAAAGTCTCTACAATAACAATACTAAAAACATTAAAACTTCTCTCAACCACTCTATCACGCTCATACACAGCCTTTTCATCTTACCCTACCAATAACACCTAAAATCATTTTCACCCACCTAATTAACCAAAATACAAGTTTCTTTTTGAATATGTATCTTTTTTTAAAACAATCAATATACAATAGTCATTTTTGATATATATTTCTATACTTAGGCTTAAATCCATTCTTACAGCTCAAATTTCAATTTTTACTCTCTACCTTAACAACTAACCACCTGACATATAAAAATTCAAAATAGATGTCAATTTGTACATTTTTCTTCTTATATCCCATGCAAGAATAATTACATACATACATATTTTTACAGGCTGTATCAAAACTGTCTGTTTCAATTATTTTTTTATATAAACCTATATTATTCTCTACTATTCTATTTAAAAATTCATAAAACCATAATCTCTATAAGAGAATAATCTACTGTAAAGAATCATCACACTCATCTCACCAAATAAATTTTAAAGGAGGACTCATTATGAGCAATTTAACATTAATTACAACAGAAACATTTAATAACTTATCATGTAACTTTTATAGGAATATGAATGATGACATTCTTCTCACAAGAGAACAAATTGGTCAGTCTTTGGAATATGCTGATCCATCTAAAGCTATACGAAAAATTCATCTTAATCATAAAGACAGATTAGATGAGTTATGTGTAAGAATAAAATTAGGTAGTACCCAGAATGGGGCTAACCTGTCAAAGAGTGAAGAACAAGCACGTGTCTATTATACAGAAAGAGGAATTATGGAGATATGTCGCTGGTCAAGACAAAAGCAAGCTAACGTCTTTATGGACTGGGTATGGGATATTATTTCAAAATATAGACATGATGAATTAAATATAAATACTGCACCAGATCTTCAACCATTAATAGATGCAATCACTACTCTCACACAAACAGTATCTACAATGCAGCAAGATATATCATCATTAAAAGAATCGTCAGTTAAGAAGAAAAATTCCAGAGAAAAAGTATTCTCGTTGGAAAACTAATACATTTGAGAAACTTAACCTCTTAACAGATTATGTTAATGAGCATTCAGACCAAGAATTAAGGTTATCAGATACTATGCATATAATACTTAATGAAGTACAAGATACATATAACATAGAATTTTCAGATTATATTAAGGATTATATGTTTGAAACGGAATGTGAAGATAGACCATATGACTTAGATGTAGTGAAATATTACAAGGATATAAGAAATATGTATAATGCCACTCTTGATTCAACATTAGAAAGACTTAATCTTGAATTACCTAAAGCAAATAGAAATATTTTTGATGAATTAGCTGATAAAATCGCATTATAAAAAATAGAAAAAGGAAAAAATATGAAAACAATAATTATAACAGGTACACCTTATACAGAAAATGAAATTA
>ERZ773193.3209-NODE-3209-length-15368-cov-7.472866_pt1 | contig 15368 bp, 16 predicted proteins | sample MGYA00511110_ERZ773193 | MGnify/ENA primary metagenome ERZ773193 (study PRJEB29015, sample SAMEA2737784) | human gut metagenome | biome: human gut; feature: human-associated habitat; material: faeces | place: China | collected 2012 ...
TGGAAGAAATCGGGAAAAGCGCATTTGAGGGGTGCAGTTCTCTCAAACGGATCGTGATCCCTGAGGGAGTAAGGTCCATCCGGGAGAAAACGTTCTGTGAATGCACCGCCCTGCAGGAGATCCGGCTGCCGGATGGACTGGAATTGATCGGGAGGAGCGCATTCAGCGAATGCGAAGCCCTGCAGGAGATCCGGCTGCCGGATGGACTGAAAGAAATTGGAAGTGACGCATTCAGTGGATGCCGGTCGCTCAGGCAGATCACCGTTCCTGTCGGCGTAAAATGCATCGAAACGGCAGTTTTTCAGTCCTGCAGGGCTCTGCAGGAAGTCCATCTGCCGGAAGGACTGAAACAAATCGGAACGTTTGCGTTTGAGGACTGCGACACCCTGACTAGAATCGTTCTGCCGGCCAGCCTGAAACGGCTTTGTCGGGGGGCTTTTGAGAACTGCACATCCTTGCTGGAAGCGCAGCTGCCGGACGGGCTGGAAGAACTGCAGGATGACGCATTTGCGCATTGCTGGGCGCTCAAACGGATCGTGATCCCGGCGGGAGTGGAAAAAGTCGGAGAGCATGCGTTTTGGGAATGTTACTCTCTGCAGAACATTGCCGTTTTGTCGGACGATACCGAGATCGCAGAGGATGCCTTTGAAGACTGCCCGGGTACGGTCAAGCGGGGCACAGGCAGCTTGTTCTGAACGTCCGCTTGAAGCAGGCGGCCTCTGGAAAACTGGTCCTTTGCGCGGGGGCAGCATGGTTGGCGGGCAGTGCGGTCCCGCTTGCGCAGATCTGTATTTTTGCAATTCGATAAAGGTCCCGGCGGTATGCTGCAAACGCGGCAGGCCGCCGGGGCTTTCTCTGCCATGACCGCAAACGCCTTCACCGAGGACATGGAAAAGAGCAAGGAAGTCGGTATGGACGAGCATCTGTCCGAGCCGGTGGACATTGCGGTGCTGGAGCGTGCTGTCCGGAAGTACCTTGTTACCCCCGAAAATGAGAGACCGTCAACCGAGATTTACCCGGTGAGCCCCTGAACGAATACAAGAAAAAGGACAGAACTACATGACAGCAGTTCTGTCCTTTTTGCGTATTCCGGTCAAAAATAGGTCACCGCCAGCCCCGGGCCGCGGGGTCCAGCATTTCGGCGGCAGAGTAGAGCAGGGCATTGCAGATGGCGGCGGCCACGTTGCTGCCGCCCTTGCGGCCCATGGCCACGATGGCGGGTACGCCAAAGGCTTCGCAGGTGGCAAACAGCCGCTCCTTGCTCTCCACCACATTCACGAACCCCACCGGTACGCCAATGACCAGTGCAGGACGCAGCCCGGCTTCGATCTGGTCGGCGATGGTCAGCAGGGCGGTGGGGGCGTTGCCCACGGCCAGCACGGCACCGGGGTGCTCCTGCGCGGCCCGCTGCATGGAAGCCACCGCCCGGGTGGTGCCGCCTGCTTTGGCAAGGGCGGCCACCTCCGGGTCAGCCATGTAGCACAGGGCCGTGCCGCCCAGGCGGGCAAGGCCGGGCTTGGTGATGCCGGCCAGCGCCATGTTCGTGTCGGTGATGATGGGAGTGCCCGCCCGCAGGGCCTTCACCCCGGCCGCCACGGCACCGGGGGTGAAGCGCAGATTCCGGGCATAGTCAAAGTCGGCGGTGGTGTGGATCACCCGCTTGACCACGGCGGCGGTTTCCGGCGGAGGCGTCAGGCCCAGTTCCGCCAGCTCGGCTGTGATGATGGAAAGGCTTGTCCGCTCGATGTCGGCGGGCAGATGATGCTGCGGGGTCATACGCGGTTCCCTCCTTTGCAGTCCATGCCCATGGCGGCGTATACGGCATCCATGTCCAGCGCGGCCCGCACGCCGTCGGCCAGCAGGTCGAACTGCTGCTGCCGGTACTGCTCCATCGAGAGCAACGGTGCGTCGGTGGGGAAGATGCCCTTCTTTTTGCACAAAAATGCGGTGAGCTTTTCGGTCAGCTCGCCGGTGTCAAACAGCCCATGCAGGTAGGTGCCGAACACATTGGCCTGCACACACCCTTCCGGCGTGCCGTCGGCCAGAATGCAGAACGGGCTGCCCTGCACTGTCGTGCGCCCGGCGTGGATCTCGTAGCCGGTCAGCTTTGCCCCGGCAAAGGGGATGGCCTCGGCGGTGGCATGGGTCTGGCGCAGCTGCTTTTCGGCGTTGAACACGGTGTCCGTGGGCAGAAGCGCCAGCCCGCGCAGGGTGCAGGGGGTGCCGCTTTCTTCGCCGTCCGGATCGGCAAGGGTGTGCCCCAGCATCTGGTAGCCGCCGCACACGCCCAGCACAGGGGTGCCCTGCGCGGCCAGCTTGAGCACCGCCGCTTCCAGCCCGCACTGACGCAGCCACAGCAGGTCGTCTATGGTGTTTTTGGTGCCGGGCAGGATCACCACATCCGGCGTGCCCAGCTGGCGGGGGCTCTGCACATAGCGCACCCCCAGCAGCGGGTGCTGTTCCAGCGGCATGAAGTCGGTGAAGTTGGAGATGTGCGGCAGGCGCAGAATGGCCGCATCCAGTGGTTTGACGGCCCGCCCTGCCTCCAGCCGGGTGGAAAGGGAATCCTCATCCTCAATGTTCACCTTCAGGTAGGGGATGACCCCCAGCACCGGCAGCTGTGTTTTTTCTTCCAGCATGGCAAGGCCGGGACGCAGGATCTCCACGTCGCCCCGGAACTTGTTGATGAGCAGCCCCTTGATGCGGGTCCGCTCGTCCGGCTCCAGCAGGGCCACCGTGCCGTACAGCTGTGCAAAGACGCCGCCCCGGTCGATGTCTCCGGCCAGCAGCACAGGGGCGTCCACCAGCTTGGCAAGGCCCATGTTCACAATGTCGTCGGCTTTCAGGTTGATCTCGGCCGGGCTGCCAGCTCCCTCAATGACGATGATGTCCACCTCTTCGGCCAGACTGTTGTAGGCGGCAAGGATGTCCGGGATCAGCGACCGCTTCATTTTAAAGTAGGCGGCGGCGGGCATCTGCCCCCGCACCTCGCCGTTCACGATCACTTGACTGCCGGTGTCGCTGCTGGGTTTGAGCAGGATGGGGTTCATGCGCACGTCCGGTTCCATCCCGGCGGCCTGCGCCTGCACCACCTGCGCCCGGCCCATTTCCAGCCCGTCCCGGGTCACAAAGCTGTTCAGGGCCATGTTCTGGCTCTTGAAAGGAGCCACCCGGTAGCCGTCTTGTGCAAAAATGCGGCACAGTGCGGCGCACAGCAGGCTTTTGCCTGCACCGCTCATGGTGCCCTGCACCATAATGCAGGTTGCTTTGTTCATGCCAGTACCTCCGCAAGGGTCTTTAACAGTTCATCGTTTTCCGGCCCGGTACGCACGGCGGTGCGGTACCAGCTGCCGTCCAGCCCGGGGTAGTTGCTGCAACTGCGCAGCACCACGCCCCGCTGCCGCAGGGCATCGCCCAGCGTTTCCGGCCCCTGGAACAGCAGGTAGTTTGCTCGTCCGTCCAGTACCCGCAGGCCCAGTGCCCGCAGCCCGGCCGTGAGCCGGGGCCGCTGCTGCGCAATGAGTGCCCGCACCTGTGCCACATAGGCCGTTTCGTCCAGTGCGGCAAGCCCGGCGGCCTGCGCCAGACTGGACACCGCCCACGGCTGCCCGGCGGCCTGCATGGCTTCCAGCAGGGCCGTGTTGGCACACAGGCAGTACCCCAGCCGCACCCCGGCCATGCCGTACAGCTTGGTAAAGGCCTTGAGGATCAGCAGATTTTTGCTGTCCAGCAGGGCTTTGGCGGTCAGGGCGTCGCAGTCGGGCAGAAAATCCAGAAAACATTCGTCCACCACCAGCAGTGCCCCGCAGGCTTCGCACCGGCGCAGGATGCGCTCCACAAGGGGCAGCGGCGTGAGCTGCCCGGTGGGGTTGTTGGGCTGGCAGAGAAATACCATGTCCACCTCCAGCGTGATGGAGGAGAGGATGGAATCCGTCACGGCAAAATCGACCTCTGCCTGCAGAAAATGTCGCCGCACCGCACAGCCCGCACTTTCCAGCGCGGCGGCGTACTCGGCAAAAGTGGGGGCGGTCACCAGCGCGGTGCGGGGTTTTGCCGCCCACGCCAGCCGGAAGATCAGGTCTGCCGCGCCGTTGCCGCAGAGGATAGATTCTGCCGGGATCCCCTCGTGCGGGGCCAGCTTTGCCCGCAGTGCCCGGCACAGGGGGTCGGGGTAGCGGTCGGCGTGAGGCAGGGCGGCAGCAATGGCGTTCGCCACGCCCTGCGGCAGGCCCAGCGGGCTCACGTTGGCCGAAAAATCCAGCGCGTCGTGCCCGTACTGTGCCCGATATCCGGCCCAGTCGCCGCCGTGTGTCAGCTGTGTCATAAGATCACCCCTCGGATCGCCAGCCCCAGCAGCAGGGCCAGCAGGCTTTCGGCATACATCATTTTATTGGCGCGGCGGATGTCCTCCGGCTCAATGGGACGCAGGGCGTCGCCAATGGTAGGCTTGGGGTAATATTCCCCAAAATAGTAGGCAGGCCCGGCCAGCTGCACGCCCAGTGCTCCGGCACACGCGCTCTCGGTCTGGGCACTGTTGGGGCTGGCATGGTTGCGCCGGTCCCGCCGCCAGATACGCCACGCCCCTTTGGCGCTGTTGCCGGTCAGGGCCGCCGCCGCGCACCACAGCAGACCCGCCAGACGGCTGGGCAGATAGTTTGCCGCGTCGTCCAGCTTGGCGGGGATGCGGCCGAAGTAGAGGTACTTTTCGTTTTTGTAGCCCAGCATGCTGTCCATGGTGTTGATGGCCTTGTAGGTCAGCGCCAGCGGTGCCCCGCCGATGAGCATATACAGCAGCGGCGCGATCACGCCGTCGCTGGCGTTTTCGGCCACGGTCTCCACGGCGGCTTTGGTCACACCCTCAGCGGTCAGATTCTGGGTGTCGCGGCCCACGATACGGCTCACGGCCTTGCGGGCTGCGGGCAGGTCGCCCTTCACAAGCTCCTTGTGCACGTTCATGCTCTCCTGCGCAAGGCCCTTTGCGGCCAGTGCCTGCCCGCACCAGAACATCTGCACAGCCAGCCCCAGCCACGGGCTGAGCTTTGCTGCGCCCAGGCAGACAAGGCCGGTGCACACAAAGGTGCCCACCGGCAGGCAAAAAGCCACGATGCCGCCGCCCAGCAGCTCACCTTGCGGCGTTTTGGGCAGGCGGGCGCGCAGGCGTTTTTCCAGCGCGGAGATGGCCTTGCCCATGAGCACCACCGGGTGGGGCAGCCACGCGGGGTCGCCGAAGAGGGTGTCCAGCACAAAGCCGCCCAGAACGGCCAGCCCGGTCATACGTCGGCCTCCCTGGTGTACTGCACGGTCTTTACAAGGTGCAGCACCCGCTTGTCGGCCCAGTCGGCGGCGTCCAGCACAAAGCCGCCCGCGTTGGGGCCGCACCATTCGTAGTAGTCTTTATGGGGCAGGGCGTAGCGCTCCAACGCGGCCATCTGGGTGCCGCCGTGGGCCAGGATGACCAGCAATTCTTCGCCGTCGGCCAGTGCCTTGTCCACCAGTGCCGAAAAGGCGCGGCAGATGCGCTCAGAAAAAGCGGCCTTGGTCTCGCCGTCCGGGCAGGGGCTCTCACAGTTGGCGGCTACCCAGGCTAGATAGTCCGGGTCATGCTCCATCTCAATGTAATTGCGGCCCTCAAAGCTGCCAAAGCACATCTCCTTCAGGCCGTCCACCACCACCAGCTTTGCAGTGGGGAACAGCACCTCGGCGGTCTGCCGGGTGCGGCACAGCGGGGTGATGTACACGGTTTTGGGCTCGATGTCTGCCTTGCGCAGCATCGCGCGGCCAGCGGCAGAAAGCGGGATGTCCCGCTGGCCCTGATAGCGTTTCTCGGCATTGTATTCGGTCAGGCCGTGGCGCAGGAAATAGATCAGCATGTTGGCAGTTCTCCTTTCAGAACGGTGGGGATGCCGCAGAACATCTGCACAACGCAGTCTGCCCGTGCGGCCAGCAGACAAGCCAGCCGCCCGGCGGCTTCGCGTCCGGCACGTTCGGCGGGGTCCATGGGTACCACGCCGCCGCCCACCTCGGTGGCAAGCACGATATCGTAAGCGGACAGCTCGTCCGCGAGTTTTTCCAGATTTTCGGCCCCGGCGGCCAGCTCCTGTACATCGCAGATGCACCGTCCGGGCAGGGTCTTGGCAAAGGTGCGCTTGCCGCTGTAAAGCGGCCCGGTGATAAAGATCATAACAGCCCTCCCCACTGGCAGGCACACAGTGCCGCCAGCATCCAGATCTCGGTTTTCTGCAAAAACCACCCGGCCAGATCACCGGTGATGCCGCCGAACTGCTTGCAGGCAACGGCGTGGTACCGCCACAGCACAGCCAGTGCGGCCAGCACCAGCGCCCAACCACCCAGTGCCAGCATGGCGCAGCACAGTACAGCGGCCAGAAGGGCCAGCACCCGGCGTACAGTGGCTCTGTCGGCTGCCGAGGCAAAGGTGTGGGCAAGGCCGGTGTTCTTTGCCATGGGGAACGCCGCCACCGCATAGCCGGAGAGCGCCCGTTCCAGCACCAGTGCCATCATCCAGAGCAGCCCTGCCTGCGGGGTGAACTGTACACAGGCGCACAGGGCCAGATAGGCCGCAAAGTAGCTGCACAGACGGATCACGGCAAAGGCCCCGCAGTGAGGGTCCTTTAAGATCTCCAGCTTCTTTTCCCGGTCGCCGTAGCTCGAAAGTGCGTCGCAGGTGTCGGCGTAGCCGTCCAGATGGATGCCGCCGGTGACCCAGACCGGGATCAGGCAGAAGCCCGCCGCCCGCGCCGCACCCGGCAGGGGCAGCACGCCGCACAGGAACCACAGCAGCCCGATGACCACCCCGATAAGCGGGAAGGCGCACATCGCATACCGCATGTTCTTTTCGGTCCAGTTGAACTGCGGCACCGGCACAGCCGAAAACATGGCGAACGCCACGGCAACGGTCTGCAAAACGATCATTTTTCCACTCCTTTATAATAAACAGGGATGCCGCACACCACCCGCACCACGGCGTCGGCCCGGGCGGCCAGCGCGTTGTTCACCTGCGCCAGCGCCAGCAGATAGCGGTCGGTGTCGCCTGCGTAGTCGGCCCCGCCGCTGAACACCTCGTTGGAGACGACGATCAGGGTTTCACACTGGGCATACACGGCGTCCAGCCCGGAAAGAATGGCCTGCGCGGTCTGCGGCCCGGCCCCGGCGGGATCATAGAGCTCGTTGGCAGTCAGGTTGCCCAGATCTTCCAGCAACGCGGTACCACGGGCGGGCAGATGCACGGCGTCCAGATGCAGGGGGCACTCCACCGTTTCAAACTGCTTTGCCGCCCGCATTCTGCGGTGCTTTTCCACCCGGGCGGCACATTCGGCGTCCCACACCTGCATGGTGGCCAGATAATAGCGCGGCAGAGTGCTGCGCAGTACCAGACTCTCGGCGTATTCGCTTTTTCCGCTGGCCGCCCCGCCGATCACCAGCGTCAGCATTGCGGGGTGTACGGCGTGATGCCGCCCTCCGCAAAGGAATAACAGTGGTCGTACACCGCCAGTGCCATGTCCCACAGCGGGAGGCTGGCCACAGCGCCGGTGCCCTCGCCCAGATGCAGCCCGGCGGTGAGAAGCGGGGCCTTGCCCAGTGCATCCAGCACCAGACGGGCGGCAGGCTCCGAGGAACAGTGACTGGCAAACACCGCTTTGGCCGCGGCAGGGCACAGCCGCACGGCGCACAGGGCCGCCACGCCGCTGATGAAGCCGTCCATTACCACGGGCACGCCTTCCAGCGCACCGCCCAGAAAGACGCCGCACAGCCCGGCAAGATCAAAGCCGCCCAGCTTGGCCAGCACGTCCAGAGGGTCTGTGGGGTCCGGCTCGTTGCGCAGGATGCCCCGGCAGATGGCATCCACCTTGCGGGCCAGCCCTTCATCCGAAAGGCCGGCTCCCCGGCCGGTCATCCGTTCCACCGGCTGGCCCAGCAGCACCGCTGCCACCGCACTGGAAGTGGTGGTGTTGCCAATGCCCATTTCGCCGGTGGCCAGCAGCTGCACACCGGCAGCTTTCTGCTCCTGCACCAGCCGGATGCCCCGGCCGACGGCCTCCACAGCCTGGGCGCGGGTCATGGCGGGACCCTGCGTGAAATCGGCAGTACCGGCGGCAATGCGGCAGTCTGCCACCCCCGGCACCGGGTCTCCGGCCATGCCCATGTCCACGGGCACCACATCGCAGTGGGCAGTACGAGCCATCTGGCATACGCTGGTACGCCGGGCAGCCAGATTCTCCGCCACTGCGCGGGTCACGCTCTGGTCGGTCTGGCTCACGCCCTGAGCCACCACGCCGTTGTCGGAGCAGAGCACCAGCACAGCCCGGCGGGAAACATCCAGCGCCGCACTGCCGGTGAGGGCGGCGGCATCTTCCAGCAAAGTTTCCAGTGCGCCCAGCCCGCCCAGAGGTTTGGCCAACCCGGCCCAGTGGGCGTGGGCGGCGGCGCGGGCAGCTTCATCCGGCGGGGTGATGCCGGAAAGTAAAGTTTTTAGTTCCGTTTCAGTCATGTGTGTTTCTCTTTTGTCGTTGATAGAACTTTGCACCGCTCACAAAGCGGCGGGGCAGGGAAGTGCCTGCCCAGTAAAGATGCGGGAAACCGGCGTACAAACTCATGCTTGCAAATCCGCATTCCCACTGTACTTTTTCGCCTTTCCAAACGGAAAAGCCCGAACCATTGTCGGTGGAATCCCAGTGATGGAATTCGTGAATATACAAATGCTCTCCGGCATGGAACAGCAGGCTGTCGGCTTTGGCGGTCATGTCGGCATAGCCGAACCGCACCAGCCGCCCCACCTTGACGCCTTTGCCGGGCAGAACGCCTGCCATGGGCCAGGCGGTACCGCTGGCATCTTCCAGCGTCTGCCCCAGATACAGAAAGCCGCCGCACTCTGCCACCGTGGGCAGGCCGCCATTTACGGCATCCCGGATGGCATCGCGCATGGTTTTGTTTTCGCTCAGCGGCCGGGCATACAGTTCCGGGTAGCCGCCGGGCAGATACAGCCCGCAGATGTCCTTCGGCAGGGCGGTGTCGTGCACCGGACTGAAGAACACCAGCTCTGCCCCGGCAGTGCGCAGGCAGTCCAGCGTTTCGGCGTAGGCAAAGCAGAAGGCCTTATCCTGTGCCACAGCAATGCGGACGCCCGCCGTTTGCAGAGCAGGCGGCGGCACCGGGGCAGGAGCTGGTCGTTCGGTCAGCGCTTCCAGCGTTGCCCAGTCCAGATTTGCTTCCAGTGCATCGGCCAGCAGGCCGATCTTCTGGGCAAGATCGGTGATCTCTCCGGCGATTTTCAGGCCCAGATGGCGGCTCTCCACCACCGCCTGCGGCAGGCGGGGCAGATACCCCAGCACCGGCAGGCCGGTCTCGGTTTCCAGCAGGGGCTTGAGCATCCGGAAGAGCTTTTCGGAGCAGTCATTCAGCAGGATGCCTGCAATGTGGCTCTCCGGTTTGAAATGCACAAGGCCCTGGATCTCTGCGGCCAGCGTCACACTGGCCCCCTTGGGCTGTACCACCAGCAGTACCGGCAGATCCAGCGCATCGGCCAACTCCCAGGCACTGGCGCGGGTGGTCAGGCCCTGCCCATCGTAAAAACCCATGGCCCCTTCGCACACCACAGCCCCGTGCCCGGCAGCATAGTGGGCGTACAGTTCCCGTACCGTTTTTTTGGCAGAAAGATAAAGATCCAGATTGTGGCTCTCCACCCCCAGCACCGACCGGTGGAACATGGGGTCGATGTAGTCCGGCCCGCTCTTGAAGGCGCAGGGGTCCATGCCCCGCTTTTTCAAAGCGGCCAGCAGGGCGCAGGTGACGGTGGTCTTGCCGCTGCCGGAACGCGGTGCGGCGATGACGAACTGCATCATTTGCGTTCTCCCGTGATCAGAAAAATGGGGTTGTTGGCGGTCAGCAGGTGGAGCCTGCCTGCCGGTCTGGTACGGCTCACGGCAAGCTGGGTCACCTCAGCGGAAAGGCCATGAGCCGTAAGGGCTGCAATGGCGGCGCTCAGGGATTCCAGCGCAATGGCGGCAATGCAGATGCGCGCATTGGCGTTTTTGGCCAGAACCGTGTCCACCACCGCGGCCATGCTGCCCTTGGTGCCGCCAATGAACACGGCATCCGGGGCAGGCAGGGCTTCCAGTGCGGCAGGGGCACGGCCCTCAATGAGGGAGAGGTTCCACGCCGCAAATTTTTCGCGGTTCCGGCGGATGAGGGCGCAGGCGTCCGGCTCACACTCCACCGCATACACATGCCCCTGCGGGGCGGCCAGTGCCAGCTCCACGCTCACGCTGCCGGTACCGGCCCCCACGTCCCACAGGGTGTCGGCGGGGCGCACGGCCAGTTTGGCCAGCGCGGCGGCCCGCACTTCCTGCTTGGTCATGGGCACCTCGCCCCGGATGAAGGCCTCATCCGGCAGGCCGGGGGTGCGGCGTTCCGGGTGAACGGCATGTTCCACCAGCAGGACACTCAGGGAAGCAAAGGTCTGCCCGGCCAGTTCCTGCGCGGTGCCAAAGTGGATCTTTTCGTCGGGCGTGCCAAGGTTTTCGCCCACAAGGGCGTGGGCATCGCCCAGCCCGGCGGCGGTCAGTGCGGCACACAGGGTGGCCGGGGTCTCGGCCCCGCCGGTGAGAAAGAATACGGTTTTATGGTTCATGCAGGCGGACACCGGGTCGCAGGCACAGCCGTGGGCAGAAACAAGAGTCCAGTCCTGCCAGGGGCGGCCTACGGCGGCGGCCAGCAGCTGTACGCTGGAAAGGCCGGGCAGCACCCGGCAGGAGATGCCAAAGGCCCGCAGCATGGGCAGCAGCTGGGATGCGCCGGAGTAGAACCCGGTATCGCCGCTGTACACCAGCGCAATTTCCTCGTCCGGGTGCGCGGCCAGACAGGCCAGAATTTCGTCCGGTTTGTACATGGACTGCCGGTTTCCGGTGCAGCCCTCCGGCAGTGTGGCCAGCAGGCGCTTTGCACCCAGAATGCGGTCGGCACCCTGCAGGGCGGCAAGGCCCTGTGCGGTCAGGCTGCCGGGTGTGCCGGAGCCCATACCAATGAGTGTGATCATCCTTTCAGCACCTCCCTGCAGCGGGTCAGGATCTGGTCTGCCGTCTCACCGGTCTCGGCCGGGCGGCGGATCACGATGAGCTGGACGCCGGTGTCGGCGGCAGCCTGCGCTTTCTCGGCAAAGCCACCGGCGGCCCCGCCGTCCTTGGTCACGAGAAAGCGAATGGAGAACTGCTCCAGCAGGGCCCGGTTCAGTGCGTAGGAGAACGGCCCCTGCAAAGCAAGGATATTCTTGTGGGGGATGTGCGCGGCCTCGCAGGCGGCAATGCCGTCCAGCGTGGGCAGCACACGGGGGTACAGCCGTTCCGGGGCCAGCTGCGCAAAGGCAGGCAGCTCCTTGGCCCCGGTGGCCAGTAGGACATTGCCCTGCGTTTGGGCCAGAAAATCCGCCACATGTGCCGCCGACTGGAACACCATGCTCCCGGCAGGCAGGGCACTCGATGCCCGCAGCAGCCGGTGATATTCCACCCTGGCGGTGCGGCAGGCCGTGCGGATGTTGCGGGTGGCGTCCACCGCATAGGGATGGGTGGCGTCTACGCACAGGTCGGCTCCCTGCACAAGGGCGGCCATCTCGTCCGGGGTCAACCGGCCGCAGTGCACCGTGATGCCGGCAAAGCTGCCCTGTTCCTCGCTGCCCAGCGGGGTGGCCACGCTCACCAGAACGTCCGCCCCAAGCTGGGCCAGCTGTCGGGAAAAAATGCGGCCCTCGGTGGTGCCGCTGAACACCACTGCCCTCATACGCGGTACCCCCGCGGCGTGACCATGCGGCCCTGCAGCACCCGGGTGTTGCGGTTGCCGATGTACACGGTGGTGAACATATCCACGGGCGTTTGCTCCAGCTGGGCCAGCGTCAGCACCTGAGCGCTCTGGCCCTCCCGGCCGATGTTGCGCACCAGTCCACAGACGGTGTCCGGGGCCTTGCCGTTTTGCAGCAGGATGCGCACGGCCCGGGCCAGATAGTCCGGCCGCCCCTTGGAAGAAGGGTTGTACACCGCCATGCAGAAATCGCCCATGGCCGCTGCGGCCAGCCGCTTTTCGATGACCTCCCACGGGGTGAGCCGGTCGGAAAGAGAGAGCACACAGAAATCATGGGCCAGCGGGGCACCCAGCACCGCGCCGCCGCTCAGGGCGGCAGTCAGGCCGGGCACCACCTCCACGGTCACGTCCGGGCAGCCTTCGGCCAGCTCCAGCAGGGGGCTGGCCATGCCGTACACTCCGGCGTCACCGCTGCACACCAGAGCCACGGTCCGGCCGCTGTGGGCAGTTTCCAGTGCCCAGCGGCAGCGGTCCAGTTCTTTGGTCATGCCGGTGGCGTAATATTCTTTTTCCGGGTAATAGGGGCGTACCAGATCCAGATAGACCGAATAGCCGCACAGCACCTCGGCTTCTTCCAGGGCGCTCTGCGCCTGTGCGGTCAAAAACTGCGGGTCGCCGGGGCCAAGCCCGACCACATATACGATATCAGCCATTCTGCCACCTCCAGTCCGGGGCATAGGGGCACAGCGCCAGCGCAAAGGTCACACCGCCGCCCGCCTGTTTCGGGATGCGGATGCAGCCGCCGGACGCCAGCACAGCGGCCCGCTCACACACGTTGTCCACCCCGGTGACGCTTTGCACGAAGGGAGATGGTGTGAACGGCCCGGGCAGTGCCCGCAGCTGCTCCGCAGAATAAAATGTGATGGGCCAGCCGTGGGCCCGGCAGAACGCCAGCAGCCCGGCCTCGTCGGCCTTCAGGTCGATGCTGGCCGCCGCTGCGATGCACGCCGGGGCAAGGCTGTGCCGGGCGCAGAAGTCAGCAAAGGCAGCTTCCAACTGCTCGGCACACGTCCCCCTGCGGCAGCCGAGGCCCAGCACCCCGATGCGGGGCACCAGATGCAAAGCGTCCCCGGCAGGGGAGAGGGTAAGGGCAAAATCGGCTTCGGCAGGGGTCCGTGCAGGATCCACCCCGGCGGGCGGGGTGCCCTGCACGGGAAACTCAGCGGCAAACCGCACCGACTGCCCGGCCAGCAGCTTGCTGCTGACATGCTTGATGCGCTCCGCTTCCAGCACCGTGCAGTTCTGGTGCTTTGCCCACTCGTCCACCGCAAAAATGCCGTGGGCGTCGGTGGCCGTGGTGATCACCGGAACGGCTCCGCACACGGCAGCCAGTGCACGGGCCAGGTCATTGGCACCGCCCAGATGACCGGACAGCACCGGCACCGCAAAGCGGCCGCATTCGTCCAGTACCACCACCGCCGGGTCCGACGCCTTGCTGCGGCAGTGCGGCGCAATGGCCCGCACCGCAATGCCCACGGCTCCCACAAAAACAAGGGCGTCGCTCTGCGCAAACTGCAGGGCGGTCCACCCGGCAAGGGAGACGCCGCCGCTGCCGCAGCGGTCCACACTGCCGGGCAGGGCGTCTGCCAGCCGCCGGGCCAGTGCCAGACCGGTATCGGTAAAGGCCAGATAGGCCCGGGTCATTGGTCGGACCCCTTGCGGAACTCGGTGGTAAAACCGGGGTCGTACAGCTTGCTGCGCTCGTACCGGGTGCCAAGGAAATCGCCTGCCACGATGAGCGCTGTTTTGGTGATGCCGGCGTCGTGTACGCTCTGCGCCAGAGAACCCACGGTACAGCGCACGGTTTTCTGCTCCGGCCAGGTGGCCTTGTATACCACGGCGGCGGGGGTGTCCGGCGTGTAGGCACCGCCCTGCAGCAGAGCATCCTGCACCTTGTCCACCAGACCGATGGACAGGAAAATCACCATAGTGGCCCCGTGGGCGGCAAGACTGGCCAGCTTTTCCCGCTCGGGCACCGGGGTGCGGCCTTCCATGCGGGTGATGATCACGGTCTGGCTCACGGTGGGCAGGGTGTATTCGGCATTCAGTGCCGCCGCCGCGCCGCAGAAGCTGGACACGCCGGGCGTGTCATCGTAGGCGATGTCGTCGGCGTCCAGTGCATCCATCTGCTCCCGGATGGCCCCGTACAGGCAGGGGTCGCCGGTGTGCAGGCGCACGGTGATTTTGCCGTCTGCCTCCATGGTGCGCATCACATCCAGCACCTGTTCCAACGTCATCTCGGCGCTGTTGTAAATGGCGCAGCCGGGTTTTGCCAGTCCCAGCAGGGCCGGGTTGACCAGACTGCCCGCGTAGATGATGCAATCAGCCTCCTGCAGCAGGGCTGCGCCCCGCCGAGTGATCAGGTCCGGGGCACCGGGCCCCGCGCCTACAAAGTGTACCATAGCAGTTACTCCTTTACCAGTACTGTTGCAAAATATCCGGCCTTGCTGCCATCCTGCGGCGGGCGCGCAGTCGAAAGGTCGGGGAAGATCGTTTCATCCGGCAGGCCGCAGCTGCACACGAGGGCACTGCGGCTCAACGCACCGTGGGCGTCCAGGGTGTTCAGCAGGGCGGGCAGCTGACGCCCGGTTTTCATCAGGACTTTCGTGCCGGGGGTGTCCAATACCTTGTCGGCCCGGCTGCCGGGGGCGATGGTCAGCGGAGCGTCCATGCCGCCGGTAAGGGGCTGGTTCAGCCGGGCTGCTGCCGCGCAGAAGCTGGGCACACCCGCCGCCATCGCGGTGGCATAGCCCTGCGCCTGCAGGATCTCCTGCAGATAGCCAAAGGTGGCATAAATGGACACGTCGCCCAGGTTCAGCATGGCCACATCCTGCCCGGCATCCAGAAAGAGCCGCACTGCGCTGGCAGCGGTCTCGTGAGAGGCGCGCAGCACGGCGGCGTCCCGGCTCATGGCAAACTGCAGGGGCAGGATGGTCTTGCCGCGGAGGTCTGCCGCCCCTCTGGCAATGTCCAGCGCCAGCATCCGCCCGGAAGCGGTCTGCGGTGCCGCCAGCACGGGGCAGCGCTCCAGGCAGCGCACAGCTTTCAGGGTCAGCAGCTCGGGGTCGCCCGGGCCAACGCTGACGCCGTAGAAACGGCCTTTTTTCAGGTTTCCTGTGTCCATGCGTGCAGCAGCTCCTTTGCAGTCTGGGTCTGACCCAGCGGGCCATACTGGTTGGAAAAGAGGATGGCTCCCACACGGAACGCCCCGGCCGCCCGGCGGTCGAGGTGGGTCTGGATGGCATCCACCAGCCCGGCCAGCACCGGGGCCCGGAGGCCTGCTTTGTCCAGGATCTCAATGCAGGCGTCCGTGGTGGCCGCGTGGAGGAGGGCCGCGCAGACCTCCTGCCCCGCCCCGCTGAGGGCGGCGTAGGTGCAGAAGAGCTCGGTGCGGCAGTCCGCCGTGTGGGAGTGGGTGTTCATGATGCCGCCCGCCAGCTTGCACAGCTTGCCCACATGGCCGATGAGCAGCACTTCCTCAAACCCGGCGGCGGCCGCCATAT
>ERZ773193.3210-NODE-3210-length-15367-cov-5.383621_pt1 | contig 15367 bp, 13 predicted proteins | sample MGYA00511110_ERZ773193 | MGnify/ENA primary metagenome ERZ773193 (study PRJEB29015, sample SAMEA2737784) | human gut metagenome | biome: human gut; feature: human-associated habitat; material: faeces | place: China | collected 2012 ...
TGGCCATCATCGGGAACTGGATGGACCAGACCCAGCCCATCTGCGCGACCCAGTGGTACGCTTTTTCGAGCGACGTTTCCTCGCCGAAGTTCTGCGTGTACTGACCGTTGCGCAGGCACTGGCCTTCCTTGACCATGCGCTCGCGCGGGGTGTCGTGGATGGGGTCGACGGGCTGCTGCATGTGGTCGAGCCATCCCTGCTTGGGAAGGCCGTACACGTCGCGGCGCTCCGCTACGACGCGGCAGTGCTTGTTGCCGCAGCCTCGGGCCTGACACATGTTGAGCGCGACCTCGTTTTCCGTGCCCTTGGAGGACGCGAGGTCAAAGTTTGCCGTGAACATACTGGTTGTCATGTTGCACAGCTCACTGCCGACGATGTCCCATGGGCAGGTATCGAGCTCCTTTTCCACGCGGTTGCGCGTGAACTGTACGACACGGCCCGCCATGTTCTCCCACTCGTCGCCCGAGTCGCCGGTGATGCCGCCGAGCCAGCTCGACTTTTCACACAGCTCCGGGATGTTGAACGCCTCATAGAGCGAAGCGTTTACATAGTCCTTCTGCTCCTCCGGCGTACCGGCGACGGCCATATTCATCATGTTGGCAATGCCACAGATGGCTTCCGTGCGCTTTTCCCAGCTCGGCTCGAAGATGCGCATGACCTGAAACAGATTGGCGGTCATGGCCGCGATCTGCCGGTTGAGCTGCCGGTAGGCTTCTTCTTCCGTAATGAGCTTGCCCCATGCGGTCGGGAAGCATTTCCGCTGCTCCAGTTTTTCTTTTAGCATGGTATTCCTCCTGTCTCTTTTTCTGTATTGCCGCTCTTATTATAAAAAATAGACAGTGCGGCGAAAATGCTGCAAACTGCGCGTTTTTTTCTGCTCTGCACCGTACAGTTTGTACGCCGACAAATCATACAATTTGTATGGTTTGTTTTTGTGCAAAACAGAAAATATAGCAAAAAGTATGAATACGGAGCCATACAAATGATATGGTCTTCCATTGACAGCCGCTTCCGGACGGCATATAATAAAAACCGAAAACGGGAGTGAAAAGTGATCGGAGGGGAACATCCCATGAAACTGTGCGCGGGTATTCTCTATTGGGGGCTGAAGGAGGAGCTGAAGACGGTCGAGCTGCATGGCGCAGGCAGTCAGGAGCTGACACTGAGCCGGCCGGAATTTTACCTTGACCGGACAAAAACGTTTGAGAGGAACCGCGTCTACGTTTGCTCGGCCGATCATCTGCCGACACGTCCGTCGCTCAGTGCAAACGTGTGCCTCGTCTGTCTGGGGCAGCACTGGAACCTGAATGGGTTCTATGACCGGTGCAGTGTGATTGTGGTCGAAGCAGATACGGATATTTTTCGCGTGTTCAATCTGGTGCAGCACATTTTTGACCGGTATGAGGCATGGGAGGAACGGCTGTGGCATATCCTTCGCCACGGCGCAAGCCTGCCGCAAATGCTGGAGGTCAGTCGGGGAATCTTTGAAAACCCCATGCTGCTCATTGGCTCAGACTTCCGGTATCTTGCCGTGACGGACGAGGAATACTTTCAGAAGGATCTCGGCATCCGGCTGGATACCGAGACATTTGACGCAGAGAAGATGGCAACCTTTTTATCTCTGCACGACCTTTCCACTCATGTGCATGATCCGCTTTTGCTGGAGCTGCAGGGCATTCGGACGCTGTCGGTCAACGTATTCGATCAGGAGGAATACCTCGGCTGCCTGACGGTGTTTGAGGCATTCCGTCCGCTTCAAGATTCTGACCGCGCGCTTTCGATCTTCCTTGCAAAGCTCCTGCGGCAGGCTGTCCAGCAGAACCCGACGCTTGCCAGCACCCGCTCCGCCGTACGCCGCGCCCTGCGCAGCGTTATCGCAGGGCAGCCTGTCGATTTTGAGCTGCGGCGTGCGCTCAGTCAGGAAAACGGGAAAACGGACTGGGTCTGTGTCCGCCTCCAGCCAAAGCGTGGGGCAGCGCCGCTGCCCGGCACGTATCTTTCCGCCGCATTGGAAGAACGGTACACCGGCGCGATGGCCTTTGAGTACGAGCGTACCGTCGCCGCATTTCTACCCGCCGCACAGGCCGAATGTGAGACAACGGCGCAGCTCCTGCCGCTGCTGGACAGACTCGGCCTGGTCTGCGGCGTATCCGGTGTGTTTTCCAATCTGTATGAGGCAAATCAGGCATGGTTCCAGGCTACCAGCGCCCTGCAGAACGGCTTTTTGCAGGATGGAAACGGCACGGTCTTTCATTTTCAGGACTATCTGCTGCCGCAGCTTTTGTCCGGTGCGCTGTCAGGGCGACCCTCGTGGGTCTATTATCCGAACGGGCTGAAAAAGCTCAAAGCGCATGACGAAGCTTCGCAGGTCTCGTATCTGGAGACGCTGCGCGTCTACCTCGACAACAACCTTTCCGTCACCAGAACGGCAGCGGCTCTCTATCTGCACCGCTCGACGCTTCTCGATCGTCTTGCCCATATCACGCAGATGCTTGGCCGAGATCTGAAGGATCCGGATTTCTGCCTGACGCTCGGCATTCTGCTCCGTGCGGAGCTGCAGCAGAAACGGCTGACTCGACCGAAGACATAATTTCATTCCCGCTGCGGGTTTCGCAGCGGGAGCTTTATGTTCTTAGCGGAGAAACAGCGCCATGATTCCGGACAGGGCGGCGGAGATGACGGCCATGCCGACGGTGCCGAACACCCATTCGCGGCATGTATCCTTCGCCGTGATGTAGGGCTTCAGGTCCTCCGTGCCGGGGATCGTCAACGCCTTCGTGTGCCCGACCCAGAATCCGTCGACGAGGAAGCGGTCGATGAGATTCATAACGGAAAGGATGACGAGCAGCTGCCAGAAGCCTGCGAGGAAGCCTCTTGCGCCGTTGACGGCATAGGCGAAGAGCAGCACATCCGGGGCGAGAATTTGTCTTTGATCCGCAGGCCGTTTTTCTGAATCTCCTCTGCCCAGCTGCCCCGTGCCAGATTGCAGCCGGGCACACCTGCGCCGAATACCGGAATTTTCATAGTTCGATCTCCCGTTTCTGTCCGTTTGTTTAGATAAGGTTAGCGAACGCTAACTGCTACGGCATGATGATAGCACCCATTTTGCCCCAATACAATGGCCCTTGCGAAAAAAAGGACGCTTCCGGGAAAACGGATGCGTTGTATATCTACATTACACGCTGGGACAAACCCCAACACTCTCGACAAATATCGACAAAAATCGCGTTATTCTGCGCAAAAAACTGCTTGACATTTCATTAAAATTTCGATATTCTAAAAATAACGGCGAATCCGGGCAGCAATGCGGGATTCCCTGTGAATCGGAAAACGGGAAGGGGAAAGAATATGAGTTGGGATTTGCGCGCCCTCGGCGGGGCGGTACAGCTTCCGTGCGGAGAGCTGGCCTGGACAAAGCCGCAGATCTTTCGGGTGCTTGCCAGCGTCGAGGCAATGCGCGGCGTCGTTCTGGGCGGGGATGTGCTGTTCGGCAACGGGACCTACACCGGCAGCAGCTGGCAGTATTGCCTGACCTGCGAGGATCACTATGTCGCCTTCCTGCGGGAGAACTGCCGCGGCAGCCGCAGAACGGCCGAGGCATTCATTCGGGACTTTCTGGCCACGCGCAGCGGAGAATTCCTGTTTGCGCCGGTGCTCCGCGAGGGCGTGGATGCCTATATCCACCGCAGCACGGGGGGCCTTGCTCCGGGCTATGACTGCGCCGCACGGTCGGGCTGCGGACTGCCGTGACCGTTTGCCGGAAAAGCCCTTTGGACTTTTCCGGCAAAGAAATTCTGCTTCGCTGCGGAGCGCTTCAGACGCGCTGCGGCGTCTGCGCACCCTCCGGGTGGGTGATCCGGACGGGATAGGACCCGGTCCCGTCGCCGACGGTCTGGGCATACAGCCGCACCATATGCTGCCAGGTCCGCCGGTCCAGCTCGCCGGTCACGGGCAGGCCGCAGCGGGCCTGCAGCCATTTGAGGCTGGCGGTGCAAGCTTCATCGTGCCGGCCTGTCACGGAAACGGGCGGCATGCCGTCATAGTAGTGCCGCAGGGCCTGCAGCATGCCCTGAGCAAGGTACAGGTGCATGTTCTGCTCGCCGGGGGAGATGGTCTGCATCGGCTGAAAAAGCGGGCGCAGCGGCTCGGCCGGGCCATGGTGGATGTGCGCCTCGCGCGCGGCATCCACAACGGCGTTCCAAGTCGTAAGGTCGGCCGCTCCGGTGACGGGCAGGCCGTTCTGCTGTTGAAATTCCCGCACGGCACGGGCCGTCTCCGGGCCGAAAATGCCGTCGGGCACGACGGTTGTGGGCTTCCCGGCATGGCGCTGCAGCAGGCGCAGCATGGACTGCAGGGAACGGATGGGCATTTGCATAGCTTCCTCCTTTTATGTGTCGCTGTCGCCGAGGCGCAGGATCTGTCCCGGGAAATTCGGGATCACTCCGGCCTGCACGAGATAGCCGACCTCCTCTGCGATCTCCTGTGTCACATCCTGCGGCAGCGGCCCGGTCTCGGCGATCCCGGCGAGACGGTCGAAAATGGCGTTCCACGTCTGCTCGCCGACGATGCCGTCAATGGCCAGACCGGAAAAGCGCTGGAAGGCCCGCACGCTGTTGGCCGTTAACTCGCCGAAGATGCCGGTCTGCGGCGGCATGGGGACGTCGTTGATATACGAGCCGATGACCTGCAGCATATACTGCAGCACGCGCACCGGCTCACCGGTGCTGCCCTCGCGCAGTACGCGGGAATACTGCCAGTTCACGGCATAGAACGTCTGCCCCTGCGAGGCCAGCTCTGACAGCTCCGTCACCGCGACATACAGCCGCACGAGCTGATACCACGTGCCCTTGCCGACGATGCCGTCCGGGTCCAGATTGAAGATGCGCTGTGCGGCCAGCGCGGCATTTTCCGTCTGCGTGCCGAAAATGCCGTCTACGGACGCAACACGTGGGATGGCGGGGTAGTTCTGCCCGATGCGGTTGAGCATGACCTGCAGCTGCACGACCTGCGGCCCACGCGAGCCGCGGCGCAGGGGCGTTCCGCCGTAGGAGGGGGCGTAGCCGCGCATGGGCGCGTTGCGGACAATCTCGATATCCTCGCCGTAATAGCGGCGGAGAATTTCCACGGAGCTCAGCCCCTGCTGTGCAAGCTCCTGTGAGCCCCACTGGCTCAGACCGTCGCACGTCACGGTCGTTCCGTTGCAGAATTTGGCGGCCAGCGGCTCCACAAAGCCCTGCCGCCGGAGATAGGTGTTGAACAGCTCGTCGACGAGGCGGCCGACATTTTCAAAAATATTCCGCCCGTTGATGAATTTCTGGTCGATGGCCGTCGAGGACGTGATGTCGAAATCATAGCCCCGGCTGCGGTAGAATTCCGTATAAACGCGGTTGAGGGCAAAGGAAATGATGGCCAGAATGTTGGCGACGAGGGCGCTGTCCTCCCACGTCGGGTAAATTTCGCTCGAGGCGACGTTTTTGACATAGTCCGCGAACGAAACCGTCACATTCGCGGCCGAGGTGGTCGGCGGCCCCAGATGCACGGTGATCTGCGCGGGAATGTAGGGAGTGACCGTTACCATGGCCGCCACCTACAGCGCCTGCGGCGAGATCGGGAAGACCTCGGTCAGGTTGTAATACTCCGGATACTGCGGGTAGGGGATCATGGCCAGCTCCTGAATGGCCCGCACCCCGGCGAAGATCTGGATGCCCTCCACGAGGATCTGCTCGTAGCCGGGGCACTCCGCCGACAGGTCCACCTGCGTGAACGGCTGCCCCGTTCCCGGGGCCTGACTGCCCGCTCGCTCGGGCGCTTCGATGACGATGGGGCCGATCATGCCGCTTTCGTCCGTGATGCGCAGGGCAAGCAGCTTCATGCTGCCCTCCGGCGTGCGCTCCGTGATGCGGATGGCTACGCCGGGCAGCGGGAGCTGCGCGTTGGAAGCAAAGGCTCGCGCCTGCAGGGTTCCGCTTGCTGCCATAAGGTACCTCCTGAATCGGGTTTGGGCAGCCCTTGCGTACTGCCCTGAGATAGTCTATGCGCAGGTGCTCCCGCCTGCGCCAAAATTTGTGCTTGACAGCGTAACAATGTTATGCTATTATGATGCCGTAACAATGTTACGGAAGGAAGATGCGAATGGAAGACCTCATTTCCAAGCGCGAGCTGCTGGAGCGCTACGGCGTGTCGTATGGCGCGCTCTATCGCTGGAAGCGCATGGGCCTCATCCCGGAGGACTGGTTCCTGCGCCGGGCGACGCCGACCGGGCAGGAGACGTTTTTCCACCGGGCGCAGATCTGCCCGCGCGTGGAGCAGATCCTGCAGCGCGGCGAGACCTCGCTCGAGGAGCTGGCCGAAAAGCTCCGGGAACCGGAGCGGCAGGCCCCAGAAAACTGGCTCATCGTGACGGACCGCTTTACCAGCCGCCGCTTCCGGCTGGAGGAACTGAAAAGCATTACATTGATCGTGGACGGGCAGGCGCAGGAGCTCCTGCCAAAGCAGAAGGGAGTTCATCAGAAATGAAACAGAATTTGAATTGTTCCGGTTCGACCCGCGTTGACGGCGGGGAATACGGCGAGGTGCGCGTAAGCGCCAGCCTGCGCGTGGACGGCGACCTGCGGTGCGACACCCTGCAGTGCTCCGGCTCCGCAAAGATCGAGGGCGCGCTTTCCTGTGCCGGTGAGGTCCGCTGCAGCGGCTCGGTGAAGGTCGCGGGCGAGGCTGCCATGCAGGAGGGCCGCTTTTCCGGCAGCGTGAAGGCACAGTCGCTGCACTGCACGGGAACGCTGCAGTGCTCCGGCTCGGCAAAGATCGAGGGCGGCATGCAGCTTGGCAAGGCCCGCTTCAGCGGCAGCTGCGCCGCAGAGGGCGACATCCATGCCGAGGAGCTTGAGATCGCAGGCTCACTGTGCGCCCCGGCCGTGGAGGCCGAGCGCTTCCATGCCTCCGGCGTGTTCCGGATCAACGGCCTGCTCAATGCCGGGGAGATCATCCTGTCCCGCGGCGGTCTGTATCAGGCGGGCGATATCGGCTGCACGACGCTCCGCGTGGTACAGGACGCCCATGTGATCTCGCTCGGCCGCCGCAAGCGCGCACTGGAGGCCCAGTCCATCGAGGGCGACACGCTCGAGCTGCTCGATACGCAGGCGGCCGTCGTCCGCGGGCGCTTTGTCCGCGTCGGCGCGGGCTGCGTGATCGATCGCGTGGAGTATTCCGAGGACCTGACGGTCGAGGACGGCGGTATCGTAAAAGAACCGGTCCGCTGCTGATTGACACGGCGTGTCCCGCATGATAGAATGCCGGAAAAGGAGGAAATGCTTATGCTGAAATTTCCTAAGGATCTATACTCGGATGTCCGTGTGGAAGACGTGGCGGAAACGACGCTCGTACTCGAGGACGGCGAGCTGAAGCAGTGCACCGAGAGCCGACGCCGCGGTGCGTTCCTGCGCGTCTATGACGGAAAGCGCTGGTATAACAGCGCCACAACGGAGCCGGACCGTCTGCAGCAGGAGCTTGATACGCTGGCCGCCATGGCAGAGCCGAACCCGGCCATCGGCGACGACCCTGTTGTGCGCCGTTTTGAGGTGAACCGTGACTGTGTGCTGCGCTGGCAGGCAGGCGACCTGCGCGCCGTGCCGGTGGAGCAGAAGCTGGCGCTGCTGCGCAGCTATCAGCCCCTGCTGGAGCGCAGCGGGCTTGCCGCCACCCGTGCGCGCTATCTGGATGTGCATGTCGACAAGACCTTCCGCTCTTCGCTCGGCGCGGATATCCGGCAGGACTATCAGCACTGCGGCATCGCGCTGGGCTATACCGTCACGGGCGCGAACGCGCCGTTCACGAATGGCCGGCAGCGCTATGCATCGGATTTCGCGGGCCTGCAGGGCTGCCAAGAGGGCCTGCGCGCGGCCATTGCGGAGGACGTGAACTATGCCATGCACGCCGTCCCCGTGGAGCCGGGGGAATATACCTGCGTGCTCTCGCCGACGGTCGCCGGTGTGTTTGCCCATGAGAGCTTCGGCCACAAGAGCGAGTCGGACTTTATGCTCGGCTCCGAGACGATGCGCCGGGAGTGGGAGCTGGGCAAGCAGGTCGGCTGGGAGGGCCTGAGCATTCTGGACTCCGGCGTGCCGAACGGCTCCGGCTACTGCCCCTATGACGACGAGGGCACGCGTGCGCGCGACACCTATCTGGTGAAAAACGGCGTGCTGACCGGCCGTCTGCATTCCGCAGCGACGGCTGCTGCGCTGGACGAGGCGGTCACGGGCAACGCCCGCGCCATCAGCTTCGAGTTCGAGCCGATCGTGCGCATGACCTCCACCTGGATCGCGGGCGGCACGGATACGTTTGAGAGCCTGCTGCGCGGGGCCGAGGGCGGCCTGTATATCCCGGACTTCTTCCACGGCTCCGGCATGTCGACATTTACGATCGCTCCGGCGCGCGCTTACCGCATCCGCGGCGGAAAACCGGCAGAGCCGGTGCTGGTCAGCGTGATCTCCGGCAATGTGATGCAGACGCTGCATCAGATCGACGGCGCGACGGCCGAGACGGAGCTGCGCAGCCTGTTCACGGGCGGCTGCGGCAAAATGGAGCAGTGGCCGCTGCGCGTCGCGTTCGGCGGGCCGTACCTGCGGGTGCGCGGCCTGAAGGTGCAGTAAGGAGGAGACGGAGATGCAAAAGGAGCTTTATCAGATCGAGAGAAGCGAGGTTTCTCTGAATATTTCCGAGGGCGCCGTGACGGAGGTGCGCCGCAAGCACATCGTCCGCAGCGGCTGCCGCGTGTATGGTGGCGGAAAACTCGGCATCAGCGGCGTGTTTGGCGAGCCGGACGAGGCAACATGGCAGGCCGCGCAGCGCGCGCTCACTGCCGGCCTTTCCCACCCGGAGCCGCTTGGCGCTCTGGTCCGCAGCCGCGAGACCGGCGTTATGCCGGAGGAGCGTGAGCTGCTGGAGCAGTCCGAGGCTCTGCTGGCACATCTGCGTGAGGAATGTCCCGGCTTTGTGTTTTCCAATAAGATCGTGGCGCTTTCCGAGCGGGTGCGGCTGGAAAATGACCTCGGCCGCAGGCTCGACGACAGGCAGAGCGGTTCGTTCCTGAATCTGGTCGTGAAGGACGAGGCATCGCCGAACGTATTTGACACCGGCATCGGCTGGACGAGCCGCGGCAATGCGGCCATCGACGGGCTGGAGGCCGCGCGCCGTTCCCTGCGTGCCTACCGCAACGAGGTGCCTATGCCGAAGGAAAAGCTCCCCGTCCTGTTTGAGGGCAGCTTCCTGAGCGGAAAGCTCGAGGGCCTGCTCGACGTACAGAAGCTGGAGAGCGGTGCGTCGCTGTTCAGCGGCAAAATGGGGGAGAAGCTCTTCTCCGGCGCGCTGACGCTGCAGGTCGACCGGCGTCCTGAGAGCTGGCTGCCGTTCTTTGATGCGGAGGGCTCCGTGCTCGAGGGCGACACACTGCCGCTCATCGAAAACGGCGTGCTTGTGCGCGGCGCAGCGGATCGTGCACAGGCTGCGCGCTATGGCTGCATGGCGACTGCCGCGGCGGGCGGCGCTTATGACGCCGCGCCCTGCCGCTCGGCCTCGGAGGGCTGCCTGCGCATTGCACAGACACATTCCTATGCCGAGCTGCTCGGCGATCGGTCGTTTATCCTGATCGACGTGGCCTCCGGCGGCGATATGACGCCTGCGGGAGATTTTGCGACACCGGTGCAGACGGCCTATCTGTGCCGTGACGGCCTGCCTGTCGGCCGCCTGCCGGAATTCAGCTTCCGCGGCAGCGTGTTCGACCTGCTGGGCGGCGGCTTCCTCGGCCGGACGGACGGCGGCCCCCTCGGCGGTGACGGCTGGACGCTTCTGGAAGGTACCATCGACACCTGAACGGATCTGCAATAACAAGCAAGACCTGCCTGAACAAAATCAGGTAGGTCTTGCTTGTTATGTGCGCCCGGTGAGCGCACGTTCTATAGGGTGAAAGTCCCGAGTCCGCCCGGTAGCGGGAAGGGCTAGCCAAAGGCAAGGGTGTCCATCGTGAGGTGGAATCTGAAGAAAGCCGGATTTTGGGAGTTGAAAGGTCTCCCAATGGGCAAAACTCTGGCCTGACGAACAGAAATCGCATATAAGGCCGTCAGCGAGGGTAAGTTTGCATAACAAAACAAAGCCCAGTAGCTACACGGAATCGCTTTCGGTAAATGCGGCAGGTAAAGAGGGAAAGAATGTGTGAGTACCCGGGGAGGTCTTGCCGACGCAAAAAAAAATGCGCAGTAACAACGAACGGCAAGAAGTCAGCAGAGGCCATAGTACCGGAAAAAAATCCGGAAAGGGCTGAACAATCGTTAGTCCTTAGTAGATTTCGGAAGGAGGTCAACATGAAGAACGCAGAATATCAGGGAAGCCTGAGCTGCCCACAAAGAGATAGTGCGGAACACAAAGGGTATGCGGGAGCGCAGAGTGTTGGCAGTCAGGAAGGAAAGGAACAGGGCGGTGCAGACTTGCTTGAAAGGATTCTAAGTAGGGAAAACCTGAACAGAGCCTACAAGCGGGTCAAAGCCAACAAAGGAGCGCCGGGAATCGACGGAATGACCGTCGAGGATGCGCTGCCTTGGCTGAGAGAACACCGGGAAGAACTTCTGGAAACAATTCGGCAAGGGAAGTACAAGCCCCAGCCGGTGCGCCGGAAGGAAATCCCTAAGCCGGATGGCGGGGTACGAAAGTTGGGAATCCCAACGGTCGTAGACCGCATCATCCAGCAGGCAATCGCACAGCAGCTAACCCCAATCTACGAACCGTTGTTCTCGGATTTAAGCTACGGCTATCGTCCGGGCAGGAGTGCGCAGATGGCGATTCAAAAGGTGAAGGAATATGCGGAGCAGGGCTATACACAAGCGGTACTTGTGGATTTGTCCAAATACTTCGATACCCTGAACCATGAATTGCTCATGAACCTTCTGCGGAAGAACATCCATGACAAACGGGTCATTGAACTCATTAAGAGATACCTGAAAGCGGGAGTGATGGAAAACGGACTGCTGGTGAAAACAGAAGAAGGCTCTCCCCAGGGAGGCCCACTTAGTCCCTTGCTTGCTAACATCTACCTGAACGAATACGACTGGGAGATGGCAAGACGGGGAGTACCTGTCATTCGATATGCGGATGATATTGTGGTACTGGCCAAAAGCAAACGGGCAGCAGAGAGGCTTCTGGAAACCACCCGGCGGTATCTTGAGGGGAAACTAAAACTCAAGATGAATGTGGGGAAAAGTAAAGTGGTCAGCGTGTTTGCAATCCGAAATTTTAAGTTTCTGGGCTTTGCGTTAGGGAAGGGCAAGAACGGCATTTACATTCGAGCGCACACAAAGTCCTTGAAGAAAGCCAAGGCCAAGCTAAAAGAGCTGACTTCCCGCAGTCAGGGCAGAAATGTCCGGGTCGTGATGCAGAAGGTAAAGGTCTACATCCGGGGCTGGCTGGGCTACTTCGGAATTGCGAGTATGAAGACAACCATGCGAGAATGGGACAAGTGGCTGCGCCGCCGGTATAGAAGCTACATCTGGAAACAATGGAAGAAACCCAAGACAAGAGCAAAGAGCCTTATGCAATTGGGGATACCAGAGTGGCAGGCAAGGGCGGTAAGCAATTGCCGGAAAGCCTACTGGCACATGGCGAAGAACGGTCATGTACAAAGGGCAATCTCGAAAGAAAGACTCGCACGGGCAGGATACTACAGTATCCTAGACCGGTACGAGTCTGTGCACTTATGCGATTGAACCGCCGTGTACCGAACGGTACGCACGGTGGTGTGAGAGGACGGGACTAAACGTCCCTCCTACTCGGTTGTTTACAGATGTGTGAGGATAATGATACCGGCAGTAATAAGCGCTAATGGAAAATAAAACCATAAAACAGTTTTTGAAGTGAGACAATTCCGATATGTGGTTTTCTCGGAGTGAAACTCTGCTGGGGAAGTATCCATGCTGAAATCTATTTCATCTTCGGATAAAGTTCTTACTTTGTCATACAGTGCTCGGTATAGCCGTTCTTGCTGGAGATAGTATGCGTCAAGCCCCCAAAAAACAACAACGGGGATATATGTCACAAGGAAGTACATTTTGTCGGCATCCTTACTTGCCAAAGCAAAAATACCGGCAACCAGAGTGACAGCCCATCCTTTTAAGGCGAAGGAGTTGCTTGCCATTCTGGAGATTACGCCTTGAATCATTTGCAAGTGATTTATTTTCTTATCCATGATATGCTCTCCCGTCATTGCTGAATCCACTTGTCAAACGGAATATCTTCACCATTTACCTTTATTATAGCCTGTGTGTCAAGTACCAGTGTAGGATATGCGGAGTAAAATTCCGGGATGTATGCTGTGCTTTCACTGCTCTTATAGACACAGATTTTTTTACCAAGTGCATCCGCATAACCCAATTCCCATGGACACCATTGAGATTCCAGAGTTTTTGCTGAAAAGTACAGAACAAAAACACGGCTCTGCTTAATGCGCTCTTTAATGATTTCGGCTGTTGATGCATTACACCATTCCCGCTTGAGGTCGAATTTATCGTTGACCCAGTCTATGTATGCAACATAACCTTTCTCATTTAGGAATTTGAAAAAACTAACAATATCACTTTCGTCTTTTGAATTATGCGAAATAAACACGTCGAATACCTTTAACCTTTCAAGTCGATCAACATATAGACGCTTGCGTAATATTTCTGGGCTACTTTCGTTGACAACGATTTCATCATCTATATAAGTGGTTTTTCCCTTCTTTTTTCGGCGCAAAACAAACGGCAATCCCAATCCTTGAATATATCTCATAGATTCTTCTTTCAAGGAGAAATTCCGTGTGCAGGCATTGACTTTATAAAAGAATTTGATAATTCTATCAGATTTGTACTTTGAGAGTTCTCGGATTATTTCAAGACGCTCATGCAAATCATGGGTACTAAAATAATAATCGATGAATGACTTGACATATTTAGGCTCGATTTCCTGCACATAGTATAACTTGCGGAACAACTTATCCTGCTGTTTTTTCACCTTATCCAGAGAAGCCGATAAAATCTCCGCTTCTGTTCTTGCCTTTTTTTCGGCAACTAAAACAGTGCAATTTTGGCTTTTTCGCAGTTTATTTCGAACATGATAAGAACATTCTAAAATGAAATTATATGGTTTGCGAAAGTTATATCGGCTCTTTTTTCCGTGCTTTATTAAATATTCGTTTCTTTCGTTCCAATATGCGTATTGTTTTTCTAAGTCGTTCCACATATGGGGATATAGTTGCCTAAAAGCGGCAACGAAATCATCGTCAGAGAATTCCGACGGCATTAGCGAAGCAATAGTATTGATTGGCTTCTTAAACTGTTTCTTGTAATCCGTGTATATTTTGTTGAATTGCCGAGCTGTACCACCCATTGACTATACCCGCCTTAACAATAAGCTTTTCACATTTTAAGAATAACATATTTCAGATAAAATACTACATCTTTTTCTTTGGGACATTTTGTCCCGAAGTGACCCGGCCATCGACATCCTTGTGTGCCTACCCCTGCGGAGTTACAATATAGGCAGGAGGACAACCCATCCATTTTTATAGGAGGTAGCCGCTATGATCGTTCTCAAAATCCTTGCCGCCCCCTTTGTGGTGGTGCTCACTATTCTGGCCGCCGTAGTGTCGTTCCTGTTCTGTGTGGCTGGTGCAGTATGCGTGGTGGGCTGTGTGGTGCTGACCCTGTTGGCCGTGGTGCTGTTCATCGGCGGGCAAACGGTGGGCGGGATCGTGTTCCTCGTCCTTGCGTTCCTCGTTTCTCCCTTTGGCGTTCCCGCCATCGCTGAGTGGCTGGTGGACAAGCTGCACTCGGCCAAGTTCGCCCTGCGGGATTTCATCACCGGCTGATACTTCGGGACAAAATGTCCCAAAGATGAAAGGCGGTGACTGTTATAGCCACCGCCTCATTTTTTAGATTCATGTCTGTACCGTTCTTTTTACTAAGCGTTTATTGCCACCAACTTTTGTGTGAGCGCATTGACATCGGCTTTGGATGCTGGAGGCTTCCCGGCAACGCCAAGTTCAGCTTCAACCTGTGAATAATCAAGTTTAAGCTTACCAAGCAAAAAACTATGCCGGGCTTCAAAGGCTTGGAATATATCGTCCCAAGAAAGTGCATACAGTTCGAAATTTTCTATAATGTCGACAAGTCCCTTTTTGCCATGATGCTCAAAGTTCTTGTACTTAACCTTTACATCATCCTCAACCTCTGCACAAACCGCATAAAACTTCCACAATCTGCTGCTTCCAGTAAAACGAGGTTCTTTTCTGATTGTATTGGCATAGCGGACGATTTGATTGAATACATCGATGGACAGTTTAACATGTGGAGCCTTTAACTCAACAATCAGCATTTCACTTTCGTTATTATTTAATACTTGTTGAGAGTACAGGAAAATATCCATCCGTTGTAACGCTTCTTTATCAGGGATAGCGTGTACATCGTTGAGTGGCTCTTGCGCGGTAATTTTCTCAAACTCGCTCAAAGCTACTCTCATGTTCTTGTCTGCGGTAAGCATATGGTACTGCTCACCAAACAGCCAAAAATGCTGTTCTATCAGTTTTTGAACATGGTCACGCTCATTAGCAAATTCAGTATAATCAAATACGATTTTTTTGAGCGCTTCGATGACGGATATTCTTTTTTCGATAATACTGATTGCCTCGACGATGTACTGGAGTTGAGAGCGCTTTAATACATCGGCAAAATTTTTACGCTGCTCAGATGTTAGATTGACAACTTGTTCGACTATTTGCAGTACATTCTCTCTTTCCTCAGAAGACAGAAGCAGGTTAAGAAAACCCAACAGAGACTTTTCTTGCGTATCATTTAGTTTATGAAATATCCTGGGTTCAACACAATAAAGCTCTCTTGTAACGGTTTCAAAATCTTTCTTCCGCAACTTTCCATATTCGTCATCGGGAAATCTTGGGAAATTGCCTTTCTGTTCCATTTTAGAAAGCTCGGTATCAGCCTGTTGAATCAAAAAGGTTTTCAATACATCTGCAACTAAGCTACGGATGTGCTTGTTGAGTTCGCGGAACACCGAGCGCTGTTCTGCTTGTGAGAAAGAATCCATTTCAGTTTGTCCGCTATCGTCCTCAGCAGGGATAAACATATCTGGAACAAAATACTTGGATGAAACGAAAACAGCATGGTAGAATTTTACTGTATTCTTATTGAATGAGGTATTTTGTGTTGCAGCAATCTCGCCCTTTTCCGTACGGTAGTATATTTTTGAAGAATTTGACACGCTGCTATTCCAGACAACAACATCAATAGAAAAATCATGACTTCCAATTTTGCAGAGGCAGTTACGGGACAGG
>ERZ773193.3211-NODE-3211-length-15359-cov-3.282344_pt1 | contig 15359 bp, 10 predicted proteins | sample MGYA00511110_ERZ773193 | MGnify/ENA primary metagenome ERZ773193 (study PRJEB29015, sample SAMEA2737784) | human gut metagenome | biome: human gut; feature: human-associated habitat; material: faeces | place: China | collected 2012 ...
CTTTGTATTTACCAAGAAATTTAGCAACATACATTAACTTTTCGGATTTTGATACACGTTCAATAAGTTTCTTATTAACCTCGTTTTTCGGCATATTGTCATTGTAATTTCCCCAACTTAAAATTACAAACTTTACTGTTTCAGCACTGTCAACAGCTTTTGACAATGCCACTGCAACAGCCTCTTGTATTTTCCTGCGATTCATATTTGCTGCTCTGTCAGCTTGTTTTTCAAGATAAGAATATTGCTCACGCTTACTTTCCAGTTTATTTGCAATACTGACTGTCTTTTTCTCAGATACCGATTGCGATTGCAGTTTCTGTTTCAACTCAGCAAGAAGTTCGGAACATTGTTCTGCCATTTGCTCCATAGTATTTATCCTGTCTTCACCGCCTGATAATGATTTTACCATATCTTTAAGATTCGGCATAAGTTCTCTCATGAATACTATCGTTGCCTCTAATGCTGGGATTTCATATCCCTCACATACAGATTTTTTCGCAGCATATTCTTCTTGCGTCATGAGCTTAGTCAATATGACCTTATTTACTTTCTTAGCCGCAGGGCTTAAATCCTTGTCATCAAGCATTTTAGGTGTAATCGTATAAAATGCTTGAAATACGTCATTTATTAACTGCTTAATTGATGAAAGAATTGGTCTGCCTTCTTCTTCAAACTGCTTTATCTCCGGCGTTTTATTTCTTATATCTCGAAAAATCTCACGTTCCAAACGTGTAGATTTCAACACTCTATCAGAATATCCTATATCTTTGGTTTCTGATAAAATATCCGAATTTAATATATCTCTTATTGATTTAAAACTCATAATTTATTCTCCCTTACACCAATTCCGATAAATTCACACCGATGAATTTTGCATTTCGTTCACAATCTACGATTTGAGTATAACGCTCTATAAATTTCTACAACGCTACCGACAGATTATCCACACGCTCTGCTACATCTTCAATCTGCTTTGTTTCTTCATTCCATCTGCTGCATATATAAATCCCATTACCGTCAGCGTCAGTTTCAATATCCCCGTTCAAATGATAAAATCTATTCAATCCCAATCTTTTGTTCAATTCATCATCATATATCAATCCATATACTACTTTTATTTCTTTTTTCATAATACTTTAATTTCCTTTCATTAAAATTGCAAAAAAGGAGAAGTTTCAACTTCCCCTTTTCTGCTTAATTGTTATTTAAAACGGCCATTCTTGGTCATTACCAAAACCACCAAAGTTATCATCAAATCCTCCGGCATTGTTGAAATCATCATCTGGGAATACATCCGGCATACTTTGTGGCTCATTCTTTGTCGAACGAGGTGCTGTACTGGTCTGTCCGTCCTGCTTTGATACAGAATCGGCAAAGCCGACATCTCGTGCCACAATCTCAAAGCCGTAATGCTTTACTCCGTCTTTTTCCCATTCTGTAGTCTGCAATCTGCCCGATACATACACTTGTTTTCCTTTTCGGAAGTTACGTCCGATAAAATCTGCCGTTCCCCTCCATGCAACAACGGGTATAAAATCTGCCTGCGGTTTGCTATCTCCATACTTAGGTCTGTTTACAGCAAGTATAAATCTAACTACTGAATTCTGATCTTTGCCTACTAATTTAATTTCAGGGTCTTTGGTTAGTCTGCCTATTAATGCAATTTGATTTAACATATTTTCTTCTCCTTTTCATCGTACATCTTTAATATTTTGTTATAAATTTCAACGCTGTTATTGTTCGTTTCTTCAATCAAGCGTAACACTGCCGCACTCTGTTTTTTTCCATATTCATTTCTCAGCACGGCTCGTTGCTCGCAACATTGCTTATACAAATCCAATAACAGCGGAAATACCATTTTACTATCCTGCTTGTCATAATAAGATAAATCCATACTTTCATCTCCAAAACTATATCTGTTGAGCATATGTTTCACTAAGCGGAACAATCGTAAAATTCTTCTTTTCGTACACTTTTTTACTTATGCTTTCAAGCTGCGTACAAGCGTCTTCAATCTTATTTCTGTCATCCTCAGATGCACATTCAATATTCTGTAAATCCGCATAAGCCCTTATAAGTTCATTACGCACCTTTCCAAAAGCACGATTATTCTCACTGTTTGCCATAAAGTCTTCAAATGCCTCATCAGCCATTGCAATCAAATCATCAATACGTTTTTTTATCGGATTATCGCATATTTCTTTCAACACATAGGATATTGTTTCGATTTCAGAAGGTGTTGTCCAAAAATAGTTTTTAAGAATCATTAAATCCTCAACCGATACCGTATCACTTCCTCTGATATATGCTGCCGCCTGAACAATAGGTGTATAATTAAAAAATTTACGGTCTGAAATATGTATATCTTTTCTTCTCAACGCACATAAAATATCATCCATAATTTCATTTATACTGTTAGGCACTTTGACAAGCTTAACTTCATTCTGCATTGCATAAAGTTCATTTAATGTAATCATTGTATTATTACTCTTTAATGCAGATTGTTGTTTTTGTTTCAATATAGATTGACGGTTATCTTTTTCTTTTACATACTCCGTTACAATTTTCAAGTCAAAACGGTCATAAAGAGGTTTTAAAATTTCATTTTCCGGTTCAGAAAAATCGGGAATTTCGTTACTTGCCGCAAAGAATGAGATTGTAGGTATTTTCATCGTCTGACCTTCATTTGTATATACCCTTTCATTTAAGGCTGTAAGCAATGAATTTAAAATACCATCATTACTCTTGAATATCTCGTCAAGGAAGACTATATGACTATCCGGTATTTTACCTGTTGTAATGACCTTCGGTTCAATCTCTTTAATTGCACAAATAATTTCTTTTATATCTCCAAGTTCTTTAACAAGTCGCTGAGCTTTTTCAAGACTTTCTGTTTTCCCGTCTATTTCATACTGTGCATACGCTTTCTTAACTTCATTAAGCTTAACACTATATGAAACATCTTTTGAAAGTTCATTCGACGGCATGTTACCCGGAATTATACTTGATAAATCCAATCTGCCGAACAGTTGCTCCTCATCGGTTTGTTTTGACATAATACGTTCAAACTGTTTTGCATCGGTTATATGCTTACGGAAACCATTTATACAGTATGATTTTGCTTGACCTGTGTCACCAAGTATAAAGATATTTTTACTTGCTAACAATGCAATCGCAATACAATGTATCATCTCGTCACGTTCTGCCGCCTCTGCTGCCACTTCGCTCATTACCGCTTTAATTTTACTGTTATTCATTTATTCTTCCTCCTCTGTTTTTTATGCCGCTTTCTTTGTTTTTTTAGATTTACGTTTTACATTGCGTTTTTTACTGTTTGTAAGCATATATTCACTTACCGGATTGGAAGCATATAAAACTCCTCGCTTTGTCATATAGACATCAACATCTCCTCTGATTAATTTCAACATATCACTGAAATATTTTGCGTTATAGTAAAACTCACCGCTAATCATATTTACACTCTCAATCGGAACATTCAGCGTACTTTCAGCTTCCGTACTCTCTATTGATAATTGCAGATTGTTATTTTTAAACTTCAACGATATCGGAGCAGTATCTTCACTGACGTTAGTAATCATCGAAACAGTTTCAGCCATCGTTTTCATATCATTCGCCTTTATTTTAGCCACCAACATTTTATCAGGCATATTTAAAAGTCTATCAATATTCATAAACGGTTCTGAAATTATGCGTGTAGAAAACAGCATATCAGATTTTATAAATACGAGCGTGTTGGCGTTCAAACCAAATTCAAGAAGGTCCTTATCTTCCACTGCATTTGCCAAATAAAAAAACGACTGTTTGGGAACTGTAACCGACATTTTACCGCCGCAATTACATTTAATTTCCGTAACAGCCATTCTGAACGCATCGCAGGCAGATGCTCGCACAGTATCAGAATATATTTCAAGATGAATTCCCGTCAGTGACGGTCTTTTTATATCAGTACCTACCGCCGCAGAAGTTTTTGAATACAAACTGCATATTCCTTTGATTTTTAATAAATCATCAGGATATGGGATATTGATTTTCGGATAATTTCTTGCACTGAGTACAGGAACATCAAATCGGCATCTTTCACTTGTTATACCAAGCAATTTTTCGTTATGCTCCAATATAATATCTTCACCGCCAAGGCGGTCTACTATGCCGAGAAACATTCGAGCGGCAACAACAAAGCTTCCGCCCTCCTCAATACTTGCATTAAATTTACGCTGTATTGTAGTTTCAAGATTTGACACCGTTATATACACAACACCTTCATCTTCATTGCATTCAATCATAAATCCCATAAGTTCCATTATGGAATTACTTTGCGGTACAACTCTTACCATAGATTTTAAATAGCTAAGTAAGATTTTTCTGTTCATCCTTGCTCTCATAATTTTATTTTCCTTTCTTCAACTCGCAATCAAATCAAATAATGAAATTTGGTCGGGATTATCATATTCAACCTTTTTGCTTTTTTTGTTACTTGAAAATGCGGCTATGGCACTGATTTCAACCGTTTTGTGTGTCTTAACCACAGGTCTGTCAACAACTGTTTCAGACTTAACATCATCAGCCGTATTTTCTTCTGTTCTTTGATGAATTATCGCCATTTTCTTAAATGCCGCAGACAAATCATCAACCTCTGATTTTATACCCATTGTAAGTTCCTTTGCCAAAAGTGTCGTCATATCTTGACATTCACTCATTGCAGCCAAGCCTTCGTCGGACAAGTTACCCTCAATTATTGTGGCAACAGTCAATTTTGATGCCATCAGCTTTAATGCACGCTCCTGCATAACGCCTTTATAATACAACATATATACATTTACGCGAGGTGCTGTCTGATTTATTCTCCACGAACGACGTGAGCTTTGTCTAAACGTAAACAGATTATATCCGATATTGTAATATATCACATTTGTAAATGCATTCAAATCCAATCCCGTTTCAACCAAAGACGGATTTGTAATAATGACATTTACACCTTCTTTTACTTTATCTTCAACCCACTTTTCACGTTTATCCGGCGGAACATTAACACGCAAAATTTCAGTCCTATATCCTTTTTCTGATAATAACTTCATTAACTTATCCTGCGTATCAATCTTAACCCAATTAGTATATATCAAAACACGTTCATTATTTTTAACTTTCGACTCCACAATGTCAAGCACTGCTAAATCCTTATCGCTTAAATCATCCGGTGTTGCAGTATCTTTCGGTACTATGATAGGCTCAAGTTCTTTACTCAATGGATTTATAATAGGATCATTACCGTATGGTTGGTCGGGATATATTGACGCTAATTGAAGATATTTCGACATAATTTTCCTTGCAACTTTTTTATCATTACGCATGACTTCTATAAGCGTATTTTCTATACGTTTATATTCTTCCATAACTGTAGGATGTAACGATAACTCAATCGGTATTTCCTCATAATCCGGCAATTCCTTACCCATATCATTAAGAGATAAGAATACCGCCGATTCAATAAGAAACCTTGAATAGACAATAGGTGATACTCCCGGCAGCTGCCGTTCTCGAAGTTTACGTTTCTTACATCTGCTATTGTTGTTATACTCACTGTCACTACATTCAAAAATTTCTTCGGTAACTCCATATTCGTCATTAAAAGCTCCCGGATTGTTATATGCCTTATTATCCTCAATCATAAGGTTAGGTGCAATTCGATATAGAAGATAAAAAATACCGCTTGAATATCCGTTTACCAGTGTTGCCGTCATACCGATTACTTTCTTACTGCAACCGACAAGATTAGCCATAGCATTACCTTGACCGCTTTCGCCCTTATACTGATGTAATTCATCACATATTGTGCCGTCAACCTTTATATGACCTGCTATATATTCGCTTAACGAATATCGCCTATATCCACCAATCGCAGTAAATATCATTGTCGGATTATCTATTACAGCCTGTATCTTTTCCGCAATTTTATTTGTTTTGCCGTTTCCTTGATGCTCCAATGCTTTATCACGGTATATATATCCGTAATTACCTATCTTAACCCACTTATTATGATACAACGAATAATCATAAGGATTATATGCTGTCCATAAGTTAGCACCGCAATGTCGGCATTTATGATTTTTGTCTGTTTCTTTCATAAAAAAGAATTGGTCTGCATTCACTAAATATTTTCCGCAATCATCCGATATTTCCATTTCTACTACATTGCCGCAATCTGGACATATATAACCCCTTTTATGTATTGAATATGATACCGCAGGACGTTTCATATACCCATCTCTTGCACGTTCTTTTGACAGAATAGCATATACCGTCATATTGTTTTCTTCGTAATCCTTATATATCGCATTTAATTCAGTGATATTATGGATAACTGTCGCTTTTGTATTGGGTAATGTTTCATAAATTTCACGCACCCATTTTTTTGTAACATGAGATGGTGAAAGTACCACATTAAAGCTCTTTTTTCTGTTCTGATATGCCGCCAATGCTGCCGAGCCGATTTTGGTTTTGCCACTACCGCATTCCGCTATTATCATAGCCACTTTTGCCTTTTCAAGCCGACGTTTGACTGATTCGGCAACTGCAAGTTGCGCCGGATATAATTCATATCCCGTATGACTTTTCAGATACTTATTTATATCTTTCAGCATAGGACATATATCCTCTTTTGTCGGATCATATAACGGCAAAAACGAATCTTTAATACGTTCCGCAATTACTGTACCGTACTCATTCAAATACTGTGATACCGAATTTATGTTCTTAAAATTATTTTTTGAATTGTTGTCTGATGAACACAAATCGTTCTCTTGTTTTCCGGTAGGAGAGGATTGCGTTGATAAGCCATTGACTCCGGTTTGCTTCAAGTGATATAGTACTTTTATCGGGTCTTCGAACGAAAGCGGGATAAGCTCTTCTTCTGAATACAGTATGTCAAAATGGGGTGACAAAGCTACTTCGAGCTCTTCCCGTGAACGATAAGGAAGTCCGTTGCCGGTAAGTTCGCGTATTTCTTTCATGTTTTCTTTTCCAAAAGTGCTAAAAGCAAAATAACCCTGATTATTGAGTAGGGTATTACACCTTTCGAAAAAGTTTTCCGGTGATTCGAACCATTGCAAGGCGGAGCAGGAAGTTATCAATGTACTTTCGGTGGGGAAAGAGACTGTTTCGGCATCTCCCGGAAGAAAAGAAACCTGCTTCTTCATTAATAAGTCCTCACAGCAATATTTCATATCGGGGCAAAGGTCATTAAGTAATAACTCTTCCGGACGGAGGGCTTGGAGTAGCATACGGGAGTAAATACCGGTTCCGCAGCCAAATTCAATTACTTTCGAACAGGGAGAAGGTATGTGTTCTGTAAGCAAACGAATCATTTTACCTGCTATTTGCCGTTGCACGTTTGCTTCCTTTGGATAGGTAGTGATAGCTTTTGAAAAACGTTCTGCGATTAGTCGTTTATTCATAATCGATATTTATTTAATAGGCTGATATACTTGATAATCACTTTATTTTAAAATGATGGATGCATCAGTTCTCCGGCTGCATGAGTATCGTGTTAAAAAGCTCTTGTTGGTAATGTGCCGCTTCCACTTGTTCAAGAGAGTCCACTTGGTTTTCCCATGCCAAATATTGGTTATCCGGGAGGAAAATGCGGTCGCCTTTTCCTATGATAGCTTTTTGCCATTTAAAATCAGAGGGCGGCAATGATAAATATTGTTGTTGTATAGCGGCAAGTTCTTCTTTGAGTTCTTCCATCGGACGCTGGGGGGATATGGTTTGAAAAGTTTTATAGTCAGCTATTGAACCACACATTCTTCTTTGAAATTTTTGCAAGGTTTGTTCATTCAGCCCTTGAAGTGTGCCATCGAAAATAGAGTGAGCGATACCTTTGGTTTCGTGTATGGGGTAGAGGGTGCCGTTGATGGCGATACTTTGGGAGACAGGCAGATGTGGGTACTGCTTCATGATTTGCGAAGCTGCCCAGACTCCCATCGACCAGGCGATAAGTGTAATCTGGGAATAGGTTTCTAATAAGTCGGTATCAAATGCTAATGAACGGTAATCATAGCAAATCATCCAGTCCTTATCTGTAGGATGAATGGTCAGGAAAGGAGTTTCGTCCATCCCCCAACCGGCGAAGAAAAGCAATAGATGCTTCTGATTATTCTTTATGATAAAATGCTGCTTCATTCGTTTATCAATTTGATGAGTTGGTCAATTTCATGTTCAGTGATGTCCGCTGTCAGTGAAAAACGGATACGTGAAGTTCCGTCGGGTACGGTAGGTGGACGGACGGGCAATGCATAGAATCCTTTGCGCTGGAGTTCTTCTGCTTTCAATATGGTATCTTCACTGGCTCCTATAATCATAGGTACAATATGGCTCACCGATGGGCAATTATATCCTTTGGCTGTAAGGGCTACCTTTAGCTTTTCACTGATTTGTAGCAGGTGAGCCCTCTTATGTTGTAAAGCTGAAAGGCGTTCTAACATCCACGAAGTCCACTGGATATTGATAGGAGGAAGTGCGGTGGTGAATATAAACGTGCGCATTTTATTAATAAGATATTCCCGAATGAGTTGCCGACAGACAATATAGGCACCTGCCGAAGCAATGGCTTTTCCGAATGTTCCTACCAAAAAGTCTATATCGTTGATACAGTCCTGTTCTTCGGCACATCCTAATCCTTTTTTTCCTCGTACACCAAAAGCATGAGCCTCATCTACATAAAGAAGAACATTGGAATAACTCTTTTTGAGTTGAATGAGAGCGGGAAGATCAGCTTCATCGCCATCCATGCTGAAGATACTTTCGGTAACAATAATAAGCTGCTCATAAGCGTTATGATTTTCAGCAATCAGTCGTTGCAACTGGGAAATATCATTGTGACGATACCGAATACATTTAGCTGATGATAATTTAATTCCGTCTATCAGGCTTGCATGCACTAGCTTGTCGGCAAGAATCAGTGTGTGAGTATTGCAAATGGCAGGAAGTATTCCTGTATTGGCATGATAACCACTATTGAATATAAGTGCGCTTTCTGTTCCGAACATGGCTGCCAGTTGTTGTTCCAGTTCTTGATAATCGGTAAAATTGCCTGTAAGCAATCGGGAAGAAGAAGAGGTAGGCAGGAATGTTTCAGGAGTTATTGTCTTTAGGAATTCCTTTCTCAGCGATATGTTATTAGCCAGTCCGAGATAATCATTGGAAGACAGGTTCACCATCCGTTGCCCGTTCAGAATTACATTCCGCCCGTCGTGGATGAGGGGTGGGAGAGAGCGATAATTCTTCTTTTCCTTTAGAGTAAGAAGTTCTTGGTTTATATGGTCTGATATCATAAGTTATTGATGTATATTTTATTACGTTCTCCACTGATTACCTTGAGTAATCCGGTCGTTAGTTTGCTTAGTTGTTCGGGAGTGATGATAAAGGGGGGCATCAGATAGACGAGCTTTCCGAACGGGCGTATCCAAATTCCTTCTTCCACAAAACGGCGTTGCATAAATGCCATATTTACCGGACGCTTCATTTCAATTACTCCGATTGCCCCTAATATCCTTACATCGGCTACTTGTGGAAGTTCCCGGGCAGGTGCCAGTTCTTCTTTTAATTGTGTTTCGATTCGTTTCACATTCTCCTGCCAGCCGGATTGGAGTAATAACCGGACAGACGCGCAAGCCACCGCGCAAGCGAGCGGATTTCCCATGAAGGTAGGACCGTGCATGAAGGCTCCCGGTGCATGATTGGAGATAGTATCTGCCACATGATTACTAGCCAATACGGCAGAAAGTGTCATATATCCACCTGTCAATGCTTTCCCGATACACATGATATCCGGCTCTACTCCGGCATATTCCCAGGCAAAAAGTTTACCGGTACGTCCGAATCCAGTTGCAATCTCATCAAAGATTAAAAGAAGTCCATGCTCTTTACAAAGCTTTTCCGCTTCGCGAAGATATTGTGGATGATAGAACCACATACCGCCTGCTCCTTGGACAATAGGCTCAAGAATGAGCGCTGCTAGTTCCCCCGAATGTTTTTCTATTGTTTTCCGTAGCGGTTCGATGTCCTGAGGATTCCATTCACCGTCGAAACGCGATGAAGGAGCCGGAACAAAATAACGGACAGGAAGTGACGCACCGAAAAGGCTGTGCATTCCCGTTACAGGATCACATACGGACATGGCATTCCATGTGTCGCCGTGATATCCGGAACGGATAGTCACAAAGTTATTTTTATCCGGTTTTCCGGCTGCATACCAATATTGTACAGCCATTTTCAGAGCCACTTCCACCGCTACCGAACCGGAATCTGCATAGAAGATTTTCTGCATGGAGGGTGGTACTAAAGGTAATAGTAATTTACCCAGTTCAATGGCAGGGTCATGTGTCAATCCTCCGAACATTACATGAGACATTTTATCCAATTGGTCTTTGGCAGCCTGATTCAATGCCGGGTGATTGTATCCATGCACTGCACACCACCAGGATGACATCCCTTCGATGAGTGTTCGTCCGTTTTCGAGGGTGATAGTGGCTCCGTCCGCCCGTTTTACTTTGTATACAGGTAGCGGATCGGTGGTGGATGTATATGGGTGCCATAGATGTTCCCGGTCGAATTGAGAGCCGGCAAACTGATACCCTTCTTTCAGGATCATTTGCTTGTCTTCCGAGACTTTGGAACCGAGTGTAGTGAGTAAATCACCTACAATGGCGGAATTAATACCAATGTATAACGCTTTGCTCATAGCTTCGGAAGATAGTTGTGAACGTCCTCCGGCAAAACGCAGGAAAGCAGTTGGGTTAATGAAACGGAACAAGGCAATTGTTCTGAGAACTTTTTCTTCACTCAAAGGCTTTTCGTTCTCCAACGGCGTTCCGGGTATCGGACTCAGCAGGTTGATAGGTATGGATTGGACATTCAGTGCTTTCAGCGTAAAAGCGAATTCAATCCGTTGTTCCATTGTTTCTCCCATGCCAATGATACCGCCGCAGCAAATATCCATACCTACACGGCGGGCAGCATTGAGGGTAGCCAGTTTCTGCTCTTGCGTATGTGTGGAGCACAGTTTCGGGAAATAGGAAGGTGCAGTTTCCAGGTTGCAATGATAGCGGGTAATTCCGGCATCGTGTAATGCATGCAATTCGTTTTCGTCAAGTAGTCCTAAGGAAGCGCAAAGCTGAATCGACGAGTGTCGTCGTATATGGCGAACAGTATCACAAAGTTGGGTTATCTGTCTGGAAGAAGGTTTTCGCCCGCTAGTGACGAGGGAGAAACGGTTGACGTCTTGGGTTTCGTTGTATTTAGCCTGTCGGAGACATTCTTTAGCGGGAAGGAGGTCGTAGACTTCGGCTTGCGTCTTGTAGTGAGAGGATTGTGCACACCATTTGCAGTTCTCCGGACATCTGCCGGACTTGGCATTAATGATAGAACACATGTCGAATTCGTGTGAAGCACGTGCGACGGTAATCTCGTGCGCGGCGGCATAGAGCGCCTCGCTGTCAGCCATATTGGCCAGCCAAGCGGCTTGGTCGGGCGATATGTCAATGCCTGCCAACACTTGGTCTTTGATTTCTTGAAGTGTCATAAATGTATGATAAGGGATAGTTTGTGCAGCATTCTGCTTGCGAAGGGCAACGTCCACCACATTGGTATGCAGATGACCGATTTGGAATTCACGTCCCATACTTGCAAAAGCAGCATAGTTCTTCCTGCCCCAGTAGCGGAAACGGGAAAGAAGGGTACGTGTGGTCTGTATATGACGTTGTTTCTTCATTTGGTTCTTGTTTTAAAGGTAAGAACGGGGCAAATGTACAAAGATTCTTTGGATAAGCAAGCAAGTTGGAGATTTCTGATGTATGTATTTTTATTTCTTCTTCCTATATTCTTTGCGCAAATGGAAGTTGAAGCCTGCATACACTTGAAGTGTGCCGAATCCGTTGTCCAAAGAGAAATTGTTCCGATGATAATTATAGTTTTTTCCAACAAAGGAGGAACCGACAAAATACTTTCCGTTATTGTAGACAATGCCTGCGCGAATCAGAAAGTCGAGGTTGAATTTACTGTACCATTGTTTTCCTTCGTGGGTTTCCGCATCTACGTCGGAAGCCTTGTAGGCAATGGCGGGGGTGAGAGAGATACAAGCCAGGCAATTACGCGCAAATACCCAGTTGTAGGCATAACCGAAACTGATATTGGCATTGGTGTATTTGATTTTATTGACTTTCATACCCGGATTCATCTTTTCTTGAATATACTCGGGTAATTCTTCATAATCAAAATCAAGGTTGTGTTTTGAAATAGAAAAACCTGCAATGAATGTACCTGCATTACGACGCTGGTTGGTTGACTGGCTAAAAGCAGCCGGATAGGAAAACTTCCGGTTATTAAATATATAATATAAATTCAAGCCTTTGATATCTACTTTCAGGCCATTGAAGTTTTCGGAATAATTGGAAGGAATCTCGTCATAGAATCCTCTGATTTTATGAATTTTATAATTGTTTCCCGTGCGACGATAGAAAATATCTACACCCAGCTTGGAACTGTAAAGGCTTAGGTCGAACTCCGTACCTTTATTCTTTCGGTTGGTTTTCCTGTAAATATCGTCCACATCAACAGACCAGCCCAGGAAAATCCACCTCCAGCCAAAGTACAATCCGATTTTGTTATGTGGATTGGGGGAGAAACTGAGCTTTTGAGGTTGGGGCAGGTCACTGCTGACCGAGTAGTATTCGAAGTTGCTGAAATGAGTGGCCATTAGCGCATAATTATATCGGTTGGGACTGATATAGAGCGTATCGAAATCACTGAAGTTCATGAATTTTTTGATGGCTCTTTTAAAGGCGCTCGGTCGGACGGATGTGAGTGAGTCGGCTTCTATATTGTCATTCATGAGACTGTCCCTCTTTTCAGTTTGAGCCTGCAAAGAGAGTGACAGCAGCAGAAAGAAAGATAGAATAAGCCGTTTCATCATAAGGTTCTTCGTTACTGTTATAGATGTTGTTCGTTTCACGAAAGTACTATCTTTCGCTGATTTATGCTAACAATCATCTAAAAAATGTTTCGTTTCCTAAACAAAAAACTTCTCTATACTGTTAATTACGGCAAGCAAATAAATATTAAGCCACAAAATTATGAGAATCTATTTACATTTATTAGCAGCGTTTTTTCTGTTTTTTGCAGGAAGTATATATGCAAATACACAACAGGAAAAACGCGTGACGGGGACAGTAACTTCCGAAGGGGAACCGCTGCCCGGTGTTTCCGTACAACTGAAAGGGGCTTCTTCCGGTACGATTACCGATATTGATGGAAATTACTCTATTGAAGCTCCCGTCAACGGTACGTTAGTTTTCCGCTTTGTAGGAATGAAAACAGTGGAACAACCGGTCAATAACCGGAATGTGATTAACGTGACGCTGGACTCCGAAAGTAAGGAACTAGAAGAAGTAATGGTAGTAGCCTATGCTACCGCCAAGAAATATAGCTTTACCGGGGCTGCTTCGACAATGAAGGCAGGCGAGATTGAGAAGTTGCAGACTTCCAGCGTATCACGTGTATTGGAAGGCACTGTATCCGGTGTACAGGCAAGTGCGGCAAGCGGTCAGCCGGGAACGGATGCGGAAATCCGTATTCGTGGTATCGGCTCTATTAATGCTTCCAGTGCTCCGCTGTATGTGGTGGACGGTGTTCCGTTCGATGGTAGTGTCAATTCTATCAATCCCGATGATATATCTTCAATGACTGTCCTGAAAGATGCCGCATCGGCTGCCTTGTATGGTTCGCGTGGTGCGAATGGTGTGATTATCATTACTACCAAGCAGGGACAACAGGACTCGAAGGCGACGGTAAAAGTGAAAGCGTCTTTAGGAGGTTCCAATCGTGCTGTCCGTGATTACGACCGTGTCATCACGAATCAGTACTTTGAATTGTATTGGGAAGCGCTGCGCAATCAGTATGCCAAAAGCTCGGATTATACTTCCGCAACTGCCGCTGCCCAGGCTTCCAAGGATTTGGTAACGAAATTAATGGGCGGAGGTCCCAATCCTTATGGTCCGCAGTATGCACAGCCTGTCGGTACAGACGGAAAATTGGTAGCGGGTGCCCGTCCGTTATGGGATTCTGACTGGAGCGACGCTATGGAACAGCAGGCGCTCCGTACGGAATTGAATTTGAGTGTTTCCGGTGGCGGTAAAGCTAATCAGTATTTCTTTTCCGCCGGATACCTGAATGACAAAGGTATAGCACTCGAATCCGGTTACCAGCGTTTTAATCTTCGTTCGAATATAACCAGTGAAATAACTTCTTGGTTGAAGGGTGGCGTCAATTTGAGTTTCGCCCACTCCATGCAGAATTATCCGGTATCGTCAGACTCTAAAACCAGCAATGTAATTACAGCAGGACGTACAATGCCCGGTTTTTATCCGATTTATGAGATGAATGCCGACGGAAGCTATAAACTGGATGATAGCGGAAACCGGATTTACGATTTCGGCTCTTACCGTCCTTCAGGCTCTATGGCGAACTGGAACTTGCCCGCCACTTTACCTTTGGACAAATCGGAGCGGATGAAAGATGAAGTTTCCGGTCGTACTTTTCTGGAAGCTACGATTATTGAAGGATTGAAATTCAAGACAAGTTTCAATTTCGATTTGATAAACTACAATACGTTGGATTATACGAACCCGAAATTGGGTCCTGCCAAGGAAAACGGAGGTGGTGTCAGTCGGTTGAATACCCGTACCTTTTCCTGGACATGGAATAATATTGTCACGTATGACAAGACTATCGGTGAACATCATTTTAATGTTCTTGCCGGTATGGAGTCTTACTCTTATCGGTATGATGAACTGACGGCTTCACGTTCTAAAATGGCGCAACCTGATATGCCGGAACTGGTAGTGGGTTCGCAATTGACAGGAGGTTCGGGTTATCGTATTGATTATGCTTTGGTAGGTTATCTTACCCAGTTACTCTATGACTACCGGAATAAATATTTCTTCTCTGCTTCTTATCGACGTGATGGTTCTTCCCGTTTTGCACCGGAGACTCGTTGGGGAAACTTCTGGTCATTGGGTGCTTCATGGCGTGTCGATCGGGAAAGTTTTATGGCTTCCACTTCAGACTGGCTTTCTGCCCTGACGTTGAAGATGAGTTATGGTGCGCAAGGAAATGACAACCTGGGTACATACTATGCAAGCAAAGGGCTTTATTCAATTGTTTCCAACTTGGGAGAAAATGCGTTGGTGTCCGACCGCATGGCAACCCCAAATCTGAAATGGGAAACGAACCTGAACTTTAATGTCGGCATTGATTTTTCTCTGTTTAACAACCGTTTCTCC
>ERZ773193.3213-NODE-3213-length-15334-cov-2.789188_pt1 | contig 15334 bp, 10 predicted proteins | sample MGYA00511110_ERZ773193 | MGnify/ENA primary metagenome ERZ773193 (study PRJEB29015, sample SAMEA2737784) | human gut metagenome | biome: human gut; feature: human-associated habitat; material: faeces | place: China | collected 2012 ...
TCGTTTGTTCAACTCTATGCCCTGCATTCGCTCGCAAAAATCATACAAGTCCGTAAATGCTCCGTGTGCCTGCCGTTCTCGTTCCAGCTTTTCAATCAGTGCAATGCCAACATTTTTGACGGCATGCAAGCCAAACCGAATGCCCTGCTTCGTACAGGTAAAGGCAGCATGGCTTTCGTTGATATGCGGCGGTAAAACTGCAACCCCTGCTTTCTTACAGGCGGAACTATATGCCAGCAGCTTCGGAAAATCTCCAATGACGCTGGTCATCAACGCTGCCATATATGCTGAAAAATAATGACACTTGAGATAGGCGGTTTGATATGCCAGATAGGCATAGGCGACCGCATGGGACTTATTAAAGGCATACGCTGCAAAGCGGCTGATTTCATCAAAGATAGACTCTGCAACCGCTTTCGGCACACCGTTCTGAATCGCTCCGCTGCAAACGCCATCCAATCCATATAGGAATGTCTGCCGTTCCTGCTCCATGACTTCCTGTTTTTTCTTGGACATTGCCCGTCGGACAACATCCGCTCTCCCGTAAGAATACCCTGCCAGCGACCGACAGATTTCCATGACTTGTTCCTGATAGACCATACAGCCATAGGTGACTTCCAGAATCGGTTTCAACAATGGGTGAGCGTAAGAGATCGAATCCGGATGTTTCCGGTTTTCCAGATACTGTGGGATGGAATCTCGTGGACCTGGTCGGTAAAGCGAAAGAGCTGCGGTCAAATCCTCCAGACATTTTGGCTGCATTTGCAGGAGAACGTACCGCATACCCGCACTTTCAAACTGAAAAACGCCCATTGTATCGCCGTTTGCCATCATCTGATAGACGGCTGCATCTGTAATCGGAATATGATGAATCGAGAAGTGCGGTTCAGTTTCCTGAATCATCCGGACACAATTCCGAATAATGGTTAAGTTTCGCAGCCCCAGAAAATCGAATTTCAAAAAGCCCAGCGTTTCCAAATCGCCCATCGGATATTGCGTCACAATGGTATCTTCATTCTTTTGTAGAGGTACCATTTCCAACAGCGGAATCGCAGAGATAATCACACCGGCTGCATGCGTGGAGGTATGCCGAGGAACACCTTCTATTTTTTGTGCCAAATCCAGCAGCTTTTTTGCATCGGCATTTGTATGCAAAAGCTGTTGTAACGCTTTCCCGTCTGGTGCTGCCAGCGTTTCCGCAATGGTCTGTCGAGGGTCAATCTTCTTGGCAATTTGGTCACAAAATGCATAGGGCAAATGCAGCACTCGCCCGACATCTCGAATTGCTCCACGAGCCTTGAAAAAGTCAAACGTGATGATTTCCGTTACACGGTCTGCTCCGTACTTCTGAATAACGTATTCTTTCACGGCAGGTCTGCCCTCTACGCAGAAATCAATGTCAAAATCCGGCATACTCACTCGTTCCGGATTCAGAAACCGCTCAAAGAGCAGATGATATGCCATCGGGTCAATTTCTGTAATGCCCATGCAATATGCACAGAGGCTGCCTGCCCCCGAACCTCGTCCAGGGCCAACCGGAATCCCGTGCTGTTTGGCATAGCGGACATAATCCCAGACAATCAGAAAATAATCCACATATCCCATCTGTTGAATCACTTGCGTTTCTCGCTGCAAGCGATTTCGCACCGATTCTGGAACAGGCGTTCCATAGCGTTTTTGCATGCCTTTTTCACAGAGTGCCTGAAAAAATGCGATGTTGTCAGAAACGCCCTCCATAGAAAAGGCTGGCAAGTGCAACGTTCCTGTTTCTAGTTCCACATGACAGCGGTCTGCAATTCGCTTTGTGTTGGCAATCGCCTCCGGCATCGCTGCAAATAATGTTTGCATCTCCTGCGTGCTTTTCAGGTAAAATTCTTCGGTTTCAAACCGTAAAGCGGTGGGGTCATCCAGTGTTTTTCCCGTCTGAATGCACAGCAACACTTGCTGCATCTCTGCTTCTTCTTTGGTCAGGTAATGGGCATCGTTGGTTGCAACCAACGGGATTCCTGTTTCTCGGGAAAGCTGTTCCAACAAGGGCAAGACGGTTTTCTGTTCCTGAAAACCGTGGTTCTGCACTTCTAAGTAATACCGTTCCGCTCCGAATACTGCCTGATAGTTGAGAGCGGTCTGCTTGGCAGCTGCATAATCGCCCGACAACAGCAGCTGTGGAATCTCCCCTGCCAAACAGCCGGACAGGGCAATCAGCCCTTCGTGATACTGTGTCAACAGTTCCCAGTCCACCCGTGGCTTCTGATAAAAGCCCTCTAAACATGCCTTGGAAACCAGCTTCACCAAATTCTGATAGCCTGTCTGGTTTTCACACAACAGAACAAGATGATACCGCTTTCGGTCAAGTGCTGTTCCTCGGTCAAACCGTGTTCGGCTGGCAACATAGACTTCACAACCGATAATCGGATGAATTCCGGCTTTTTTGGCTGCCTGATAAAACGAAATAGCAGCGTATAGATTTCCGTGGTCAGTCAGTGCGACCGCAGTTTGTCCCAGTTTTTTCAGGCGTTCCATCATCTCTGGAATCCGACACGCTCCATCCAGCAAACTGTAGACGCTGTGAACGTGCAGGTGTACAAAGGCATCATTTTTCTGTTCCGACATGTTCTCGCAACTCCTTTGCCATCATGGATAATTTCTGAAACCGATGGTTCACACCGGAACGCCCAATGGGAGGGTGCAGCAGTTCGCCCAACTCTTTCAGGCTGAGTTCCGGATTTTCCAGCCGCAATTCTGCCAGCTCCTGCAAGTCTGGCGGGAGCGTGTCCAGTCCTCGCTTCTCTGCAAGGAGCAGAATTTCTTCCGTCTGCCGCATTGCCGCAGAAACCACCTTGTCAATGTTTGCGGCATCGCAATTTCGCACCCGATTCGCCTTGTTCCGCATATCTTTTTTAATCTTGATATTCATCAAGTCCAACGTGCATTGCTGAGCCCCCATAAACGTCAACATATCTTCAATCTGTTCACTGTCCTTGACATAGAGCACAAAACTTTGCTTTCGCTGAAATACATGCCCCCTGATGCCCAGCAATTGTTGCAGGAACAAACTCAAGTCGTTACAGAGAACCGAAGTTGGTGTGACAAATTCCAGATGATAGGATTTGTTGGGATCCATGAGGTTTCCGCAAGTCAGGAATACCCCTGCCAGAAATGCCGGCATGCTGTTTTGCACAATGTTACAGAGGTTGATTTGCCGATTGTCGAGGTGGATGTGATAGCGTTCACAGATTTCTGCAACCGCAGCTGGATTTTGCAGGGAAAGGCTGTAAAGTCCGCCCCTGCCCCGTTCGACTGTGACCGTTCCTTTCGGGAACGAAAATACCGTATGTAACAGCTGCGGCAGCAAGTCCACAATGGTTTCGCTTTCGCTTTGCAGACAGATTTGCTCCGAGGTAAACACACGACTGTACAGCAGTATGCCATACAGACAGGAAAAGGCTTGGTCTTTGTCTAAGATGGTACGTTTTAATGCCTGCCGGACATTCTGCGAGAAGGACATGGCGGTTCTCTCCTTTCCAATGGTCGTTTCTCTTGTGTGCCATGTTGCCCTCTTATTGAGAACTACCTGCAACGGTGAAAAATGTCACAAGAGAAAAAAATTTTTTTTGGTTTCTCCATAAAAAAACACCGCCCTGCTTTGCCGCAAGGCGGTGCGGTGGGTTCGTTAGGGACGATCCTTTCCAATATCTCGATGTTGCTTGATGACATGCATACCCTTTTCAATCAGATAATCCCCGATGAGTTCGGTAAAGGTAATCGAACGGTGTTTGCCGCCCGTGCAGCCGAATGCAATCACCAGACGGCTTTTCCCCTCCTTGATGTAGAGCGGAATCAGGAAGTCCAGCAAGTCTTCAATCTTTTGCAACAGGATTTTGGATTGTTCAAACTGCATCACATAGTCCCGTACGCAGGCATCACAGCCCGTATGATGCCGCAACTCCGGAATATAATACGGATTCGGCAGACAACGAACATCAAACACCAAATCCGATTCTGTAGACACGCCATACTTAAAGCCGAAAGACGTTACTTTAATCGAAAGCGAATCGGATGGCGTTTCCAAGAAGGTTTCCCGAATCTGTTCTTTGAGCTGGGAAACAGAAATATAAGACGTTTCAATATAATAATCTGCAATTGCTTTTAATCGCAGCAGCTGTTCCCGTTCAAATTCCAATGCCTGATGCAGACAGCCGTTAAATCGTTCATCCAGCGGATGTTTCCGGCGTGTTTCCTTGTAGCGTTTAATGATGACTTCGTCCTGTGCTTCGATGTAAAGCAGCTTTACATGTAAATCTGACTGTTCTTTCAACCGACAAACACAGTCATAGGCATCCGCAAACATTTCTCCTGACCGTAAATCCGCAGCAATTGCGATTTTTTCCAGCTTATTTTCGGATTCCCTGCAAATTTCTACAAATCGGTGGATGAGCTGCGGCGGTAAATTGTCAATGCAATAATACCCAATATCTTCCATTACATCCATGACTGTTGATTTTCCAGAACCGGACATTCCAGTTACAACGACAACCTGCATCTGTTTTCCCTCCTGTTATTTTAAAATCACGGGTTCTAACTCCAGACAGTAGCCAGTTTTCTCCTTTACGGTTTCAATCACAAAATCGCAGAGTTCCAGCACATCCCGACAAGTTGCATGGCCGGTATTGACTACAAATCCAGCATGTTTCACGCTGACTTGTGCATCGCCAACACTTGCCCCTTTCAAGCCGCACTGGTCAATCAGGAAAGACGCATAGCTGCCGACCGGACGCTTGAACGTACTGCCTGCACTCGGCAACTCCAACGGCTGCTTTGCAACACGCTGATTTTTCAACTTCTGCATCTCTTCCCGAATGTCTGCATACTTTCCGGCTTGCAGCTGCAAGGTCACACCCGTTACAATCTTTTTCGTACCGGAGAACATGCTGTGCCGATAGGAGAACTGCAATTCCTCCGGCGTTGCCGTCCGGAATGTTCCCGTTTCGTCCAGATATTCTACGCTGCGGACAACGTCTTTCATCTCTCCGCCGTACGCTCCGGCATTCATATAGACTGCTCCGCCAATTGTGCCTGGAATCCCTGCCAGACATTCCATGCCCGTCAGGCATGCCTCTAAGGCAACCTTTCCGACAGCGGACAAGGTTGCTCCGGCTTCGCAAAACAGTGTCGTTTCATCCAGCTGCCGGACGTTGGAAAACGCCCTGCCCAGCTGTAATACAATGCCGTGATAACCCTCATCTGCTGCTAAAATGTTGCTGCCATTTCCCAGTACGACCCAAGGAAGATGCTGTTCCTGACAGCATTGCAGAATTGCCTGCAAGCCCTCTCGATTTGCAATCTGTACCATTGCCTGACACGCTCCGCCAATGCGGAATGTTGTGTGCTTTGACAGCAATTCCGCCGGCAAAATCGGACAGGCATGGGCGTTACAACACGCCGTAATGGATTCTAATCCCTGCATGTCATTCTCTCCTGTCTGGTTTTTAAAATGCATCGTAATCCTTAATCACCTCTTTGGATTCTGCTTCCAAGCCCAGATGATCCAGCAAGTCGGAGGCTGCATTATAACCCATCTTCTTCTGACGGTTGTTCATCGCTGCAACTTCCAAGATAACTGCCAGATTTCTACCCGGCCGAACCGGAATCGTCAGGGACGGAACTTTTACGCCCAGCAGGGATACAAACTGCGTATCCACGCCCATCCGGTCATAAATCTTTTCCGGATTCCACTGTTCCATCTCCACAATCAATTCAATTTTTTCGGTATTCTTAACCGCACCAATACCAAACAGCCGCCGTGCATTGATGATACCAATACCACGCAATTCCAAGAAATGGCGGATGTTATCCGGCGAACTACCAACCAAGCTGATATTGGAAACCTTCCGGATTTCCACTGCATCATCGGCAACCAGACGGTGACCACGCTTTACCAATTCAATTGCTGTTTCGCTCTTACCAACGCCGCTTTCACCAGTGATGAAAACGCCTTCACCGTAGATTTCAATCAAAACGCCGTGACGGGTGATTCTCGGTGCAAGATTCAGGTTCAGAAATGCAATCAGTCCAGCGATAAAGTTGGAGGTGCTTTCCTTGCTCCGCAGGAGCGGAACGGAATATTTCTTTGCCAAATCGAGCATTTCTTCAAAATACGGCAGCTCTCTAGAGATGACCAGAGCCGGAATCCGCTGTGAAAACAGCATATCCAACCGCTGTACCCGGGTTTCTTCATCAATCGTGGACAAGTATGCATATTCCATCTTGCCGATAATCTGAATCCGCTCCGGATTGAAGTATTCATAAAAGCCCATCAGCTGCAAGCCCGGACGGGTGACATCTGCCTCATCAATTTCAATTTCAGAAGCATTTTTGGGGGTATAAATGGTTTCCAGTTTAAATTCATCAATGATTTTATCCAATGAAATAGTGAATTTTGCCATAGCCTTTGACTCCTTTTTCATTCTGTTTCTTTATTGTTGTCCGTTTTTTGCTTCCTTATGCCGGAATTAGTTCATATCTAATACGACTGTCATGTTCTTCGATGCGTTTACCATAGCATCTGCCAAGTCCTGCATCGCCTTATAGCGGTCTGCTCCGAAATAAGCATCGACATCAATGAAATCTCGGTCAGACTCCCAGAAAGACGGGTAAACAAAATCCTGACAGATTGCTGCGGAGAAGCCAGCGTTGTCCAGTTCCTGAATGATGGCAGTCATATAGGAAACGGTTGTTTCACTGTATGGAGTCATCCATGGCTTTCCGCCCTTTTCGACAGAATTATCCAGCCATCTGCCAGAGCCATCAATCAGCGGAATGCTGGCATCTTTATACATTTCGGGGAACTGATTGTCATTGGTTACGCTAATCAAAGCATAGACAGAAAAGCCCTTTTCTGCTGCAAGATTAACAATTTCCGAAGCGGTCATTGTGCCATCACAAATATAAGTTCCGGCAACATAGGAAACGGTAGAGGCATAGTTCAGCCAACCGCCCTGCAACTTCATCGGCACAACAACTGCCTTTGTTCCGCTGACCTGCTCCAATGCTGCGGTAAAGGTATCGGCACTTTCCAGTACAGAACTATCCAGCCACTGTGCAGATTTGGCATCGGAGAAGTTCGCAAGCGGAACGCCCTCTTTCTTCACTGCTTCTGTGGTCGTGGTCTGTGTTTCGTTTGCAGCAGTTCCAGTTGTTTCATCACTGCCGGAAACGGTTACGGTTGTCTGTGTGGTGGATTCGTGCGTAAATGCCGTTCCTGCCATCTGTATATCAGTAGAAACGCCTGTAGTTGTAGCCCAAACCACTGAAGTTGCAGTTGTTTCCGGTGTTGTTTTCAGTTCCACAGTCGAACCAGCTGCCGCCGGAACAGCCGTTGTGGTTTCCGATGTGGTCGCTGCTTCGGTCGTCGCCTGCGTAGTCACAGCTGCATTCATTTGCAGGCTGGAATCCGAAGTTGCAGCATCATCCTGAATGAATGGCTTTGCGATGCTGTAGCCAACAAATCCAACCAAACCAGCCGCTGCAATCATCACCACTGCGGACAAGACATTATGCACCGAGGAAGATTTTGTATTCCCGGTTTTCACCTTGTATACTTTTGGGGATTTCTTTTTCATATGGGTTCGCTCCTATTTTTCTCTCGATCGTTGTTCTACGAAAAATGCTCTTTTTTAGTCTGCCAGCTGATGGAAAAAGTCCACGGCTGTTTTCAAGTTTTCCTGCCGGAATAAGTAGCTGCCAACTACCAAGTTATTTGCTCCGGCTTTCACTGCCTCTGGAGCAGTTTCCGCATTCACGCCGCCATCTACCTGAATGCTGACAGACAAGCCCTGTTCGGCTGCCTTCTGCCGCAGGAACTGCACCTTCTTCAGCATCTCCCACAGGAAAGACTGTCCGCCGAAGCCCGGCTCTACCGTCATGACCAACACCATTTCCACGGAGGACAGATAGGGCAAGACTGCCTCTGCTGGGGTATTCGGCTTGATGACAATGCCGGCTGGAATGCCGCAGGCATGAATGGCATCAATCGTTTTCTGTGGGTCGCTTTCGCTTTCCAAGTGGAAGGTAATGCCGTTCGCCCCAGCCTTTGCAAACCGTTCTGCATAGTGCAGCGGGTCGGAAATCATCAAATGTACATCTAAAAATAAATCGGTCTTTTTCCGGATGGCTTCCAGTACGGGAATACCAAAGGAAATATTATCGACAAAACGCCCATCCATGACATCAAAATGCAGCATATCCGTACCGCTTGTTTCCAACGTCCGTACCACTGCTTCTAAGTTACACATATCTGCACTCAAAATCGAAGCAGAAACCTGTATCTTCTGCATGTTTCCATCGCCTCATTTTCTATTTCTTCTATTGCAATCCGTCGCTGAACGCTGTATGTAACAGCGGATTCTTATTTTATTATATCGAACTTTCCGGTTTCCGTCAAGGTTTTTTTTGGTTCTTTCCAAAATAATCAAGCTGCTGCAAAAATGTCACAAAAAGAACATCTTTTGCTCAGATTCCGAATCTGAATTTTGCTGACTTTTTTTCTTGTCTTTTATATAGTATGAGCGGTGGTTCGATTCCATGTCAAACCTGTCCCAAAAGATGCCCTAAAATTTGTACCAAATTGTCGTACTTTTTTGACGACTGTACAAAAATACAACCACTTTTGGTGCTCTTTTGGCGGAATCTACAACCTAAAATCGCAAAAGACTCCTATTTTCACAAAAAAGTACCATTCTTTTTTTGCAGGACACCAAAAAAACACCATTTTTCACAAAAATATCACTAACCATTCCGCTGCAATTTGTGGTATCATATAGTCACAACAAACAAAAAAGATTTTGCAGAGCGAACGAAAATCATGCAAAATAGAAAAAGGAGGAAGTTCTTATGAACACCAAAAAATTACTCGCTGCCGTTACCGGCATTACCATGTTAGCAGGTATGCTCACCGCTTGCGGTTCTAGTTCCGATTCCAGCACCGCCAGCAGTTCCGACCCGAACACCCTGACCATCTGGGCGTGGGATGACAACTTCAATGTAAAGGCTGCCAACCTCGCAAAGGAATATTACCAGAAGGAACATCCGGATGTGACTGTCAATGTTGTCAGCATGGCACAGGATGACATCGTACAGACGTTGAACACCGCATTTTCCAGTGGCACTTACAAGGGTCTGCCGAACATCGTTCTGATTGAAGACTACCGGATTCAGAACTACCTGAATGCTTATCCGGGCGAACTGAGAGATTTGTCCAACACTGTTAATCCGGATGACTTCATGGATTACAAGTTAGGTGTTATGACACAGGATAACAAGGTGTACGGCGTTCCGTTCGATAGCGGCGTTGCGGCTCTGTTCTACCGCACCGATTACATCGAAGAAGCAGGTTATACCACCGATGACATGCAGGATTTGACTTGGAGCGAATTTATCCAGATCGGCAAGGATGTCAAGGAAAAGACCGGCAAGTATATGCTGACCTTAGACCCGAGCGACCTCGGACAGATTCGGATGATGATGCAGTCCGCTGGTTCTTGGTATGTCAAGGAAGACGGCAAGACCGTTGACATTGCAGACAACGAGGTTCTGAAAGAATCCGTTAAGACCTATCAGCAGATTATTGATGCAGGCATTGCAGAACAGATCTCCGGTTGGGATCCGTTCGTCGGTGCATTCCAAAAGGGTGACGTTGCTTCTGTTCCGACTGGATGCTGGATTGCTCCGACCATCGCAGCAGCAGAAGACCAGAGCGGCAAGTGGGCAGTTGCTCCGCTGCCAAGACTGGACAACGTAGACAGCTCTTTGAATACCTCCAACATCGGCGGCGGCAGCTGGTACGTGCTCGACAAGGTTGGCAATGGCGAATTGGCAGAAAACTTCTTAGCAGAAACATTCGCTTCCAATGTTGACCTGATGAACGACTTGGTTTCTGAAATTAATCTGGTTAGCACACTGAAGGCTTCCGCAGATGCAGAAAACTACAAGAAGCCGAATGAATTCTTCAGCGGTCAGGAAATCTTCAGCGACTTCTCCAAGTGGACAGCAGAAATTCCAACCGTCAACTATGGTCTTTATACCTACACCATCGAAGACATCATGTCCGAAGCCGTTCAGTCGATTCTCCAGGGTGCAGATATTGACGAAACACTCGCCAATACACAGGTTCAGGCAGAAGCCGCTGTACTCAACTAAGTTTGGTTGTAAGCTCTCTGACAAGAGTTACAAAACAGAGATTTGGCTTGCCGCAGACACCCCCTTTTCTGCGGCATTCCACATCCTGAAACCAACGGTAAAGGAGGAGGATCCTTATGTCTGAAATCAAAAAACAAAAGAAAAAAGAAACATTCGCTCCGATTGGAAAAGTCAGCAATCGTTGGGGCTGGGGCTTCGTTTCCATCAGCGTCATCATGATTTCCGTTCTGGTTTTCATTCCAATGATTCAATCGTTCCTGCTCTCGCTGCAAAGCGGTCAGGGCAATCAGCTGACATTCGCCGGACTGAGCAACTATAAACGCATGCTGACGGATACCACCTTCCGGAAAGCATTGGTCAATACCTTTTTATATTTATTGGTTCAAGTGCCGGTTATGATTATTCTCGCCTTGTTCATCTCCGTTCTGTTGAACGACAAGAAGCTCAAGTGCAGAAGTTTCTTCCGGATTGCCATTTTCTTACCGTGTGTCACCTCGCTGGTTTCCTACTCTTTGATTATGAAGAGCATCTTCTCCGGTGACGGTTTGGTCAACCAGATACTGATGGCAATGCATCTCATTTCTGAGCCAATCGGCTGGACAACCAGCCCTGCATTTGCAAAGGCTCTGATTATCATCTCTATCACGTGGAGATGGACGGGCTACAATATGATTTTCTATCTCTCTGGCTTACAGAACATCGACCCTTCGATTTATGAAGCCGCAGAACTGGACGGCTGCAACGGCTTCCAGAAGTTCTTCAAAATCATTGTCCCGCAGTTGAAACCGATTATCTTGTTCACAACCATTACTTCCACCATCGGTACGTTACAGCTCTTCGATGAAGTTAAGAACATCACTGACGGTGGCCCAGCCAATACGACCTTGACCATTTCCCAGTACATCTACAACCTCTGCTTTAAGTATACACCGAACTTCGGTTATGCGGCTGCGATTGCCTTTGTTGTACTGGTAATGATTGCAATTCTGTCCGCCATTCAGATGAAAGTGGGAGGAGATGATTAATTATGGCAGCAGCTACAACGATGCCGTCCACCGTTGGACGGAAAAAGAAAGTTCACCCGTTTCACATTTTCAAGTATGTATTCTTAATTCTGGCTTCCATTATTTCCATCTTCCCGTTTTTGTGGATGATTATCTGTGCAACGAATGATGCCGTTGACATCAACCGTGGTACGGTCACATTTGGAACAAGCCTGTTCAAGAACCTGCAAAACCTGTTCGCCGCAGACCGTGGATTCCTGACCGCTCTCGGAAACTCCGCCATTATCGCCGTTATTACGACCGTTCTGGCACTGCTGGTTTCTTCTGCTGCCGGCTATGGGTTTGAAATGTTCCGCACCAAGAATCGGGACAGGGTCTTTAATTTCCTGCTCCTCTCGATGATGATTCCATTCGCAACCCTAATGATTCCGTTGTTCCGGATTTTCGGTAAATTGAGCGACAGCGGCTTGTCTTTCATGGGTCTGAACACCTTTGCAGCCGTTATTATTCCGGCAATCTCCACAGCGTTCCTGATTTTCTTCTTCCGTCAGAACACCAAGTCGTTCCCGAAGGATATCATCGAAGCTGCTCGGCTGGATGGCTTGAATGAATTGCAGATTTTCTTCCGGATGTATATGCCGGTTATGAAGTCCTCTTATGCAGCAGCTGCAATCATCACCTTTATGAACAGCTGGAACAACTACCTCTGGCCGTTGGTTGCTTTGCAATCCCCAGAAAAGAAAACCGTTCCGCTGATTCTCTCCACCATGGGTGCTTCTTATAACCCAGACTATGGTATGATTATGGCAGGGATCGTCATTGCAACCCTTCCAACTGCTCTGATTTTCTTCCTCATGCAGAAGCAGTTCGTACAGGGCATGATTGGTTCTGTCAAGTAAATTTCCCCTACTCGCAAACAACAAAATTTCTTCCTTATTTTTCCTTCTTTCAAAAGATCAATGAACGTGATTGCAGAATACCGCAGTAATTTCAGACTGCGGTATTTCTGCTATAGAAAGGATGGTTTATCATGACCTTTTCAACTGATATTTTAAAAAATCCGGAAATCTTCCAAATCAACACCTGCAAGCCGCATTCTTCCCATATCCACTATCGCAGTGCAGCAGAATGCAAGGAACAGCAGAGCAGCTTTTTCCTGTCCCTGAATGGTGACTGGAAATTCTTCTACAGCGAAAACCTGAACGCCCTGCCGGAACACTTCGAGCAGGTAGGCTATGATGACAGCAATTGGGACACCATTCCTGTTCCGGGACACTTACAAACCAATGGCTATGGACAAATGCAGTATGTCAATACCATGTATCCGTGGGATGGCGTGGAAAACTGCAAGCCGGGTGAGATTCCAGAACGCTTCAACGCCACGGGCAGCTATATCCGCATGGTTACAATTTCGGAAGCATTCCGCAAGGATGCAGAAATCCGGCTGGTCTTTCATGGGGCAGAAACGGCAATGGCTCTGTGGGTCAACGGAACATTTGTCGGCTATCATGAGGACAGCTTCACCCCAGCAGAATTTGCAATTACAGATTATTTGAACGATGGTGAAAATAAGATTGCCGTGCAGGTTTTCCAGCGTTCTTCCGGCAGCTGGCTTGAAGACCAGGATTTCTGGCGGTTCTCCGGCTTGTTCCGTGATGTAGAATTGTATGCCGTTCCAAAGCTGCACCTGCAAGACCTCTTCGTTCACACGGACTTGAACGACACCTTCTCACAGGCAGATGTTCGGGTAGACTGTGCATTCTCTGGCACAGTATCCGGAACGCTGCATGCAGTTCTCACTGACCCGAACGGCAAGCAGCTTGCAGAACAGAGCATGCCTGTAACAGCATCCGAACAGGTTGTTGCATTCTCTGTAGAGCAGCCACTCCTTTGGAGTGCAGAACAGCCGAATTTGTATCATTTGGTTCTGACGTTGCAGGATGCAGATGGAACGGTTCTGGAAGTTGTTCCGCAGCAAATCGGTATTCGGCAATTCCGTATGGAAAATGGTATCATGAAATTGAATGGCAAGCGGATTGTATTCAATGGCGTAAACCGGCATGAATTTAGTGCAACCCGTGGACGTGCCATCACGAAAGAAGAAATCCGCTGGGACATCTTCACCATGAAGCAGAATAACATCAATGCCGTTCGTACCTCACACTATCCGAACCAGAATGATTTCTATGAACTGTGTGACCAGTACGGCTTGTATGTGATTGACGAAACCAACATGGAAACACATGGAACATGGCAAAAGATGGGGGCGATTGCTCCGGACGAACACACCCTCCCGAATGACAATCCGCACTGGACAAATGCCGTTTTGGCAAGAGCCGCTGCCATGCAGGAACGGGATAAAAATCACCCTTGCGTTTTGATTTGGTCTTGCGGCAATGAGTCGTTCGGCGGTTCAAATATCTATGCAATGTCAGAACAGTTCCGGAAACGGGATTCCTCCAGACTGGTACACTATGAGGGCGTTGTCAATGACCGCCGATTCAACCAAACCAGCGACATGGAAAGCCAGATGTATCCATCGGTAGCCAAAATTGAACAGTTCCTGAAAGAACATCCGGAAAAGCCGTTTATCTGCTGCGAATATTCCCACTCTATGGGCAACTCCAACGGGGCATTGTTCAAGTATACCGACCTCACCAAGAGAGAGCCACGCTATCAGGGCGGTTTTATCTGGGACTTCATCGACCAAGCAGTTTTCAAGAAGAATGAATATGGCGAATCATTTCTTGCAACAGGCGGCGATTTTGACGACCGTCCGACAGACTATAATTTTTGTACAAATGGCATTGTCTTTGCAGACCGCACCATTACCACCAAAATGGCAGAAGTGAAGTACTGCTATCAGCCATTCACGATTGCCTGTACACCACAGGGCTTCACCATTCACAACGAATTCCTGTTCACGGATACGACTCCGTATTCTATGACTGCAACGCTCTGCAAGGATGGTGTTCCGGTTGCAGAACAGGAACTGCCGCTGCCCGTCATTACTCCGCAGACGACGCAGTCTTTTGCAAATCCGTTTGCTGGAACTGCGACCGAACCAGGGGCTTATACGCTGACCATTTCCATCTACAGAACCGCTGCAACCGACTGGGCAGATGCACAGACAGAAGTTGCCTTTGGACAGGCTGCTTGGAACGTGGTTGTTCCAACGACCGAAGAACTGCTGCCCGCTCCGGAACTGATTGTGGGCGATGTCAACTATGGCATTCACGGTTCTGATTTCCACATCCTGTTCGGCAGGGATAAAGCAGGCATTGTTTCCTATCAGAAAAACGGCGTGGAACGCATTGCCTCTCAGGTTGGCATTCCCAGACCGAACTTCTGGCGTGCTCCGATTGAAAATGATTTGGGCTGCCGGATGCCATACGATACCGCAATGTGGAAAATCGCTTCTTTGTATGCCGTTCCGTCTATCGTATCTTGCAAGCAGACGGCTCACACGGTGGACATTGTCACCCGTTACACATTCCCACAGAATCCCGACAATGGCTGTCTGGTCACCTATCAGTTCTATGGGGACGGCAGTATCACCGTAACGATGCAGATGCTGGGCTGCACGGAATATGGCAACATGCCGGACTTCGGAATGCTCTTGCAGATGCCGCTGGCATTCGACCAGATTGCATGGTATGGCAGAGGCAAGGATGAAACGTACTGCGACCGGAAAAACGGCTCTCGCATTGGCTGCTACACCAGCACCGTTGCAGAACAGCTTATTCCGTATGCCTATGTACAGGAATGCGGCAACCACACCGATACACAGTGGTTCACCATTACCAACGCAGACGGGCACGGCTTCCGCTTTGCAGCAGAACAAATGGACTTCTCCGCTCTGCCGTATACACCCCACCAGCTGGAACAGGCATACCACTTGCAGGAACTGCCTCGTTCTTACCGGAATGTAGTTCGGATTTCTGCCGGAGAAATGGGTGTTGGCGGTGATGACAGCTGGGGAGCAACCGTTCACCCAGAATTTACCCGTCAGTCAGAAACCGGACTTTCCTTTACGTTCCGCATGACTGCTATCTAACAAAAATCACAGAACAACTTGTTCCGTATGCCTATGTACAGGAATGCGGCAACCACACCGATACACAGTGGTTCAC
>ERZ773193.3217-NODE-3217-length-15321-cov-11.081947_pt1 | contig 15321 bp, 21 predicted proteins | sample MGYA00511110_ERZ773193 | MGnify/ENA primary metagenome ERZ773193 (study PRJEB29015, sample SAMEA2737784) | human gut metagenome | biome: human gut; feature: human-associated habitat; material: faeces | place: China | collected 2012 ...
TCTCCACCTGTGCAGAGATCGGCATCGACGGCCTGATTTTGCCCGACCTGCCCTATGAGGAAAAGGACGAATTCCTGCCCATCTGCCGCAAATATGGCGTAGACCTTATCTCCATGATCGCGCCCACCTCCGAAAACCGCATTGCCATGATCGCCAAAGAGGCCGAGGGCTTTTTGTACATCGTGTCCAGTCTGGGCGTCACCGGCACCCGCAGCGAGATCAGGACCGACCTTGCGTCCATCGTAGAGGTGGTGCGCCAGAATACAAAGACACCCTGCGCCATCGGCTTTGGCATCTCCACGCCGGAGCAGGCAGCAAAAATGGCGGGCATCGCCGATGGTGCCATTGTGGGCTCGGCCATCATCAAACTGCTGGAACAGTACGGCAAGGATGCACCGGAGCATATTGGCGCATATGTAAAAAGCATGAAGGACGCTGTGCGGGAATACACCATTTAGTGCAGCATAGGGCTCCCTTGTTTCCGGCACGAAGGCTCATGCCTGCGGCTGCGGCCACGAAACCCTGAACAAAACAAATGCACCCGGTTGCTGCGGTTCTGCCCACAGGCCGGGTGCATTTTATATTTTAGGAAAAATTACAGGTCACTGCGCGGGGAAGCTGCCATGGCCCAGAAGTTCAGCTCGTGCTCCGAGCAGGCATGGAAGATCTCGCGGCAGCGGGCAAGGCGCTCGTCGCTCAGGCCTTCACAGACTTTTTCTGCAAACGCGGCCCAGTCGCGGCAGGCCGCCTCATAGCCCTTGTCAGCATAGTCCACCACCAGTGCACCATAAAGGGTATCCTGCACGGAAGGCTTTTCTTCCAGCAGTTTCTGGAAGATCCAGCCATAGCTCAGCATACAGGGCAGGCAGGCCATCATGCACTCGGCTGCGCCCTCGCCGTTTTTGGCGGCTTCGATCATAGAGTCCACATAGGCACGGTTCTCCGGCCGCAGCGGCAGGCTCTGGATGCCTTCATCGGTCAGTCCAAAGTGCTTGAGATAGTGCAGGCGGGCTGCATCCTCGCTCTCATTCACGAAGGAAAGCAGGGAATAGTAGGTGCGGATGGTCTGCATATCCTTTGCCTTGGTCATGCCCCAGGCAAACACCTTGGCATATTCCCGCAGGTAAAGACTGTCCTCCACGATGTAGCCCTTGAAGCAGGCTTCATCCAGTGTGCCATCCGCAAGGTGAGTCAGAAATTCTGAGTGCAGACATTTCTCCCACACGGGCAGGCTTTCCTGTACCAGCTGCTGCACAAAGGTCAGCTCACTCACCCACAAACTCTCCCTTCAGTGCAAACATGTGGTTCATGGGGCCGGAGCCATGGCCCAGATCCAGCATGGCAGAAAGACAGCCGGAAATGTAGGCCTTTGCGCGCTCCACCGATGCATCCAGATCATAGCCCTTTGCCAGATTGGACGCAATGGCGCTGGACAGGGTGCAGCCGGTGCCGTGGGTATTGGGGTTTGCAATGCGCTTGCCGCGGAACCATTTGCCGCAGCCGTCCCGCCACAGAAGGTCGTCGGCATCGTTGATCTGGTGGCCGCCCTTGCACAGCACGGCACAGTGGTATTTCTCGCTGATCAGCTTTGCAGCGGCCTCCATTCCGGCCGCATCGGTGATCTTCATGACGGAAAGGATCTCAGCCTCCGGAATGTTGGGGGTGACCACCTCTGCCATGGGCAGCAGCTTTTCGGTCAGTGCCTGCACGGCATCGTCCCGCAGCAGCTTGGAGCCGGAGGTGGCAACCATCACCGGGTCCACCACGATATGCTTTGCGCCGTAGGTGTGCAGCTTTTCGGCGATCACACCGATCAGCTCTGCCGAGGATACCATGCCGATCTTGACGGCATCCGGGTAGATGTCGGTAAAAATGGCATCGATCTCCTGTGCCAGAAATTCGGGCGTGGCTTCAAAAATGCCGGTCACACCTGTGGTGTTCTGGGCAGTCAGTGCGGTAATGGCGCTCATGGCGTACACGCCGTTTGCAGTCATGGTTTTGATATCGGCCTGAATGCCAGCACCGCCGCTGGAATCGCTGCCGGCAATCGTCAATGCAGTTTTCATGGTTACAACTTCCTTTGCAAAAAATGCGGAAATGCCCGCAAGGAGGCATCTCCGCACTTTGAAGCAGCAGTATCTCCCTACGTTGGCATTGTCCAAATCAGGTCACAGGTCTGGGCAAACAGCCCACTCTCAGCCTGCTTTTGCAGGCTCCCTTTTTTCTGCGTTCAAGAATACCACAGTGCCGCTGCATTTGCAAGGGGATGGCCCTTTTCAATCGGCCCGCTGCGTGGTAAAATGGAAAAAACAAAGGGGGAAATACCATGAACATCACGGTCTATCTTGGAGCAAATGCGGGCAATGATCCTGCGCTGGCGGAAGCTGTCCGGGAACTGGGCAGCTGGATCGGTGCAAACGGGCACCGCCTTGTGTACGGCGGCTCCCGCAGCGGCCTGATGGGTCAGCTTGCCCAGAGCGCGCTGGACGCAGGCGGCACGGTGACCGGTGTGGAACCGCAGTTCTTTGTGCAGCAGGAGCTGCAGCACGATGGCCTGACCGAGCTGATCGTCACCAAGGACATGACCGAGCGCAAGACGAAGATGATCGAGCTGGGCGATGCGTTCATCGCATTCCCCGGCGGCACCGGCACGCTGGAAGAGATCGCAGAGGTAATGTCCAAGGTCTCGCTGGGCCAGTTGGACGCGCCCTGCATCCTGTATGATCTGAACGGCTACTACGACAGCCTGAAAGCACTGCTTGCCAAAATGATCGAGAAAGGCCTTTCCACGCCGCAGCGCCAGCAGGGCATCCGATTTGCGGCGAATCTGGAAGAGATCACAACAATTTTGAATAAAGCCTAAAAGGAAACGCTTCCCCGGCCGGGAAGCGTTTCCTTTTTATATCATTCTCCCAGTGCAGTGCGGATATTTGCCAGCACCTTCTGGCTCAGCAGCACAAAAGCCTGCTTGGTGCGTCCGGCAGAAACATTCGCGCAATGCACATTCTCACGGGCAAAGAAGTCTTCGCCCACTGGGCCGGCAGCGGCACGGGTGTCACAGAAGAAGTGGGTGCCCGGCAGAGCAAGCCACTGTTCCAGAGCAGCAGAGTCAAAGCCCGGGCCGATGGAGGTGTTGAACAGCACCTTGCCTGCACCCAGCTGTGCAAATTCGTCCTTGCCCAACAGCAGTACGTTCTTGTTCAGGCAGGTGAACACCACCTCGCTCTCGGTCAGCAGCTGTGCCAGCGGCTTATAGGCCATGCCCACAGCTTCGGCATCCGGCTTGCGGGTGCGGCTGTAATAGGCAATGTCGGCACCCATGAACTGCAGCGCATCGGCGATCATTTTGCCGGACACACCCAGCCCGATGATGCCTGCCTTCAGCCCGGTGATCTCCACCGGCTCGTCCCGCAGCATGGGCATCCCAAAACCGTGCAGGATGCCGGTGAGCTCATGCAGGACGTACTCCACAACGCCGCGGTCGCCGTAGTCCCGGATGCCCAGCACTTTGATGCCGCGGGTGCGGGCGTAGGCGATATCCACATTGGCGCTTTCCTCAGAATACAGGCTGCAGCACATGCCGATGTAACGGATATTCGGGCAGCGCTCGATCACGCTTTTGTCCATGCGGGAGGTGTAGCTTAGAAGCACGGCATCGGCATCTCCGATGCGCTGCACGATCTGGTCATCGCTGGCCGGGATATCGCGGTACAGCGCCACTTCTTTTGCGTACTGATGCAGCGCTTCCTCGGCGGAAGGAATCAGGCTTACCGGCTCAATGACCACCAGTTTGTTGAACATCAGTAAAGTCCTCCTTTAATAGAAGCATACGGGGGAGGAGAGGTTGCGCAGCAGGGCAACTACGCTCCAACCGGCAATGGCGCTGGTGGAAGAGCAGATATCCACCACGGCCTTCACGCCCTCGATCTCGGCGGTGATGCAGTGGTCGTCGCCCACCCAGCCGGGCACCGAGTGCATGGTCACGCCGGTGATGTCCGGGCCGGTGGTGGCCAGCGAGGTGGCCACAGCCACATTCACGCGGCGGGGGAAGGTGGCAATGGCCTGCTTGGCATTGCCGGTGAACACGGTGGTCTTTTCGGTATCGGTCAGCAGGTGGTCGGCCCATACCGGCGTGTTGCGGAAGCCCTTGGCTCCGGTGTGGGTCTCAATGCCTGCCGTCTCGGCCAGCTTCTGGGCCTCGGCCATCAGAGTGACGGTCTGCAGCACATCAAAGCCGCCAATGGCACCGCTTGCCAGATGCACCTTGGCACCGCCCTCCACGGCAGCGGCCTTGACCTGCTCGTAAAAATCAAGGTCCGCAAAGGCACCAATGGAAATAATGACCAGATTCACGCCTTTTTTCAGTACAGGCACAGCCATGGCGCGCACAGCCTCCACCGAAGCAGTCTCCACGATGTACTCCGGCTCCAGCGCCAGCAGGGCATCCACATCGTCACACACGGCACAGCCCACTGTTTCGGCAGTTTTTTCTGCCGAAGCACGGGTGCGGCTGGTCACGCCCACCAGCTCATAGTCCGGCAGCAGACCGTTCTTCCATGCATCGGCCACAATGTTGCCCAGAAATCCGCAGCCTACGATACCAAATTTTGTTTTCATATCCTAAACTCCTTTTTCTGCTTTTTCCAAAGAAAGCAGCATATTCCATTAAAGTATATCATATCAAAACAAAAAATGATATAATAAGGCGCAAGAAAGGAGAAAGCTATGTCGAAAACAAAGGAGCTTTTCTGGACGTTTTTTAAAATTGGTGCGTTCACGTTTGGCGGCGGTTATGCCATGGTGGCTTTGCTGCAGAATGAATTTGTGGAAGAGAAAAAGTGGGTGACAAAAGAAGAATTTCTGGACATGGTGGCAATTGCGGAGTCTACGCCCGGCCCGGTGGCGGTGAACAGTGCCACCTATATCGGCTACAAGATCGAGGGTGCGGCAGGTGCGGCAGCGTCCACGGTGGCGGTGTGTCTCCCGTCCTTCGCGGTCATTTATCTGATCTCGCTGTTCTTTGACCAGTTCCTCCGCCTTTCGGTGGTGGCAAGTGCGTTCCACGGCATTCAGGTGTGTGTGATCTATCTGATCCTCTCGGCGGGCCTGAAAATGCTGAAGCAGCTGGAACACAGCGTCTTCAATATTGTCATCCTGACCACGGTTGCGGCAGCGATGGTGGGCTGTTCCATTGCAGCAGTGTCCTTCTCTTCCATTTTTTACATCCTGTTCAGCGGTGCGGCCGGGCTGCTGGTGTATGCAGTACAGCAGCTGCGGAAGGGGGAGAAGAAGCCGTGATCTATGTAGAACTTTTCTGGAATTTCCTTATGATCGGTGCGTTGTCCTTCGGCGGCGGCTACGGGATGATCTCGCTGGTGCGGGAAACGGTCTTAGGACACGGCTGGCTGACGGAAGGCGAATTTCTCAGCTTCATTGCCGTGTCGGAATCCACACCCGGCCCGCTGGCCATCAATATGGCCACCTTCATCGGTGCTTCACAGGGCGGCTTCTGGGGCGCGCTGTGTGCCACGCTGGGGGTGGTGCTACCGTCTTTTGTGATCATTCTGCTCATTGCATCGGTACTGCAGAATTTGATGAAATATGCCGGTGTCAACGCAGTTCTTGGCGGCGTTCGTCCCTGTGTGGTGGCGATGATCCTGGCAACTGCAGTCAACATGGCGCTTTCTACGCTGGCCGGGTTTGCAGCGGACAAGGCAGGCATTGCACCGGATCTCCGTTCCATTGTGGTGTTCCTGCTGCTGTGGGGGCTGCATGCCCTTTGCCGCCGGAAAAAGGGCAAAGCACCATCGCCCATTGGGATGATCCTGCTCTCTGCAGGACTGGGGATCCTGTTCTGGGGAATATAAGAATAAGCATTGCACGCTGCCTGAGGGGCATCCTGCTTCTGATGACAGCTTCTGAAAAATGCGCCGGGAGGTTCCCAATAAACCTTTCCGGCGCATTTTGCTACAAAAAGCCGGGCACAGGAAAACTCATGGCTCCCTGTGCCCGGCTTCAGCTTTTATTGGAATTTAGGCGCTGTGCGATCAAGCGGCAACAGAAGAAGCAACTTCGCTGGAAGCAGCCTCAGAAGAAGCGGCCTCAGAAGAAGCGGCCTCGCTGGAAGCAGCCTCAGAAGAAGAACCGTTCTCCTCTGCAACAGCGGAAGAAGCGCTCTCCTCGGCCTCAGCAGCAACAGAAGTGCTGGTAGAAGCAGCCTCGGAAGAGGATGCAGCAGTGGAGGAAGCAGAACCGCCGCAAGCGGTCATGCCAACAGCCAGAGCCAGAGCAACAACAGCAACACAAACATTCTTGAGTTTCATATCTAAAATCTCCTTGCCATACGCAAATGTATTTTGCAGAAGGCCCTACAGGAAGTGCCTTTCTGCAAGTGGATATTCTAGTCTTTTTTGCGAAAAAATCAAGAGCTTTTTTGGCTAAGAAGTGAGATTTCAATGATAATCTACGATTTTGTTATAATTTATCGCTAAAAGTCAAAGAGTTTTTGTTAAACTGATCGAAGCACAGGGAGACTCAGGAAAGAATTTTTTACCGCGTTGTAATCACTTTGTAATTTCTTTCATTGTTTGTTCACTTAAATCAAGACGGGAATGCATGTTTCTTAAAGAGAAATAAAGAAATGCAAAAGTGAGGATGATGCGGCTCCGGAAACGGAAAAGAACCATTTGTCACCTGACAGTTGACCTGCGGAGAAAGAAAAGATGGTAAACTTTGTGCAGCGAACCTGAACAAAAATATCAAAAAATGACAAGTGTTATTTGAAAGTGATTTTTATTGGACATAAAAAGTGGATAATACAGACACAGCAGGGGATGAACGGGCTCCCTGAAAATAAAACATGTGTTTTGGAGGAAATAAAGATGAAGTACTATGTTACATTGACCGGACTCAACTACCGCTTCGGCACTCAGCCGTTTGCAGTGGGCCAGAAGGTAAAGCTGGTCAAGGAGCCGGAGAATGACTTTGACCGCGAAGCCATCCGCGCAGAACTGCCGGGTCTGGGCAAGGTGGGTTATGTGGCCAACAGCACTCACACCGTGCTGGGCGACTGTTACAGCGCAGGCCGCATCTATGATAAGATCGGCGCTGCTGCCACCGCAAAGGTGAAGTATGTGCTTGCCAATGCGGTGGTATGCAGCGTAAAGGCGGCGGATATGGGGCAGGCTGGCCTGCCGCCGGTCGATCCGGCTACGGGTCTGCCCTTTGGCAACGAAGAAGATGCCATCGCATTCTGACAGAAAAGCCCGTCACACTGTATTTTGTGTGACGGGCTTTTCTGCACCTTTTTGCTTCGGCGCACATACACCGGGCAAAGGGGGAATGTATCGTGAACCAGATCGTTTTCACTGCGTGGGTACTGCTGTTTCCGGCGGCGTGCACTACACTGGGGGCAGCAGGCGTGTTTTTGCTGCGGCGGCGGTCGCGGCCCTGTACGCAGCGCATCCTGTGCGGCATGGCAGCGGGCATCATGCTGGCGGCCAGTGTGTGGAGCCTGCTGCTGCCTGCTATCCAGCGCGGACAGACTTTGCCGCTTCCGGCATGGATCCCATCGGCAGTGGGGCTTGTGCTTGGCGCAGTGGGCCTTTTGCAGGTGGAACAGTTTGCCGGGCAGCTGCTGGCAGGCGGGGCCGGGCACGGCGGACGTATGGTGCTGGCTGTAACATTGCACAACCTGCCCGAGGGTATGGTGGCGGGCCTTGCCGCTGCACTGGCATTGACCGGGGAGCCGGATGCCATCAGCGGTGCACTGGCGCTGAGCCTTGGCATCGGCCTGCAGAATATCCCGGAAGGTGCAGCAGTCAGCCTGCCGCTGGCCCATAACGGCCGCACCCGCAGTCAGGCGTTTTTTGCGGGAGCGGCTTCCGGGCTGGTAGAGCCGTTGGGGGCATTGCTTGCCTTTGCTCTGGCCGAATGGGTCAGTACTGCGCTTCCGTGGCTGCTCAGCGCAGCGGCGGGCTGCATGGTGTGCGTGACCGCACAGGAGATGATCCCGCAGGCCGTGGAGGGCGACGAGCCTGCCGGTGTTGTAAGCATCGTGCTGGGATTTGCGCTGATGATGGCACTGGATGTGGCATTGTAAGAAAAAAAGGGCTGCTGCAAAATCAATGCCGTTAAAATAACAGGATAAAAGCAAAGCGCAGTACAAAACGCGAAAGCGCAGAGAATGTACTGCGCTTTTTGGATTTTAGAGAACATCACATTTTCTGACTTTGGGCTATCCTATTTGATCGTTTCATGCGTGGGCCGTGAAATGATACCTCCCACCCCTTGCAATCTGCCTGCGTTTATGGTACAATATTCTGGCATTCAGAAGGATGTGTCGGACAGCGCCTGCTGCGTGGTTCGGCATACGGATGCGGGTCCTGTACGATGGGCTCGCTGTGAACCAGGTCAGGTGGGGAACCAAGCAGCCTTAAGCAGTGCGTTCGTGCGTTTCAGTCAGCCTGCATCCGTATGCCGAGTTACGCAAGGCGGGGACAAAACCCCGTCAAGCGCTGTCCTTTTTATTTTGCCGGAAAGGGGAGAGGACTATGTATCGCGCCTTATACCGCAAGTGGAGACCCCAGCGCTTTGAGGACGTGGTGGGCCAGCGTGCCATCGTCACGGCCCTGAAAAACCAGATCACGGCAAACCGCGTGGGCCACGCCTATCTGTTCACCGGCGTGCGCGGCACCGGCAAGACCACCTGCGCAAAAATTTTCGCCAAGGCGGTCAACTGTCTGCATCCGGTCAACGGCGACCCCTGCGGCGAATGCGAAATTTGCAAGGGCATCGACAACGGCAGCATCCTCGATGTGGTGGAGATGGACGCGGCTTCCAACAACGGCGTGGACGATATCCGCGACCTGCGCGACGAAACCGCCTACACCCCCAGTGCCTGTCAATATAAGGTATACATCATCGACGAGGTGCACATGCTGTCCACAGCAGCCTTCAACGCCCTGCTGAAGACGCTGGAAGAACCGCCTGCTCATGTCATCTTCATTCTGGCCACGACCGAAATTCAGAAGGTGCCCGCCACCATTCTTTCGCGCTGTCAGCGGTACGACTTCACCCGCATCGGGCCGGAGGATATCGCCCGCCGGGTGGAATATATTGCGGGAGAGGAAAAGCTGGAACTGACCCCGGACGGTGCGGAGCTCATTGCCCGCCTGGCCGACGGTGCCCTGCGCGATGCGCTGTCCATTTTGGACACCTGTGCCGGTGTCACGGCAAAGATCGACGCCGACGTGGTGCGCCGTATGGCGGGCGTCACCGACCGCAGCTACCTGTTCCACATTTCGGACGCGCTGGAAGCGCAGGACGGTGCCACGGCGCTGGCCGAGCTGGCCCAGCTGCGCCAGCAGTCGGTGGATGTGAAGCGCCTGACCGAGGAACTCATTGCCCATTACCGCGCCCTGATGCTGGCGGCACTGCCCGGCGGGCAGGCTCTGCTCTCTGGTGTCTCTCCGGAAGAAGAAGCGCTTTATCTGGAAAAAGGCCCGCAGCTGGGCCAGCGGGAGGCCATCCGGGCAATCCGCACGCTGGGCAATGCGCTGGAACATATGACCCGCGGCAGCGACCAGCGCATTGAGCTGGAGCTGGCGCTGTTCAGTCTGTCTGAGCCGCCGCTGCAGCCGGTGTATCAGGCTGCACCCGTGCAGACAGCAGCAGCGCTTGCGCCGCGTCCTGCGGCCCCGCAGCCTTTTGCGGCGGCCCCGGTGCAGCCCTTTGCCCGTGTACCGGCAGCCGAGACGGCACAGCCGGTGCCTGCGGCAGAGCCGGTGGTGCAGCCTGCAGCGAAGGCAGAACCGTCTCAGGTGCAGACGCAGGCAGCCCCCGCTGCTGCGCCGGTGAAAGAGCCCTCCGCACAGGCAGAGCTCGCTCCCGCCCCGGCCGACGATGTGCCCCCTCTGCCCGAGGAGCCGCCGCTGCAGGCAGAGGCCGCCCCGCCCTGGGACGAACCTGCCGCGCAGAGCCCACCGTCCGCAGAATCTGCCGAACCGCCCGCGCAGCTCCCGCAGGAGCCGGAACCGGCGGCCAGACCGGAACCTGTGCCCGTGCCGGAAAACCCGGCAGACCCGGTGCTGAACAAGCCTCGCAAGGTGGCGCAGGAGGGGGTCAACCCCTTCCCGTATTGGGAAAAGGTGGTGCAGCAGCTGCAGGAAAAGGACCCCATGCTCTACACCTACCTGCGCAAGTCCAAAGCCTACTTCGACGGCACCCGCGTGCTGATCGACGGCGGCAAGACCTTCCGGGATTTCATCCGCGCCAACAAGGACAGCCAGCGGCTGATCAAAAAGCTTATCAAGGATGTGTCCGGCGTGGCGGTGCCCATCGGCCCTTATGAGCCCAAGAACACTGCAAAGCACACTTCCAACGCCGAGCAGTCGCTCCACGCGCTGGAAAAACTGGGCCTGGAAGTGAGCATTGAAGATACCGAACGAAAAAAGAAATCGTAACGAATAAAAGGAGAACCAATTATGAAAGCAAGAATGCCCGCAGGCTACGGCCGCCCCGATATGAACGCCCTCATGCGCCAGGCACAGAAGATGCAGGACGATATGAAGGCAAAACAGGCCGAGCTGGAAGCCGCCGAGTACACCGGCAGCGCTGCTGGTGAGATGGTCACCGTGAAGATGAACGGCAAGCACGAGGTGCTGTCCATCACCATCAAGCCCGAGGCTGTGGACCCCGACGACATCGAAATGCTGGAAGATATGGTGGCGGCTGCCATCAACGCCACCGTCAAGCAGGTGGACGAGACGGCCGAAGCCGAGATGGGCAAGCTGACCGGCGGCCTGAATATCCCGGGTCTCTGATCCGGCAGGAGGGACGAACATGGGTTATACGGCTGCCCCGCTGGAACGGCTGATCGAAGAATTCAGCAAATTCAAGGGCATCGGGGCCAAAAATGCCACCCGCATGGCGTACCAGGTGATGAGCATGACCGACGAGGAAGCGCAGAAGCTGGCCGAGGCCATTCAGGGCGCCCATACGCGCATCCACCGCTGCCGCATCTGCCAGAACTACACCGAGGCGGACGTCTGCCCCATCTGTTCCAGCGCAAAGCGGGACGATTCGGTGATCTGCGTGGTGGAAAAGCCCCGCGATGTGCAGGTGTTTGAGCGCACCCGCGAGTACAATGGCCTGTACCATGTGCTGCACGGCCTGATGGACCCCATCAACGGCGTCACGGCCGAGCACATCTGCGTCAAGGAACTGCTGGCCCGCCTGCACGGTGACAAGGTGAAAGAGGTCATCATGGCCATGAACCCTACGGTGGAGGGCGAGGCTACGGCGATGTACCTGGCAAAGCTCATCAAGCCTCTGGGCATCAAGACCACCCGTCTGGCCCAGGGCCTGCCCGTGGGCGGAAACCTGGAATACGTGGACGAAAACACCCTTTACCGGGCACTTTCGGACCGCGCAGAGCTGTAAACTGGGAACAATTTACAGTTTTTTCAAAAAATCCTCTTGAAAATCAGAGGAAACATGGTATACTGATACAACGAACCGGAATGGAGAAAGGAGGCGCGCACCATGGCACCCACCAAAGAGCGTCCGGCGACCAAAACCATCGCCACCAACCGTGAAGCGCGCCATGAATACTTCGTTCTGGAAGCGCTGGAGACCGGCGTGGAGCTGAAAGGCACCGAGGTGAAAAGCCTGCGTGCCGGCGGCGTGAACCTGAAGGACAGCTGGGTCGATATCGAAGACGGCGAGCTGCTCGTGAAGGGAATGCACATCAGCCCTTACGACCACGGCAACATGTTCAATCAGGACCCCATGCGGGTGCGGCGTCTGCTGGCCCACAAGAGCGAGATCCGGCGGCTGCACCAGCAGTGCAAGCTGCAGGGCTACACCCTTGTGCCGCTTTCGCTCTACTTCAAGCATGGCCGCGTCAAGATGGAAGTGGGACTTTGCAAGGGCAAAAAGCTCTACGACAAGCGTGCCGACGCCGCACAGCGCGACGCCAAGCGCTCCATCGACCGCGCAATGAAATCCAACGGCAAATACTATTGATCCTTTCAGACTGCGTCTCAACGCAAAACCAAAGCTTTCCGCACGCTTTCGAGCGTGCTTTTATGGGGGCGTAAAGGTTTCGACGGGGGGAGCAAGGTCTGGGCAGCGGGTAGCAGTGGGGGAACTGCTCTATAACTCCTCCGAAAAAATTAACTGACAACAACAATTATCAGTTGCTCGCAGCCTGAGTGCTGCGCGTTCCGCCCACTCTTGTGTCGTGTGGGGCCGGGGCGTCCTTTAGACACAGCACCTGAACGGACCTAAGCTTTGCGGACCGGCAGGAACTCATGAAGCTACCAAAGCGCTAGCCTGACGATCGGCGTGGCGCGGCGGGAATGTTGTAGATCGCCTGCACCCGGAGACACCTGCACTGAGCTCTTTTCGGACATGGGTTCGACTCCCATCGCCTCCACCAATAAAAAGAACGTTGATTCGTTAAAAATCGACGTTCTTTTCTTTTTTGTAACCCGTTTTGCAACCCACTTGATTTTCAAAATCATATAGAGAAAACGCCCTTGCACTGTTTGAAACTCTGGCGCAGGGGCATTTTTCATATGGAAAAATGTGTTTACATCCTCACCAGTGCATTGTACAGCATTTCTAAAAACTGCACCGCAGATGGCACACCGGTCAGAGGGTAGCCCGCCAGTTGCTGCACATAGGCTGGGGTTGTGCTCCAGGCGGTCTGCGCTGCCCTGCGGATGACGCTCTGGATCGCTGTCCAGTAGCAATGATACTGCTCATCCAGTGGCTCGTACATGTCTTTCTGCGCGGCTTCCAGCCTGTCTTCCTGCTCACAGATCAAGGAGAGGGCATCTTGCAAGATGCGGTAAGCCCGCATGTTGCGGGTGATGCTCATCGGGCGCAACAAATCATTGATTTGGGCGGATAATTCGGTGGTAGTCATAATTTGCACATCCTTTCGGGTCAACTTTAACCGAAAGATGGCAGAAATGTACTAATTACGTCGATATCCGTCGTAAAGCGTCGAAATAAGCCGTGCAAACAAAAACAGCCCCGAGGAACCGTCAGGCTCCTCGGGGCTGCTGCTATACTATGATTTTGTTGGCGTTAACATTTTCGTGATGCCGCGAAAACATCACATGTGGACCTTCTGGCTGCGCACCTGCGCTTCGATCATCGGCTTCAGGTAGCCATCGAGGTCGCCGAAGGTCTCCTTGATGAACGTGATGGTCTCCTGCGTCAGGGCTTTCTTCGCTGCAGCCAATGCTCGGTTGTAGGCAATGCGCTGCGCAGCCTCGTCGAACTTGTCCTGTTCCTTCAGGGCATCAACGTAGGTCTGGTTGACGTACTGGACAGCGTTGAACACCGCGTTGGCGGCATTCTGGAGACAGGTCTGCGCAAACTTGTTGTTGATGTAACCGTTGGCAATGCTGACACCCTTGTTCAGGCCCCAGCCGAAAATGACGGTCATTGCGGGGATGCAGGCAGTGAGTGCGACTTTCAGAAATTCGTTCATAAGAGCTTATCCTTTCTGCTCGGTTTCCGAGCGCTGCTTTAAAATGTCCACAGCCTTGGTGAGCGCTGCCGGGATCGGCAGTCCCATCAAGCCCGCGTTTTCAATGATGGAAATGGTCTCGTTACAGATAAAGCCGATCACAACGGCATCCCGCACAAAGGTGGAACCCATCACGGCATCCAGCCTGCAGGCCACCAGCACGATCAGCAGAGTTTCGCCCTTGCGGCACAGGCCCTTCCAGCCTGCGCGGCTTTCCAGTGTCCCGGTCTTGGTTTTGGGCGATGCGTGAAACACACCGGCCACAATCAGACCGGTGATGTAGTCGACGGCCATAAAGATCACCAGCGTTTGCAGGGCGGCATCCCAGCCGCCAAAAAGACCAGCGATCACGCCGCCGATCGCGCCGATCGCCATGCAAAAATAATCTTTCATGCGCCACCCCCTCACTGCGTCCATCTGCTTTTGTTGGGCCGGGTGTCCACATGCACCCAGCCTTTGGTGCGGCCGGCCTTGACCGGGTAGCGGCCCACGCCTCCCCAGCCGGGCAGCAGTCTTTCGGCGTAGGCGGCCACGTCCTCGACGGACACGCCCGCCACCTGGATGTCTGCCGCCCGGCCCAGCAGGTGCTGGCTGCTCTTGGCCCCGCCCACGGATTTGTTGTGGGCGGCGGTGCGGTAGCCGCTGGTGATGGTCACGGGCTTGCCAAAGTACTCCCGGATGCACTGCAAAAGCACCACAAGGCTTTCGTCGATCATCACGACGTCGGAGCCGTCGCGGCAGCGGAACTCGCGTACCTTAAAGCCCGGTGCCAGCAGTTTGGCACCGTCCTTGGCAAGGCTGTATTGCTTGATCATGTTCTCACGTCCTTCCCGCCGGTCAGGCACCGGTCTTTTCGGCCAGCAGCTCGGTCAGCTCCTTATACTCGGCCTCGGTGATGCGGTTCGTGGCGTAGAAAACATCCAGCTTGTCCGCAAGGCCAGTGGTCTGGCCGCGCTCGATCAGGCGTTTCAGGGTGCGATACAACATAGGTTTGTCCTTTCCGGAGCAGTGCTCCACTTTAAAATTTGTTGACAACGTACATACAATGTATTATAATATGATCAAAGGAGCGTGATCGTAATGTCTCAGACCACCGTTAGCATCCGGATGGATGATGACCTCAAGCGCAATTTTGACCATATTTGCAACGAACTGGGAATGTCTATGTCCACTGCTGTCACCATGCTGGCCAAAAAGATGACCCGTGAACAGCGCCTGCCGTTTGAGCTTTCTGTGGACCCGTTCTATTCGGAACAGAACATGGCCCGTCTGCGCAAATCCATTGCGGAGATGGAAGCCACCGGCGGCACGGTCCACGAGGTTGACCTGGATGATTAAGGCGTGGACAGAGGAAGCATGGGAAGATTTTGAATACTGGACCACGCAGGACCGCAGAGTGCTCAAGCGCATTTTGCAGCTCCTGAAGGACATCGACCGCAACGGCTACGAGGGAATCGGCAAGCCGGAGCGGCTGAGCGGGGACCTTTCCAACTATTGGAGCCGTCGCATCGACGACTGCAACCGGATCGTCTACCGCATCGACGGCAACGTGGTCAAGATCGTGCAGTGCGGTTCCCACTACCGGGACAAATAACGGCAAGCAGACAGTTTTCGGACTGCCTGCTTTTTTTATTCGTCCAGCCCCAGCTCCAGCAGGGTCAGGCGGTAGTCGGCGTCCACAGCCAGGGCGTCCGTGTCCGCCTGTGCGGCCTGCGTCTCGGTCAGCAGGTCCGCAAGGGTGGGGTAGTGGTAGCCGTCAATCCAGAGTTCCAGAG
>ERZ773193.3227-NODE-3227-length-15291-cov-3.120373_pt1 | contig 15291 bp, 7 predicted proteins | sample MGYA00511110_ERZ773193 | MGnify/ENA primary metagenome ERZ773193 (study PRJEB29015, sample SAMEA2737784) | human gut metagenome | biome: human gut; feature: human-associated habitat; material: faeces | place: China | collected 2012 ...
TCAAATACACTTTTACAGTAAATTTTTATGGCATTATTCACATACTGTGTTTTCCCGTCTATCATGACTTCGTTGTTTAATACATTGACCAACTGTATTTTTTCCTCATGCGTAAATTCTTTCCTCTGCATTTGGATTACTTCCCGGTCAATCAGAACACGGAACGGTTCCATCAAATCGGACGCCAGATTAAACTGATTAAACATATTATCATGAAAGAGTCCGAGCTGTGTAATATAACCGCTCGCTACAATTTCTCTCGCAAACGCAGACAACAAAATGCTATATCCGTAATTCAGCGCTGCATTTTCCGGACAATCCGCAGTTCTGGTAAATGTCATGCCGAACAACGCATTGAAATATACCTTTGCCGCATGCCCTTCCCGGTTTGTCTCATCGTTCCAGCCAATCTCCTGTAAATATGCTTCTAACAGACCCGCTTCTTCCTTTCCCAGATTTTTTAACAGTTCCTTCTGCTTTCGTATTTTTTCCGTCACAATCTCTGTCCAGATCGCTTCTTTACTGTGCCGGCTCCACTGAATCTGCTTTCTGACCTTATTGCTGGTATCATGACTTCCGTAATACCCAACCAGTTCCGACGATGGATTTCTCTTTTCATCGCAAAAAATCACTTTTATTTTCTTTTTTGTCAGCTCTGCCAGCAGACTTGTTGTGACTGTTGCTGCTGTTGACTCAATCAGAATGGTTGATATTTCACTTAAATGTATTTTTGTTACTTCCTCATTTCGCACCACAAGATAACCAAGCTGATAGTCCAGCTTTGCCCGTTTGGAAATAACCACAATCCGCCAGCTCATAATGCATTCAGGTCTACTGCCTGCTCGTAAATACCGGTTGGCGATTGATGAATCATTTCGATTCGACTGCAATCGGTTATATTTTTGTTGAGATACAAAATTCCTGCTCTTCCAGATCCTCCAATTAATTTCAAATCAGCGGTAACACTCTGGCACTGGAAAAAATGTAAAATTTCATACAAAACGATACACTTTTCTTCTATGCATAATTCTTTAAATTTTTCTCTTTTTTCCGTTAATGTCTTTGCCTGTGCTCCAAGTTTTTTTGCATATACCGTATTTGTTAATTTATTTAAAAAGGTTTCATACAGCATCACCACCTTCTTTTCTTCTAAATGGTCGGAATCGTAAATTTTCAGTTCTTTATTCTGTTTTTTACGTTCCACGTACTGTACTATTTTTTTCAGTATTTCTGTTTCTTCCTGGGAAAGTACCAGCTGATTTGCACCTTGCATCAATAGCTGATCTCCTGATCTTCCGGAAACCCACATATAAAATCCGTCCACACAAAACAGAGTATCTATTTTGATTTCCGGCACCAGCACTCGCGGATTCTTTAACTGTCTTTCCTCTTCCAGATACCGAATTATATTTTCTTCTGACTTCTGAATTTCCTTTTTCAGACGAATCGGCACATACTCGATTGTTCGTATTTTCTTTCCCTTTTTGCCCCCCGATTCTGCCAGTACAAAGTAAGCTCCCGCCTCTTTGTTATACCCTCCATACTTCTGTATATCACAAAGCCGTTCATCACTGCTCTTGATCGGAACCTGACCTTTTCCTTTTTTGACAATCTGCTGGTCAAACAATGCACCTGTTGCCTCATACGATCTTCGCGTCACAAGAATGTTGTTCTTTTCCATAAACTTTCGGACTGTCACAATGGTTCCGTTCCCGCCTTCCCAGGCAATTTCTCCGTTTCGTTCAATTCTTTCCTGTTCAAACATCTTCTTCAGATTATAACTTCTTCCCGGATTTTCCTTAATGAAGTGAATCGGATTTGATGTGAATTTTACAAAATATGCGTTGCCAACGACAATATTCAAATAAGCATCCTTCGCATGATGATAATCATTCATCTCCCGTACCTTCAGAAATTTAAAATCCTTACGGAACTTTGAAACGGTTGGCGCTTTCACATAAACAATCTGTGTATCCGGGATCACCTGCTGCAGAATACTTGCTGCCGCTTTTGTACTCTGACGAGTTTCCACCAGCTGCCTGGAAATAAATCCAGCCAATTCAGACGGTTCAAATCCGTTTCTTCTTATCAGCCGTTTATATTTTTCTTCACTGATCAATCCGGCATCCACTAAAGATTTCCAGAATGGCTGCATTTTTTTCCGAACTGTTTCATCGATCGGATATTTATCCTCTTTCATCTGATTACACTTTTTCTTTACAAGTACCCGGTTATCCAGGCTATCATCCATCACTTTGGACTGTGGAAAAATATGATCAATGTCATACTTCTGATTATCCCACAATTCCTCCAGTTCAATTGTTTCACCGGAATACATGCATTTTCCTTTTTGCGTATAATACAAATACAGCTTGTCTCTTCTCATTTCCGCATCGGAACGTTTTTCAATCTCATCTATCCAGTCTTTTTCTTCCGCTTTACATTTTTTATAGAGTTCCAGCAGTTTCTTTTTTCTTGAAGTGGTTCTTCCCTGATCGGTTTTTTCTCTTGCCATTTCTATAAAAACACGTTTCGGTGGGTTTCCCATTACTTTACAGATTTCCTTTACAATCAAAAGGCTCTGCCAAATCTGCCGCTTCACTGCCGGTGATACGTAAAGTTCCTCGACTAATTCATACGAAATATCCCGTTTTTTCTGTTCGTTTCCATTCTTTTCTTCGATTGCCGATGCAAACAAATATTTTTCGCTAAGCAGTTGCATCAGATTGTCATTCGTCTCCCACAAAGCCCGAATAATAGACCATGCCTCTCCCGTTTCCGGTGCCGGTGCTTCCGTCTCTTCCAAAAACACTTTTGAGAGTCTTCCCCAACCACGATACGGCAGTTTACTTATGCTGTCTCTTTGTTTTTCTGTCAACTCCGGAAACAGTTTCTTTAATCTCTGTTTCAGTATCGCTTTATCATCTCCAAACAGCGTTACGTTCAGGATGATGCATTCTTTTTCCGCCTGGTTCAGTGACAGATTTGTTAATTTCTCTTTAAAGTCATGGTATGCCGTAAGAGAACTCTTGAAATCACCATCAATTCCGGTAATTTCAACTTCTTTTCCGGTAATTCCTTCTTTCACTAAATAGTTTTTCAGTTTTTTCTGTGTAACTTTTCTGCTTTTCTGGAATACTTCTTCATATATTTTCTGTTTCTGCTCTACAGATATCTTTTCTCCATCCAAACGCAGATTATTTAATTCATTTAAAACTTCGTATTTGCTATACAGCAGAGAATACTTTGGTAAAACATCTTCACTTGGCAGATAAGTACATTTATTCGTCATTCTTCGAATAAACTGCTCTGCACTTGCTTCCAAATCTACCATCTCATCGAAGTTCCATGGATATATTTTGCCTTCTTTTCGTACCGCCCAGTTACTCTTCTCCCCTTTTTTTCGAATTCCGTTTAAGGGTCCTACGTAGTACGGAATGCGGAATGTGAAAATCTTTTGAATCTTCTCTCCATTCTCTTTCAGTAGCGGAACTTTATCTTCCAGATTTTTCAGGATTGCATTTAATTCATATAAATGAATCTGATACGGAATGACACTGTTGTCTTTTACAGTCTGTTTCGGAAGAAACGTTCCCATTTCCATTTCCTTCTGCATACAGGATACTTTCGTCACATCTGATATCTTGCCCAGAATATTCTTTTTCAGATAACCGTAAAAGTCTTCCTGACTACATTGTTTTGGTGCCTTGATATACGCATAATAATTAGCTTTTTCATCCTTTTTTGCAAACAGTCTCTGATATTCTTCCCTTGAAAGATTCTCTCTGACCAGCTTTTTCAGATCTTTCAGATCTTTTTTATGCTTTTCATAAAGTGCCACTTTTGCCTCTGAAAGAGAAGAATAGTTCTGCAAAATATCAGCCAGAACAGCCCAATCGTACACTGCTTTTGCGTGTTCAATTAATACATATTTTTCTCCCAGCTCTGCTTCGATCTCTCCAGCGTATTCTTCATAACCTGCATCTGCGAAGCAAAGTTTTGGCCGTTCCAGTGTATCCATCTGTTTTTCCCCAAACAGATTTCCCAGTTTTGCTGTTCCACCGGTAATCAATCCCAGCCACTCTTTTTCACAGGATGTTTCTGCCCGCATTGCTTTTACTGCTTTTGTCTTTTTCGCAGATTTGGTCAATGTTCGGTCTTTTAAAATTGCCTCTATTTCCTTGCTTCTTTCCACTCCAATCTCGGAAGAAAAGCCAAGTTCTTCTGCCCTCACTGCTTCAAGGAACTGTTCAAATGTTGTCTGAAATTCTCTTACCTGTTCGATATTTCCGTTTAATAGAAAATGGCCTCTGTGTTTCATCATATGATGCAGAGCAAGATATATCAGGCGAATATCAGGCGTTTCGTCAGTTTCCATTAACCATTTTCTCAGATGATAGATGGTTGGAAACTGTTTATGATATTCTTTGTCTGTGTAATCATCATCCGCAAACAATGCATAGGGAAGTTCCGGACACTTTCCCTGCCTGTCACGCTTATCCTCTGGCCAGTAACGACTCTCTTTCATTCTGCGAAAAAATCCATCATCTATCTTTTCTACTTCTTCCGCAAAAATTTTCTGCAGCAATTCTATTCTCCAATTACGACGATCCAATCTTCGTTTTGCTGTCCGAAACCCTCTTCTCTCTTCTGCAGTCTGTGCACTGTCAAATAGCCGTACACCCCAAAGTGTTTTTCCATGTGCGCGCAAAATTTCGTACTTCTCATTTGTCACAGCCCATCCAACCGAACTGCTTCCCATATCAAGTCCGAGATAATATTCCCCTTTCATCTATTCTTTCCTCCATTTTCTACATTTTATCTAATTTTACCATATATTTTGATTTTTTACATCTTTTCTTTCCTATTTTCAACAATTCTACTTCCTGGTTCTTGCTGTTCTCACAGTACTGAATCATAACCATGTTTCATTTCTAATTTTAGACAACAAAAAAACTGCTGTCTATGAAGACAACAGTTTTCGTTCCACACACTGTGGACCATCTAACGATGGCGTTTTCGATAAATCGTTATTTGAACTTATGATGTAAAATTTAGTATGGTACTAAACTAACTACACTATACTTCTATTTTTTCCTTTCGTCAATCTTTTTTAGAAAGTTTTTATGATAATTATTCCATTTTTTTCTCTTGCGTCCTTCTTGTTTTTATGGTAAAATATATTTTGTTCTGATTACGAACACTGCCGCTGTGGCGGAATTGGCAGACGCACTTGACTCAAAATCAAGCGGTGAATAACCGTGCCGGTTCGAGTCCGGCCAGCGGCATAGCTAAAAAAGATCTGCAAAAACGAACGTTGATGCAGATCTTTTTTTATTGTCTTCCCTTCAAAAAAACAGCTTTTGAAAGAAAGAAAACCCCTTTCGAAGAACCGGCCATCTGCCGCATGGTTCTTTTTGAAAGGGGTTTTACTGTTGTTATCTCTTATTTATTTCCAAACATCTTCTCATACTCCGGTGTTCCATCCAGTGTAGCGAAGTAGTCTTTCGGGGTTTCTGCGCGGCGGATGACTTCAAAGCTGCCGTCCTCTTTTAACAGAACCTCTGCAGATTTTAATTTTCCGTTGTAGTTGTATCCCATGGAAAATCCATGTGCGCCGGTGTCGTGGATGAAGAGGAGGTCTCCGACTTCCACTTCCGGAAGCATGCGGTCGATCGCGAATTTATCGTTGTTTTCGCACAGGGAACCTGTTACGTCATATTTGTGATCGCACGGCTGATCTTCTTTTCCCATTACCGTGATGTGGTGGTAAGCGCCGTACATTGCCGGCCGCATCAGATTGACCGCACAGGCATCACAGCCGATGTACTCTTTGTAGATGTGTTTCTGATGTATGGCGCGGGTAACGAGTCCGCCGTACGGTCCCATCATGAAACGGCCCATCTCCGTGTAAATTGCAACATCGCCCATGCCGGCCGGAACGAGGACTTCATCGTACACTTTATGTACACCCTCACCAATCGCGCGGATGTCATTGCCTTCCTGACCCGGTTTGTACGGGATTCCGACACCGCCGGAAAGATTGATGAATTTGATTTTTACGCCTGTCTCTTTCTGCAGCTTTACAGCCAGCTCAAACAGTGTTTTTGCCAGAACCGGGTAGTAATCGTTGGTTACGGTATTACTTGCAAGGAAGGAATGGATGCCGAACTCTTCTGCCCCTTTTACCTTCAGAATGCGGAATGCCTCAAAAATCTGCTCGGTTGTCATACCGTATTTGGCATCTCCCGGATTGTCCATAATATCGGTGCTGATTTTAAACAGTCCGCCCGGGTTATAACGGCAGCAGATTTTCTTCGGAATGTAGCCTAATGTTTTCTCAAGAAAATCAATATGTGTAATATCATCAAGGTTAATGATCGCACCAAGCTCTGCAGCCAGTTGATACTCTGCAGCCGGTGTTACGTTGGATGAAAACATGATTTTATCTTTCTCAAATCCCATCGCATCGGAAAGCATCAGCTCCGTGTAAGAAGAGCAGTCGCATCCGCAGTCATATTCACCCAGCATTTTGATCAGTGTCGGGTTTGGGTTCGCTTTCACAGCAAAATACTCACGAAATCCCGGATTCCAGGAAAAAGCTTCCTTTACTGCTTTCGCATTCTCACGAATTCCTTTTTCATCGTAAATGTGAAACGGAGTTGGTACTGCTGCTGCGATTTCTTCCAGTTTTTCTTTTGTTACAAAAGGCTTCTTCGTCATTCTCTTTTGTCTCCTTCTTCTGCTTATTTTGCCTGAATAATGTGAAGCATGTTTGTCATATATCCTTCACCCGTCACCTCGTTGGTGGCAGGGTCTCCGGCCGTAAAAATAACCATATCGCCGCGTTCTACAAGCTCCTCACGGCGCACCATATACATAGCATGGGAAATGATGTTCTCCGTAGAATCTTCCTCGTATCCGGTCACCGGACGAACGCCCCAGTAGAGCTGCATTTTTCTTCTTGCCCATTCATATGGGGTAACGCCGTAAATCGGTACGCTCGGACGAAGGTTGGAGATCAGTCTTGCGGTCTGACCGGACATCGTCGGGGTCACAATGCAGGCTGCTTTGATGTGTTCTACCATAGAAACGGCTGCACTTCCGACTGCCGCGGAAACATTCAGTTTCCCTTCCAGCGCTTTTCCATCGCGGTAATCTTCGAATTTCAGATAGCGCTCTGTCTGCTCGGCAATCTCTCCCATCATGGTAACTGCCTCGACCGGATATTTTCCGGCTGCTGTTTCGCCAGAGAGCATGATCGCATCCGTTCCATCATAAATTGCATTCGCAACATCGGCTACCTCTGCACGGGTCGGACGCGGATTCCGGATCATGGAATCCAGCATCTGGGTTGCTGTGATAACCGGTTTGTATTTATGATTGCATTTTTCAATGATGATTTTCTGTACATGCGGTACCTGGCACGCCGGAATCTCTACACCAAGGTCTCCCCTTGCAACCATCACACCATCTGCCGCATCGATGATGCTGTCGATGTTCTGCACACCTTCCGCATTTTCGATTTTGGCAATGATATCAATATGCTCTCCTCCGTTTGCCACAAGAAACTCACGGATTTCGTTAATTGCCTCTGCATTTCGGATAAAAGAAGCCGCTACAAAATCAATATCCTGTTCAATACCAAAGAGAAGATCTCCTTTGTCTTTCTCCGTGAGGTTCGGAAGATTGATCGAAACGTTTGGTACATTCACACCCTTCTTCTCTCCGAGCTCGCCGCCGTTTACTACGGTACAGACAATTTCCGGTGCATTTACTTTTTCTACGCGCAGGCCGATCAGACCATCATCGATCAGAATTGTGTCTCCCTCTTTGATATCGTCGGTAAGGCCGGTGTAGCTGACCGAACAGTGATCTTCATCTCCGGTCTCCTGAACGGTTGTCAGGGTAAAAGTCTGTCCGGTTACCAGATTTACTTTTTTGCCATCTTTCAAAACGCCGGTACGGATTTCCGGTCCTTTGGTATCCAGAAGGATTGCCACAGGAGTTTTCAGCTCTTTTCGAAGCTCTTTCAGCATATCCATACGCATTTTCTGCTCTTCGTGGTCTCCATGAGAAAAATTAAAACGAGCAACATCCATTCCGGTTTCAATCAGTTTTTTCATCAGGTCACGGGAGTTGGTATTTGGTCCCATGGTGCAGACAATTTTCGTTCTTCTCATACTTTCTCTCCTTCTTTATTTTACATGTTCATGCGTAAACAGGTGATCCTGGCAGTATTCATAATTTCCGTTGCATCTGGAGCAGAAACGGAACTCCAGATTCGGATCATCCTTTTCAGTCCGCCCGCAAATCGCACATTTGTGTTTTGTGATTCCATTTGGATTGCGGTATTCGGCTTCTCCTCTTGATACGGCTTTTTTAAATTCTTTCCTGCGTCTGTTCTGCCGGAAAGAGTTATGTTTTCCTTTTCTTGTCATCAGGAAAAACACCAGGACGTTTGCCAGGGAACACAAAATAACAACACATCCTGCCCAGTTTCCGCTCAGAATGCTGGTAATCATGCTATAAGCAAGAAGCGCTACATCAAGATACGCCAGCCATTTGATCTTGATCGGGATAATAAAGTACAGAAGCACCTGCATATCTGGAAAACTGATCGCAAAGCCAAGGAAAATAGAAAGGCTGATATAATAGGTGCTGAATGCAGTTCCCATCAGCGCCGGATACCCATTCACTGCGTACTCGATTCCATACAGCAGGAAGGAACCGAGGATCGTCATCAGAATGCCGGAAAAGATGTAAACATTATACTTGAAATCTCCCCAGGCTCTCTCAAGGCTTGTTCCGATTGAGTAATAGAAAAACAGCATGATGATCGTAAAGATATCAAGGCTGCTCGGCGGAATCAGAATCCAGCTCACCAGACGCCAGATCTGGCCATGCAGAATATAGTATGGTTCCAGTGTCAGATACTGTCTCATAATGGGGGCCGCAAGCGCAATGATATAGCCCGCAATGTACGTTACGATAATGTACATCGTCAGATGGCTTAACGCATATCTCCCATATTTTCGCTCCATTTTGTCTAAAAAATTCATGCACACTCTTCCTTTTTGTTTGTTTTATTTCACCGGCTTTCACTGCCCGAAAATACATTCTCATTATACGTGCTGCCTTTTCGTTTGTCAAACGGTATAACGGTGAATTTCGTCTCTGAAAAAGAGCTTTACGAATGTTTTACTTTCCGGTATAATTTATTAGAAATCTTTTCCAGTTATTTTATAAATATACGAAAAAATTCAGGAGGACTTTATATATGGCAGGATCATCATTTGGTACCATCTTCAGACTGACCACCTGGGGAGAGTCTCATGGAAAAGGCGTGGGCGTTGTTGTGGACGGAGTGCCGGCCGGCCTTTCGCTTTCCGAGGAGGATATTCAGGTTTACCTCGACCGCAGGAAGCCGGGACAGAACCGCTTTACCACAAAACGGAAAGAATCCGATACCGTTCAGATTTTATCCGGCACTTTCGAAGGAAAAACGACCGGTACCCCGATTTCCATGGTGGTATGGAATGAGGATCAGCATTCCAAAGATTACAGCGACATTGCTTCCTATTACAGACCGGGCCACGCCGACTATACGTTTGATGCAAAATACGGTTTCCGCGACTACCGCGGCGGCGGACGCTCCTCAGGACGCGAGACGATCGCACGCGTGGCTGCAGGTGCCATTGCCTTAAAAATGCTCTCTGAGCTTGGCATCACCGTTTCCGCCTACACCCGCTCCATCGGTGACGTGGAAATCCAGTCTTTTGATGCCGTTGAAATCGCGAATAACGCTCTGAATATGCCGGATGCAGAGGCTGCCGAAAAGGCTTCCGAGCTTTTAACAAAAGCCATGGCGGAAAAAAATTCCGTCGGCGGTGTGGTCGAATGTGTCGTTCACCATATGCCGGCCGGTGTCGGCGATCCGGTGTTTGAAAAGCTCGATGCCAACCTTGCAAAAGCACTCGTCTCCATCGGCGCCGTAAAAGGCGTGGAAATCGGAGACGGTTTCTCGGTCTGCATAGCTACCGGGCTTACCAATAACGATGCCTTCCATGTAAATGCGGACGGCTCCATTGTCAAGCTGACCAACCACGCCGGCGGTATTTTAGGCGGTATCAGCGACGGAAGCGATATCGTTGTCCGGGCTGGTTTCAAACCGACCCCGTCCGTTGCTGCTTCCCAGCAGACCATCAACAAAGATGGTGAAAACATTGCCATCGAAATCAAAGGCCGCCACGACCCGATCGTCGTTGCACGCGCCGTTGTTGTCGTGGAATGCATGACCGCTCTTGTCCTGGCGGACGCACTGCTCGTCGGCATGAGCGCCAAACTGGACAATGTAAAGAAAGTCTGGGCTCTGGACGAGAAATAAAGGCCGGACTGCTTCTTTCTGGCTTCAACACAAAAAATGCCTGCGGGATACAGTTCTTCCTGCAGGCATTTTTGTGTTATTTTTTTAGTGAACGCCTTTTTTCGTAATCAGAATACAGTTCGGCGTCTCCACTTTCATCGGGCGGCCTTTCTGAACCAGCACGTTTTTCTCATAATCAACGGTAAATGTTGTGATCGTGTTGGACTCATGGTTTGCCACTGCGATATGTTTTCCGTCCGGGAACATTGCAATATCCTTTGGATATTCGCCGCTGATCGGAAGTGCAAACTTCTTCTCCAGGCAGCCGGTCTCCGGGTCGATATGGAACATTGCTACGGTATTGTCTCCGGCTGTAGAAGTAAACAGGTAGTGGTGATCCGGGGAAAGGCACATGCCGGATGCAGCGTCGTGCGCCTGGTCCACGTTCGCGGATGTGGTGCTGATCGACTGCAGTTTTTCAAATTCCGGTCCGTTTCCCGTATCACGGTAGCTGAATACATCGACTTTGTTCATCAGCTCGTAAATGACATACGCGTATTTTCCGGATTCACTGAAAACGATCTCTCTCGGACCGGATTCACGCTCACAGCGCAGGATATCCACCAGTTTCAGGCGGTCACGCTGTGTGTTCAGCTTGTACATTTTGATCTGGTCAATGCCGTTGTCGACTGCGCAGACATATTTGTTGTCCGGTGTAGGAACGACACAGCTGACATGCGGGCGGAAGTTACGCTCTGCCACACTGCCAAGGCCCTTGTGGAACACGCCGTCCATCAGACTTCCGAGGCGGCCGTCCTTATGGGTATGTACAACGGTTACTTTTCCGTCATGATAGCCTGCCACGAACAGGTATCTTCCGGTTTTATCCACCGACAGATAGCAGCCGCGCATGCCGTCGATGTCTACTTTGTTGATCGGGGTCAGATCTCCGTCATCCTCCACTGCAAACACTGCAACGCCTTCATCTGCAATCGAATACAGGTATTTGCCGTTTAAGGAACGGGCAATGTGGGAAGAGTTGTTGACCGGTATGACTTTTCGCTCTGTCAGAGTGCCTTCTTCTACATTTACATCATATAAATGAATACCAATGCTGCTTCCATGGGTATAAGTGCCTACATAGGCTACGTACTCATCCTTCATGTTGTTTTCATCCTTTCTGCCTTCTCGCACATCGTGTGAATTTTCTAAAAATATTTTAACACAATTTCCGCGCCACGACAACGAGGAAAACGGATTTTTGATATGTAAACGGTAACACTTTATTTTTAGACACAGGATATTCTCCTGCTGAGAATTTTTTAGATATTTCTATTGTTTTTAGATTGTAAGAGTTGAGGTTTCCGCTGCATACCATTTTCATTTTCTACGCTCTCGTCAGACTGATTTCCTGACTCATCATTCCCTGCAGTTTCTTGATTGCGCGGCTGTACTGGCACTGCAGCGCCTGCTCGCTTTTCTTGCAGAATCCGCTGAGCTCTTTGTAGCTGAATCCATATGCTCTCCCCCAGAAAATGCGCTGATCCATCGGATTCAGGTTCTGGATGCAGTTCTGCATCACCATTCGTTCCTCAATCTCGGCTGTCGCGCCCGCCTCCCCTTCATTTCTGTTCTCTTTCTGATACTGTGTATAGGAAACTTCATTCTGATAATAATGTTTTCTGCGCTGATTCTTGATCTTGTTTTTTGCCACACAGAACAGCCATTTCGTCATCTCTTCTCCTTCGAGATCGGCAACGGTTTCAAATTTTACCACCAATACCTCCCATACATCGTTCAGCACATCCTTCGCCGTCTCCCGGTCATTGTTCAACTGACCGCAGATATAACGGAACAGCACATGACTGTTTTTCTCGAATATGATCTGAAAAAATCGTTCCTCCTCTTGTCTCATACACTTCTTTCTCCCTCCTGTTATTTCGCTGTCCTTCTCTTCCGGGCCCGTCATATATGTAATGTGTTGAGACTATCGAAATCTTTCGTTTTTTCAGAATATTTCTACTACTTGACCTTATTACTTTTGTTAATAAAGCAAAATATTGCGTTATAACTGCACCGCGGCGCATAATCAAATTTTTTCTTTCGAAACCAGAAATTACTGTTCTGACAAAAAAATTCCCGCAGAAAGGAGCTTTCTTCCTCTCTGCGGGAATCTTCTATTTTGGTTTTATTTTATTTAAAGTAAGCAACACCGGACTCAAAGATCTTCAGATCCTGCTCTCCGTAGATGTTGACTGCTACGCCGTTGTCGCGGCGCTCTGCGTGTGCCATCTTACCAAAGACACGGCCGTCCGGGCTGGTGATACCCTCGATTCCGCAGTAGGAACCGTTGACATTCCAGTACTCGTTGTTGGTCAGGTTTCCGTTGACATCGCAGTAGCGGGTTGCAATCTGGCCGTTTGCCATCAGCTTGTCGATCCACTCTTTCGATGCTACGAAACGTCCCTCGCCGTGGGATGCCGGGTTGGTGTAAACACCGCCAAGCTCGGCGCCTGCCAGCCATGGGGATTTGTTGGTCACAACCTTCGTGTAAACCATCTTGGAAATATGGCGTCCGATGGTGTTGAAGGTCAGAGTCGGGGAATCCTCCGTCTGTCCCACAATCTCACCGTAGGGTACCAGTCCCAGCTTAATCAGGGCCTGGAAGCCGTTGCAGATTCCCAGCGCCAGACCGTCCCGCTCGTTCAGAAGCTTCATAACTGCTTCCTTCATGCGGGCATTCTGGAACGCCGTCGCGAAGAACTTCGCGGAGCCGTCCGGCTCGTCGCCTGCAGAGAAACCGCCGGGGAACATAATAATCTGCGCCTGGTTGATGGCCTTTTCAAACTCCTCTACAGACTCGCGAATATCCTTGGCGGACAGGTTGCGGAATACCTTGGTAATCACATCCGCGCCTGCGCGCTCAAAGGCCTTTGCGCTGTCATATTCGCAGTTGGTGCCCGGGAACACCGGAATAAATACGGTCGGACGCGCCACCTTGTGCTTGCATACATAGACACTGTCTGCCTTGTAAAGCGGACTTTCCACCTTCTCGGCTCCTGCCACTGCGGTGGTGGGGAATACCTTCTCCAGAGGCTCTTCCCAGGTCTTCAGCGCTTCTTCGGTATCGATCTTCATATCGCCGTAAGCGAAGCCGCTTTCGGTCACTTCACCGATTACGGTATAGGTTACGCCAAGCTCGCTCACCTTATCCGCCGGAACCTCCGCTACGATATCGCCGAAGCCTGCGGTAAACAGGTCTCTCTTATCTACGCTGTGCTCAATCCGAACGCCCAGTTTATTACCAAAGGACATCTTGCTGACAGCGGCTGCCAGACCGGAACCGTCCAGAGCGTAAGCGGAAACAATCCGTCCTGCCTTTACGTCCTCGAAGAAGCGGCCATACAGGCTCTTGATCTCCTCATAATCCGGCAGATCGTAAGCGTCTCTGTGAATCTGTACCAGAATCAGCTTATGGCCGGCTTTCTTCAGCTCCGGCGTAATGATGGTCTTATCGCTGGCCACATCTACGGCGAAGGATACCAGTGTGGGCGGTACGTCAATCTCGTTGAAGGTACCGGACATACTGTCCTTGCCTCCGATGGAGGGCAGTCCGAAGCCCAGCTGCGCGCTGTAAGCGCCAAGGAGTGCCGCGAAGGGCTGACTCCAGCGATGGGGATCCTCGGTCATTCTGCGGAAGTATTCCTGGAAGGTGAATCGGATTTTGCTGTAGTCTCCGCCTGCCGCCACGATTCTTGCCACAGACTCAATCACTGCGTAAACAGCTCCGTGATAGGGGCTCCAGCTGGACAGATAGGGGTCAAAGCCGTAGCTCATCATGGTGACCACATCGGTCTTACCCTTCAGCACCGGCAGCTTCGCTACCATAGCCTGGGTCTCGGTCAGCTGATATTTTCCGCCGTAAGGCATCAGGACGCTGCCTGCGCCGATGGAGCTGTCGAACATCTCCACCAGGCCCTTCTGGGAGCACACATTTAAATCTTTCAGGGTATCCAGCCATTTTTCACGGATATCACCGACTTCTTTTCTTTCAAAATATTTCTCCGTCTCGGACGGCATGTCCACTGCGACAGAAGTCTCCTGATGAGCACCGTTAGTATCGAGGAAAGCTCTAGAAATATCCACGATCTTCTTTCCTCTCCAGGTAAGCACCAGTCTCGGAGATTCAGTTACTTCCGCTACGCAGACAGATTCCAGGTTCTCCTCTGCTGCATATCCCATAAATTCTTTGACGTCTTTCGGATCAACAACCACCGCCATACGCTCCTGGGATTCGGAGATGGCAAGCTCAGTTCCATCAAGACCTTCATATTTCTTCGGCACCTTGTCCAGATCTACGACCAGACCGTCTGCCAGCTCACCGATTGCTACAGACACACCGCCTGCACCGAAGTCATTACATTTTTTAATGAGACGGGTTACTTCCGGACGGCGGAACAGTCTCTGGATCTTACGCTCTGTCGGAGCATTACCTTTCTGCACCTCAGCACCGCAGGTCTCAATGGAAGCCTCGGTATGTACTTTGGAAGAACCAGTCGCACCACCGCAGCCGTCACGTCCGGTACGGCCGCCCAGCAGGATGATGATATCTCCCGGATCAGAAGTCTCACGGATCACATCTTTTCTCGGAGCAGCACCCATAACAGCACCAATCTCCATACGTTTTGCCACATAGTTCGGATGGTAAATCTCTTTTACATATCCAGTAGCCAGTCCAATCTGGTTACCATAAGAGCTGTAGCCGCTGGCTGCACCGCGCACCAGTTTTTTCTGGGGCAATTTGCCCTTCAGAGTCTCAGATACCGGAACGGTCGGGTCAGCTGCACCGGTTACACGCATTGCCTGATATACATAGGTACGTCCTGAAAGCGGGTCACGGATTGCACCGCCAAGGCAGGTTGCCG
>ERZ773193.3242-NODE-3242-length-15238-cov-2.904828_pt1 | contig 15238 bp, 8 predicted proteins | sample MGYA00511110_ERZ773193 | MGnify/ENA primary metagenome ERZ773193 (study PRJEB29015, sample SAMEA2737784) | human gut metagenome | biome: human gut; feature: human-associated habitat; material: faeces | place: China | collected 2012 ...
TGCATCTGCTTACGCAGTTTGTAGTCCAGCGCAGAGAGGGATTCATCTAACAGAAGTAAGCGGGGTTTATTGACCACAGCTCGGGCAATCGCTACGCGCTGCTGCTCCCCGCCGCTGAGCGTATCCGGCATGGCATGCCGACGGTGAGACAGTCCAACCTTTTCAATCATGGCGTCCAGGGCGGCGGAAGCCACCTTCCTGCCTCCCGCCAGGGACGGCAACAGAATGTTTTCCTCCACGTTCAAGGTGCCCACCAGGTTAAACATCTGGAAAATGAACCCTACACGGTCCCGCCGGTACACCGTCAGGGAGGCATCCGACATGGAACCGAGATCCATCCCATCCACCGTCACCGTGCCGGAATCCGGAGCCAGCAGCCCTCCCAGCACGTTCAGCAGAGTACTTTTTCCGGAGCCGCTTGCGCCCATCACGGCGACGAACTCTCCCCGGTTCACGGTAAGGCTGATATCTTTCAGCACAGTTATACTCCCGGAACCGGATTTGAAACCGCGCTTGAGATGGCTGACGGAAATGACGGGGGAACTCATGGCGGAAACGCAAGGTTAAAACGTGGTCTTCAGGCCTACTTCAAACGTGCGCGGCTCTCCCACCGTGCACTGCACGGCATGGCGGGTGGACTGCACGTACTTTTTATCGAAGATATTATACACAGCCAGCCTCAGCGTGGCATCTTTCAGCCATTTGGATTCCGGCAGGGGGATTTCCACCGTAAAGTCGAATACGCTATAGGAGGGGATGGTGTAGTTGTCCGCAATTTTTGCGCCCCGGAACGTAGCGTAGTAGGAATCCTTGCAGCGGTAGCCCAAGCCCAGCACCGTACCGTTCAGCAACCCTCCGTCAATGCGGTACTTCTGCCAGAGGGCCAGAGCATTCGGAGCAATCGTGGGATACACTTCCCCGGTGGTCCGGTTCTTGGTGCGGGTGTAGGTGTAGGAAAGATAGGAACTCCAATTCTTGGTTATTTCCCCGTTCAGGGAAAGTTCCACGCCTTCCGCCCTCTTGGAGCCGTCCGAATAGTACCGGTTGGTATATCCGTCTATGGCAACAGGCGTATTATTCTGGATGATGTCAAACCAGGAAGCGGAAAACCACACCTTATCAACCGGGCTGACCCTGAACCCGAATTCCATCTGGTCCGTACGCCAGGAATCGGTCAATTCCTTCCCGTTTTCATCCAGATACCCGAAGTTGGGGGCGGAGGTACGGGCTGCGTTGGCGAACAACGCTATGCGTTCGCCGAACATGCGGGTAATTCCGAAGCGGGGGCTCCACGCAAACGCATAATTATTGTCCAGGCTGAAATGCGCGTCACCGCGAACGCCGGCCAGAAAACGCCACTGTCCATAACTGAGGACATCCTGCAGCAGAAAACCAGCCCTCTGCACCACGGTATCCGTCGCATTGGCGCCGGAATAATCGCGCCCTGCAGGGAAAAAAGGAGGAGGATTGTACAGGGAAAAATAGCCGTTCGTATTTGCGGTGGCGTTTGTCACCAGGCTGGAACCGTCTCCATAAGTGCTGCTCCCCGTGTAAGAAACGCCCATCAGGGCTTCATGCTTCACCTGCCCGGTCTTAAATTCCGCCAGTGCGTTGGAATAAAAATTCCAGTTGATATTCCACTCGTCGCTCCAGGCGGCTTCATATTTGGCCTTTCCGGAAGCAATCATCTGGTTGTAATAATCCGCCGTGCTGGTTCCTCTCCCAGCGGAAGAGGAAATGCCCCAGACATTATAGTCCACATCGCTGTACCCAATACCGCCGCCAATGCGGATCGTCCATATCTTTTCCAGCTTGCGTTCGAAATCCAGCATCGCCAGCAGGGATTTGGAATTAAGCCTTCCGCTCGGAGAACCGTACCAAGCGTCATACGGCCCCACAAAATGGCCGCCCAGCACAGGGATGCCCATGGTCGTCGGAGAATTCTGATACTGGAAACTGGTCGTCAGCACCGTCTTGGTGCGGGAATCATGCTGCCAGCGGAAAATGGGGGACACCGTGTACTTCTGGCCTCCGTTGGCTCCGTTGCTCAGCCAGAACGGGCGTTCATACTCGGCGGCTACCACCGTGCGCAGGGCAAATCCATTCGTTTCATCCCCCCTGTACCGGGTATCGTCAATCGTTGCGCGGTATTTCTGCCCGTGATGGGAAAGGCGGGCGTAAGCCGTCAACTCCGTCCGTTCCAGGAAATCAGGCTCCTTCAGGATCAGGTTGATGGAACCGCCGGCGCCGTATGCCCCGAGCGTACTGGTCTGACCGCCGGAAATGGAACCGATGGGGCCTTTGACAATCTCAATATTTTCTATCAGGGACGTATCCATGCCATACCCCATGCCTCGCGGGAGGGGCATATTGCCGATCTGAACATCACTGCCGGCAAAGCCGCGGATGGTGTACTGGTCCGCCGTACGGGACAAAAGCATGTCCCCACCCGTATTGACGGAGGCATCCATACGCAGCGCTTCCACCAGGGAATCGGACCCCTTGGAATCCATCAGGTCCCTTGTAATGACGTTTACCGTTTGCGGAACTTCCTCCGTCTTCATGTTCGTGAGAGTAGCGGAACTGACCGTTTCCGCCCGCAGGGACCTGGAACGGATGGTCATCACGCGTTCCGGCATTTCCTGCACGCCTTCCTCTGCGGCGGCGGCCTTTGTCTCGGCATAGGCAGATTGTCCGAGAACAAGCAGGCTCCCAATGGCGGCAGCACGGTGCAGGCCGCGCCCCTGGCGGCGATGGCGGGGGGTATTCATGTTGGATAAACGCATAGGGGCAAGTATAGGACGGAACAAAGAACCGTCCATTCCCGTTTGTTAACAATTTGATAACAGACCGTTCCTTTTCCTTCCGGCAAAAGCGCATCTGATGGCAGAACGGCCCCGCCCTTTCACAAACCCAATGCCTGCGCCCGGCTCTCCGCCGCGGCCTTCAGCCATTCCCGCAATGCCTCCTTATCCCCTGCAGCCAGCCAATTCCTCACTTGTCCCAGCTGGGACAGGGCTTCATCCAGACGCTCCAGAACAGCAGGAGCATTTTCCTCCAGAATTTCAGCCCACATGGACGGTTCCCCCATGGAAACGCGGGTAGTATCACGGAAACCTCCGGCGGATACCAGCCCCAGCAGCTTCACATCCCCACCGTCCAGGGCGCTGTGGACGCACAGGGCAGACAAAGCATGAGGTATGTGGGAAATGCGTGCCACGGAAGAATCATGATCCGCCGCTTTCATCCGGATGCAGTGGCAGCCCACACGCTCCCAGAACCTCTGGAGCAACAGCAGCACATCTTCATGCACATGCTCGTCATTCGTCAGGATGCAGGTCGCATCCCGGAAGAGGTCCCCGGAAGCATGCTCCATACCCTGCTTTTCGGAACCGGCCATGGGATGGGAGCCGATAAACGCCACGCCGGCTTTCTTCAGCACGGAGCCCACGGCCTGGTGAACCCCCCCCTTCACGGAACCCACATCCGTTACCAGTACTCCCGGTTTCAATAAAGGAAGCATGTCGGAAACAAGGCGGGGCATCACGCCAACCGGGGTAGCCAGCACAACCAGATCCGCCCCCTCCACCACCTCTTCCATCCGGGAGGAAGCGGCATGGGCGGCTCCGGAAGAACGGGCATATTCCAACGGTTCTTCCCTCCTGCCCCACAAGCGCACGTGCACATGCGGCAACTGCTTCCTGACGGCCAGCGCCAGGGACCCGCCCAGAAGGCCGGGGCCGAGAATGGCGACGGAGGAGAAAAAAAGCTGCTTTCTGGAATATTCTCTCATGGATTTACAGGGAAATACATCAGCGCCCCGGAACATCGGCATGTTCAGGGGCGCGGCGTGATCTCGTTGCGGCGGCCGCATCAGGGCACGCGGAACTTCTTGATCTCGTTGGGGAAGTTGGTGTCCCGCAACACCGTCCCGGAGGGATACGGCTTATTGGTGCTCCTGTTCAAAATCTTGATCTTCTTGGTACGGTCATACGGGCTGACCACCACCGTGGGATCCGCCGTAGGCCACGCCACCGGGATGGAAGAAGAAGCGGGAGGTTCCACAGGCCTGGGGGCGGCAATGCCGGAACCGGCGGAGTCACCCACGGGATTAGGAACGACGGGCTTGGGAACAACGGGAGCCGGAGGCGTGATATTGTTGGCCCCGCCCACCATATTGCTGATGGTTCCGGAATTGGTCCGGGCGGGGTCCGGGTTAAACCCGGAATTCTGCCCGGCCATCGGGTCCAGAGAATTTTCACGCTGAATATCATTCAACAGGCTATTGCCCTGGACGCCCATAGCGCCGGACGGATAGACATTTTCCGTAGGATAAATGCCGATGGGGCGTTCATTCACGCGCTCCGTTTCACAGGAAGGCAGAAGAATTGCACCTGCGGCCAGCAGCACGCCTATCGTCGGGGAAGTATTCATATAATCTCTCTTCGGGTGATAGCTTTCTGCCAGCATCCTACGGTCCCGTAACCTCATGTCAACCATAAAGCCTGTTTGCCGAACCTCTTCATGACAAGGAATCTTCGGCTTCCGTCCCCGCACGCGGGCAAAGCCGCCCGAACAAACGCGCTCGCCGCATTTCTTTTACCCGCCGGCAGCGCCGGAACAGCCCTGGACGGGCTCAACAAAGGGAAGAGCCGCAAAACGGCCGTTTTACCGCAGACAGGCGTCCGAATAGCCGGAAAGCGGCACAAAGACGGAACAACCATCACTCTTTATCAACAAGCGCTCCAACAAGTACTCCTGCCGCAGCCTTATTCGGAAGAAGCCGGAGCTCCATTCCGTTCGCCAGCGGGAAGAGACGCTTCCCTCCCGAACATGCCGCGCCGGCCTCCGGCCCTCCCCTGCCCGCCCTCTTCAAAAACCGGAAAAAACGCTTCCCCCTCTTCCCGGGAACGCGCCTGTACGGGAACAGATTATCCTTCCCTACCCCCCATGATCTGCTACAATCCGCCCCACATGGATGACGTACAGACATCTAAGAAAAAAATGCCCTCAAAAAAGGAATGGAGGGGATTTTATTCCCTGATTCTCATTCAAGCCCAGAACGCTTTCAATGAAAAAGCCGCCCAGTTCCTGCTGATTCCGCTGGGCGTCTGGCTGGCTTCCACCAACGCCGCATACGGACCGGATTCCTGGGTCAACTCCCTCCAGTACATTCTGGCCTGCATCTTTGTTCTGCCCTATATTCTGTTCTCCCCTTTCGTCGGATGGCTGGCGGACTGCTTCTGCAAGGCCCGCATCATCCAATTCATGTCTTTCCTACAGATTCTGGTACTGGGGGCCATGCTTCTGTGTTATAAATACGAAAACATTGAAATGGCCGTTTTCTGGTTCTGCGTCTTCTCCGTCCAGGCGACCATCCTGAGTCCGGCCAAAAAGGGAGTGGTCAAGGACATGGTAGGCTCCCGGCAGCTGGGCTACGCTTCAGGGCTGATGGAAATGAGCCTCATCCTGTCCATGCTGGCGGCCCAGATAGGCATCTTCGCCTGGTTCGACATCCTGCAAGTCTCCTCCAATGATGGCTGGGAAGCAGCCGCTTTCCCCACATTCATCCTTACCTGCATCGCCGTTCCCGTAGCCATTGCGTCCCTTTACCTCCCGCGGTATCCGGCCAACCAGACCAGAAAATTCGAATGGAAGCTCTTTTACGAACATTTCGTGCAGCTCAAGTATCTCTGGAGCCAGCGGGATTTGAGGCTCAGCGAAATCGGTGTTTCCTACTTCTGGTTCCTGGCCGGAGCCCTGATGCTCATCTCCCTCCAGATCGCCCAGGAACACCCCATTGACGGCACCGGATTCAGCATGTCCGCGGCCATTCTCATGGCATGGCTCAGCGGCGGCACGGTGGTAGGCGGCGTCATCGCCTCCATCATCTGCCGTAAAAAGATTGAACTGGGGCTCATCCCCCTGGGCGCAATCGGCTTCACTATCGGGTGCATGTTCATGTCCTTCTTCGCTCCCGGCTCCCTCCCCAGCAACATCGGGTTCGGCATCACCGGGGCTTTCGCCGCCGCGTACCTGGTGCCGTTAAACGCCCACCTCCAGGACAACTGCGACCCCTCCAACCGCAGCACCGTAATCGCAGCCGGCAACCTGATGGACTGCCTGATGGGGCTGGTGGCCGTCGGCTTCCAGCTCATGCTCAGGAACATCTTCTCCATCCAGAACCAATTCTGGGTGCTGGCCGCCCTGGGCGTCGTCATTACCATTGTGGCATTCCGGCTTATTCCCCGTGAATTCATCCGCATGATGGGCCTCTGGATCATGAGGATTGTCTACCGCTCCCGCATCATCCACCAGGACCGCATTCCGGAAGACGGCGGGGCCGTTATCGTCTCCAACCATGTCACCTACGGGGATGCGCTGTTCCTTTCTCTCATTTGCCCGCGCCCCATCCGGTTCATCGTGGCGGAGGAATTCGTAGCCATCCGCTGGCTCGGCTGGATTCTGGAACTCTTCAACTGCCTGCCCATTTCCTCCCGTAATCCGCGGGAATCCCTGTCCAAGGCCATCCAGGCCCTGAAGGCCGGAGAAGTCATCTGCATCTTCCCGGAAGGCCAGCTCACCCGCACGGGAACCCTGTGCGCCGCGCGCCGGGGGCTGGAAATGCTGGCGAAAAAATCGCGCTGCCCCATCGTGCCCATTTACATGGACGAACTATGGGGCAGCATCTTCTCCTACTCAGGCAACCGTTTCTTCTCCAAGGCGCCTCTCCGCGTTCCCTACCGTTTCACCGCCGCCATCGGAGAGCCCATTGAGCCTGACGCCGTCAATCCCCGCATGGTCATCAACACGCTGCGGGAGCTATCCTCCACATGCCTGGAAATTGCAGCCAGCATCGGCAGGGATGCCATCCTGAACCATCTGGAGCGCATCGCCCACAAACCTCTGGTCTTCTCTAAAAACGCGCGGCTCTCCGGGTATGAAATAGCGGAATGCCTGATGAACGACACCGTGGAAGCAGAGCATCCGGAACTCAGGAAATGGCTGTCCACCCTGCTGGACAGCACCCGCTCCCAAAGCCGCCTGTGCGACTTCTGGATGAACGCCCAGCAGTTGGAACGGGTGAACTCCCTCCAGCCCCGGGAACTGCTGCTCACCAGCGTAGGACGAGAAGAAGTCCACGAAACGGTGGCCGCCGTCCTGTGGCCCATCCTCACCAGCACTCCCGTTTACCTCATCAGCGACGGGGACCACAGCATGCCGGAAGGCATCAGGCAGATAGCCGGCTCCGATTTCCTGCGCCGCAGGCTCTACAGCCTGGTTCCGAATACGCGCACGCCGTTTTATGACTTCAGCGGTTCGGGCGACCTGGTTCTCCCCAACATCGGATGGAGGCCCTGCTTCGCCACGGACCGCGGCATTATCCTGGCCATGTCCATGAAGAGAAGCGTCTTCAAGCTGGATGACGGCACCGTGCAGCTCGGCATGCGGGCCAGGACAAGAGGTCGCCTCCTCCCCGGCTTTTACCTGAATCCCCCTCTTTCCAACGTCATCGCCGGGGCTACCCTCTCCACCCCTTATTCCCTGCCGCCCAACCTGTATCTGGACGAGTCGGGCTTCCTGGCGGAACTCCAGTCTTCCAACCATGAACAATAACTCCTCGTCAACCCGCCTTCCCATCCCGCAGTATGTAATGACGCTGGCGCACGCGGCAGCCCTGCGGTCGGAGGACCCGTACCGCAAGGTGGGAGCCGCCGCCCTGGATGCGGACAACCGCGTCATCGGCACCGCCTACAACGGACTGTATCCCGGATTCAAGGCTCAGGACACCTTCTGGGCCAGCCGGGAAGAACGCCAGAAATACATGCTGCATGCGGAAATCAACCTGTGCAGCCTGTTCCGGAGGGGGGAAGCCAAGGTGGTGGCATGCACTACGATGCCCTGTACCTCATGCATGCAGGCGCTGTGTGCCCATGGCGTAAAAACCATTTATTACTGTGAGCCTTATGACAAATCCGAAGCTCCTGCCATCGCCAGCCTTTACGGTGTGGAACTGATCCAGGTTACGGACTATCCTCTCAGCCGGCACTTCCCCCTTGTCCTGGACAGCTGATGCCCGGAAAATCAATCCCGGTGTACGCGGCATGTCCAACCGGCCATGGAGCGGGGAACGCCGTCAATGGCAGGGTCCAAATCAAGACCGGTTTCCGTAATGGTGCCCGAAGTAATGACACCCGCATTCCGCCCGGCGTCGTCAAAGGCAATGTTCACATTCGCCATGGTACAGGCGGAGCTGCTGTTGGCTGCCGGAGCAATATTCAATACGCCGGCATTCTCCCCGCTATTGAACCGGTACGTATAAACCCCGTCGTACACGGCTCTTGTATCCATTCTGATAACATCCACGTCCTGCCCGCTGAACTGGAGCTGGAATAAGATGCTTCCTCCCTCAAACAGGCTTACCTGCTGTCCGCTCAGGGAAGTGTTCCCGTCGTCCCCGGATTTTCCCGAACCTCCGCCGCACCCGGACAACAATCCGCACACCGTCACAGGAATCAGCAACAAGACAGGGAACAACTTTTTCATTCCCGGAAAAATGCACAACAGAAAACCACAAGTCAAGCACACTCAACTATTGTTGCATTTTTCCAACATTTTTTAACATCACAAAAAAACCGCCTGTTTTCACAGGCGGTCTCAAGAAAACACGGAAGCGGTCAGCCAACCCACTTCCAGGTAATGGGTATTTCAATATCAGGGTGCAGGCTGTGCTTGACCGGGCAGCTCAGAGCAGCCTGTTCCAGCAGCTTCCTGTCCGGATAATCGGACGGAAGAGGAACGGTAATGACGACTTCCAGCTTGCCGATACGGCGGGGATCCGCATTCATGTGTTTGGCCACTTCCACCGTGGTTCCGGTCACGTCCACATCGTGCATTTTGCCGTAAATGCCGATGATGGTCATGGCGCAGCTGGCCAGCGCCGTGGCGCAGAGATCCGTGGGCGAAAAACCTTCGCCCTTGCCGTTGTTGTCCACGGGGGCATCCGTGGAAAGCGTGGCCCCGGAAGGTTCATGAACCATGGAACAATGGAGGCCGCCCTCGTACGTCGTTTTAGTTTTTACCATGGCCTTATTTTATACAAGGCTCCCCGCCATGCAACACACAAACATTGAATCCTCCCGTTCTTTATGGTAACCGCCTTTGCTATGAGAAACTTTTTGAAAGCAGCCGTCGGCTGCCTGGGCATGATCGCCGGGTGTTTCAGTACGGGGGAGGCCCAGGACTTCGGAGGCATGAGCTTCGGGGAAGCGGGAAACTTTGGTCCGCCCCAGACATCCGGTTCCTCCAAAGCCACTGTCACCTCCTATGGAGAAGCCTCCTTCGTCATCGTGACGGAGCTGGCGCTGCCGGACCACTGGCACGTTTACTACAAAAATCCGGGAACCGTGGGCCTTCCCATGGAAGCCGCCTTCCAGCCTGTGCCCGGCTTCCGGGTGGAAGGCCCCTTCTGGCAAATCCCGGAACTGGGGAAAGGGCTTGTGGATTTTTACGGATACAGCGGAAAAGCCAAAATGGCGTTCCGGGTGACTCCGGAAAAGGAGGCCCCCCCGGAAGCGACGTTCACCACCACCATGACATGGCAAATGTGCGCGGAACAGTGCGCCGCCCCGGAAACCAAAAACTTCAGCGTCACACTGAAGCGCGGAGACGGGCAGACAGCCCCTGACGCGGCGGAATTGACCGGAAACATGGCAGGGCTTGCCGCCCCCGACTGGGCGGAAGGGCTGAAAGCCCGGATTTCCCAGGAAGGGAAAACCGTCATCCTGCACCTCAGGACAAACGGACGCCCCGTCCCGCAGGATTCCGTCTATTTTTTCTGCAATCAGGGGGAAATCAACCCTACCACTCCCCAAATCTTCAAAAAACTGGATGACTCCAATTATGAGCTGTCCATGCAATTCAATGACACCACGGACGGCCTTTACCCCAACAACCTGCCGGATGCAGACAGGGGGAAACCGCTGACCTGCCTTTCCGGCATCCTGCGCGCCGGCAGGGAAGGCATCATCATCACCGCGGACGACCGCCCCTTCTCCGGGGAATCTCAGGCAACAGCCGCCGGAACGGAATCCGCCCCGGAATCTTCCGTTTCCATCCCCGCTCCTCCGCTGATGGGCCTGGGGGAAATCATGTTCTTCATGTTCATCGGCGGCATCATCCTCAATGTCATGCCGTGCGTCTTCCCGGTAATCGGCCTCAAGATTATGGGATTCGTCCAGCTGGGAGGGGGGGAACGGAAAAAAGTGCTGGCCCACTCCCTTACCTTCGTACTGGGCATCCTGATTTCTTTCTGGCTCATTACTGCCATTCTGATTGCGCTGAAAGCGAACATGTTTGACTGGAGCGCCCCAGCCGGCCCCGGCGTGTTCAGCGGAGACTTCTGGCTGGGCCGCGGCGCGGAGGGCGTTGTCAACTGGGCGTTCTGGTTTGAAAACCCCTGGGTGAATTTCTGCCTGCTGGGCCTGATGCTCGCCATGGGGCTGAGCATGTTCGGCGTCTTTGAAATAGGCGTCAAAGCCACGACCATGGGCAACGACCTCCAGCACCGGAAGGGTTATGCCGGCTCCTTCTGGTCCGGCGCCCTGGCTACGGTCATCTCCACCCCGTGCAGCGCTCCGTTCCTGGGCCAGGCTATCGGCGCGGCCATGCTCCAGCCGCCGCTGGGCATCGTGCTCTGCCTGACCATGATGGGGCTTGGAATGTCCCTTCCCTACATCATTCTGGGAGCCTTTCCCGTCCTGACCAGATACCTGCCCAAACCCGGCGCATGGATGGAATCCTTCAAGCAGTCCATGTCCTTCCTGATGTTCGGCACCGCAGCCTACTTCCTCTGGATTTACATGGCCTTCTTTGATACAGAAAACCATCCTCAGGACATCCTGTTCCTCTTCTTCGGGCTTGTGCTGTTTTCCATGGCCTTTTGGGTATACGGCAGATGGTGCCCCATGTACCGCAGCAGAAAGTCCCGCATCACGGGAGGCATCTTCTCCGTAATCTTCCTGCTGGCCGGCCTGTACTACATGCTCCCGCCGGAAGGAGCAGCCTGGTTCGGCCGCGGTTCCGCCCCCGGGGCGGCGGAGTCCTCCGCCGCCGCAGCACCCTCCCTTCAGGAGGAAGGAAACATCTGGATACCCTGGAGCCCGGAAGCCATGCAGGCCGCCCTGGACGGAGGGAAACCCGTTTATGTGGACTTCACGGCCCGCTGGTGCTCCACCTGCCAGGTCAACAAGGCCTCCTATACGGATGAAGTGCTGGCCGCTTTCAAAAAATATGGCATCGTCATGATGAAGGCAGACAAGACCCGCACGAACCCCGCCATTGACCAGGAACTTAAAAACCTGGGGCGCACGGCCGTCCCCGTCAATGCCCTGTATCTTCCCGGCAGAAAACCAGCCGTCACCAGGGAACTCCTGTCCCCGGCCTACCTGCTGGAATTCCTGGAAAAGGAAATGGAACGCTAGGACGTCTTGTCATGCGGGCGGCAATCCGCCGCCCTCCCCCCAGGCCATGCCGGGCAGCAGGAAACGGGGAAAGCTTACCCTTCCCCGTTCAACAGCGGTAGCAACACGTCCGCCCATGCCTGATAACCCTTCTCCGTTAAATGGACATGATCCCTGAACATGCCCTCCCTGAACGTCCCGTCCGGCTTCAGCAGGCTGCCGTTAATGGATAAAATAGTGGTCCTCGGAAGCTCAAGCCTGCGCAGCAAACGGTTAATCTCCTCCTGCCTCCTGCGCAATGGGCTATCGGGATCGGGGCCGTAGGGAGTCACCTCCATCAGGATCAAACGGGTCTCCGGAAATCTCTTCAGCAGGCGTACGGCTATCTCCCGGATGCCCTTCACCGTCTGCGCCGCGGGCTGCCGCCCTTTCCACAGGCCGATATTATTCGTCCCGGCCAGCAAAATGCAATAGCGCGGAGAAGTCCTGACTGCCAGTTCCGTATCTTCCATGCGCCACAGCATGCTGTCCGTCCTGTCCCCGCTCACTCCGAAGTTGACCGCCTTCATCGGCACGAACAGCCTCTTCCACAGCGCGGCACCTTCCCGTTCCCAGCATTCTGTAATGGAATCCCCCACGAACAGAATGCCGCATTCCTTCCCCAGCAAATTTTCCCGGACCGCCTTGTAACGGGCCGGAACCCACGGCTGGGTATTCAGTTTGGGAACATCGGGCGGATCCGGAACCTCATCTGAAGGAGCCGCATACACGGCAGAAGAAGCAAGGGACAGCAATAAAAAAGCGGCGGAAAAAACAGAAGTATTCATCTTTTTCCGAATACGCGGCCCGGAAAAGCATTCTTTCCCCTGCCGGAAAAATCATGTTCTCACCGCCTTGCCCAATACCTCCAGGGGCTGGCCGGACAAATTCAATTCCTTTACCAGAAAACGGACAATCAGCAGGCTTGCCAGCGCATCATACAAAGCGTCATGCCACCGGCGCGCAGGAAGCAGAGCCTCCACGGAACAAGTCAGCCCCAGGGCGCCGCACAAAGAAGACAGGGAATAATCCGCCAGACCGGGAACGCACATCCGGCCCAGGGCCAGCGTATCCAGCCACGGGCCGAAGCCGTGGCCCGGAAACCGGCGCAGGAACTTCCGTTCCGTGGCCGGATTATGCCCCACCACCACGGCCTGCCCCAGCCGGGAACGTATCTCCGGCCACAGGGAGGGAAAAGACGGGGCATCCGCCAGCATCTCCGTAGTAATGCCGTGCACCTGGGAGGCGGACCATAAAACCGGCTTCTCCACCGCAATATAGGAAGTCCATAACTCAGGCTCGTCCTCCAGGCGGGGACATGCGGCTATGCCTATCTGGACGGGCTGGTCCGTCTCCCCCCGGGCCGCGCCGGCGGATTCAAAATCAATGGCGGCGAAATGCAGGCCGCCGATTGTATCCGAAAGCAGAGGCATATCAGAACAACTCCAGCTGAGCATATTCCCCGGCAGGCATATCGCGTTCCATATCCGTATTCTTGGCTCTCGGTTCCGCCAGCCGGGAGCGCTCCTTCCTTCGGGGGCGCGTGGAATTCATCTCCAGATGGGACAGGATGGCCTTGGCGCGGTCCACAATGACGGCAGGCATGCCGGCCAGTCGGGCCACCTGGATGCCGTAGGACTTGTCCGCCGCCCCCGGCACGATCTTGCGCAGAAACACGATTTCCTCCTTCCACTCGCGCACGGCCACATTGTAATTCTGCACGCCCTGCCTGGAATTGGCCAAATCCGTCAGCTCATGATAATGCGTGGCGAACAGGGTGCGGGACTTCAGCTCGTCATGCAGGTACTCCGCCACGGCCCAGGCAATGGAAAGCCCGTCAAAAGTGGCCGTGCCTCGCCCGATTTCATCCAGAATAATCAGGGAGCGCTCCGTAGCATTATTCAGAATCAGGGAGGTTTCGCTCATCTCCACCATAAAGGTGGACTGGCCGCGCGCCAGGTCGTCGCTGGCTCCCACGCGGCAGAAAATGCGGTCCACCAAACCGATGTGGGCGGACTCCGCCGGCACATACGCTCCAATCTGGGCCATCAGCGTAATCAGGGCCACCTGGCGGATATAGGTGCTCTTGCCCGCCATATTGGGCCCGGTCAGCAGAATAAGGCGGTTTTCCTCCGGTTCCAGAAAAGCGTCATTGGGAACGAACACATCGCCGGAAACATTCTGCTCAATAACGGGATGACGGCCATTGACAATGCGTAGGGTCATGGAATTGTCCAGAACGGGGCGGCAGTACCGGTACTGCTGGGCCCCCTCCGCCAGCCCCAGCAGCACATCCAGGTCCGCCATGGCATCCGCCGTAATCTGGATATCGTCAATGTGGCGCCCCACTTCCTCGCGCAACAGGAGGAACTGCTCATACTCCACCTGGCGGGAACGCTCGTCCGCCCCCAGGATGGTATTCTCCATCTGCTTGAGTTCCGGGGTAATAAAGCGTTCCGCATTCACCAGCGTCTGCTTGCGCTGGTAATCCGGGGGCACTTTATCGTAATGGCTCTTCGTTACTTCAATGTAATAGCCGAAGACGTTATTGAAGCGGATTTTCAGGGAATCAATTCCCGTGCGCTTGCGCTCCTTCTCCTGCAGCCGTGCCAGCCACTCCTTCCCGTCGCGGGAAGCCAGACGCAATTCATCCAGACCGGCATGGTACCCTTCCCTGATGATGCCTCCCTCCTTGATGGTCACGGGAGGTTCATCCACCAGGGCGCGCTGGAGCAAATCCACCAGCTCATCAAAGCAGCCCATGCGGGAACGGATGCTCTCCAGCATGTCCCCGCCGCCGGGCAGGGATTCCAGATCATCCCTGAGCGCGGGAATGCGCGCCAGGGAGGAAGCCAGCGCCTGGAGGTCGCGGGCATTCCCGGCGCCCTGGGAAATGCGCCCCGTCAGCCGCTCCATGTCCCGCACATTCTTCAGGCTCTCCCTCAGCTTGCTCATCAGGTAGGGTTCCTGAAGCAGAACGGCGATCACCTCCTGCCTCGCCAGGAGCTTTTCCAGATCGCACAGGGGGTGGAGCAGCCAGTCCCGGAGTTTGCGCGCGCCCATGGGGGTGCTCGTCCTGTCCAGGGTCCCCAGCAGGGAAAGCTTCACGCCGCCGCGGGAATCCACCAGGTCCAGATTCCTCTGGCTGGCCTGGTCAATCAGCACGGCGTTCTCCGTGGCGCGCACGGAAATGCGGCGCAAGTGGTCCGTGGGGCGGAGCTGGTAGCCCAGATAATGGAGCACCGCGCCGGACGCCCCCAGGGCGGCGGTCATCTCCCCGCAGCCGAAACCGTCCAGGGAATGCACCCGGAAATGGTTCAGCAAATTGGGAATGGCCGTGGAAGGCAGAAAAGTATATCCGTCGTAATAAAGCGTGGGGTGGGTTCCGGGGAAGCAGTCCGTCTGCTCGTCGCTGACCAGGAGTTCGGAGGGATTGATGCGGGACAGCTCGTCCAGAAGCAAATCCATGTGTTCGAACTGGGCCACGGAAAATTCCCCCGTGGTATGGTCCACGCATGCCAGGCCGAAGCGCTTTTTGTCCTTGTACAACGCCACAATGTAATTATGGCGGGAGGAATCCAGCAAATTCATATCCGCCAGGGTTCCGGCGGAAATCACGCGGGTCAGTTCCCGCTCCACCAGCTTGCCCGGCTGCGGAATGGTGGTCTGCTCCGCAATAGCCACCCGCTTTCCTCCCTTCACCAGCCGTCCGATATACCCTTCCGCGCTGTGGTGGG
>ERZ773193.3248-NODE-3248-length-15206-cov-16.181242_pt1 | contig 15206 bp, 14 predicted proteins | sample MGYA00511110_ERZ773193 | MGnify/ENA primary metagenome ERZ773193 (study PRJEB29015, sample SAMEA2737784) | human gut metagenome | biome: human gut; feature: human-associated habitat; material: faeces | place: China | collected 2012 ...
TGGCGCAAAGGGTGTACGGAATTTTTGAGATTCTGGGACACATCGGCTTTCCCGTCTTTATCTTTCTGCTGACGGAGGGCTTTCTCCACACCCGCAGCCGGAAGCGGTATCTGCTGACACTGGCGGCCTTTGCGGTGCTGGTGCTGTACAGCGGTCAGCGGGGGCGGCGGGGCTGGAAATACTTTTTCTATGCGTTCTACCCCGCCCACTTTCTGGTACTGCTGTGGATTGGAAAATGGATCGCCGCCCAGCCGCTCTGAAAATTTTTATATTTTTTCAAAATAGCTGCAACAAAATCCCGTGCCAAGCCGTCTTATAGGTACAGTGATCAAAACCGCCCTCCGGGCGGCACAAAAACGCGGCTGGGCCGCACAGAAGAGCAAGGAGCCAAGTGTGAATATGAAAGGAGAAGCACTCACTATGGAAAATATGATGAACCGGGAACCGATCTGGAAGCTGTGGGTAGATACCCAGCGCCGTGTGGTGTCCTTTCATGAGGAGGCTGGTTCCCAGCTCATGGAATTCCGGGACCGGGATATGTTCCTGCGCTGCATCGACGGGTATACTGCCCAGTTGTATCGCTATCAGTAAATACACAAGGGAAAATGCCCACAGCTTTTGGCCAGCGTGTGCAAACAGGCAGAAACGATCCAAAGCTTGAGCTGATTTATGATTGATACGGAGACCGCCCGGACGAAAAATGTCCGGGCGGTCTTGGCTAAGCGGCAGATTTTCTTCGCGCGCTTAAAGAAGCGTGGAGCAGATCGGTATTTGTTCAGAAGATGTAAGTATGATGAATTATATAATAAGCGGTATTCAAGTTCTTAAAGAATCATTTTTCTCAGGCATATTCATTTGTATTGCAGTGAATGTCTTGCTGTATCTTTTCAAAAAGCGCAGGAATTTCTCATAAAAATGCATACTTGAGGCAATATTCTGCATTTACTGTGTTACACCGGCAAGACTTACCGGGATTTTTTCTCCATTGAAAACGCTGATTGGCTTCTGTATATTGCCGGCCAAAACATTCTATACTGGGGTGATTCGAATTATCAGAATTGTTTGGACTATACCAAAACGGATGGAGAACTACAGGCTCATAAAGAAGAAATACTGATGGAATACAGAGAGCTGCTGCGCTCATTCGTGATTGCTTCCACCAGTAGCAATTCCGCCGTTTTGCCCGCAGGCGGTTTTCCTTGACAGAATTTTGCGCTTGCTGTATAATTTTCGCTGTATTTGACCGAAAATAGAAATCACAGGCAAGGATGGGAAGAGTACGTTCCTGCAAACCGCAGCAGAGAGTCCCGGCAGCTGAAAAGGGACGCGGCACGGAGGGCGGAACATGGTCCCGGAGCCGCGTGCAAAGCGTCCTCGGACGTCCAAACGCGCTGGGTGCGCCCATTACAGCGCAGGGGTGCGGAACACGCACCCGCAGAGGCACATCCCGCGAGGGGTGCGCGAAGCAAGGTGGTATCACGGCCCTTTCCGCCGTCCTTGAGCGATCGCTCGGGGACGGCGCTTATTTTTCTGCGTATACGAAAATTTATGATAGAGAAGGAGACCAACTATGGGAAAAGATACGTTCTATATCACAACACCGATCTATTACCCCTCCGATAAGCTGCACATCGGCCACACCTACTGCACGGTGGCCACGGATACGATTGCCCGCTATCACCGCCTGAAGGGCGAGGACGTTATGTTTCTCACCGGCACGGATGAGCACGGCCAGAAGATCGAGCAGAAGGCCAATGAGGCCGGTGTGACGCCGCAGGAGTTTGTGGACCGCATTGTGGACGGTCCCCGTGGCGTCCGTGATCTGTGGAAGCTGATGAACATTTCCAATGACCGCTTCATCCGCACCACGGACGACTACCATGTCAAGGCCATCCAGCGCATTTTCAGACGGATGTATGACAACGGCGATATCTATAAGGGCACCTACAAGGGCAAGTACTGCACTCCCTGCGAGTCCTTCTGGACGGAGAGCCAGCTCAAGGACGGTTGCTGCCCCGACTGCGGCCGCCCGGTGGTGGACGCTGAGGAGGAGGCTTACTTCTTCCGCCTGAGCAAGTACGCTGACCGTATCCGGGACCTGCTGGAGAACACCGACTTCCTCCAGCCCCGCTCCCGCGTCAATGAGATGGTGAAAAACTTCATCGATCCCGGTCTGGAGGATCTGTGCGTTTCCCGCACCAGCTTTACATGGGGCATCCCCGTGGACTTTGACCGCAAGCACGTGGTCTATGTCTGGCTGGACGCCCTGACCAACTATATCACCGCGCTGGGCTATGAAAACGACCGCTACGACGAGTATCACAAGTACTGGCCCGGCATCAACATCGTGGGCAAGGAAATCGTCCGCTTCCACTCCATCATCTGGCCCGCCATGCTCATGAGCCTCGGCGAGCCTCTGCCCAAGCACGTCTTTGGCCACGGCTGGCTGCTGCTGGACGGCGGCAAGATGTCCAAGTCCAAGGGCAACGTCGTTGACCCGTATCTGCTGGCCGAGCGCTACAGCGCCGACGCGCTGCGCTACTTCCTGCTGCGCGACTTCCCGTTTGGCTCTGACGGCAACTTCTCCAATGAGCTGCTCATCAACCGCATCAACATGGATCTGGCCAACGACCTCGGCAACCTGCTGAGCCGCACTACCGCCATGGCCGACAAGTACTTTGGCGGCAATCTGCCCATTGAGCAGGACGAAGGCCCCGAGGACGCCGCGCTGCTCGAGAAGGCCAGGGGTCTGCGTGACCGCTATGAAGCCGACATGGAGGCGTATGCCTTCCAGAATGCGCTGGCTGACGTGTTTGAGGTCATCGACAACGCAAACAAGTATATCGACGCCACCGCGCCGTGGGTGCTGGCCAAGAGCGAGGACTCCAAGCCCCGTCTGGCCCGCGTGCTGTACAATCTGGCAGAGACGCTGCGCATCTGCACCGTTCTGCTGCAGCCGTTCATGCCCACCACCTGCGAGAAGATCTTTGCCCAGCTGAACGTGGAAGCTGACGGCAAGACCTGGGACAGCGCCGCCGCCTTCGGCACGCTGCCCGCCAACGCCACCCTGCACAAGGGCGAGAACATCTTCCCCCGCATCGACGCCGCCAAGGAGCTGGCCGAGCTGGAGGCCCTGGAGGCTGCCCAGAAGGCCGCTGCCCAGGCTGCCAACGCCCCTGCCGAGGAGAAAGAGGAAAAGCCCGCCGAGAGCGGCGCGGCGTCCGCGGAGCTCATCGGTGAGCATGAGGAAGAAATCACGTTTGACGACTTCTGCAAGGTCGAGCTGCGCGTGGCCGAGGTCCGCGCCTGCGAGCGCATGAAGGAGAGCAAGAAGCTGCTGCACCTGACCGTGTTCGACGGCGAGCGCGAGCGCTGCATTCTGTCCGGCATTGCCAAGTGGTTTGCGCCGGAGGATCTGATCGGCAAGAAGATCGGCATCGTCGCCAACCTGGCTCCGCGCCCGATGATGAAGGGCAAGTACGTCAGTGAGGGTATGATTTTTGCCGCTGACACCGACGTGGACGGCGGCTGCTCCATCGCGTTCTTCCCCGACAACACCCCCGCGGGCGCACGCATCCACTAAGGTGAAGCATGCAGAAATCTAAACTCGACCAATTCTTTTCCATCCCGGCGGCAGCGGTCCTGATGGCCATAGTCTGCAATGTGCTGTGGGGCTCGGCGTTTCCGTTCATCAAGCTGGGCTACCGGCTGTTCGCCATTGATTCTGCCGATACCGCGTCGATTTTGTGCTTTGCGGGCGTCCGCTTCATGATAGGCGCGGCGCTGGTCTGGCTGGCCGGTCTGGCGCTGAACCACCGTCCGCTGCCGATGCCGTGCGGCAAAACGCTGGCCTCGGCCTGCGGGCTGGGCCTGTGGCAGACCGCGGCGCAGTATTTCTTCTACTACTCCGCCGTCGCGCTGCTGACCGGCGCTATGGGCGGCATCCTGAACAGCACCCAGAGCTTTATGGGCGTCATTCTGGCGCACTTCCTCTACGGCAATAAGGATCGCCTTACCCCGCGCAAGGCGCTGGGCTGCGCGCTCGGCTTCGGCGGTGTGCTTGTCGCCACGCTGGGCAACCACGGCGGCGGCAGCGTCAAGGGCATGGCCTTTATGCTGATCGCGTCGGTCATCTTTGCGCTGGCCGGGCCGTGGAACAAGGCCGTCACCCAGCACGCGGACAGCTTCTCGGTCAGTGTGCTCAACCTTGGCGTCGGCGGACTGGCGCTGGCTGTTCTGGGCTTTGCGATGGGCGGCGGCCTGCACCCGCAGAGCGCCGCCGGTATCCCGGTGCTGCTGTTCCTTGCGTTCATCTCAGGCGCGGGGTATGTTATATGGGCACTGCTGATGAAGAACAACCCGGTGTCCCGCATCGCGGTGTTCGGCCTCATCATCCCCATTATGAACGTCCTGCTGTCGGCGCTGCTCAACGGTGAGCCGCTGTTTGAGTGGAACTATCTGGCCGCGCTGGTGCTGGTCTGCATTGGCATCTTCCTGGTCAACCGCGCCCCGCAGACGCAGGAGACAAAGGCATGAACAACATTTTTGACACCCACGCGCACTATTCCTCCCGCCAGTTCGACGCAGATCGCGCCGAGCTGCTGACGGCGCTGCCCGCGGGCGGCGTGGTCGGTGTGCTGGAATGTGCCACGCATTCCGGCGATGCTGCGCAGGTTTTGGAGCTGGCGCACGCCGCGCCCTACTTCCACGCCGCGCTGGGCATCCACCCGGAGAGCCTGATCGAGGAGGACGCCGCCACGGTGGCCGTCTACCACGGGGACTGGCGTGCCGAGCTGGCCGCCATGCGCCCGCTGTTTGCGGACAAGGCCGTTGCGGCGGTGGGGGAGATCGGGCTGGACCATCACTGGCCCGTGCCGCGGCAGGAGCAGTACGACCTGTTTGAAGCACAATTGCAGCTTGCCAAGGAGCTCGACCTGCCCGTGTCGGTCCATGACCGCGAGGCCCACGCCGAAATGTACGAGCTGCTGCGCAAATACAAGCCCCGCGGTGCATTGCACTGCTACAGCGGCAGTGCCGACGATGCGGCCTGGCTGGTGGAGCAGGGCATGTACCTGGGCTTTGGCGGTGCCGTGACCTACAAGGGAGCGAAGCGCGCGGCCAGGGTGCTGGCGGCCATCCCGCATGACCGGGCCTTACTGGAAACCGACTGCCCCTACATGGCCCCCGAACCGGTGCGGGGCACCCGCAACGACAGCCGTAACATTGTCCATGTGGCCGCGTACATCGGCACGCTCTGGGATATGGACGCCCAGGCCGTGCTGGACCGGACCGCGGCAAACGCCAGGGCTTGCTTTGGCGTGTAACCTTTTTGGTATATTCGGTATGGCAAAAATCTGTGGGGGCGAGCATTGCCCGCCCCAACATGACAACATGCCGCGTATGTATAAACAAATTTTTCAGGAGTGACTTACTATGAAAGCACGCATCCCTAAGCATCGCGAATTTATCATCGATTTCCCGCAGGATATGGACCAGGCCAAGGCTGACGAGGGCTGGAACAAGCTGAACGAGATCGTCGAGGAGTACAAGAAGGCCCACAACGGCCAGAGCGTCTACTCTGCGACCTTCATTGAGGACTGCGAGCCTGCCGTCAAGAAGCTGCAGGAGGAGTACGGCTTCAAGTACACGATCCAGGAAATCAAGTGATTTGCACCGGCGGACAACTGCGTCCGCCGGTTTTTGGTTTACACGCATGTAGGAGAAGGGGAGGACAAGATGGCCGCAAAGAATGTGATACGCCCGGCGGCGGAGGCGGATATTCCCGCCATTCTCGCGCTGTACCGCCAGCTGGACAGCGCTTTGGTTGCGATGCAGCCGGAGTTTTTCTGCGAAGGCCCGCGGGAGGAGGACGAGATCCGCAAGGCCATCCGTGCCGACGACGCGGATTTCCTGCTGGCGGAGCGCGGCGGCGCAGTTGTCGGCTTTGCGCTGGTCGGCTACGCGGGCTGGACGCCGGAGTTCAGCTGCGTTTTGCCCCACCGCTATGCGCGGCTGGAAGATCTGGCCGTGGACGAGGCCGTGCGCGGGCAGGGCGTCGGCGGCGAGCTTTTGGCCGCCGCCAAGCGCTGGGCACGCAACCGGCGCTTGGAGTACTTAGAGCTGAACGTGCTGGCCCAGAACGAGAACGCTATCCGGCTGTATGAGTCGCAGGATTTTGTCGAGGCGACGAAGGTTATGCGGTGTATGCTGTGACAGGAGACGGCAGCCTCCCGGAAGGCCGCTTTCTTTTCCGCTACCTTCCGCCGCCGCTCACCTCCGCGGGGCGTCGGGGACGCCGCCCCCTACAGCGGTGACCCGTAAGGCTTCGCATTGCCGCCAACCTCAGCGGCGGCCTGGGGGCAGGCCGCCCTACATCCCACTTTATTACATTCCGTAGCCGCAGCCTCCCGTCATATCCCACTGCCGTTTAACCACCCATACCAAACAAAAAGCCGGGGCGAACATTTCGTTCGCCCCGGCGGTCTTACTTCTTCGGAGTCATAGCCTCATAACCCTTTTCGTTATTTTTCGGACTGTTTCCGCATCGTCATGGGAATCATCCTATCTTTACGCGAATTTTGATTGCCCTTTCAAGACCTTAACTAACTGTTCATTGGACTTACCCTCTGGTTCGTTATTTGCTCAAAAGCATTTGTGGAACGGAGTAATGTTTGTTATTAAGATCGTTCTTGGGGTAATGGGTCTGATGCCGAGGACCAAAGCCTCTTAACTCTAGTACATTGGAGTATCTCCTTATGGATCAGGTGAAGTTCAGGTACATCCTGTTCGGCGGAGTGGTGACGGTCATCTCTACCAGCCTTCTTTCATCCTAATCTATATCTCATGCGGGGGTCTGTGTTTTGACGGCCCCTGAGTCTGCTAAATAACTGCTAAGCAACCGTGCATCGCTGTTTTTAAATCTTTTACAAGTTATGACTTGCGGCTTCGGATGCGGTTCTTGCGTTTTCAGCAGGCCCAGGCCCGCCGGTGGTGAATGGGATCTTTGAAGTTTGCCATTGGACTTGAGCCTCCTTCCTTACGAAATACTGCCGGCGGCCTTTACAATTTCTTTCCGGTCTCTTCCTTTGCCCTCGTGCTGCTGGATCGGAGTCCCTGAAGTGCTTCCTTTTTCACTCCCCGACTTTTGGGCAGCTTGCGGAAAATCTTCTTCAGGATGTCGATCTGTTCACGATGGGACTTTGCTGAAGAGCCTTTTGGAAAGTGGCTTCGCTTGGAGTTCTTATCTCCTTATCTCCGGCTGTTTTCTTTCTGTGACTATACTATACCACAGCCCTAAGGTTTCGTCTATTCGCAGACCGCACAACCTTTATATGCAATATTTGTGCATAATCAGGATTGAATAACACATAGTAAAAGTGGTATAATAGATATGTTGGGCGCGTGTACGCCAAAGCAAAGCCGCCGCTTCTTTTCCCGGGAAGCGGCGGCTTTTTGTTGTATTGGCTTCCCCTTTGGGGGAAGCTGTCAGTGGCCCCGACCACTGACTGGTGAGGGGCAAGTCTGCCATAGTCACCCGTTTGCGGGCAGCTACAAAAAACTTGCCCCTCATCCGGCCCTGCGGGACCACCGCGCCCCTTCTGGCGCTGCGCGCCACCTCCCCCGTATCGGGGGAGTCTGTCCCCAAGGGGGAAGGCTTTAGCTTTACTTTTACATCGTCTCCGGTGCGTTCACCTTGAACATCGTCAGGATGTTGTGGATGACCCCGCGCACAGCCAGGCAGAGCGCGATGCGGCCCTGCTGAACGGCACCCTCGGCATCCAGGATGCGGCAGGCGTTGTAGAAGCGGTGATACGCAGACGCCACGTCGATGCAGTAGCGGGTGATGCGCGCCGGGTCGTACTTCTCGGCGGCGGCGGCGATCTCGGCGGGGAAGGCGGCCAGCAGGCGGATCAGCGCCTGCTCGGCGGGGTCGGTCAGCACGCTGGCGTCCACGGCGTCCGCGCCCTCAAACTTCACGCCCTCGCTCTCGAGCTTTTTCAGCACCGAGCAGATGCGCGCGTGGGCGTACTGCACATAGTAGACCGGGTTCTCGCTGTCGTTGCGCACGGCCAGGTCCAGGTCAAAGTCCAGCGTGGACGAGCTCTCGCGCTGGTTGAAGAAGAAACGCGCGGAATCAATGGGCACCTCGTCCAGCAGGTCGGTCAGGGTGATGGCCTTGCCGGTACGCTTGCTCATGCGCACGGGCTTGCCGTCGCGCATGAGGTTGACCATCTGCATCAGCACGATGTCCAGACGGCTGCCGTCCAGCCCGATAGCGTCCATCGCGCCCTTCATGCGGGCGACGTGGCCGTGGTGGTCGGCGCCCCAGACGTCGATGGCCTTGTCAAAGCCGCGCACGGCCAGCTTGTTGTAGTGGTAGGCAATGTCGGCGGCAAAATAGGTCGGGATGCCGTTGGCGCGGACGAGCACCTCGTCCTTGGCCTCCTCCTCGCTGCCGTCGTCGGTCTTGCGCTTGTTGACGACGCCGTACTTGGCGGCGTACTGGGCGCTGCGGTACATGATCGCGCCGTCCTCGGCCTTGTAGCACGCGCCGGTCTCCAGCAGCTTGTCCACCACGGCCTTGACTGCGCCGGAGCTGTGCAGGTCGCTCTCGTGGAACCAGACGTCGTACTTGATGCGATATTTGCCGAGATCGCGCTGCAGACCCGCGATGTTCTTGGGCAGGGCATCGGCAACGATGGCCTTTTTCAGCTCGTCAAAGTCCTTGTTGACGTAAGCGTCGCCGTGGACCTCGGCAAACTCCTTGGCGCGGGCGATGATGTCCGCGCCCTGGTAGCACTCCTCGGGCAGCGGGCAGGCGTCCTCGCCCTTGTACAGCTGCAGATAGCGGATGGCCAGGCTCTTGCCGAACTTCTCGATCTGGTTGCCCGCGTCGTTGATGTAGAACTCGCGGGTCACGTCGTAGCCGGCCCAGTCCAGGCAGGCGGCCAGGCCGTCGCCCAGTGCGCCGCCGCGGGCGTTGCCCATGTGCATGGGGCCGGTGGGGTTGGCGGAGACGAACTCGACGTTATACTTCTTGCCTGCGCCCGCGTCGGTGCGGCCATATTCGGGGTTGGCGACAGCGGCGCGCACGACGCTGGTGAACCAGTCCTGGCCCAGGAACAGGTTGATGAAGCCGGGGCCGGCGACCTCAAAGCGGTCAAACAGGCTGCCGTCCAGCTGCAATTTTGCGGTAATGGCTTCTGCGATCTGGCGCGGTGCCTTGTGGAAGGCGCGCGCACCGGCCATGGCCACGTTGGACGCAATATCGCCGTTTTTGACGTCAGCCGGGATCTCGACGATGAAGTCGGGCAGTGCGGCCTCGGGCAGGGTGCCGTCGGTGACAGCCGCCTTGACGGCGTCGGTCAGCAGCGTGCGCGCCTGTGCCAGCGCCGCCGCCCGCGGGTTGTAGTTTTTATAATCCATGATGAACCTCCTGTGGGGGATTTTTCTATGATAACGCTGTAAGGGCAGCGCGTTTTTAAGCTTCCGGCAGCTTATCGACCGTAATGTCAACCAGATTCCGGCTGATGAAGCTCTCGGCGCCGGAATCGAGGGTGTAGCTGAATTTCAGACTGCCGCCGTTCTCGTCGAGCCGCTGCTCAATGACGTCGGCGGCCACGCCCAGACTGACAGAGCCGTAGCCGGTCTCGTAATGGCAGAGATGGCGCGTGCCCTTCTCGATGATGAGCTGGCTCGACTGTTTGCCGAACCGCAGCATCGAGACCTTGCGCGCGTCCTCGGCCACCTTGACCGTCGTTGTGCAGCCCTCATAGCCGGTGGTCTCGGTCTCCTTGTAGACAATATAGTAGGCACCGTCCTTGTGGACGAGCGAGCCGCGGGTCATCAGCTCCACGGTATCCGTGTCGCCCCGCTGCTCCATCGTGCCCTTGATGGTGATCAGATAGTTTTCTTCCATGGTGTACCTCTACGCTAAAGCCTTCCCCCGAGGGGACAGACTCCCCCGATACGGGGGAGGTGGCGCGCAGCGCCAGAAGGGGTGCGGTGGCCCGCAGGGCCGGATGAGGGGCGACCTTCCGTCGTTGCCCGGTAAATGGGCGGCCACGGCAACCCGCCCCTCATCAGTCACCTTCGGTGACAGCTTCCCCCCAATGGGGGAAGCCTCGGCTAAAGCCTTCCCCTTCGGGGGAAGGTGGCCCGCAGGGCCGGATGAGGGGCGACCTTGCCATTACTGCCTGTAAATGGGTAATGCCCGGAAACTCCGCCCTCATCAGTCACCTTCGGTGACAGCTTCCCCCCAATGGGGGAAGCCCTTTTTCCCCTAGTACGTCTCAATCGCGATTCTTTCCACCGTTCCGCCGGCGTACTCGCCCAGAAACGTGTGTGCCAATTCGTCAAAATTGTCGGGGGTGTCGCTGACAAAATACCGCGCGGTGCCGCCTGCTTTTTTGCCGTTCAGCAGCCCTAAATCGTCCAGCGCCGCCGCGGCGGCCTGCGCCGTGACCTTGCCGGAATCGACAAGATGCACCTCGTCGCCCATAAAGTCCCCGATCATCTTTTTCAACAGGGGATAGTGGGTGCAGCCCAAAATCAGTGTGTCAACGCCCGCGTCCTTCAGCTCCTGCAGATACTCCGCAATGATCAGCTTTGTGACCGGGTTGCCGTCGTTGAAGTAGCCGTTCTCGACCAGCGGCACAAACATCGGGCAGGCGCGGGCAAAAATCTGCACGTCGGGCATCATGTCGCGGATGATGGCGGCATACGATCCGCTGCGCACCGTGGCCGCTGTGCCGATGATGCCGATTTTGCGGTTCCGCGTCGCGTCCACCGCCGCGCGGGCCGTGGCACCCACAACGCCGGTAAACGGCACGGGCAGCCTGGCGGCCTCCTCCGGCGGATAGGTCGAGGACACCGTGCCGCAGGCGGCGATGATAAATTTCACGTCCTGCTGCAATAAAAAGCGGATGTCCTGCCGCGCGTACTGGACAATGATGTCCCGCCCGCGGCTGCCGTAGGGCACGCGGCCCGTGTCACCGAAGTAGACGATGTCCTCGCCGGGCAGCACGCGGCGCAGCTGGCGCACGGCGGTCAGCCCGCCCAGGCCGCTGTCAAACACGCCGATGGGCCGTGTGTCCATCAGTAGGCCCCCTTCCGGCGGTGGACGGCCAGCGTCAGCAGCTTGTCGACCAGCGCAGGATAGCTGTAGCCCTCGTGCTCCATCAGCTTGGGGTACATGCTGATGGACGTAAAGCCCGGCAGGGTGTTCAGCTCATTGCAGAGCACCCGCCCGGTGCCGCGCTCAACGAAGAAGTCGCAGCGGGACAGGCCGGAGCAGCCCAGCGCCAGATACGCCTTGCGGGCCTCGGCGCGGACCTCGTCGAGCTTTTCCTCGCTCAGATGCGCGGGGATGACGGTCTGGGACACGCCGTTTTTGTACTTGTCATCGTAGGTGTAGAACTCGGCCCCGGCCAGGATCTCGCCCGGGCGGGTCGTGGAGACGGTGGACGGGTCATCGGGGTTGCCGATAGCGGCGCACTCGACCTCCTGCGCGTCCACGAACTCCTCAAACACGACCTTGTCGTCCTCGCGCAGGGCAATTTCGACGCCCTTTTCCAGCGCGGCGCGGTCCGCAACCTTGGAGATGCCGACGCTGGACCCCGCGTTGGCGGGCTTGACGAAGATGGGGTAGCCGAGCTTTGCCTCGATGCCGTCCAGCACTACGGGACCGTTCAGCTCCAGATCGGCGCGGCTGGCGGCGACCCACTTGCAGTGGGGGACCCCGGCGGCGTCCATCAGGGCGTTGGCGACGGCCTTATCCATGCAGACGGCGCTGCCCAGCACGCCGCAGCCCACATAAGGGATGCGGGCCAGCTCAAACAGGCCCTGGATCGTGCCGTCCTCGCCGTTTTTGCCGTGCATGACGGGTGCGCAGATGTCAATGTGGACCAGCTCCGCCCTGCCGTCCTTCAGCAGCCAGATGCCGTGGTCCTTCCGGTCCGGGCTGAGCACGCAGGGCGTGCAGTCGCCCTGCTCCCAGCTGCCGTCGGCCATAGTCTCGGGCGTGGGGCGGCAGGCCAGCCAGCGGCCATCCTTCGTGATGCCCACGGGGAAAACCTCATATTTGTCCGCGCAGGGCTTCTGACCCAGTGCGCGCAGCCAGGCCGAGGCCGACACGCAGCTGACGTCATGTTCACTGGAAACGCCGCCGAAGAACAGTGCGACGCGCAGCTTGGAATTTGTATTCATCAAAAAGACTCCCTTTGTTCAATGTGGCCGTGCCCTTTGGGCACACTACAAGTCTTCAGCTTATTATCATAACATATTATGCGTGCGTTGGCTAGATTATTTTTGGAAAATTTCTGAACCGGGAACAGAAGTCCGTAGGGGCCGGGCACGCCCGGCCCGCAGCCTTGCCGTTGCTACACATTTATCTTTTACATCGTAGGGAGGGGTCTTGACCCATCCGCTGCCTTCCGCCGCCGCTCACCTCCGCGGGGTGTCGGGGACGCCGCCCCCTACAGCGGCGATCCGTAAGGCTTCTCATTGCCGCCAACCTCCCCGGCGGCCTGGGGGCAGGCCGCCCTACATCCCGCTTTATCACACCCCGCCGCAACTCTCACCCCAAAAAACAAAAAACCGGCCCGCCACACCCGGCGGGTCGGTCAGTCGTCCAACCTGATTTTATAACGCTTGATCAATGCGGCCTGGTCCAGCAAAAAACGCTTCTGGCTGGGGGTGAAGCTGCGGTAACACGTCAAAAGCTGGCGCTCGTCATCGACGGCGGGGGTCTCGTGCCCCAGCAGATAGTCAATGCTCACACCAAAATAATCCGCGATCCGCCGCAGCGTGTCATAGTCCGGCTCACGGATGCCCTGTGCGTAGTTGCTCAACGTGGACGCACTAAGGCACAGCTTGGGTGCAAGGTCTTTGAGCTTGATTTCCTCGCAATCAATTAGATAGCGTAATCTTTCGTTAAAGTTCATAAAAAGTGCCCGATTTCCTATAAATTCTAAGCTAGAGAATAGCAAAAAAACACAAAACGGGTTTTTACAGCACGTTTTGGCTTGACAAAACACGAACTGTGTTATAAAATGACGATATGAAATGCCGATGAGGTCTTGAAGTGTCGGCACAAAGACAAAACTGGAGGAAAACAAGATGTTCAAAAAACTGAAAGACAAAAAGGGCTTCACCCTCGTCGAGCTGATCGTCGTTCTGGTCATCCTGGCCATCTTGGCCGCGCTGCTGGTTCCGGCTCTGACGGGCTATATTGACAAGGCACGCAAGGAATCTGTTGTTGCAGAGACTCGCTCGGCGGTTATGGCCGCACAGACTATTGTGTCTGAAAAGTACGGCACGACGAAGGGCGATGTTACATTGACGGCTGACGACTACACTGCCATTAAGAACCTTGCAGAGGTGCCGGGCACTATTGTGGCTGACTCTATTGTCATTGACAAGACCACTGGAAGTGAGTACAAGGGTGCTGTTACACAGTTGACCTATACTAGCAAGGATGGCAAGTATACTTGCTATTACTACGACAAGACCTATAACTGGAAAGCGAAAGCTTAAACAAAAGGTATAGCTGTATTCTCCCACCACCTCCCGTGGTGGGATTTTTTGTTGCCGCCTACCTTATTATACCCGCCGCAGCGCTGCCGGGAGAGTAGGGAGCGGTCTTGACCGCTCCGCAGGCCGTCAAAAAATTGCATCCCTGCCTTATTGCGTGTGTAGGGGCGACCATTGGTCGCCCGCCCGCTTACCGCCGCAACGCATTTTCCGGGACGGTTTTCTTGCAAGGCAAACGGGCACGGGCGAGCAATGCTCGCCCCTACAAGCGTTTTTCGGCAGTTCCGCGGAGGGGTCAAGACCCCTCCCTACAGAGCAAAAGGAAAAATCCGCATCAAAGGAAACGTACCCGGGACACATAAATCCCGCCCCTGCGCACAAGAGGCAAAGCTGCAATAACGGCAAAGCTGCGGGCCGGGCGCTTGGCGGCGCACAACGAGCGCCGCCAGTTTGCAAGCAAACTCGCTCGTGCGGTTGTTTGCCCCGCAGGGGCAAACATTGTTCGCTCCACGCTCACAACCCCGCAATGCCCGGCCCCTACGCCTCTGTATGCCTTAACGCCTTTCACTCCTCACTCCTAACTCTTTTCAGGTGCTCACCATGCCCCAAACTCCAAAGCTGTCTCCACAACAAAAGGTCGCGCTTGTGGAAAAAATCAAAGCAGGCGAGATCAGCCGCCAGGCCGCGGCGCAAAGCGTCGGCGTCAGCAACACCACCGTGCGCCAATGGCTGCGCATCTATGAATCCGAGGGGGCAGACGGCCTTGCGCCCCGGGAAAAGTCCCGCCACCTTACTGCCGAGGAAAAGCAGGCCGCCGTGGCGGAGTACCTCGCGGGCGGGGTCTCGCTGTTTGACGTCTGCAAAAAGTACGGCATCCGCAGCCCGCAAAACCTGCAAAAGCTCGTGGAAAAGGCCCAGGCGGGCGGCGAGCTGCGCGGCTACCACGGCGCGTCCCGCCACAGGGGCGGCGCGTACACCACCGCCGCGGACCGGGAAAAGATCGTGCGGGAATGCTTGGCCGACGGCTGCGATTACGGCGCAGCTGCGTTAAAATATAACGTCGATTACAAGGCGCTGGTGCATTGGGTGGGGCAGTACCGTGCGGGCGCGGCCCTGCACGACGCCCGCCACAGCAGCGAGGGCACAAGCCGCGCCAAGGGCCGCGCCCGCACCGTGCCGCCGATGCAGCGGATGGTCATGGTGCTGGACTGTCTGGAAAACCGGAAAAATTACGGCGCTATGGCGCAGAAATACGCGATAGCCTACCACCAGATCTACCGCTGGGTGCAGCGCTATCTGCAGGACGGCTGGCTCGGCATGAATGACCGCCGCGGCCCCGCCGACGACCCCGACCCGGCGGGGGAGTGGGGGAAGATTGCCCCCGCCGGTGAGGCCGACGCGGAGCTGTGGGTAGCCAAATGCAAAGGCGTACCGGAGGCTTTGCCCGCCATGCTGCGCCGCGCCGGGTACAGCTGGATGATGATTGCAAAAATTTTGTTTGATCTGGCGCGGATGTAGCCGCCCCAAAGCCTTCCCCCTCGGGGGAAGGTGGCCCCGCAGGGCCGGATGAGGGGAGAGCTTGCCGCGGCAGCCCGTGTATGGGTCATATCGGCAAGTCCGCCCCTCATCAGTCAGCGGGCGGGGCCGCTGACAGCTTCCCCCGCGGGGGAAGC
>ERZ773193.3252-NODE-3252-length-15196-cov-20.844330_pt1 | contig 15196 bp, 15 predicted proteins | sample MGYA00511110_ERZ773193 | MGnify/ENA primary metagenome ERZ773193 (study PRJEB29015, sample SAMEA2737784) | human gut metagenome | biome: human gut; feature: human-associated habitat; material: faeces | place: China | collected 2012 ...
CAAAGTTCGGTTACGGTGGGGTTCAGCTCCCGCCGTTTGATGATAGTAAACAAAGTTCCCACTCCTTTTACAAAAGCGCAGCTCTTCACGAAGCTGCGCTTGCTTTAGTATATGTTGCCGGTTTCGCGGTAGCTGCGCCAGACGTTTTCAAAAAAGTCGTCATCCTCGGGGATGGGGCGCGGAGCGCGCCATCTGGTGCGGCAGGTGCCGTCCTCGAACCACAGCTCCTGAATCAGCGGGGCTTCGGCTTCGTCCAGGGCAAAGGTGAAGGTGTCCGGCAGTTGGGTGAACGGCTTGATGCCACCCGTCAGATCGGTGTACAGGGCGCTGCCGCGGCTTTTGCCGCCGTGGGCGGTATAGTCCGCCATGGCGGTCAGGTAGGCGTGCTGGCTCAGCAGCATATCGCGCAGGCGGTACACCATGGCAAGCTCGGTACGGCTGCCCGCCTTGACCGTTTTGGCATAGCCGGCAAGCTGCGCTTCCACCTGTTTGCCGTAGGCGCGTATCTGCGCGGGGTCGCGTATGGCGGCACCGCAGCGGCTCATTTCCTCGGCGGCGTGCTGCCACAGGGCGCGCACATTGCCGGTATCGGCGCGGCAGGCATCCGCCAGCGCAGCCATCTCGGCCAGGGCTGCGGATGCTGCCACGTCAAAACCAGCAGACGCATCGCCCCGGCAGCGGGCGGCAATGTACTGTGCCGCGCGGGTACTGCCCACCTGCCCGGCGTTCAGCGCCGTGCCGCCGGGGCGGTAGACGCCGTGGCTGGCAGCGGCTTCACCCACGGCAAACAGGCCTTTCACGTCGGTCTGCCACCAGCAGTCGATGCCAATGCCGCCGTTGTTATGCTGGGCGCAGAGGGCAATTTCCAACGGCTGGGTGTACAAATCCACACCCTTATCACGGTAAAAATCGATGGCAGGCTGGTTCATATGCGCCAGACGCTCGATGGGCGTGCCGAAGCAGGCACCGGCGCGGGTCAGGTACTCGTGCGCCTCGGGCAGCAAGTCGTCATAGCTAAACTCGCCGTCCGCAGGGTTTGTGCGGTAATCAAGATAGACTTTACGGCCCTTGCAGGTTTCCAGATACACCAGAATGTCAATGATGGAGCTGCCGCCGGCAACCTTGCGCACATCAAAGGGCCACTGGTAGCCCTTCAAAAACAACTTGCTCAGCATGTCGTGGGCGTCGGTAAAGAAGTCCATCAAAAACTCGCGCTCATCGCTGCCGTCCGCCGCTGCGGAGTAGACCCGCGGCAGCACCTGCATATAGGTGCCGGAAACATTCCAGCGCGGCGCAACGGAGGCAAGCCCGTACTGCCATTCGGTCAGGTTTTTGCCTTTGGCACCCGCCTCCAGCGCAAGCCCCGTGGCCCCATACTGGCTGAAGGGATAGACGCTGTCGGCGTACATACCAGCCGGGCCGCCGGTGGCCCAGATAACGTTTTTGCAGCGGATCAAAACAAAGCGGTCGGCGTCGTTTTGCGCGGTCACGTTCAGGCAAAGCAGCCCGCAGACCGTGCCGCCGTTTGTCAGGATTTTGATAACCTGGGTCTTGTCCAGCATCGGCACGCCCTTGGCCTGCACGGCAGCCTCCAGACATTCGGTCATCTGCTTGCTGGTGTAGGGTCCCACGCTGGTGGCGCGGCGGCGCGGGTCGTGGTCGGTCTTGTAGCCGATGTACTCGCCGTAGCGGTTGCGGGGAAACGGCACGCCCAACTCGACCAGCTTTAAAAAGCACTGGCTCGAAAGCGCCGCCTCGCACAGGGCAAGGTCGCCGTCCACGCAGCGCCCGGCAAACAGGGTGTCTGCCATTTCGCGCACGCTGTCCGGCTCGCCGCCGGAGAGGGTCAGCTTGTAGTAGGTCTGTTTGTCGCTGCCGGTGTTGCGGCTGGTGCCGCCCGCGCGGTTTTCGGTGACCAGCACAATGTCGTGCTGCCCCAGCTGCCACAGGCGGTCGGCGGCGTTAAAGCCTGCCGCGCCGCTGCCGACCACGGCGGTGTTGCAGCGGTACACCTTTGCCGTGTATGCCCCGGTGGTAAAAATTTCGTGTTCCATCGCAAATTTCCTTACAGGCGTTGGATGTGGAACCCACCGTCCACGTCAAGGTAGTTGCCCGTGGTGTAGCGCAGACGGTCGCTGCACAGCAGGCTGACCGCACCGGCTACATCCTCCGGCGTACCCCAGCGGGCAATGGGGAAGGTGCCGTTTTCGATCAGGGAATCGTACTTGCTCTGCACCTTGCTGGTCATATCGGTGGCAATCACACCGGGGCGCACCTCGTTGACAAGGATACCCTCGGCGGCAAGGCGGTCGGCGTACAAAGTCGTCAGCATCGACACGCCCGCCTTGGACACGCAGTATTCGCCGCGGTTGGTGGAGGACACCACCGAGCTGCAGCTGGACACATTGACAATCGCGCCCTTGCGTCCATCCACCGGCTCTTGGGCAATCATCTGCTTGGCGACAAGCTGCGTCAGGAACATATTGCCCTTGGTGTTGATGCCCACCACATAGTCGAAGCTTTCCTCGCTCATATCCAAAAGGTCGGCGCGGACCTTGGGTGCGACGCCGGCGTTGTTGACCAGCACATCCACCCGCCCAAAGGCAGCCAGCGCGGTGTCCAGAATTTTTTTGCGGTCATCGGTGCAGCCGATGTTCGCCTGCACATAGGCGCAATCAATGCCAAGGGCCTGCAGCGTATCCAGTGCGGGCTGGTTTTTTTCCTGCGCGCCGGTGGCGACCATCACAATGTTGTATCCGTCCAACCCCAGCTGCCGGGCAATGGCAAAGCCGATACCACGGCTGGAGCCGGTGACGATGGCAGTTTTTTTCATACCCATTTACTCCTTATCAGCCGCGGAAGTTGGCGGGCTGTGTTTTTTTGATCTCCAAAAATTCCTTGTAGAACGGCATAAAGGTCTTGGCATCGCGGATTACGCAGCCCGTGGGCTTGTGTGCGCGGATCAGATCCCCGCACTTGCCGCAGGTCAGGCAGACGTGCTTGGGGTCAATGCGCCCGTTTTTCAAGATCTCGTTGGCAAAATCCGGGTCGGCAAATGCCATACGTCCAAACAGCATACCGTCGCACAGCCCTTCCTCCACGGCACCGGCGGTAAACAGGTCGGCGTAGGCGCGCAGGTAGCTGGGGGCGGATGCCCAGACCGTCATCTCCGGCACTGCTTTTTTGACCTCGCCGATGCCGTGGATCATCCGGGCAAGACCCACAAGGGGATGCTCGTCCGGTTCATACTTGCCAAAGTCGAACGGGCGGGTCACATGGGTGGTGGCGTAGGGGTTGCCCATGGTCAAGTCGACCATATCCACGCCCAGCTCGTCGTGCAGCTCGCGCACCAGACGCTTCGGCTCGGTCAGATCGGGGGTGGTGCCGCTTTCGGGGCTGACGCCGAAGCCCCACGGGTAGGCGTAACCGTCGTAGATGCCAAGGCGGGCGGTGACCATAAAGTGGTCGTCCTCGTACACCTTGGCGGCGCGGATGCCGTTTTTGAGCAGGCGGAAGCGGTTTTCAAAGCTGCCGCCGTACGCGCCGGGGCGGTTGTAAGCGGATGCCAGCTCTGCCAGCAGGTAGCCGTGGCAGCTCTTGATGTCCACCGCGTCAAAGCCTGCTTCCTTGGCAAGTTGGGTTGCCTCGCCGAATTTGACCTCCAGACCCTTCAGGTAGTCGTCGCTGACAATGCAGGAATCATCGGCGGCGCGGTACTGCTCCAGAATCGGGTGGCGGTAGGCGATCATCGGGGCGGGCTTGTTGCCGGGGTTGGAGTACCGCCCGCTGTGGTTCGCCTGCATGATCAGGTACGGCGCATAGCCGTTCGCCTTGATGCCGGCCTCCTTGACCGCGGCGGTCATTTTTTTGAATTCGTCCAGCGTGTCGCGGGTCAGCAGCAGCTGCGTTTGGGAGGAACGCCCTTCCTCCACGATGGAAATGGCCTCAAACCAGATCACAGCGCTGCCGCCGATGGCTTCGTTGACGTAGCGGCGCACGGTGTAGGCAGAGGGTGCGCCCTCCGGCGTGGAGTCGGCACCCTCCATGGGGGCGATGCCCAGCCGGTTCGGAAAGGTGATGTTGCGCACCTGCAGCGGGTAGGCAAGGCAGTGGGTGTCAACGGCAAAGGGCAGGCTGACGCCCAGCTCGGCGGCGCGCTGCTCGACTTCTTCTAACGATTTATAGTGGAATTTTTCGTGTGGCATAATTTTTCTCCTTGCAGTAAGTCCGTTACGGCTTCAGGATCACCTTGATGCTGCCGCTCTTGCTGTCCAGTGCGGTATCCAGCGCCTGCTGCAATTGCTCCAGCGGGAAGGTGTGGGTGATAAATTTTTCCAGCGGGATATCGCGGGCGGCGGCAATTGCAATGGGGAAATCCCAGCAATAGCCCTGCGCGCCCTGCACATGAATTTCGTGGGTGACAAAGCGGCTGGCGGGGATCTGGATCTGCGGCTTTTCATAAATGCCGATGATGGTCGCCGTGCCGTTGCGCTTCAGCGTCATAATGGCCTGCAAAAAGCAGCTTTCGCGTCCCACGCACTCAAAGCTTTTGTCCACGCCCTTGCCGTGGGTCAGGCGGGCGACCGCCTGCTCTAAATCTTCCTTGCCGCTGTTCACGGTAACGGTGGCACCGACCTGCTTTGCCATTTCCAGCCGCTGGTCAGAGAAATCGGCGATGATGACCTCGGCGGCACCGCTGCGGCGGCACATGGCGGCCACCATCATACCGATGGCACCGGCACCGATGATCAGCACCGTTTCGCCCAGACGGATGTCGGCGCGGCGCACGGCGTGGGTGGCAACCGACAGCGGCTCGATCAGTGCGCCGGTTTCGTAGCTCAGGTAGTCGGGCAGCTCGTAGACATACGGTTCCTTGACCACGACATAGTCCGCCATGGCACCGTCGCCGTTGCGGTAGGTAAAGCTGATATGCTCGCAGTAGCCGTACTGCCCGTGGCGGCAGGCGTCGCACTTGCCGCAGACGATGCAGGGCTCCACGGTCACGCGCTCGCCGAGGCGCGCCTTGGTGACCTCGCTGCCGATGGCAACCACATCGCCGGAAAACTCATGCCCGATGGTCACGGGCAGCGGGGCAGACGGGTGCAGCCCGCGCGCAATGTGCAGATCGCTGCCGCAGATGGCGCTGGCACGCACCTTGACAAGCACCTCGTCCGGTGCCAGCGGGCGGACGGGCTTATGCAAAAAGTGTACTTTAAAAGGCTCATATACTTCGCCGATACGGTTCATAATTTCATCCATGGCAAAAAGCCTCCTTTAAAAATAGCGTTGCAGAAAATGCAGACCGCGCAGGGCAACCTCATCGGGGGTGCCGTGTACGTTGACCCAGCTGGCGTCCAGCCCGCCCGGGGCAAAGGTTTCCATCGTGATATGCCCGGCGTAGCCGTACTGCTTCAGTAGCTGCATCACGGCATCCCACGGCACAATGCCGTCACCCGGTGCGCCGCGGTTGTTGGCGCAGGCATGGAAGTGGGTCACCCTGCCGCTTTTCAGCGCCGTTTCCAGCGAAGCAAGCAGGTCCGCCTCCTCCAGGCAGGCGTGGTAGGTGTCGTAGTGGATGCCCACATTGCCGCAGCCGATATCCGCCAGCAGGGGCAGCAACTGCTCCACTGTGTTGATGACACTGGTGCGGTAGCGGTTCAGCGGCTCCAGGGCAAGGCGGATGCCGCACTCCTTGGCGCGGCGCGCCAGCTCCTGCAGACCGGTGACAGCCAGCTCCCATTCGCGGGCAGCCTCCGCCGGGGGCAGGGTGTGGCGCTTGCCGCCCCCTGCATACAGGGGACCCGCCAGCACCACGGCACCCAGTGCGGCACCCGTTTGCAGGCAGTCGGTCAGGTATTGCATGGTGGCGGCGCGCACATCGGCGTCAAAGCTCGAAAGATCGCGCCCTGCCCCCATGGCGGCGCACAGCGAAACCTCCAGCCCGCTGCCGCGCACCTCATCGCGCAGGGTCGGGCTTACGGCGGGCTGCGTCATCGGCAGCTCCAGCGCGGTAAAGCCCATTTCGGCTGCCTTGGTCGGCAGACCGCAGCAGGCGTCGGACAGCCCCGGCGCCCAGTTCCAAAGATTGATACCCAGTTTGTTCATAGCATTTTCCGTTGGGGGCTGCCTTTATTTGGTGGAGCGCCGCACAATCAGATCACTGTTCATAATCATACGCTGCGGCTTGGGCAACTCCCCGTATTTGTCCTTGTATTCGATCTGGCGGATCAGGCTTTTGGCTGCCTCCATACCCATATCGTACAGATGCTGCGTCATTGTGGAAAGCGGCGGCTCGACCATGGCGGACATACTGACGTTGTCCACGCCGATAACCGCCACATCCTCGGGAATGCGCAGCCCCATATCGTGCAGCGCGTGCATAACCACAAACGCCTTGGGGTCACTGGTGCAGAAGATGGCGTCTGGCAGCTGCCCTTGCTCTGCCAACTCACGGATTTGATAATAAAAACCATTGCTGCCGCCGCTTTCGCGCAGGAGGTACTCCTCCCGTTCGGGCAGACCGCTGTCCGAAAGCGCCTTGCGGTAGCCGCGCAGACGCTCACGGTAGAGCAGCAGCTCCTCGCGCCCGCAGACGATGGCAATGCGCTTATGCCCGATGCGCGCCAGATAGCGCGTGGCATCGTAGCCGATCTGGAAGTTGTCGGAGGTGACGGTATCCACCTTGCCGATGTCGCTTTCCTCAAAACGGTTGACCAGCACAAGGGGGTAGCCTTCATCGCGCAGGCTGCGGATGTGCGGGGCGTCGCTGCTCAGCGAGCAGACGATAAACCCGTCGATCCAGCGCTGCTTCATGGTTTCCAGATAGGATTTTTCAATGGCGGCGTCCTCATCGGTGTTGCACAGAAAAACAGTCATTCCGTTTTTGCGCGCCTCATCCTCCACGCCGCGGGTCAGCTTGGGGAACATCAGGTTCTCGATGGAGGGAATCATCAGGCAAATTGTATTGCTGCGCCCCATCTTCAGGCTTTGTGCCAGCGCGTTGGGCTGGTAGTTGGTCTTGCGGATGGCTTCGGTCACGATTTTTCGCGTTTCCTCGTTGACATAGCTTTTGCCGTTCAGCACGCGGGAAACCGTGCTTACCGACACACCTGCTACAGCGGCGACCTGCTTGAGATTCATAGGGAACTCCTCCTGCTTTGTATTGATATACCATCGGAAGCAGGAAGGCTCCTGCTGCGATGCTTAGTCCTTATCCCAGTAGACGGTAGCGCCGCGGTGTGCAGAGGTACACTGTTTGCGGAAAAGCTGCAGCCACCCGGTGGCGGGCTTGACAATAGGCTTCCAGCTTTCCTTGCGGCGGGCGAACTCCTCCTCGCTCACATCTACATTTAATGTACGGGCTTCAATATCAATATACACCATATCCCCATCCTGAATCAATGCCAAATTGCCGCCTTCGTAGGCTTCGGGGGAAACATGACCAATCGCAAGACCGCCGGTGGCACCGCTGAAGCGTCCGTCAGACACCAAGGCAATCTGACTGCCCAGCCCCTTGCCCAGCACAGCCGCCATAAAGGTTTCCATATGGGGCATACCGGGCGCGCCCTTGGGACCCTCGTAGCGGATGATGACCACATCGCCTGCCACGATTTCGTCCTTCAAAATGGCGTGCCATGCGTCGTCCTGCGAGTCGTAGCACTTGGCAGGACCGCTGAACTTCCATGCGGCGGGGTCCACGGCGCTGAACTTGACAATGGCGCTGTCGGTGCCGATGTTGCCGTGCAGAACTGCCAGACCGCCGTGGTCATAAATGGGGTCAGCCACCGTGTGAATCACATCATGGTTCTTGTTCTCTGCATGAGCAGCCTTATCACCGATGGTGCCGAACATACCCTTGGCCTCGGTATCAATCTTACCAGCAGCAGCCAGCTCCTTGACCACGGCACCGATACCGCCGGCGGCGTCAAAGTCCTCCATGGTGTAGGTAGGGTGGTTGGGGTAGATGGTGCTGAGCAGCGGCACCTCGCGGCTGATGGCGTCAAAGGTTTCGGGGGTGATGTCAAAGTCTGCCTGCCGTGCCAGCGCGGGGATGTGCAGCAGGCTGTTGGTGCTGCCGCCGGTCGCCATCATATAGCGCACAACGTTTTCAAAGCTGGACTGGCTCAGGATGTCGCTGGGGCGAATCTCATGCTCCCAGGCGTACATGACCTGCCGGGCAGCCTGCCGCGCCAGCTCGTGCCATTTTTCGGACTGGCTGCGGGTGCTGGCGTTGTCGTGCGGGGCAAAGCCCAGAATTTCCGCCATGGCGCACATCGTCTGGGCGGTACCCATAAAGGGGCAGGCGCCGGGGGTGGGGCAGGCGTGGCGCACAACGTCCTTGTACTCCTCGCGGGTGATGGAGCCCTCCACATAGGCGGCGTAGGCCTGCTTGGTGTGGGTCAGGGTAATCATACGCCCGTCCGAGCGATGCCCTGCCGCCATATAGCCGCCGGTGAACATCACGGTGGGGATATCCACGCGCACAGCGCCCATCAGCATACCGGGTACGACCTTGTCGCAGGTCGCCATAATGACCATACCCTCCAGCATATTCAGGTTGGCGACCATCTCCACCTCGCTGGAAACCAGATCGCGGGCGGGCAGGGTGTAGCGGTCGCCGGGGGTGTTGCTGCAGATGCCGTCGCAGATGCCGCTGATGGGCAATTCCAGCGCCAGACCGCCCAGCTTGTAGATCTCCTCCTTCATCTCGGCAATCAGTGCCTTGTCAAAGGGGTAGTGACCGGGGTTCATTTCGTTCCAGGTGTTGACCAGACCGATGATGGGGCGCTTGGCGTCCTCCTCAGAAATGCCCATGGCGTACAGCAGGGTATTGCGGTGGTCGAGGGATTCCTCATTCCATTCACGAATCATATACTTGCTCACTTTCTGCGGTGTGTGCCGCGTGAAGAGTTATTTCTGCATCAGATGGATGGCAAAGCCGCCGATCTGCTGCTTGGCGTAGATGACCAGGATCCGTCCGTCGGGAAACCGCTTGACGGAGTCCTCGTCAAAGGCAAAGCCTTTTTCCTCCAGATAGCGGCGGGCCGCGGGAAGATCGCCGGTGGCAAGGGCGATGTGTCCATGCTCGCCGCGCCCGGGGGCTTTCATCCACTCGATTTGGGTACCGGTAAACCGTGCATCCGCACTTTCCTTGGCCGGGTTCACAGCCAGCTGAAACAAAACCGCAAATTGCTCGGCGCAGCGCTCTGCCTGCGCGGCATCGGCGCAGTTGACGCCGATGTGGGCAATCTCAAAATCCGGTGTGTATGCCATACCTCAGCCTCCCAGATACGCCTTGCGCACGGCATCGGACTTCAGCAGCTCCTCGCCGGAGCCGGACAGGTTGATCTTGCCGTTTTCCAGCACATAGGCGTAGTCGCAGATGCCCAGCGCCTTGCGGGCGTTCTGTTCGACCAGCAGCACCGTAATGCCGGAATCGCGAATTTCGCGGATCAAATCGTAAATCTGGTTCACGATGATGGGCGCGAGACCCATCGAAGGTTCGTCCAGCAGCAAAATCTTGGGGCGGGACATCAGCCCGCGCGCAACCGCCAGCATCTGCTGCTCGCCGCCGGACAGGGTGCCGGCAAACTGATCCTTGCGCTTTTCCAGAATGGGGAAGCGCTTGTACTGCTCCTGCAGGTCTTTTTCCAAATCCGCCCCTTTAAAAAGGTAGCCGCCGACCAGCAGGTTGTCGCGGATGCTCAAGCCCGAAAAGCACTTGCGTCCCTCGGGAACGTGTACCACGCCCGCGCCCACAATCTTGCTGGGCTTGCGGGGCAGGGGCGCGCCCTCAAACTCCACGGTGCCGGTCCTGGGCTTTACCAAGCCGGAAATCGTGCGCAGCAGCGTGGTTTTGCCTGCGCCGTTGGCACCAATGATGGAAACGATCTGCCCTTTATGCACCTCCACGTTGATGCCGCGCAGCGCCTCCACATGACCGTAGCTGACAGCCAGATCGGTCACCTTCAGCATAGGTTCCATTGTTTATTCCTCCTTGCCTAAGTAGGCCTCAATGACCTCGGGATTGTGCTGGACCTCATCGGGGGTACCCACGGCGATGGTTTCGCCGAAGTTCTGCACATGAATCTTGTCGGAAATGCTCATTACCAGCTCCAGACGATGCTCAATCAGCAAAATGCCGAAGCCGATCTCCTTGCTGATGCGCTGAATCAGCTCGGTTAGCTCGGCAACCTCGGTGGGGTTCAAGCCGGCGGCAGGCTCGTCCAGCAGCAAAATTTTCGGCTCGCACATCAAGGCGCGGGCAATCTCAATGCGGCGCTGCATCCCGTAGGAAAGATTCTCCGGGCGCTCGTGCAGGTAGTCCTGCATCCCCACGACCGTCAGGTATTTCTCGCACAGCTCGCGCCCGCGCTTTTCCTCGTCGCGGCGCTTGGGGGTGGGCAGCAAACCGCCCACGATGCTGTAGCGGCTTTGGGGGTCAAAGGCGCACATCACGTTTTCTTCCACGGTCAGCCCCTTGAACAGGCGGATATTCTGGAAGGTGCGTCCCATACCAAGGCGGGTGATTTTGTACTGCTCCAGCTTGGTGATGTCCTTGCCGTCCAGCACAACGGTGCCTTGGTCGGCGGTGTACACGCCCGAAATGGTGTTGAAGATGGTGGTTTTGCCCGCGCCGTTGGGTCCGATAATGCCGTGGATTTCCCCGGCGTTCGCTTCAATGGAGAAGTTCTGTATCGCCTTGACGCCGCCAAAGCTCTTATAAATGTTCTTGACTTCCAGCAGTGCCATGGTTTACCCCTCCTTTTTGGCAGTGTTCTTTTTGCCCAATTTGGCAAAGGCTTGTTGAAGGTTGCGGGGCGTAAGCTCCCACTCGCCCAGCAGACCGGACGGCTTAAAGTTCAAAATCAGCAGCACCAGCACGGCGTAGATGACGTAGCGGTAGTTCTGCAGCCCGCGCAGTGCCTGCGGCAGGGCGCTCAGGATAAAGGCGCCCAGCGTGGAACCGGTCAGGCTGTTGACGCCGCCAAAGAATACCATAATGACCCAGTCGGCGCTCTTTTTCCAGCCGAAGCCGGTGGGATCCACATAGGACATATAGAAGGCGTACAAAACGCCGGAGTAGCTCGTCAGCGCAACGCTGAGCAGGAAGGCAATCATCTTGACGCGGGTCACGTTGATGCCCATCGCCTTGGCGGCCAGCTCGTCGCCCTTCAGCGCGATGCACTGGCGGCCGTATTTGCTGGTCTTGAAAAACGCTGCCAGCGCAATGGCAAGCACGGCGGAAACAAACGCCAGCGGCAGCCCGACCAGACGGGGGATGCCGGTCAGACCGGACGCGCCGCCGGTCAGGGTGGTCATACGGTTCAGCAGGGCGGCAATCGCCTCGCCGAAGCCCAGCGTGACCAGCGAGATATAGTCACGGCGCAGCCGGACAACGGGGTAGCCGATCACATAGCCGATCAGCGTTGCCCCCGCGACCGCCAGCAGCGCCGCCAAGGCAAAGGGAACGTGGGCACGGATGACCAAAAGCCCCGATACATAGGAGCCGATGGCCATAAACGCCGCCTGCCCCAGGCTGAACATACCGGTAAGCCCGGTCAGCACATAGATGCCGGATACGGCAATCAGCGTGATAAAAACCTGCGTAAGTACGTTGGATACAAGTGCATTCATTGTGTGATATCCTCCTTACGCTTTTTCCTGAACATTGCTGCCGGCAATGCCCTGGGGACGAATCAGCAGGAAAACCAGCATAACAGCGAATACGGCAATGGTAGAATAACCGGAACCCAGTGCAGCCAGCAGAAGGGTTTCCAGAATCCCCAGCAGCAGCGCGCCGATGACGGCGCCGGTCAGGCTGCCCAAGCCGCCGATGACCGAGGCGATAAAGCCCTTGACGACAAGGCTGCCCAAGGTGGGGTACAGGGTGTACTTGATACCCAAAAACACGCCTGCGATGCCGGCCAGAATGCCGGAAATGACAAAGGCGAGCTGGATGATGCGGGTGGAGTCGATGCCCATCAGCTGGGCGGTGTCGCGGTCAAAGGAAACCGCGCGCAGCGCACGACCCAGACGGGTTTTCTGGATGACATACGCCAGAACGATCAGCGCCACGGCACTGATGCCGAACATCATTAAATCGCCGGTGGAAACGACCAGCATTGCCACATTGACGGTGGGGTTTTTAAAAAAGGAAGGGAAGTTGAAGAAATTGGAGCCTGCCTTGATGGTGACAAGACCCTCGTACAAGGTGCCCAGCGTGATGGAGGACACAAAGAAATAGGTGGGTGCCGAGTGGTTTTTCAAAATGCGGCGGAAACCGACAAGCTCACCGAACAGCGAGATCAGCGCGCCTGCAAGACCCGCAATCAGCAGGGTGGGAACCAGCCCCATCCCCTTGCTGGAGACCAGAAAGTAGGCGATAAATGCTGCCGCTGTCATAGTGGCACCATGGGAGAAGTTGGAAAACTTTAAAACATTGAAAATCAGTGCAAAGCCGGTGGCGATCAATGCATAGATCGAGCCTGTTGCAATGCCGTTTATGATGACTTGCAGCGACATAACTTGATTTGCCTCCTAGAAAAAAGCAGGCAGCCCCGCCAAGGCGGTACAGATCCGCGGGGCTGCCTGTTCAGATGTTACGGATAAAGTGCGCGCAGACGTTGGTTAGCCGGCAAACTGCTCCAGCATAACGGGAGTCTGGTTGTCGTAGGTGTACATATACATACTCATACCGGTAGGCATATGGGTGGTGGGGTCGATGGTGATCTTGCCGGTGACGCCCTCGTAGCTCAGGTTCTCCAGCGCGTCGTGCAGGGCAGTGTAGTCTGTGCCGACCTTGGCGATGCAGTCCGCGGCAGCCATCACGATGTCGTAGCCCAGGAAGTACTTGTTGGGGGCGCTGACGTCGTTCTGAATCTCAGCAATCTTGGCGGCAATGGTTTCGTCCTCGGTGTTGATGTTGTTGATGTAGTAAATGTTGGAGCAGTCGCCGCCGTAGGTGGTGTTGAAGCCGGGTGCGCCGTCCAGACCGGTGATGATCTTGCCCTTGTAGCCCAGCTCGGTAGCGGCGGTTTCAATGGCAACCAGCTGCTGGGTGTAGTTGGGGCAGTAGATGGCGTCCACATTGGCGTTGACCAGGGGCAGCAGCAGGGTCTTGTAGTCGGTGTCGGCAGCGCCGTAGGCAACGATCATGCTGTCGTCCACGGTGATGTTGTCCTCAGCAAGGCGATCCACAAAGGGAGCCAGCAGGGAAACGGAGTAAGCGTTCTCCTGATTGTACAGGATGCCAAAGGTCTTGTAGCCGTTCTTTACGGCAAAGGCTGCCATAATGTCGCCCTGCGTGGTGGCGCTGGGCTGCAAAGCAAACATATTCTTGTAGGGAACGCCCTCGCTCTTGGTCTGGCAGGCGGGGTCCATGGCCAGGCCGACAACGGGTACGTCATAGCCCTCGGAGGTTTCCTTGATGGCGTTGGCGATGTTGGCAACCGGGGGTCCGACGATCAGGGAAACCTGATCCACGGTCACGGCGGTGATGTAGGAGTTGACAGCCTCGGTGACGTCGCCCTTGGTGTCGTAGGTGTTCATTACGATCTTTTTGCCGTTGATGCCGCCGTTGGCGTTGATTTCATCGACGGCAGCCTGTGCGCCCTTCTGGACGGACAGACCCAAGCCGGAGGTGTTGCCGGTGATGTCCTGCAGGCAGCCGATCAGAATCTCGCCGTCGTCGGCAGCTGCTGCAGAGGAAGCAGCGGGGGCAGCCGTGCTGGTGGAGGAAGCGCCGGAGACTGCGCCGCCGCAAGCGGCCAGACTTAAAGCCATACCGGCAGCCATAACAAAGGATACAATGCGTTTCATAGTGTTCTCTCCTTGATTTTTGTGTTGGTTTCCGTGGTCAGCGCGCGGGGCTGCGGGGGAAGGAATGCGTGCGGGCGTTGCCTCCTTTTTTCAGTGCGAGGGCGGGCAAATGGGGAGGTCTTGCCCTGCCTGCACCGTTTTTTTGCTTTGTTGTCCGGTTCTGAATCTTTATTGCAAACGTTTGCAATAAAAGGTAAATATAAATTCCGATGGAATTTTCCGCGTTTTTGCGGCTCCACCAGAAATCCTATGCCCAAAATATACTCCTGTTGCTCAGATTTGTCAATATGTGTTACACATTTTCGTGCTTTTGTTCAAATTTGGCTGTGCAAACATTTGCAAAACGACGAAAATCCGGCGCATCGCACCCCGACCATTGCAGAAAAATGAAAGGGCAGACCGATAATTTTATCTGCAATGAGAGCAGATGTCACGGAACTTGTCAAAAGAATCGCTGTAGCAATTTTATATCGCAGGGTGTATAATGAAAACGTTATCACATAAATCATTTTCAAAAGACGGGGACAACACCATGAAGCAAAAACATATTCCGGTACGCTGTTTTTTCTATCTGTTCGGTATGCTGGTTCTGGCTATGGGGCTGATTTTGAACATCAAGGCCGGGCTTGGCTCCTCAGCAATTATGTCCGTAGCCTACACGATCAGCGAGGGCGCAGGAGTGAATTTGGGTGACATGACGTTTGTAATCTACTGTCTTTTTATCGCTGCGCAGATGATTATAAACGGCAAAGACCGCAGCTGGCTGGATCTGCTGCAGCTGCCGCTGAGTCTGGTGTTTACGCGGTTTATGAATTTGTTCAAGGCGGTAATCCCCTACGAACACGGCTATCTGCCCACAGATCTGCTTGTGTTGCTGGCGGGCATTGTGCTGACCGGCATTGGTGCCGCCATGACAGTGGATATGCAGCTCATCCCCAATTCCGGCGACGGTATTGTGAACAGCATCGCCCGCCGCTGCGGTCGTGAGCTTGGCTTTACCAAAATATTTTTGACTGCGGTTGTGTTGCTGTTTCCCTGCTTGTCGGTGCGTTCTTCGGCGATCCGCTGCTCGGCATCGGCTTAGGTACAGTCATTTCAATGCTTGGCGTCGGTCGCGTTGTGGCTGCCTTTAACCATCTTTGCAAACCCGCCATAACCCGTGCCGCGGGGTTGGAGAAAGTTGTACGTAAATAAATTTTGCATTGGCAATATAGCGAACTCAAATTCTAAAGTGAATCAAAACTGATTCACTCTGGAGCATATACGAGTTTGTATGCGTATCCGCTTTGATTACCCCCGCTTTGGGCTGGAACATGTTTCGCTAGCATAGCGTTTGGATATCCACAAACGCATTTCTGGGGTGTTCCCCAGACCC
>ERZ773193.3261-NODE-3261-length-15172-cov-11.087848_pt1 | contig 15172 bp, 10 predicted proteins | sample MGYA00511110_ERZ773193 | MGnify/ENA primary metagenome ERZ773193 (study PRJEB29015, sample SAMEA2737784) | human gut metagenome | biome: human gut; feature: human-associated habitat; material: faeces | place: China | collected 2012 ...
CGCCACCATGCTCCCATGTATGGGAACATACCTTTTAAGAATGTCAGCAAAACAACACCTATTATGCTACATTCATATACAATTCTTACTCTTGTTACATTATTCATATATGTACGCTATTGGTTAGAAAGGAGCATCGTCAGATGCTATCTTTCGTTGTTACTAACTTATTAAATCTTTATTGTATAATTTTTAGCCAATGACGATGTGTTATTATAAAATAAAGTAATACAACCAAAATGGGATAAATCATCCATGATATGAAGGAAGAAATCTTTTGGCTATTAAATATTAGAGGTTTACTCCTTATAATTTCCATACCTTTTTTCCTTTTGATATAATACGAACAGAATGTCTTGTATAGTAAAACATAGATTATGATAAAAAACACAAAAGGGGTTTTATAATTGAAATTCTCCTTTATCAGTAGATACGTCAATACTATAACAGGAAGAAATAATATTCCACATATTATCTGTATCGTCCGCTCATGTGGATTTTCCAATATAAATTTATCCCTATTAAATATGAATATCTGATAATACATCGCATCTAAAATGAATTTTGTCATAAAGAGTTATTCGTATTGTTAGTAATGGTTAGAAAGGGGCATCGTTAGATGCTATCTTTCGTAGTTACCGATATTTTTCCTTAATGTCTTATGAATAAAGTTATCCAAGTCTTTGGAGTTATAGAATTTCCATGATGAATATGCAATCATATTACCTTCCGGATTTTGTGATATGCTCCAATAATTCATACATTCTTTGTCCACATATTCCTTAATTCTGATAATTTCTTCCAGCGATAAACTGCTTAATTGAACAAAATATTCGCCGGAATAATCTTTGTTGATAAATGATGTACTATCAACAAACTTGTTCATGTGTGCGATACAAGCATAAAGGGCATATCCTTTTGCGTCTTCAAACCGTTCTCTATATGCAATCTTTTGCGTTGTACAACTTGCAGTTACACAAATCACACACATCATTGTTATCATTTGTAGGTGTTTCATATCTATAACTTTAGTCATTATCGGTAATGGTTAGAAAGGAGCATCGTCAGATGCTATCTTTCGTTGTTATAAACTTAATTGTTCTTGCTCACTTACATTTTCGTTTATTAGTCTGCACATATATTCTTGCAGGCAATAATTATATATTTCAGCAGTAAGTAATGATTTTATATATTCCACATTTTCATATATGTATTTCATTTTATAAGCTAATATTTCAAAGGGCATATCTTCGTTATTATATGTAGCCATTATCTGCCATAAATTTGAAATCGTTTGGCTTATGTCATTATCTTGGTACTGTTTATTGGCTTCCATATTCTGATATTTATAGATGTAATACTCTGTGTATGCTGGTATGCGGTATGTTTCATGTGCAAAGCCAGTTCCGCCCCCGGCAATACATCTCAACATATCATTTACACAATAGAATATTTTGTTTAATGTCTTACGTTCACAACGATAGTGTTTCCTATTATTGGCATTAAACTGTGCATACCATATACAATATAAGTCAAATCCAGTTTCTCCATAGAAATAACCTTGCAATGAAGTATATTGTTGGCGGTATAATGTATCGGGATAAACCGCTGCCGAATTTGCAAACAATCTTTCCGCATCTTCTTCTATATAGCGGTACTCTTTTTTACTTTGTTTACGGAATTTATCAATATTGAGTATATCATCTTGTATGTTACGTTCACACAGAGTTTTACTACAAGAGCAACCCATTACCACGAAAATGGCAAGAACAAATAGTACTATGTTTGCAATGCGATACATATTGTTTATAATGGTTTGGTTAGGAACAGCGTTAAGCTGTTGGCTCGACCTTGTTAACATTCAATTTATAAAGCTATTAGTTTAATAGGAGAAAATAGAACAGTGCGATTCCAAGTATCAATCCTCCTAATATTCCACCAACAAGATAAAACATCCACATGGGATAATGGAATTCGAGATCAATATATGGAATAGGTTTTTTCTTAATATACCTGCTCCATAACCAGATTATCATCTTTCCCCACTGTTCTATTTCTATCATATTGTAATATATTAATGTTAATGGGATAGCGGGGAACGCTGTAAGGCGTTATCACGCTTCGTTAACATAATATTTTATTCTCATTCCAGTGTACCATATCGTATGGATAATACGGCAACCCTTTCAGGCTGCTATCATCCAGCCCCAAAACCTTGACCAATGCACCGCTCTCAAAACACCAATATCCGTCATGTATTAGACCATATTTGTGGTCGTCATGCCAAGCGCAATCGGAATGTCCACGATACCATTCCCTTTTGAGATACTTTTCCAATCGCTTTGTCGCCTGTGTCTTGTTTGTTTTAGCCAAATCCGACACTTCCAAGATTGCCCGATAAGGCATAGCGTCAAACACGCAATCCGCCATTTCCTTCCGTTCCGGGAAACAGTAATTCAGCAATACATCATAAACACGATCTTTAACTTCTTTCATGTCTATAAGTACACGGAGTTTGTGAATGACATTATTATCATACTCCAACATGATACCTATTGAAAGCAGCCATAACATCTGAACATAATAGCCATACGGAGTCCAACATTTTTCTAAAACATTGATTGTCGAAATATAATTGGATTTTATAAATTCTAAATTCTCCCCCATAGAATACATCGTTACGATAGTATAAACTCTACAATCAAATAAACGTCCATACAAATCAGGACTAATCTCATCTCCCTCTTTTTCTGATTGTTCTATCATACTATTAAGTTTTTCTATTCGACAATAATACTTAGCCAATTGCTTTATATACTGTTCTTCCGTAAAAAGTTTATCTCTTAATTCCATATATGGTACACTGCTTTTTGATGTTAATATTATTTGTAAAAACACTTGTTTGGTATCTTCTATTTTGATAACTGACACCTGACAGGTGTGTTTCCTAATCTCTAATAGCTACACCCTACAAATCATCCAGCGTATCAAGTGAATTGGGTATGCTTGACTTGAGGGCATTCGTTACATGAAGATAAATATTCGTCATCTTTAATATTGTTGTATCCCAGCAAATTTTGCCCATGATGCGTACCAGTATCCGTTCACTGACAACGCCTTGTGAGGTGAGATTCAGTAGTTTCAGATAGTCTTCCGGTAACATGTATGTCTGTTGTGAATTGGGATGCTGCACGTACATCCGGCTGTAATCTATGTAGGCGTAGGGAGAAGAGCGGTCGGAGAAATCCGGTAGTTTAAAGGCGGTAACTGTTATGTAGGCGGAAGCGTTGTCCGCCATTTGTATGCTGCTCTCCCGGGAAAGTAGTAGGGCAATTGCCGGATTATTTGCATACTTTATCCGTATGTAGCGTTCACCGTTCACTTTTTCTCTGTACAGGACGATGCTTGACCGTTGCTTCTGTATCTTGTCCATATCTTTGGCGGTTGCTTTATACCTCAAAGATAAAGCAAAGTATTGAAATCTGAACGGTTGTTCAGAAAATATTTTTATCGAAATATTTTAAATATTGCTAAAAGAAGTCAGGCTTTCAGGAGCGAGTATAGATAATCTAATTTCTCCTTCAATTCGTCTACATCCAGACCATTCAGGAACGATTGCTCGTAGGACATGCCCAGGAATATTTGACGGAACAACGAGGCGGTCTTTTTCACATCCGTATCTTGCTTTATTTCACCGCTCTCTTTTGCCTTCTGTATGACCGCCTTCCATAGTTCGTGTTCCTTGCGGAATATTTCTTCCATTTTTTCACGGGCTCCGGGATAATACATCCTCACTTGGGAAAGGAAATGGAAATAATAGAAGTTGGGACAGCATTCATTATCATCTGCACAGCATTGTACCTGTTTGATGATATGGTTCATGACTGCACTCACTCCTGCCACATACTGTTCTATAAATTCAGCCAGTGTTTCCGTCGGCCCGGCAAACTTGTTGGCCGGTGTCTGCATCTGTATGACATACTTGTCTGCTACCGCCATAAACAAGTCGAGTTTATGAGGAAAATAATATACTACGCCCGTCTTTACCACCCCGCAGGCTTTCGCTAGCGTGCTGATACTCGCTTTCTCGTAGTTCATCCTCAAAAACACCTTGAATGCCTTGTCTATCACTTCTTCCCGGTTGGTAATCATATCGGATTATCCTCTTTTATGTTTCTTTTTGCGAAGGTGTGCTTTTTATTTTGAAGTTTTTGTATCGGAACGTCATTCTTTCTTGCCGGCAGGCCACTTCATGCCATCCCGTAGCCACTCGTTCCCCATTCCCTCCTTTCCCTTTGCGCCATAGCCTCTTACCTCTACTTTCGTGCCGCAATTAACCTGATTGTATCACAATTAAACTCATTCACTTTATGGACAAAAAACTGAAAGATCTGAAAGACGAGGTATTGGTGGTGACCAACGCCGCCGAAGGCAACACCCCGCACGTGGTGGAGGACATCGAACCCGAAGGGGGACTCAAGACCAGACCGTTGGCAGGGGCAAAGCCTTCGGATCAGTTCATGCGGATAGACCGCAACGTGTCTATACTCGAAACGTTCTTCCTCAACATGAAACGACAGTTCGAGCGCCCGTCCGACTTCCGCTTCTATCACCTTCCGGCGGACTTGCTTGCCTCCGCCAAGGAGCTTGTCGGCCTGTTCAAGCAGCCCGAAAGTAATTCTGCCTTGCTGGACGAATACCGTCTTGACACGGAACAGTACGTACAGAGCCGGCAGCAGGCACAACAGCAGTCCGGCGGGGGCGGAACGGAGCAATCCACCCGCTGGAGCATGGAACAGGTGGACTGGCAGCAGCTTGAGCGCATGGGGGTAACACCCGAAACGTTAGGAGAACCGGGCCTCAGACGGTTGCTCAACGGCAACGAATCCGCCGTACTCACCCTGAAAACCGTTATCGAGGGAATAGAGTTTGAAACTCCCGCCTGCATCCGTCTGGCGGAGAATCCCGACGGTACGCTCCGGAACGAGATCGAATGTTGCAAGCGTTATCCGGAACTGGACACGCCGTATTTCAACGTGGAGTTCACTCCCGAAGTGAAACAGAACCTGCTGGAAAAAGGCAATGCGGGTTGCGTGGTGGAACTCGAACTGGCCGGAGACGTGCGTGAGCCGTGTCTGGTATCGCTCAATCCCAAGACCAACCGGCTCCATCACATACCGGTCAGCGGGATAACCATTCCCGCAGAGGTGAACGGCACGGCGTTGACCGACGAACAGAGAAAACGCATCGCAAGCGGCGAGTCCGTCCTTGTCGAAAACATGTGGTCGGAGAAAAAGCAGCGTCATTATGATGCACGTTTGCAGTTCAATGCGTGCAAGGGCGGATTCGACTATGACTTCAAGGGAATCGCCCGCCGGCAGGAGCAGACCGCAGCTCAGGAACAGGAACAGAACCGGCAGCAGGAGCGTGGGCTGGTAATCCCCGCACGGCTGAAGGGGAAAGACCTTACCGAAGAACAGCAGGCATCACTGGCACAGGGCAAGGCGACCTACATCAAGGACATGACCGACAACGAGGGGAACCTGTTCAGTGCTTTCGTCCGTGTCAACCACGAGCGGGCGAAGTTCGATTTCTTCAAATGGAACCCGGACAAGAGCAAGAAACAGGAACAGTCGCAGCAGGCGGCCGTCCGTCAGGACGGAACGAAGCCGGCAAACGCCGTCAGCCGGAACCGCCCGGTACAGAAAGCCGATAAGAAAGGGGTATCCATCTGATCATTCACATGAATAATACAATAATTATATGAAAGTTATCATTGCAGAAAAGCCCAGCGTGGCACAGGGCATAGCGTCCGTAGTGGGCGCACGCCAACGGAAAGAAGGGTATCTAACGGGGGACGGATATGCCGTAACATGGGCATTCGGGCATCTGGTCGGTCTTGCCATGCCCGAAAGCTACGGCTTTTCCGGCTTCCGCCGGGAACACCTCCCCATATTGCCGCAGGAGTTCAGGCTTGTACCCCGTCAGGTGCGGGAGGGTAAGGTGTACAAGGACGATCCCGGAGTGGTCAGGCAGCTGGAAGTGCTCCGGGAGCTGTTCGACAGGTGCGAGTCCATCATCGTCGCCACCGACGCAGGTCGTGAGGGAGAGTTGATTTTCCGTTACGTGTACAACTATCTCGGCTGTACCAAACCCTTTGTCCGTCTGTGGATCTCCTCGCTCACCGACAAGGCCATCCGTGAAGGGTTGCGGAATCTCAGGGAGGGAAGCCTTTACGACAATCTTTACCTCTCCGCCAAAGCCCGCAGCGAGGCGGACTGGCTCGTGGGCATCAACAGTTCTCAGGCGCTCAGCCTTGCCGCCGGGCAGGGCGTGTTCTCTTTGGGACGGGTGCAGACACCCACATTGGCGATGATCTGCTCACGATACCGGGAGAACAAACAGTTCGTACCCCGGAAGTATTTCCAGATAAAGGTTTCGGCGGCCAAGGACGGCATCGCCTTCTCCGCACTGTCACGGAACCGCTTCGATGACCTTGAAACGGCCACTGCCGGGCTACGTGAGGTAGAGGACGGCGGTATGCTTGCCGTCAGTTCCGTAGAGCGCAGGGAAGCCGTTCAGGAACCGCCGCTGCTCTATGACCTGACCGCCTTGCAGAAAGAGGCAAACGGCAAACTGGACTTCTCGGCCGACAAGACGCTCACGCTTGCGCAAAGCCTGTATGAGAAGAAGGTGCTAAGTTATCCGCGTACCGGCAGCCGTTATATATCCGAAGATGTCTTCGAGGAGATTCCCTCACGCATAACGCTCTTGCAACAATATCCACGCTTCGCCGCCATCGCATCCGCTTTGCGGGACACACCGCTCAACCGCCGTCCGGTCGATGATGCCAAAGTCACCGACCACCATGCGCTGCTCGTTACCGAGAACCTGCCCGAAGGTCTGTCGCAGGACGAGCGGGCTATCTACGAAATGGTTGCCGCACGCCTGCTCGAAGCCTTCTCCCCGCATTGCGTCAAGGAAATGACCGAAGTTGCCTTGTCCGCAGGCGGTGAGATATTCACCATCAAGGGGGCGGTCGTCAAATCCGCCGGTTGGCGTGCCGTGCGTGGTGAACCGGAAGAAGAGGTGGAGGAAACCACATTGCCGGAGTTACAGACGGATGAAACCCTGCCGCTGCTCGCTTCCGAAACGGTGGAAAAGCAGACCAAGCCCAAACCGCTGCATACCGAGAGTTCGCTGCTCTCAGCTATGGAGCATTGCGGCAGGGAGATCGGCGACGGGCAGCTGCGTACCGCAATCCGGGAGGCCGGTATCGGAACTCCGGCCACCCGTGCGGCCGTTATCGAGACATTGTTCGCCCGTAACTATATACGCCGGGACAAGAAGAACCTTGTGCCCACCGAAAAAGGACTGGCGGTTTACGATACGGTAAAGGACAAGAAGATTGCCGATGTCGAAATGACAGCGGCGTGGGAGGAAACCCTCGCCAAAATAGAAACCGGAGAGGCCGATGCGCCCTCTTTCCGCCGGGACATAGAGATCTATACCGCACAGGTCGTTGCCGAACTGCTGTCCGCCACCCTCGATGTAGCTCCTTCAGGGGAGCAATGCACCTGTCCCAAATGCAAGAAGAGCCGCATCCTGTTCTTCGACAAGGTCGCCAAATGCGCCGATGTCGATTGCGGATTCACCCTGTTCCGCAACAAGGGAGGCAAGGTGTTGACCGACAAACTGATTGTCGGGCTGGTGACCACAGGCCGCACCCCTCTTGTCAAAGGCTTCAGGAACCGTGAGGGCAGGAGCTTCGATGCCGCACTGGTGCTTAATCCCGATTTTACCGTAGGCTATTCCTTCCCGGACAGGAAACCGCAGGGAGAAAAAAGCGGCAGGAAGAGATAACCCGTCCGGAATTGTATCACTTAATAATCCGATAATTATATGAATCAGAATAAATCCAACGTGCCGGTATCCGTAGCGGAAGAACCGGATGAATTGTCTTACTACCGTCTTACCCTGTTGTCCTTCCTGCGTGAGTCGCATCCCGATTTGGCGGATGACGAGTCTTTTGTCGCCACCCGCAGCGAGCAGGCCGCCGAAGCCTTCAGCGCAGCCGTCCGTTCCGGCCTGACCTACGACGATGCGGCACAACAGGCGAACGCCCTGCTTTTTCAGGGGTTGCATTTCTCTCCTCTGGACACGCTGGTTACCGTCCTCTGGAACGAGTTCGCCGCCGAAGTCCCCGAAGGCAGCGCACGCAGCGTGGCCTTGCAGCTGCTTCCCGAATGCCGGAAGGTCTTCGCCGGCTATACGCTCTCGGATGATTTCATGTTCAGCCCGGAGTTCGGGCAGCTCTATGACGAGCTGACAGGTACGGTTGTAATCTGGTTGGAAGAGAATGGCTTATAATAAAAAGGCGCATCTCAGGGACAATATAGAGGCAATCCGGCTGATGTTCCGTTTGGAGAAGGAACAGCGCACCGCCACACCGGAGGAAGCGGGCATACTCGCCGCCTACTCCGGGTTCGGAGGTATCAAGGCGGTTCTTTCCCCTTTCGGGAAACTCACCGACATACTCCGCTGGACACAGGCCGACCGTGAACTGTTCCCCCTGATTACGGAACTTCACAACGTCCTGCGTGACGGAGCAGCTGACGAGCGTGAGTACAGGAAGCTGGTGGAAAGCGTGAAGGCATCCACCTTTACCGCTTTCTACACGCCGCCGGCGATTGTCAATGCCATTGCCTCTTCTTTGGGCGAACACGGAGTGTCGCCCGGTCGTTTTCTCGATCCTTCATCGGGAACCGGCAATTTTGTCTCGGCCTTCCGACCGCAATGCCACTCCGCATCCGGCAACACTCCCGAAATTGTTGCCTATGAAAAGGATTTGCTTACCGGCCGCATCCTTGCCCGGCTCCATCCCGAAGCGCAGGTCAATATCAAGGGCTTCGAGGAGTTGCCCCCGCACCGCAACGGCTATTTCGACGTGGTGAGCAGCAACATCCCCTTCGGTGACATACGTGTTTTCGATCCCTCCTTCGACAACGGCACGGCGAGGCGTTTTGCGCTGAACAGCCTGCACAACTATTTCTTCGCCAAAGGGCTGGATGCCGTCCGTGAGGGAGGCGTCCTCGCCTTCATCACCTCACAGGGGGTGATGAACTCCGCTATGGCCTATCCCGTAAGGCAATACCTGATGAACCGATCCCGGCTGTTATCGGCTGTCCGCCTGCCCAACAACCTCTTTACCGACTATGCCGGTACGGAGGTGGGCAGCGACCTGATCATCTTGCAGAAGGACACGCTTTCCCAAAGGGAATATACGTCACTCGAACGGTCTTTCGTGGAAGTCGGCACGCAGGCCGACGGGACGACGCAGAACGAGTATTTCGAGCATACCGCCGCCATCGTGCATACACGTGGCCATGTCGGTACCGATCCCTACGGCAAGCCGGCACGCATCTACCTGCATGACGGGGGTATGGAAGCCATCGCCGCCGACATGAAGTATTTCCTTGACCGCAACCTCTCGGAACAGCTCGATCTGGACTTGTATCTCCGCCATTCACCCGTGCAGGAGTTCCGCAATCTGGTGAGCCGTCCGGCGGAAACCATGCAGCAACGCATCGCTCAGGTGCGGGAAATCAACCGGTCCGGTAACATGAACGGACATTCCACTTCTACGGATCGACAGACGATACAGGTGGAGCGTCGGACTCTCACGCCGGAGCAGCCCTCAACGGATGCCCGGCCAACCGCCGCAAAGACCACGCCGGAGCCGGTCATGTCCCTGTACGACCTTTTCGGCTTCACACAAGAGGAGCGTTCACAGGTCAGGAAAAGGAAAACAAGGAGCACGAAGAAGGACTCCGGGCAGTTGTCCCTTTTCGATATGCCACCGTTGGAACAACATCCCGCCCCGGCCGAACCGACTCCCCAAGAGAAAGAGCGGCAGGAGCAGGAACGGCAGGAACAGGAACGCCGCCGGCAGGAGGAAGAGGCCGCACGGCAGGAACGCATGAAGCCCCGTCCTTATCCGGCCGGCCTGCAGGGACACCACCGCAACGGCTCCCTTGTGGACGATGACGGGCAGATAGGCTACCTCTCCGCCATTGGCGGGGCCGCACCGGTATTCAACCCGTTGGATCTGCCCGAACGCCAGCGACGCCGTGCGTCGCTCTACATCGAGATACGTGACACCTACCATCATCTGTACGAAAACGAGGCGGCCGCCCATGCCGCAAATCCGGCGTTGCGTACCATGCTCAACACTCTTTACGATGACTTCATCCGTCAGTTCGGCAATCTGAACGACAGGAAGAACATCGACCTGTTCCGCATGGATGCGGGCAACCGTGAGATATTGTCGCTGGAACGTTACATCGACGGCCGGGCGGTCAAGGCCGACATCTTCGACCATCCCGTCTCGTACAACATCAACGAGATTACCCATACCGATGACGTGCACGAGGCACTCACCGCCTCGCTCAACAAGTACGGCAACGTGGACATGGCGTACATGGAGTCCCTGACCGACAAATCGCAATCTGACTTGTTGGAGGAACTGCGTGGACGGATATTTTACAATCCCCTCTCGAAGAACTACGAGATTGCCGACCGTTTCATTTCCGGCAACGTCATGGCCAAGGCCGAACACATCGAGGAATATTTGCAGTCGCATCCCGACAACGGCGAGGCACGTATTTCCCTCGAAGCCCTGCGGCAGTCGCTGCCCACGCCCATACCTTTCGAGGATCTGGATTTCAATTTCGGCGAGCGTTGGATACCGGCGGGAGTGTACAGCCGTTACGCCTCATGGCTGTTCGACACGGACGTGTCCGTCCGTTATACCGCCAGCAACGACGAGTACAGCATCAAGGCCGACATGACCTCCCCACGCATCATGAACCAATATTCGGTGCGTTCGGAAAGCCGCATCTTCAACGGCATCGCCCTTATGCGCCATGCCATCCACAACACCACGCCCAACATCACCAAGACCGTATTGGACAAGACGGGCAAGGAAATGAAGATACGTGATCCGGAGGTTACCCTGCTTGCCAACAGCAAGATTGACGAGATCCGTAACGGCTTCTCCGACTGGCTCATGGAACAGTCGCCGGAGTTCAAGCGGAAAATGGCGGACATGTACAACCGCAAGTTCAACTGCTTCGTCCGTCCCAAGTACGACGGCTCGCACCAGAGCTTTCCCGGTCTTGACCTCAAGGGGCTGGGCATTCCCGACCTGTATCCCAGCCAGAAGGACTGCATCTGGATGCTCAAGCAGAACGGAGGGGGGATCGCCGATCACGAGGTGGGTGGCGGCAAGACGCTCATCATGTGCTGTGCCGCCTACGAGATGAAGCGTCTGGGACTGGCGAACAAGCCCCTTATCACCGGCCTGAAGGCGAACATCCACGAGATCGCACAGACCTTCGCCACCGCCTACCCGAACGCCAAAGTCCTCTATCCCGGCAAGGAGGACTTCACGCCGGAGCGCCGTGTCGAGATTTTCCACCGGATGAAGAACAACGACTGGGACGCCATCATCCTCTCGCACGAGCAGTTCGGCATGATACCGCAGTCCCCCGAAATCCAGCGTGACATCCTGCAACAGGAACTGGACAGTGTGGAAGAGAACCTCGAAGTCCTCTACCAGCAGGGTGCGGAAGTGAGCAACGCACAGATCAAGGGCATGGAGAAACGCAAGATGAACCTTGAGGTCAGGCTGAAAGAGCTGCTCCACGAGATCGAAACCCGCAAGGACGACGTGGCGGACTTCAAGCGCATGGGCATCGACCACCTCTTTGTCGATGAGAGCCACCGGTTCAAGAACCTGATGTTCACCACCCGGCACGACCGTGTGGCAGGTCTGGGCAACAGCGAGGGCAGCCAGCGTGCGCTCAACATGCTCTTCGCCCTGCGCACCATCCAGCAGCGCACCGGCAAGGACCTGGGAGCCACCTTCCTGTCGGGAACCACCATTTCCAACTCGCTGACCGAGCTGTACCTGCTCTTCAAGTACCTGCGCCCCCGGGAATTGGAGCGTCAGGGGATCAACTCCTTTGACGCATGGGCGGCGGTGTTTGCCCGGAAGTCCGTCGATTACGAGTTCTCCGTCACCAACGAGGTGGTGCAGAAAGAGCGTTTCCGCTACTTCATCAAGGTTCCGGAACTGGCCATGTTTTACAACGAGATTACCGACTACCGCACGGCCGCCGACGTGGGAATAGACCGTCCCGAGCTGGACGAGGAGTTATGCCAGATACCTATGACCGACGATCAGCAGGCGTTTTTGGACAAACTGGTGCTCTTCGCCAAGACGGGCGATCCCGAACATATCGGACGCACCGACCTGAGCGACGGAGAGGTCAAAGCCCTGATGCTATTGGTGACGATGTACTCCAACAAGCTCTCGCTCGACATGCGGCTGATAAGTCCCGCGTATGCGGATTCGCCGGGCAACAAGGCCAGCCGCAGTGCCGCCAACATCGCAGAATACTACCGGCGATACGAAGATCAGAAAGGCACGCAGATGGTCTTTTGCGATCTCTCGACCTATAAACCCGGCATTTGGAACGTATATTCGGAGATCAAACGCAAACTGGTCGAAGACCACGGTATTCCGGCGCAGGAGATCCGCTTCGTACAGGAAGCCGCGAGCGACAAGGTGCGGCAGGCGATGTTCGACGCCATGAACGAAGGGAAAATCCGGGTGCTTTTCGGCTCGACGCAGAAACTCGGAACGGGAGTCAATGCCCAGCAACGGATCGTCTGCATGCACCACCTCGACATTCCGTGGCGGCCGATGGATCTGGAACAGCGCAACGGCCGCGGCGCACGGAAAGGCAACATAGTCGCCAAGGAGTACGCCGGCAACAAGGTCAAAGCCTATGTCTACGCTGTTCTGCGCACGCTCGATGCCTACAAATTGAATCTGCTGCACAACAAACAGCAGTTCATCGACCAGCTCAAACGCAACCGGTTAGGCGCGCGGCGCTTGGACGAAGGGGCCATCAGCGAGGATTCGGGGATGAACTTCGCGGAGTGGATGGCCGTGGTGTCGGGAAATACCGACCTGCTGCAAAAGGCCAAGCTCGAAGGCAGGATCGCGGCGCTGGAGAGCGAGCAGACGATATTCATGCGCACCCGGCACGAGGCGCAGAGCCAACTGCAACGCTACACGGCGGAAATCGGACGACGGGATACGATGCTCGAACGTCTGAAACGCGACTGGGACCATATCAACGAGGTGGCGCCGCCGGACGCCAAAGGCAAGCGGGCCAATCCCCTGCGGATCGACGGCGTAGAATCCGCGGATATTGTCGCTCACGGCAAACGCCTCGTGGAAATCGACCGCACGGTAAATACCGGCGACGATTACCAGAAAATCGGCACGCTGTTCGATTTCCGCATTCTCGTCCGCACCGAGCGAATGCAGAAAGACGGGCTGGCGCTTACGGTCAATAAATTCATGGTCGAAGGGTTGGACGGCATCAAGTACACGTTCAACAACGGGCATCTGGCTGCGGAGCCGAAAACAGCGGCGACGAACTTTATCCGGGCGCTCGACACGATACCGTCACTGATGGCGACCTACGAGAAAGAGAAAAAGCAATTCACCCGCGATATTCCGACCTTCGAGCAACAGATCGCAGCCGTATGGCCCAAAGAGGAGGAGTTGAAGCGGCTCAAGGCCGAGGCAGAGTCGCTGACTCGGAAGATTCAGCTCGACATCGCACAGAAGCAGCAGGAGATGCAGGCGAAAACAGCAGATAACGGCAATGGGCTGAAGATCGAAAACGCGGAGGTGGTGGACGAGGTCGTCAGACCGTCGAAGGCAGAGCCGCTTTCTGCGGCATCCGGGAACCAAGAAGAACCGCCGGAAGAACGGGAGCACGTCGTGTCTCCGCCCGAATCGGACTTTATTCGCAATCATATTCTTCTCGTGCGGCCCGCGACGAACGTGAAGGCCAAAGGGCCGAAGTTATAAAAAAGCGAGGCTGTCTAAAATTTGTTAGGCAGCCTCGTTGAATTTGAGTGGTTATTCCCGATCAATCGTAATCGCCGTATCCGGCACTGCCTGTTCCATTGTCTGATAGAAAATACGCTTACTCTCCTGCATGTCTTTCAGATTGATGAAATCCAGTACATTGTAATATTGTTTGCCATCCTGATCCTCGACGGGACAGAGTTTCCCGCGACGTTTGTATTTCTCGACGAAATCCGGATCGAGTCGGATGAGCTGGCAGACTTCCTCCTGCGTCATCGAAAGAGAAATACGGCGCTCCCGGCAGACATGCTGCAATACGAGGAGCATGTTCGAGGCTTTCATGTGGCTGCGAACGAGCAGAGCGAATTTGCTTCGCTCGATAAGAATCATCTTTTTCATGACTTCTTTACTTTATTGGTTGATGTGGTGTTGGGTTCATTCCGGAGGGCTTCGAGAACGCGCGATCTGCTGTAATAGATTTTGCCGCCGTGCTTGACATAAGGGATCGTGCCGTCGCTCCGACGACGGGAGAGGGTACGGTCGGACATCCGGGTAAGCATGCGGACTGCCGGAGTGTCGATCAGGTCATCGGGTAAAGGTCGAGAATTGTTTTGGATGAGTAGTTCGAGACGATTGAATCGTCGCAATACCAGACGTAACAAACGCAGAGTCGGATTACCTTTCAATGGCTTCATTGCAATGATCGTTGGTTAGACGATGCAATGATAGGAAACATTCCGATAGTAATAATTTAGTTAAAACAGGCAACTAAATAATCAACCCGCTCGTAGCACAAAAAAGCATATCCGAGTTGGATATGCTTAAATAGTACTTAATGCTTTTCTATTCGTTAATTTGCTTATGTAGAATATTTTAACTATATTTGTCGTGAGTTCTTGGATATATTGTATAAGGGTGCAACAAAATGTAAGACTTCCGTCACCAATTCGTAACCCTTGCTCTTTTCAATAAAAATACCGTTCTGATTTACAGAACGGTATCTCAAAAACAGTCATCCGGAATCTCGGAGCGGCTTTTGTAAAGGAGTTCCCTGGGTTTTGCGGGACAGGCTTTCCGTATTCCGGTCCGCCACCCACCCCCGGTTTAGAGCGCCTTGATCTCGTGCAGGATGTTGTTCGTCTTGCGGACGGCCTCGGCCGAAGCGGCGAACTTCTCGGCCTCTTCCTTCGTGAGGTCGATCTTCACGATCTTCTCGAT
>ERZ773193.3276-NODE-3276-length-15119-cov-16.894981_pt1 | contig 15119 bp, 7 predicted proteins | sample MGYA00511110_ERZ773193 | MGnify/ENA primary metagenome ERZ773193 (study PRJEB29015, sample SAMEA2737784) | human gut metagenome | biome: human gut; feature: human-associated habitat; material: faeces | place: China | collected 2012 ...
TTAACGCCTGTGGAGATAGTAGGTTACGAGGTCTGCGAAGCAGGAAGCCCATTGGATTTAGACAATGGGTAGTTCACATTTATAGCAGGCTTGTATTAAGATAACGAAGAAATGTATATGACCGGATGTAAAATAACGAAGCTGCATATATCGGTGGATGTAGGATTTTAAAGAAATGTATACACAATATGCGTACAAAGATACAGGTAATGAATATAGATGATCGATTATCCGAATCATAGAAGACGGACAGGTGTGGAAAACAGATGACAGAAAATACATTAGAAGAACAGATTTATCAATTTATAAAAGAACAGAATTTACTTGAAGCAGGAGATGCCTGCATTGTTGGTGTGTCCGGCGGAGCGGATTCCATCTGTCTGCTGACGGTTCTGGCAGGACTTCGGGAGAAAATGGATCTCAAGCTGTATGCTGTCCATGTTAACCATATGATCCGCGGAACAGAGGCAGATGCAGATGAATCTTATGTGACAGAGTATTGTAAGAAGCTTGGAATACCATGTGACTGTTACCATATCGATGTGCCACAGCTTGCAAAGGAACAGAAGCTGACGGAGGAAGAAGCGGGAAGAAATGCCCGGTATGAGGCATTTGCCCGGGCAGCGGACAAGTATGGCATCACTGATTATAAGGTGGCAGTTGCTCATAACAAAAATGATGTAGCAGAGACAGTATTGCTCAACATGGTAAGGGGAACGGGGATTGCCGGAATGGCCGGAATACCGGTAAAGCGGGACCGGATCGTGCGTCCGTTACTTTCATGTACCAGACTGGAGATTGAGGCTTATCTGGAACAGCAGGGGATACAGTATTGTACGGATTCCACGAATCTGGAAAATGATTATGCCAGAAATAAGATCCGTAATCAGGTGATTCCGGCACTTAATGAGATAAATACACAGGCAGCGGCACATATCAGTCAGGCAGCAGCCTATGCGGCTATGTATGATACCTATGTGACGAAGCAGGTAGGATATTTTCTGGATGAACATATGGAGATACGGAAACAGATCGGAAAAACAGATGCATATGTATTGGAAATCGGGAAGCTACGGGAACAGGATGAACTGATCGAGGATCTTGTGATCTTAGAATTGATTGGCAGAGTCAGCGGCGGAAGAAAGGATATCGGTCAGAACCATGTAAGAGAAGTGAAGAAGCTGTATCAGGCAGCTGCGGGAAGCCGGATCATGCTTCCGCATGGTGGAATGGTATATCAGAATTATGGATATCTGTGTTTTGAGAAGACAGCAGAGGGTGCACGCGATGTCGACTGGCAGGAGATAGTTATAAAAGGTGCAGGTGAATATATTCTGCCCGGAATGGGAAGGATGAAGATTGAAATATTTGAGAAATCTGTTCATTTAGATTTAACAAAAAAAGAGTATACGAAGTTTGCAGATTATGATAGAATACAGAATGGCATTACTATCAGGAAATATATGGAAAATGACTATATGGTGATCGCATCAGACGGCTCAACGAAGAAGATAAACCGGTTATTTTCATCCTGCAAGATACCGGTGGCAGAGCGTTTGCAGATACCGCTTGTAGCTTCCGGACATGACATCATCTGGGCAGTAGGCGTCCGGTTGAGTGAGAAGTATAAGGTACGGCCTGATACAAAAAGAGTAATATGTTTAGAATATATACCAGAAGGAGAAAATGAAGATGAAAGAGCAGATTAAAGTCATGATATCTGAAGCAGAAGTAGATAACAGAATCTCAGAGATGGCAGCAGCTATTGATAAAGCATATGCAGGAAAGACCGTTCATCTGATCGGAATATTAAAAGGAAGTGTATTCTTCATGTGTGAGCTGGCGAAGAAGATCACGGTTCCTGTAACCATGGATTTTATGTCAGTCAGCAGTTATGGAGATGATACGAAATCATCAGGAATTGTGAAGCTGAATAAGGATCTGGACGAATCAATAGAAGGAAAAGATGTGATCGTCGTTGAAGATATTCTCGATTCAGGAAGAACGCTGTCGTATCTGATCAAATTATTAAAAAACAGAAAGCCGGCGAGCATGCAGGTAATAACGCTGCTTGATAAGCCGGAGAGACGTGTGATTCCGGTTGAATTATATATGACAGGATTTACGATTCCGGATCGTTTTGTAGTAGGATATGGACTTGATTGTGCACAGAAGTACAGGAACCTTCCATATATCGGAGTGATTGAACAGTAGATATCAGACTGTTTATATAAAAAGACAGACCAAGATGAAGGAGTAGACAATGAATAAGAAGAGAGCAAGAAGTGCTGTTGTGATCTATGCGATCATCCTTATTGTCGGATTCCTGCTGATCAACAAATGGCTGGGTGGCAGCAGTAATGTTGCAACCAATTACAGCTATACGGAATTTTCGGCAGATCTGAACGCGGGAAATATCGCAGCGGTAGATATTACACAGAATACAAATGTGCCGACAGCAACCGTAGATGTGGAGTTTGTTTCCGGAAAACAGCTTACATTCTATGCGGCAGATGTTAATGAGATTATTAAGATCTATAATGACTATGAAGCAGCAGTTGATAAGAAGAATGCGACGGCATCTGCAGAGAATCAGGTAAAACTGGCAAAGTATAATCTGTACGATGTGCAGAAGGAAAGCATGCTTGGCATGTGGATCCCATATCTGATCATTATGATCATTATGGTCATTATCATGACATTCATGATCGGACGAATCCAGGGCGGAGGATCCGGTGGACAGATGATGAACTTCGGAAAGAGCCGTGCCAAGAAGAATGAAGATATCGGAAAGACGGTTACATTTAAAGATGTAGCAGGACTTGATGAGGAGAAAGAAGATCTGGAAGAGATCGTCAGCTTCCTTAAGAATCCGGGAAGATTCGTAAAGGTTGGAGCCAGAATCCCTAAGGGTGTTCTGTTAGTAGGACCTCCGGGAACCGGTAAGACATTGATGGCAAAGGCGGTTGCAGGCGAAGCCGGTGTACCGTTCTTCAGCATTTCGGGATCTGATTTTGTGGAAATGTTTGTCGGTGTCGGTGCTTCCCGTGTAAGAGATCTGTTTGACGAAGCAAAGAAGAATGCGCCATGTATTATTTTCATCGATGAGATCGATGCTGTTGCAAGACAGCGTGGTACCGGACTTGGCGGTGGACATGATGAGAGAGAGCAGACCTTGAACCAGTTGCTTGTTGAGATGGATGGTTTCGGTGTAAATGAAGGAATTATCGTTCTTGCAGCAACCAACCGTGTGGATATTCTTGACCATGCGATCTTAAGACCGGGTCGTTTTGACCGTAAGGTATTCGTAAATCGTCCGGATGTCAAGGGCAGAGAAGAGATCCTGAAGGTTCATACAAAGAATAAGCCACTTGCAGAAGATGTAAATCTGAATGATATTGCAAGAACAACGGCAGGTTTTGCAGGTGCTGATCTGGAGAACCTGATGAACGAAGCTGCGATCTGTGCAGCGAAGGATAACCGTGCTTATATTGTAAAAGAAGATGTAGATAAATCATTTATCAAAGTAGGGATCGGTGGAGAGAAGAAGAGTCGTCTGGTACCGGAGAGCGAGCGCAGAATCACCGCTTATCATGAATCCGGTCATGCGATCCTGTTCCATTTGCTTCCTCATGTGGGACCGGTTTATACCGTATCTATCATCCCGACCGGAACCGGTGCAGGTGGATATACGATGCCGCTTCCTGAAAATGATAACGTATTCATGACAAAGGCAAAGATGTTAGAGGATATCAAGGTAAGCCTTGGCGGACGTATCGCGGAAGAACTGATTCTTGAGGATATCACAACAGGTGCTTCGCAGGATATCAAACAGGCAAGCCAGTATGCCAGAGCAATGGTTACCAAGTATGGTATGTCTGAGAAGCTTGGACTGATCAATTATGAAAGCGATGATCAGGAAGAAGTGTTCCTTGGACGTGATCTTGGTCACGCAAAGAATTACAGTGAGAAGGTTGCGGGAGCAATCGATAAGGAAGTTAAGCGTATCATCGATGAATGTTACGCAGATGCCAGAGCAATCCTTGAAGCACATGAAGACATTCTTCATAAATGTGCAGCGCTTCTCCTTGAGAAAGAGAGAATCGACCGGGCTGAGTTTGAAGCATTGTTTGATGATGTTCCAAATGCAAACTCTACTGCAAACGCAGAGCCTTCAACAATATAGACAATAGTAACACAAACAAATTGATTGAAAACCAATAAAAATTTGTACATGTTGCACAAAAACGGCGTTTTTTGAATAATTTCAAAAAACGCCGCTCTCTGTTTTGCACAATAAAATTTTTAAAATAAAAAAATGTTTGGGCAGACTTTTAGAAGCATTTGTATATAATAATACTTGTAACCCCCCAATACATTATATAGTTTTGGCTACACCCCATAAGTAACAAAATACCTTCTCCAAAAGAGGCAGTCGTGCGTTGACTGTCTCTTTTATTTTTTGGCGGGCACCACCGATTCATCCTGACGGTCTGGGGCAGACCCCCGGAGAGCGGTGGAGGATGCTGTGGGGCTTAGTTTTTGCCATTGGTTGTCAGCATAAAAAGGTTGTCTATTTATTAAAAAAGTATTAGAATGAAAAGGCATAAACGAAAGGGAGAGTTTTGAATGTCCGACAAATACACGAACGCAGAAAGAATTCATGATTATATATATGATCTGAAGCCGGTTATCAATGTAGGGGGATTGTTTTCCGATGGTTCTGAATACTATAGAATACCGCAGGAGCCTGGAAGCAATGACCAGGTGAAGGTTAGATTTCGAACATGTGCAGATAATGCCGATGAAGTTTATTTGATCTACAATGGCGAGAAGCTCGTCATGTCTGTTGAAGAATCCGATGATTTATTTGATTATTATACGGCGGTAATCCCTGCCGGTGAGAAATATATATCCTATTATTTTGAGATACATTCAGGCTGCGTGACCTGTTATTATAACAGGATCGGTGTACAGAAGAATGTGAATCCGGACTATAACTTTGAGATCTGTCCGGGCTTTGATGTACCGGATTGGGCAAAGGGAGCTGTCTTTTATCAGATCTATGTGGATCGTTTCTGTAATGGAGATCCATCGAACGATGTACTGGACAACGAATACTGCTACATCGACAGTCCTACCAGACAGGTGAAGGACTGGTATGAATATCCGGCAAATATGGATGTCGGACGTTTCTATGGCGGAGATCTTCAGGGTGTTAAGGATAAGTTAGACTACCTGCAGGATCTGGGCGTAGATGTTATCTATTTTAATCCGTTATTTGTATCACCATCCAACCACAAATATGATATTCAGGATTATGATTATATTGATCCGCATTTCGGAAAGATCGTTGTGGACGAGGGCGAATGCCTGCCGGATGGCGTAAAAGAGAATAAAAGAGCAACAAAATATATCAGTCGTGTAACCGACAAACGGAATCTGGAAGCCAGCAATCATTTTTTTGCAGAACTGGTGGAGGAGATCCACAGTCGTGGTATGCGTGTTATATTAGATGGTGTATTTAACCATTGCGGTTCCTTCAACAAATGGATGGATCGTGAGTGTATCTATGAGAATCAGGAAGGCTACGAGAAGGGAGCATTTGTATCCTGGAGCAGTCCGTATAAGTCATTCTTTAAGTTTTATAACGAAGAGGTATGGCCGTATAATACCACCTACGATGGTTGGTGGGGGCATGATACACTTCCAAAGCTGAACTATGAAGATTCCCCAAAACTGGTGGAATATATTTTGAATATAGCAAAGAAATGGGTCTCCCCTCCATATAACGTGGATGGCTGGCGACTGGATGTTGCAGCAGATCTCGGACATTCGGAGGAATATAATCACAAGTTCTGGAGAATGTTTCGTAATGCAGTCAAAGAGGCAAATCCAAATGCAATCGTACTGGCAGAGCATTATGGAGATCCAAAGCCTTGGTTAAAGGGCGATCAGTGGGATACCGTTATGAACTATGATGCATTTATGGAGCCGATCACCTGGTTCCTGACTGGTGTTGAGAAACACAGTGATGAGTTCCGTGGTGATCTGTTGGGTAATCCGGATACATTTATGGGAGCCATGAATTATCATATGGCGAGATTCCAGCGTCCATCCCTTGAGATTGCGATGAATGAATTATCAAACCACGATCATTCCAGATTCTTAACCCGTACAAACCGGAGAGTCGGACGTACGCATACGATGGGACCGCAGGCGGCAAATGAGGGTATCGATAAGAGTATATTCCGTCAGGGTGTTGTATTCCAGATGACCTGGCCGGGAGCTCCGACGATCTACTATGGCGATGAAGCAGGACTTTGCGGCTGGACCGATCCGGATAACCGTAGAACGTATCCGTGGGGCAGAGAAGATATGGAGCTGATCCGGTTCCATAAGGACATGATCCGCATCCATAAGAACTATGAGGCTTTGATCCGCGGCTCAGTTATGTTCTTATATGGAGCACATAAGATCATTGCTTATGGACGGTTCACAGATACAGAGCAGCTGGTTGTGATCCTGAATACAAATTATGAAGATATCGATGTGAAGCTGCATGTCAGACGGATCGGTGTCAAGAATCATGAGGTTATGCGCAGAGTGATGTTCACAAATGAAGAAGGCTACAGTCTGGAAGCCTGTGACTACAAGGTAGAGCATAATATGCTTTATCTGAAGGTACCGAAGATGTCGGCTATGGTTCTTGCAAACGTGGGAAGGGATATTTAAAGAGGAAACTAAAGCCTTGAAAAGTGATTTTGAGAGAAAAAGATTCATACAACGATTTGTGATCCTGTCTGTAATACTGTTGGCAGTGGTTGGAATCGGTATACGGTTCCTGTTCGGTGGCGATGAAAAGAGAATTGCGGTTATCCTGCTGATATTAGCGGTCGGGCTTGTAATTCTGTTTTTCATCAGTTATCGGGAGATCAACCATACTTATCGGGAGATTGAGCATGTGTCGGATGAGATGCTTCGTGTAGTTCAGGGAGAAGATGAGCTGCCGGAAGAAGAATACATGCAGGGTACGATCGGAATCTTATATACGAACTTTTATAAGATGGTGACATTTTTAAAAGAAAGCAAAGAGCGGGAAATGTCAGAGAAAGTATTCTTACGTGATATCATGTCAGATATCTCTCATCAGCTTAAGACACCGCTGGCATCCTTAAATGTATTCATCGATCTGCTGTTAGATGATTCCTTTACAGATGAAGAAAAACGGATGCGGGTGCTTAACGAATCAAAAAATCAGCTTACCAGAATGGAATGGATGGTATTATCTCTTTTAAAGCTTGCCCGGATTGAAGCGGGAGCAATCCAGTTTGACCGGAAAGAATGTGATCTGAAGCTGTTATTATTACAGGCAAGAGACAGCGTAACCTATCTGACGGAGAGTAGGGAACAGGAGGTTCATGTGATCTGTGAGGATGGCAGGAAGCTGGTCTGTGACGGTGACTGGCTGGTAGAGGCGATCATCAATCTTTTAAAGAATGCCTCAGACTACTCACCGGAGAAAACAGAGATCACGGTTGAGGTAGAACACAATCCGGTCTTTACCAGGATCTATGTCAAGGATCATGGAATGGGGATCGCAGAGAAAGATCTCGGAAATATATTCAAACGATTCTACCGTGTACACCATGATGTGAATCCAAACAGTGTCGGAATCGGCTTATCCCTTACAAAGTCTATCGTAGAGGGAATGGGTGGCAAGATCACGGTACGGAGTGAAGAAGGGGCATACACCTGGTTTATCATTACATTTGTACATGTAGATTAAGTTGATTCTAAAAAGAAGTCTAAAGAAATTATAATTTAAAAGGGGGGGTAGTATGAAACGCATACAAAAGAAAAGCGTAATACTTACAAGTCTTATATTCACCATTATTTTATTATTAAACTTAATACCATTTTCTGCCAAGGCAGAAGAACAAAGAGGAAAACCGCAGGCACTTTCATGGCTCAAAGAAATGGGTGAAGAAAGTGGGGAATGGAAAAATGCAGGACTTCCGAATTTCACCTGTAATGCAATGGCAGTATTGCGTGAAGAAAAAAATGAAACAGACAGTACGTTTTTAACAAAATGGGAGCAGGAACATACGGTGCTTAACGTAGATGAACTGGCACATCTTGCATGGGCAAGGGGATGTCAAAGCTATCTGGATACAGCCTGGGAGTGGCAGAATGAGGATGGCGGATTTGGCCTTACAGAATCCTATACGAGCGATGTGTATGATACTATGCTGGTATTGCTGGCACAAGAAGCAGTATGGGAAAAAGACGGACTGGAAGAAATCACAGATAGTACGGAACAGAAATATCATTCAGATAGGATGACGAAGGCTGTTAATTATCTGATTGGACAGCAGAAAGCGGACGGAGGTTTTGGTTATACAAAATTTGACATATCCGTACCGGAATTATCTGCACAGGTTGGTATCGTTTTGTTATTGGCGAGTGTTGACAATGCTTCTGTGTACGAAAAGTTGGACAGCTACTGCCAGAATGTTTTTACTGCAGATTTTTCTGAAGAGACATTTTTGGAACAGGCAAAACTGGCAGGTTATCTGTACAAAAGGGAATTAATAAATGATACCGATGATGTGGAAAAGAAGTTAAATGCTGTACAGGCAGAGGATGGCAGCGTATATGGAAGTGTAAAGGATACCATACAATATATTCTGTTGGTACGGGAAATCGAGCAGTACCATTCATTGAAGTTTGAAATAAAGAATCTGATAACGGAAGCAGACAATTATGTACTGGAAGCAGACAGGAAACAACAGGTATCATTACAGACAACCATACAATATACCATTAACCAGGAGATGAAGGCTGTTATTCGTTACACTTTACTGGAAGATGGGGAGATCATAAAGACAGAAGAAAAAGAATGTCTTTTTATCCCGAAACAGGAAGAACAGAAGACAGACGCTGTTATGGATATTGTTGCGACCGAAGGCAGGACATATGTACTCCGTACTGAAGTGCTGTCTAAGGAAGATGCGGGAATAGAGAATATATGGAAAAGTACTGAGTTTAATTTTACGGTGCATAAAAAGGAAAAACCTGAACTGAAATTGACATGTACAGTTAAAGACGGTGAAGATTATGGTATAGAGCTTGACTGGAATGACATAACAAATGATGACGAAAGATATGGTTACAGGGTATTTAGAAAGCAGGGAGACGGTGTTTGGGAGACACGCTCTACATGGAACGGAAATGAAAAGGTAAGGGTGCTTAATATATATCCTCGTTTAACGGCGGAAAATTATCTTGTCGACTGGATGGAAACGACTGTAAGCGGAACAGGTGAGCCGGCAGGAAAAGGCTTATTTGATATAGATACTGTTTATATAGATGATTATAATACCGAGCCTGAAGAATATCTGTTTGATGAGGACGGAAATTATAAATATGATGTTCTGATGTTTGGTTCAAGTGATTACAACGGACCTATAGGATCACCAAAAGATTTAAATGAAAAATCATATATAGCAACTAAGAAATTTATAGATTCAGGCAGAGGTGCTTTGTTTGGACATGATACGCTCTGGTACCAGCCTTATTTTTTAAAATTTTCAGATATGCTTGGAATGAAAATGGGAGGGGCTTCATCAGGATTTTCAAATAAAGTAAAAGTAGTAAAACAAGGGTTCCTTACAGGCTATCCATGGAATCTGTCAGGTACACTTGATATTCCATGGACACATACACAGGGACAATGTTCGGGCGGCAGTCTGGGATCGACTGTATGGATGGAACTGGAGACGAATGGGAACTGTACGGATTCAGCTACCGGGGTGACATCAAGTGCCTATTTATTTACAAATAATCAGCTTGCGATGATACAGACAGGACACAGTAATGGACTTGCTACAGATGATGAGCGTAAGGTACTGGCAAATACACTTTTTTATTTAAAACAGTTTACATACAGTACAGGTTCAGCTGATAAATCATTTTACGATCTGGACGCGCCTGTTGTTGATGATCTGGAAATTTCGGATAACGGTATTGCAACTATATATGGCGAGGACAGGGGAACAACATATCAGTATTACGTTGAAGGAATAGCGGCAAGTTCTGAGACGGAGAACATACAGTCAAATATAGTGACGGCAACCGCTCTTTCAGGATTAAAGGGCTATATAGTGGAAGTAAGCGATAAGGAGCATATAGAGGATATTGCAGAGTATGATGAGAAAGGAAATCTTATATCTGACATAGTTCCGGCTAATCAGGAGAAGGCAACTGTGAATCTTGGAGAATGTACACCGGGAACTACTGTATATATTCATATACGTCCTGTTGATAATGCGGGAAATATCGGGGAAGAATTTGTTCAGGAGATAGAAATACCTGATAATGAATCGTATTTTGATCTTCCATATGCATTATTTGCAAGTGAGGAAGAAGTACAATTATTCTGTTGTCAGGCAGATGTAAAAGGTATTGTGTATGGAAATGAAACATTCAGATTTCAGGGAAGTACCTTAAATCTTCTTGGTACGGCATATTCTGCGGGAAAATTGCAGATAGCGGGAGGAGATCTTCATATAGCAGAGAAAATCGAAAATGCTTCGCAGATAGAACTTCCGAATTATATGACAGACATATTGGACAATATGAAACAGAATACGGGAATTGAAGAAATCGCAGAGTACAATATGGCAAATGTAACCAATCCTACTATATGTAAAACGACTACGAAAGCATGGTGCAATAGGGTTAATATATTCGCAGATTTAGTTTCGAACGGAGATATATCTTTTAATGCAAATGTTATGACTCTTGGATATAAAGATCCTGTAGTAATAGCTTCAGAAAATGGCGACATAACTATACAGGCGACAAACGTAAATGGAAACGGATTGATATATGCTCCAAATGGTACTGTTACAATAAATGTGTGTGATTTTGACTATAAAGGAAGCATAATTGCAAAGAAAATCAATATACAGGCAACTTATTACCAACATAAAATTGAGGATAAATAAATGATAGAAAAAATTAAAACTTATAAATATGGATATAAATGCATAGCAATGCTGCTTATATTTGCGTTAAGTCTGAATATGCTTGCCGGCTGTGGAAAAAGCGGCAGTGTAAATAATACGGTGCAGGATGAATATAAAACGGAGAATACTGCGCCTGAAAAAGATACAGAGAAAGAGTCGGTGGATAGTCAGGAGAATACTATGTCTGCCTCAGAACTTCTTGGCACAGAACTTGATACGCTGGAAGAACAGGTAAAAAGTGGAAATGTGGAAGAGACAGCCACACATCTGTATACTGTCGAAGAAGCCTTTGGACAGATGGCAGAAGAAGCTGAAGAAATAATCAGAAGCAGTGATGAATTAAGTAACCTGTCAGATGAAGCACAGTCTCTTCTGGAGAAAAGAAAAGGGGAATTTCAGGCAGAACTGTCGGAGAGAAAGAAAAAGGCAGAGGATATAGAGAAAGCCCTGAAGGAGAACATATCATCAGGAGATGCCGCTGAGGTATTGGGGCTCATAGAAGAAGCGAGAGAGCTGCTTAGAGCTGATGAAGATGTACATACATATGGATCAGAGATTTCGGATAAGCCGGAAGTATACAGGGCGGTTGAAGCGGAGCTTTATAATGCAGAAAAAAGTGATGTGGAGAATTTCATAGTAAAGGACTACACTTCGGAGATTTCAGATGAGAAGCTTATTTCCTGTACAGGGATTATGGAACTTACCGAAGAAATGAAAAAGCTTGCCGGTGAGCTTGATACGCCGCTTGATATATATAATTACATAAAGAATAACATAGATTATGAATATTACTACGGTAGCAGGAAAGGTGCTGCAGGAACATTTGAGTCAAAGGGCGGAAATGATGTAGACCAGGCAGGGCTTCTTATTGCTATGCTTCGATATAAGGGATATCCTTCAATGTATGTAGAGGGCAATATACTTCTTGAGCCTGAAAAAGCCATGGCACTTACGGGAGCTGATACAGCAGAGCATGCGGCGGCTGTACTTGCATCAAATGGGGTGCCTGTAACAAGGCTTACATCCGAAGGAAAAACCGTATATCTAAAAATAGAGCATGTATGGGTGAGAACCCTTGTACCTTACGGCAACTACCGGGGAGCGGGAGATGCAGATGGAGAGAGCGTATGGATAGACCTTGATACGGGAATTAAGGAATATGAGAGTGTACATAGTGTATATGATACGGTGTCAGGAGATACAGATGAAATTGCGGCAAGGCTTGATGAGGCTGTATCGTCAGGAGCTGTAGAGACATTCGAAAATGTTTACAATGATATTTATGCGGAATGTGAAGATTCATTGTCCGGAATGGATTTAAATAGTGTCTATTTCAGAAAACGTATAATAAAACAGAGAGATGAAGTGTATCTTCCACTTTCTCTGCAGTATGAGGTAGATAGTGAAGAGGGAACATTTGCGGAATTACCTGACCGATTAAGGGATCAGGTGACATTTGAAGTGGATGGCTGTACTCTTGGAAGTTTCAATGCGGATGAGCTTTCGGGCAAGAGTATACTTCTCTCTTATGAGGCTGCAACTGATGCTGATGAAGAGATCCTTTCGGGATATGGGGATATATTTACAACTCCATCGTACGCAGTACATATGACGCCTGTACTTTATGTGGATGGGGAGGCTGTAAGTGATAAGGAAGAGGAGATTTTATACAGCCCTCTTGGAACGGACAGCAGCTTCAGCATAGTGTTCCATACAAATGAAGGGAACAATAGAATAACGAATACAATTACAGCAGGTTCGATGTATGCAGTAACCATTGATGTACAGAGCATAAGTGATGCGGATATGGAAAGTCTTTATGATGAGATAATCACTCTTAAGGACAGTGTGTCAGAGAAAAATGTCTATAGCCCTGAATATATGGGAAGATATCTTGAGATGACGGGCAAACTGTATTTTGCCCAGTTGGATTTGACATATGCCGCAGCAGCGGACAGTTATAATGTTGCAGCTACAAGAAATATAAGTGAAGCAATAACAGGTTATGAAGCTGAAAAGGAATACATCTATGGAATGGTAAGCGGGATTGATTTCGGCTATATGTTCATGGATGTGGATAAAGACAGCCACAGTGTGGTGAGCCTTCTGGGTGATGAGAATGCGGAGCGGGAATACCTGCTTACGACCGGTATAATGGGTTCGGAATATGAGAGTGGAATTTTTGAAGAACTTATGGGTGAACCTGCTGTTTCTACAATAAGTATACTCAAGGCTGCTGTGGAAAGTGGAGTTGACATTCTGGCTATTAATTCTTCAAATCTTGAAGATGCTCTGCTATTACTTGACACAGCAGACGAGGTGGTATCGGAGATAAGAACTGCGGCACAAAATGGCTATACGGTTTTCATTCCCTGCGAGGAAATGGTGCTTGGAAGCTGGAACGGAGTGGGTTATATAGTTCTCTCGGAAGACGGAACGGCTGCGTACAGGATATCGGGAGGTTTAAACGGTGGAAGTACCCAGAGCGAAGTAATATATGACACTATGGTTGAATTTGGACTTACACTTGTTGATATAACAGAGGGTATGCTCCTTATTTTCCAGTCAATAAATATGATGGCAGCAGCCGGGGCTGTATCGTTTCTTGGATCAGCACAGATAGCTCTTGCTGGTGTGTGCATAGGTGTGAGTGTATGGTCGTGCATACAGACCTTTAAGCTGTTTGATGCGTATATGGATGGTAATGAGGAAGCGGGAGAAATCATTGTCAAACAGACTATATTTGATGTGATACTTACCGTAGGACTTTCATTATTTTCAGAGCTTGCAAAACCGATATTGTCTCTTACACTGAAAAATAAACTTGTGAAGTCTCTAGGTGCTGATGTAGTAGAGGAGCTATTGGCAAACGGAGCGAAGCTGGAAGATATCAGCAAGCTGGTAACAAATCTTAAGAAGCTGGGACTTTCTGATGAAGTGATAAGTATGTTTGCAAAGAACTTCGGAGATACAGGACTTGACTGGCTGAGAAAGGCGAGAGGTCTTGGGGCGTCTCCTGATGTGTTGAAGCAGCTTTCACAGATGGATGGTTTTGCGGATAAGATGGACGAGATCTTCGAGCTGATGAAGGGTTCTTCGAAAAGTGCAGACGATGTGGCAGAGTGTCTTATCAAAAACGGAGATGAAGCAATAGAGATCATCCGGAAATATGGAGATGATGCAGTCGATGCGATTATAGTACATGGTGATGATGCTGTCACAATCATAGGGAAATACGGTGATGATGCAGTCGACAGATTCAAGCAGGGAAAGACGCCTGACGAGATTGAGAAGGAGCTTGGTGGCAAGCCGGGAGAGAATGTAACTTCTGGATTAACCAGTGAAAAGATAGCGGATATTTTAAATACGCCTAAAGGAAGCAGACCGAACCCATCAGAATATCTGAGCAAAGAGTATATAGATAATCATTTGTCAAAATTTGATGATGGAGCAGCATATATTTTATCAAAGAAAACATATGATGATTTCTTTGATGGTAGAGATAAATTAGGCCGCTCGGATGGAACACAGTTTGTACTACCTAAAAATGAGGTTGATAATGTGTTAAATAACGCGGGGGGCGATCTGACTAAATTAGAAAAAGAGCTGGGGTATAATATTGGTTCTCTAGAGAATGGTGATTATATAATAATGTATGTAAATAATCCTAAGAAATACAATATTTCACTTCCAAGCGGTAACGAGATGGGAGCAAATGATAACTGGATACCGGGTGGTTATACGTCAGGAGGAATACCGGAGGCTGTTGTATATGATCTTGATAATACACCGGAAGAAGTATATTTTAGCGAGCCGATAAAATTTAAAAGAAAATAAAGGAGATTAAGAGCATGATTGATTATGTAGGAATTGCAAGAAAAGCCGTAGAATGTGATGATATGGTAAAGCTGTTAGAGGGAAAGGGTGAGTATCATTGTGAATTTTTTTATTATGGTCTTGCAGGAATAGATATAACCGATTGGGGCAGTATTTTATCAAGAGGAATCTATGTATTGTATAGTGAGGGGGGATATGACTATATTCCGGATATGATTATTGAAGCAATTAAAGAAATGTGTGAGGGAG
>ERZ773193.3284-NODE-3284-length-15081-cov-26.950685_pt1 | contig 15081 bp, 12 predicted proteins | sample MGYA00511110_ERZ773193 | MGnify/ENA primary metagenome ERZ773193 (study PRJEB29015, sample SAMEA2737784) | human gut metagenome | biome: human gut; feature: human-associated habitat; material: faeces | place: China | collected 2012 ...
CCGGAGATGTCGAACCGGGATGTAAAGCTTTTTCTGCGGGAACGCGCCGTAGATCTCGGCCTCCCCAGAAATCAGCAAGGCTGGGGACTTCTCGATATCCCCAGCCTTTTAAAATAATGTACGGTTTTCTGATCAGATAAGTCTGACTCTTAAGACACCCTCAATGGCATTTAATTTCTGTCCCATAATATCGTCCGGCGTATGCTCCAGATCCATCAGGGTATAAGCGAACTTGTCGCGGCTCTTGTTGGTCATGTCGGAAATGTTGATCTTTCCGGCAGCCAGCACTCCGGTGATCTGGCCGATCATGTTCGGAACATTTGCGTGGAGCAGGGCGATTCTTCCTGCAACCTGGCATACACCCATGTCGCATGCCGGGTAGTTTACGGAATTCTTGATATTTCCGTTTTCCAGGTAATCCTTTAACTCATCCGCAGCCATCACCGCACAGTTGTCCTCAGATTCCTCTGTGGAAGCGCCGAGATGCGGGGTTGCGATCACGCCTTCCATCGCGGATGTCTTTGCGTTCGGGAAGTCTGTGATATATTTCTTTACTTTTCCTGCCTTTAATGCCGCTTCCATGTCATCGTCATTGACAAGAAGGTCTCTCGCGTAGTTTAAGATCACAACGCCGTCCTTCATCTGATCGAAAGCATCCTTGTTGATCATATATTTCGTGGAATCCAGAAGCGGAACATGAACGGTGATGTAATCGCATTCCTGATAGATCGTATCAACCGATGTGATGTGCTTTACGTCTCTGGAAAGCATCCACGCTGCTTTGACAGAAATGAACGGGTCATAGCCGTATACTTCCATGCCAAGCGCTGCAGCTGCGTTTGCAACCTCTGCGCCGATGGCGCCCAGTCCGATAACGCCAAGCTTTTTGCCGCGGATCTCATGACCGGCAAATTTCTTTTTCGCCTTCTCCATATCTTTGGAAATATTTTCATTGTCCTTCTGCTCCTTGCACCAGTCGATGCCGCCGACTACGTCTCTGGCTCCCAGCAGCATGCCAGCCAGCACCAGCTCTTTGACGCCGTTTGCATTAGCGCCCGGTGTATTGAATACGACAACACCAGCCTCCGCACACTTGTCAAGCACGTCCACAATCACATTATTTTCTGCGCCGTAAATTTCGTAGACCACCGCAAATATAATTCCAACAAAAGGAGCTATTACGGCATACGGAACATGAGCGACAAGCTGTGTCGGGAAAATGGCTTGTCCGTCGTCGTTCCCGGCAAGGGCAGCAAGGGAAAGAGCTATGCGGAGTACCAGGCAGAAAAGACGGGTACAAGTTGGAAAGGCAAGCTAAAGATTGCCGTTGACGCGCTTATCCCCCAAGTTTCCAGTTTTGAGGAATTGTTGCAGCGGTTACAGGCGGCGGGCTATGAGATAAAGCCGGGGAAATATGTGTCATGCCGCGCCCCCGGACAGGAACGCTTCACCCGTCTTAAAACCCTCGGCGCGGATTATACAGAGGAAGCCATAAGGGAACGGATAGCGGGCAGACGGGCAAAGGCGGCGAAAGCCCCCAGAGAGCAGCGCGGCGTTTCGCTGCTTATCGACATTGAGAACAGTATCAAGGCGGCGCAGAGTAAGGGCTATGAACAGTGGGCGAAAATCCACAATCTGAAACAGGCAGCTAAAACCATGAATTTCTTGACGGAACACAAGATTGAACAGTACGCGGATTTAGTCAGCCGGATTGAGGAAATGGCAGCGGAAAGCGGACAGGCGGCAGACGCATTGAAGAACGCGGAAAAGCGGCTTGCGGACATGGCGGTGCTTATCAAGAATGTTTCCACCTACCAAAAGACAAAGCCCGTCTATGACGCATACCGCAAGGCAAGGAACAGGGAGAAGTACCGCGCCGGACAGGAACAGGCGATTATCCTACATGAAGCCGCCGCAAGGTCGCTGAAAGCGGCGGGCATTGCAAAGCTCCCGAACCTTGCCGCGCTGCAATCGGAGTATGAAGCCCTCCAAGCGCAGAAAGAAGCCCTTTACGCCGACTATGGGAAGCTGAAAAAGAAAGTCCGGGAATATGATATTATCAAGCAGAACATTGACAGCATTTTACAGGCAGACAGGCAGCCGGAACGGGAAAAGGGAACAGAGCGCGGATAAGGATAGCAAAATCCCCGCCGCTGTGCTATGATAGGGCTATCAAAAAGCAGAGGAGCGTTGAGCATGGAAAACCAGAAAATGCCGGAATATGAAACCATACGCGCCGCCGTTGCCGGGGAAAAATGGGCGGTGGAGAAAGTCGTGGAGTGCTACAAGGACGAAATCGACAGGCTATCGACGGTAGCGGTCAGACAGCCGGACGGAAGCACGAAACAGGAAATCAACGAAGATATGCGCCAGTCCATCACAAAGAAGCTGATAGAAGCCCTCCCGCAGTTCCCGCTTGAAGAAATGGAAAAGGGAAATGTCAGATAGGCAAAAAAAGAACAGGGCGCGGAAGCCAGTATATGACTTCCGCGCCCTGTCTTTTTATGGGTGCTGTTTTCGTGAATGTTACGCAGTAGAACGCCATTTTTGGGGGTAAAGGTATAAAGTATCGCCTATCCGATTTTCACGCCCGGAAAGCCCTGTAAATCAAGGGATTTTCCGCGCCTACTGCGTAACAGGGGCGCGTCTTTTCCTCATGCGCTCGGCGGCTTGTCTGCGGGTGATACGTTTCCGGCAGACGGGGCAGTATTTGACACTGTTAGAGGTTGACGCAAAGAACGCGCCGCACTCGGTACATTTCTTCTTATCCCCTGTCTGGTAAAGCTCCGCATAAAGCAGCCTGTCGGCGGGAAGCACCGCAACCCGGAACCACTTGCAGAGAAGCGAATAGGAAATGAGCTGCGGACATACGCACTCGTCCCCGTCGTCCAGTAAGATACAGTTCCCGTTATCATAATTGCAGCACGTCCGGCGCACAAGGGCGTTGACTTTCCGGCTCTGGGGCGGCGTCAGCCGCTTAACCCCGTTCATACTTCATCAGCGGCGTAAATGGGAAGCTCTGCAAATTCCGCTTCGGTCAAAGCGTCCACTTTGGAAAGGGTGCGCTTTGCAAGCTCCCGCATATCCGCGTCCATGTAGGGCAGCGCGGCGTTGACATTCTCAATCAAAGCCCGCTTGCCGCCCTCGTTGTAAATGCTCAAAAGGTTTGTTTCTTCAACAGTCAGTCTAATCATGCTCATACCTCCATATCGTGATTTTTTGTTTTTGCCGCCGCCTTTTTCGGGGCGGTCTTTGCCTTGTCTGCTTTAAGCTGCGCCCGGATAGAGGGGCGGGGCTTCCTTATCTCCCTGTCCCGGTTCTCCCCCTTGTCAATCAGCGCATACGTCCCATGTCTGCCCTCGATTTTGGAAAAGGAAAGGGTCTTGTAGGGCAGCATGGAGAAAAGGCGGTCAGTGTCCTTTGTGGCTGCAAGCCGCATGAACGCCGGGGAAAGCTCTGCCATGAAATGGGTCTTGTTCGGGCTGTTCGGCTCGTAATGCCGCTTCATTTCCCGCACAATGCGCCGCGCTTCCGTTTCAATCAGCCCGTCCCGCAAAGCTGCGATATGCATTTTGAAATCCCCCGGCGAAAGCTGCTCCCGGCTGCGCCGTTCTTCCTGTAAGAGCGATTGCAGCGCGTCCGGGTCGTTGGGTACGGCTTCAAAGCGTTCAAATTTCCCAAGCTGCGGGTCTGGGGTTCCGTCAAAATATCTCCCGGCTTCCTGTACCCTTTCCCCATGCTCATAAATCAGCTTCACCGTATCGGCGGGCAGCTCCTTTTCCTTGACGCGCTCATAATGTTTAGAGTAGTCCAGTTCGTACAGATTGCCCTTGATTTTCCCGCGCTCCTTTCCCGTCAGCTCGATTGCATAGGCAAGAACGCGGTCGCTTGTCTGCTCCATGTAGAAACGCCATGTGTTGTGGGGCGCGGTGTCTTTGAGGAAAACGTCGCGCTCCCGGAAACAGTGCGTCCCGGACGGGCGGCAGAACCACAAAAGTGTTTTGTCCTCCCTGTGGGGGCTTGCCGCCGCCTTTGCGATAATCTCTTTGTCAATGTCTAAGTCGCTCTGGTAAAAGCCTGTGTTCTGCTTCATAATCGCTTCAAGGGAAGCAAACAAATCCATGTTTTCAAATTTGCTCTGTTCCGGCATGGGTCAGCTCCTTTCCAAGTCCTGTGACTTCTGCTTTGCGTTTTTCTTCTGTGCCTTTTCCTTGTCGGCTCTAAGCTGCGCCCGGATAGAGGGTTTCTTTTCCGGCTTCGCTCCCTTGCCGCGCTCCTTGTCGGCTTTGACAGCGTTAGCCAGGTCAACAAGGGAAATCTGCTCGCCCGCCTTTACCTTTGCTTCCAGTTCGTCAACGGTGGGGGTGTTGTTGATGATACCGTCAATCATGTTCCCGTTCTGCTCTGTGGTCTGCTCGGCGGTTTTCAAGGGATTGTCCCGCTGCGCCTGTTCTGCGGCAACGGCAAACGCCCGCGTCCCATTCCCCATAATCAGATACTTTCCGTCGTCCGACTGGTGGTGAAAGCCATATCCGGCGGCTTCTATCTGCTCCCGGCTCATGGCGGTCACATGGAAAGTCCCCCTCGGTGTCTTGACAGTTTCGCCCGTTTCCAAGTCGTCCGGGGTAAGCTGCTTTTGCTCCTGTAAAAACTCCGGCACTTCCCGAAAACCTACACTGTCAACGAAATGCGCCGCGTCCTGTCCGTCCTGATGAAGCACTACCACGTCGGAAACGGAAAGGCTGTGTCCCTTAAAATCTTTGGGGTGGTCGATATTGAAACAGGTGTAAATATCTTCAAGGGAAGTTTCCGGCGCAAGGGGCGCGGAATAGACAAGCTCATAGTTCGCCCTGTCAACCACATTTCCCGCCGCCTGCAGGCGGTCGTAAGGCTCAAAGCGGAAATCCCTTGTTTCGTCCCCGCCCTTTATCTGGTAAATGGAAAAGGTGTCTTTGTCCTGTCCGGCGGTCTGCGCCGTTTCCTGTGCCTTTGCGTAAAGCTGCTTCACGTCGCCCTCGGTCAGCTCGCCGCTTTTGAGCTGCCCCATAAGCTCGCGGCATTTCTCCGGCGTTCCCGTATAAAGCACGTCGCCCATTTTCGCCCGCCCGTTCTCCTGTGTCACATAGGCTTGCAAGAGGTAGCTGTTTTCCCGGCTGTCGCTGTAAAGGTTCCGGCGCACTCTGTAAATCGTTTCCGGGGTAAAGGCTTCTTTCGGGGCTGCGCCCGCTTTTTCCTGTGCGCCGGATTTTCCCGGTGCGGCTGCTTCCGGCTCCGGCTTCTCCGGCGCGGCTTCCTGTCCCTCTCTGGTGGGCTGCTCCTGTCCGGCGGTCTGCTCCTTGTCCTGTGCCTTTTGCAGCTCCGCAAGATTCTCGTCTATGGAATTGATAATCTCGGCGGCTGCGCTGCGTATCGTTTCAAGGGAGCTTTTCAGCTCGGACAGCTCCCGCCCGCTGCTCCACCCGGCGACATAGCCGAAAGAGTAGTCCGACGTGTCAAGCCCGTAATGTTGGCAGACAGTATAGGCGACGCTTTCCGCTTCGACTTCGCGGGTGCGGCGGTCAACGTGGGGCTGCTGCTCGTCCTTTGGCGCGTTGAGGTCAATGTCGTGCAGCTTCGCATGGGCGATTTCGTGAATGGCGGTCTTTAAGGTCTGTAATTCGCTCATGCCCTCGTTGATAGCAATGCGCTTGTCCTCCAAGTGGTAGTAGCCATGAGAGCCGCCCTCGATATTCTCAAAGGCGATAGGAACGGGGGAAGTCTTTTCAAGGGCTGCGAAAAAATCCTTGTAGCGGTCAACGTCGCCTGTCAGCTCGTCAACCGCAATGTCCGGCAGCTCCTTTCCCTCGGTCTGGGAAACGTCAAAGACGGATACCACCTTGTAGGCGGGTATGGTGACTTCCTTTTCCTCGGTGACGGGCTTCCCGTCCTTGCCGATAACGGGCTTCTGCGTGTGCGGGTCGATTTTCTGCATTTCCTGTTTGATTTTATAGGGCGACGGGGCAATGATTTTAATTCCCTTTTGCCCTTTCATCACGTTTCGCTCAAAGTTGTTCTTCCAAGCGGAAAAGCCCGCCACAAGGGAAGCGTCCGGCTTCTGCATGGCGATAAGGACGGTGTTTCGGAAGCTGTAATTATGGAATTTTGACATGACTTTCAGATATTCCCGGTAACGCTCGCTGTCAAAGAGTTCCGCAATACCCTGTTCCAGACGGTCGGTAATCTCTTTGAGCTTTTCGGCGGGCTTCTCGCTCGTCAGCACGATAGGGATAACCGGGCGCGGCTCCTGTGGCTGCTCTGCGGCGGTTCGGGCGGTCTGCTCTGTGGCGGCTGCGTCCATAAAGGTCTTGTCCTGTCCGCCGCGTTCCGGCTGTGGGAAGCTCATAACGCGGTATTCTTTGGGTATCTCGTTTTCCGTTCCCCGATACCATTCGGTAAAGGTGTTCTGATTGTTATAGATATAGCCCTGTTCGGTAAACTGCCCCTTATCCTTGCTAACTGCGTCCCGCCCGTATTCTTCATACTTGAAATATTTCTTTGCTTCTTCGGGAAGCTCCAGCTCGTCCAGTTCGTCGATAAGATAATAACCGTAATCTTCTTCGCTGCGGACAGTGGGATAGAGCCAGTAACAGTCAAGGTTTTGTGCAAGGTTGATAAGGTCTTTCATGCTTCCGGCATACTCGCCATGTGTAACCGCCGCCGCAAATTTATCCTTGTCCCCGTCACTCTGCATTTCCAGAAGTTTTCCAAAATAATTCAGCTCGTCCATGCTTGCGCTTTGGATAACGGAAAGCGGCAAGTCAAAGGGGCAGTCCTCCGTAGAAGAATACCCGTTGATGAAAAAATCCTGCGGATTGTCTGCGGTAATGCCGACGCTTTCCATAGCCGCATGAAGCTGCTCTGTTGTGGTCGGCATGGGAAGCCACACGCCGCCCGGTTTGCCTGTTTCAAAGCGGCTGCGGCTGTCGATAAGAATTGAAAACTGCTCGTTTATGGTTTCACGCTCCTTTCTCTGTTCGGTGTCCTGTGGCGGCTCTGCTGTGGTGGGGGCTGCTTTTTCAGCGGTAGGCTGCGCCCGTTCCTCGCCCTCGATAGCATAGCCCGGTAAAAGCTGCCCGTTTACTTTGAAATGCTCTGCATACTCTGGCGGGATAGGCGGCGATACCTCGGTGAATAAATGCTGATAGGCTTTGATACGCCCATTCAGATATTTTTCCATAGCTGCCTTGTCTGCAAAGACTTTCCTTTCCTGTCCGGCGATTTTTGCCTGTCCGTAATTGTGGGGGCTGTTGGTGTAAATACTCCATGAAAGCGTCCACGAATAGGGAATGGATTTCTCTTTTTCCCTGTCATACCGGGTATTCTCGGATATGTGGTAGCGCATTTGGTAGACGCGGTTGCTGATGTGCTTCCCGTAGTCCGTAGCTTCCCACTGGTTCGCGGTATGCGTAGCTTCGGGTGTCCTCACATACTCAATGGCTTTGTCAATGGCAAGGGTCTTTCCCGCCTGTTCGTCCCATGCCGCCGCCTGTTCTTGCAAGGCTTCAAAAGCTGCCTGTTCAGCCGCCGCGTATTCTTCCCGCAATGCCTGTAACTGTTCTAAGGGCAGGGCGGTAAGCCCGGAAAGGTCAGCGGTCTGTTCCTCAAAATAAATATTTCGCTCTATCCGCATACTGTCAGCCGGGTCTAACTTGTCACGCTCAAACATGGAGTAACCTTTTTTCTTTTCCATTCATTCGCTCCTTTCTGAAATGGCGGCGCACCGCCGCGCTTTTGGGGTTCGCCCCGTACTACGGTGGGCTGTGCGTTATGCCAACAATTTTTTCATTTTTTTAGAGGGTTTGGGAAACTTCCCAACAAGCAAAATCCCCGTCCGGCGCGTCAGCGGCAGGACAGGGATTTACGGAAGTGGGTACCCGCTTCCTATGCTTGCTATTCAAGTTTTTAGTTCTTCTGTACTTCGATACGGTAGTTGACGTATTTCCCGCCAGTGTCAGCCAGAACGATAGTTCCGTCATAGGTCTTGCCTGTTTTCGGGGAATAGAGCTTCTTCACATTCACTTTGCCGGATTTAAGGAGCGCGGCGGCAATCTTCGCGGAAAAAGCGGTCTTGCGTTCCTCGAAAAAGCGGTCATTCTTCCACATGACAAAGGCACATTCTTTGTTGCTGCAATAATAGTTTTTCTTCCCCTCATGGACGGGGGAACCGCAACGGGGGCATTTGCCGACAGAGGGCTTTTCCTCCCGGAACAAATCCTTTTTCCCGTCCAGTGCTGCGGCGTGTGTCTGCACAAGCTCCCGCGCCATAGCTTCAATGCCGGACAGAAATTCGCCGGGGTCTGCGGCTCCCTTTGCTATCTGCGTCAGATTGTTTTCCCATTCTGCGGTAAGCTGCGGGGAAGTGAGCATATCCGGCAAGACTGATATAAGGGCGGCTCCGTTCTGCGTGGGGATAAGCTGCTTCCCCTTGCGCTCTGCAAAGCCGCCCTTTACCAGTTTTTCAATGACGGCGGCGCGGGTGGCGGGAGTGCCAAGCCCCCGGCGTTCCGCGTCCGGGTCGGTGTCCCCGTTCCCGGCGCGTTCCATAGCCGACAAAAGGCTTGCTTCGCTGTGGGGCTTCGGCGGCGTTGTGGTATGCTCCGTTACTTTTGCGGCGGGGTTAGGAAAGTTCTGTCCCTCGGAAAGCTCCGGCAGCGTCACGCCCTCATTTTCCCCGTCCTCTGCTTCGGGCTTATCTTTCAGCGTCGCCCGGTATCTGCGTTCAAGCTCTTTCCAACCCTCCGCAAGTACGGTCTTTCCCCTTGCGGTGAAGTCTGTCCCGGCGCATGAGAAAACCGCCGTAACCGCTTCATAAATATGCGGCTCGGCGGTGGCAAAAAGCAGACGCGCCCCCGCAAGGGTAAGGATATTCTTCTCGCTTTCCGGCAGCGCGTCCGGGTCAGCCTTTGCAAGCTCCATAGTGGGAATGATTGCGTGGTGGTCTGATACTTTTTTACTGTCTGTTACCTTTGCAACCTCCGGCGTGAAGTCCGCGCCCGCCATAAAGGGGAGCTTTTCGCAAAGCAGCGCGATAATGCCCGCTGCGGTGCCGCCCATGTCGTCAGTAAGAAAGCTGCTGTCCGTCCTCGGATAAGTAAGGAGCCGCTTTTCATAAAGGGATTGTGCAAGGTCAAGGGTCTGCTTTGCGGTGTAACCGTAAATGCGGTTGGCTTCCCGCTGCAAGCCTGTAAGGTCAAACAGGCGGGGCGGCTGCTCGGTTTTCCTCTCGCGCTTCACCGAAACGCACACGGCCTGCGACGCTTCGCAAGCCGTTTTGAGGGCTTCCGCATCTGCGGCGTCGGAGATCCTTGCACTTGCCGCTTCCGCGCCGCCCACATCAAGACGGACGATATGATAGGTTTCTTTCTTAAAAGAGGTGATCGCCGCGTCCCGGTCTGCAAGCATTTTTAAGGTCGGCGTCTGAACGCGCCCCACGTTTAGGGTTTTGCCGTGTAGGACGGAGAAAAGGCGGGTGGCGTTGATGCCGATGATCCAGTCCGCTTTTGCGCGGCACAGAGCCGACGCATAGAGCGCGTCATACGCTTCGCCGGGTTTCAGCTCCGCAAAGCCCTTTTTGATTGCGCTTTTCTCCATAGAGGAAATCCAAAGGCGGGAAAAGGGCTTATCGCACCCCGCCGCATGGTAGACAAGGCGAAAAATCAGCTCGCCCTCGCGCCCTGCGTCGCAGGTGTTGACAACCTCGGAAATATCGCTGCGGCGCATGAGGTCTTTTAGGATTTTGAACTGCTTTTGCCTGTCTTTGAATACGGTATATTGCCACGGCTGCGGTAGGATCGGCAGGCTGTCATAGCTCCACTTTTTGTACTGCTCCCCATAGGCGGCGGCTTCCGCAAGCTCCACCAAATGCCCCACGCACCATGAAATGAGGTAGCCGCCGCCACACTCGGCTTCTCTGCAATGACTAACCTCATTCCTCGTCCTCCTGTTCCTCGCTGCCTGCTTCCGGCTCATCCTCGCCGTAATCGTCAAAATCGAAATCGTCAAGGTCGGTGTCGCCCTTGATACCCTGCTTCGGCTTCATAATCTTAAAGTAGTAGAACGCGCCGCCACCGGCAAGCAGGGTAACAACAAGGAAGATCACAAGCCCGCCCGCTTTGCTTTTTTCTTTCTCCGGCGGCGTATCGTCCGGCTCCGGCACGGCTTCCTTGCCTACACATTCGGTCATATTGACAGAGCATACCGGGCAGGCGGTATTGACTGCGCCCGCCTTGCATTTGTCCTTACAGGTGCAAACGGCGGGTGGCTGCGCCTTGCTGCTGCCGTCCTCCATGAGCGCCATCAGGTCGGCTTCGTCCACCTGATTGAGAAAATGTACGGTGTTTTCGCCCTCGGCGGCGCGGTCAACGATGATGTAAAAGTAGTTGCCGTTTTTGCTCTGCACAACGATAAACTGCTTGTCCTCGGCGGCTTCTCCCTCAATGTCGTCAATCAGCGACAGATTACCATCCGGCGTAAGGGGCTGCGGCTCCATGCCGCCCGTGACTTCCTCGCTATATTCGTCCTCATAGTCGTAGTAATCGCCGACATCCGCATAGGCGGTAACGGAAAAGCCGCCCAAGAGGACAAGGGCGGCAAGCAGGGCGGCGGCTGTTTTGAAAAAGCCTTTATTCTTCATTTTCGATTTCCTCCTGTTCCATGTAGTCTGTACCTGCGGCGGCAATGCCGGGGATCGGTTCGCCGGAAAGCAGGGCGGTAAGCTCTGCGGGGGTTAGGCGCATGGAGCGCACAAGAGCGATGATTTGCAGGTTTTCCGCTTCGGTTTTCTGCTCCGCAAGCTCTTTCAGCCTGTTCTGATACTCGCTAATCTTCTCCCGCGTTTTCTGCATTTCCTTTTCAATGCGGTCAATTTTACTATTTGTCATTTCGTAATACTCCTTTCATTTTTTACGGCAGCCGCCCGTAGGCGTAAAAGTGTTTCTGCCAATAGGTGGTGTTAATGTTTGCGTAGGAGATGGGCGAACCGCAATGTATCATCATGCCATCGCCCACATAAATGCCAACGTGCGAAACACCGGGGGTGTCGTAAGTGCCTTTGAAAAAGATAAGGTCGCCCGGTCTTGCCTGTGTGCCTGTTACGGGAGTGCAGATGTTGCAAAGTCCCTGCGCTCCAAGCCGCCCCACATTCCACCCGGAATGGTTAATGACCCAAGACACATAACCCGAACAGTCAAAGGAAGTGTTTGGATTGCTGCCGCCCCAGACGTAGGGGTAGCCTAAATACTTTTCCGCTTCGGCGATGATCGCCGCAAAGGTTTCGTCCTCCAATGCTTCGGGCGGTATTTCGTAATAGGTCGGCTCCCGCAGGGTGGAAGCGTTCGGATATGCACTGTGCGGGAACAGGTCGGGGCGGTTGCCAAGGGTGGACATATACACAGCGTACATGGATAATTGTTCCTCGGTCATAATGTAGACAGGCAGATGCGACAGATTGAAGTTTTCCAGCTTGACGTTAAGAATGTAATAGTTATAGGGAACTTCGACGGTATATGTGTAGGTTTGGGTGTTGCCCTCCGCGTCGGTGTAGGTGCCCGTTCGCCTTTCCGTCCGGTAGCGCACCTCTGTTTCCTCGGTGAGCGTCAGCGTGTATTGCCGCTCAAAGAGCATGGCAAGGGTGCTTTGTACCTCGGCGCGGGTGTATTCAAGGTGCAGCGCGGTAAGGATAGATGTCAGCACATACGGGTCATGTTCAATGTCGTCCAAGTCGTAGCGGTATTCGTCATAGCCCGGATGGTCGCGCTCGATATTGTCTATCCTGCTTTGCAGCTCCGCTTCAAGGGCTGCATAGTCAGCTTCCGCACCAAGCATATCCGCATCCTCTGAAACATAGGACGTGCTGATAACGGAGGTAATGCCGCCGGAAAACAGGCTGGAACATGAAGATACCCCGGCTGAAATCATTATGAACAGCAGCAGCGCACACCCGGCAATCAGAAAGGCTTTCCAATGCCGCCCTACAAAGGCGGCGGTCTTTTTCGTCGCTTCGGCGGTTTTCTTCGCCGCCTTGCGGGTGTTTTCTGCGGCTTTCCTTGCGGATTTTGCACCGCCCGTTCGTACCGCCTTTGCATACTGCCGCTTAATCTGCTGCTTCTGCCAAAACCGGGAAACGGGGTTGCTTGCAAGCTGCGGGTTGTCGTGCAGCGCCTTTTGATACTGAAAATCGGCGTTTGCCTTGAACGCGGCTTTTTCTGCTTTTGCCGCCGCCCGGTAGGGTTTCAGCTTGTGGCTGCGGTAGCCCTCCTTGACTTTCCTCGCCCCGTACTTTGCGCCGCGCTCTGCCAGTTCTTCGGATTTGTGCGCCCCCTCAACGCCGGAATTGTCCTTTTCAACGGAATGTATCTTGTTGTGGACGAAAATACCCGCTTCCTGTGCGGGGCGGGATAGCGGGTTATTGTGGGGCTTATTCTTTCCTATGGGCTTTTCCTGTTCCTCAAAATGTAGGCGGGTCTTGCCTTTCCCGGTGGCTTCATCAAAGGTGCGCTCCCGTACAAGTTTCTTTTCTTTGGGGATAGCCGCCTTTGCCGCGTCCAGACGGTCGGCTGCTTTGTCCGATTTTCGGATATACCTTTCAAGCTCCGGCGTTGCCCGTTCCTCGTCGGTAAACTGCAAGCGGGAAGATTTTTCTTTTGCTGTGGCTTCTGCCTGTGCTTTCCTCGCCGCCTTTTTGCTCGCCTTTCTGGTACGCGCCCCGTCGATACGTTCCAAGACGCGCTCGGCTGCTGCGGTGTCCTGTTCCCGTTCTGCCCCCGGCGCATGGGGAAGCGGCGGCGTGTCGGTTAAGGGCGGGGAAGTTGCGCCGCCCGGTAGGGGCTGCGCTGCCTGTTCCGGCGGCTGCGGTGCTTCGGTCTTTGCAAAGTCCGCGTCCCTTATCCGCTTGCTGATACGTTTCTTTTTCCCGGTGGCGGCGTTTACCTCGACAGCCCCCTCGCGGGTCATTTTCTGCGTGACTTTCTCACGCGCTCGATACTGTTTTATTTTTCTGTCCCTCCAATCCGCGCCCTTGCAAGGGCGCAATACTCGGCGTTTATCTCAATGCCTATATAATGCCTGTCAAGCTGCTTTGCGGCTGCCCCCGTCGTGCCGCTGCCGAAAAAGGGGTCAAGCACAACGCCGCCTTTCGGACAGCCCGCCTTGATACAGGTTTCGGCAAGTTTTGGCGGGAACGCGGCGAAATGCCCGCCCTTGTAGGGAACGGTATTGATAAGCCACACGTCCCGCCTGTTCCGCATGGTCGGCATGAGGGCTTCGTCGTAGTAGCTGCCGCTTCGCGCCCGGTTAAGCCCCTGTACGTTCCCCTGTCCGGGTACTTCGTCCGCATATTTCTGTCCCGCGCTGCGCCCGGTGCGGTACCGCGCCGCCGTTGTGGGGGCTAACGGCTCGGCTATGGCGGCTGCGTCATAGAAATATTTCTTTGACTTCGTAAGCAGAAAGATATGTTCATAGCAGCGGGTAGGGCGGTCTTTCACGCTCTCCGGCATGGGGTTTTCTTTCTGCCAGATAATGTCGCTCCGTAAATACCACCCGTCAGCGCGTAGGGCAAAGGCTAAAAGCCAAGGGATACCGATTAAGTCCTTTTGTTTGCAGCCGGAAACGCGGTTGTTTCTTGCAATCTGCTGTCCGTTTCTGCCTTTCGGGTTCTTCGGGTCTGCATGGTAGCCTTTATTTCCTGTGCCGCAGTAGGTGTCCGCGATATTCAGCCAGAGCGTACCGTCAGAACGCAGTACCCGGCGCAGCTCGCGGAAAACCTCGGTCAGCCTGTCAATGTACTGCTCCGGCGTGTCCTCCCGCCCAATCTGCATATCAAGCCCGTAATCCCTAAGCGCATAGTAGGGCGGGCTTGTGACGCAACAGTGTACGCTTTCCTCTGGAAGCTCCCGCAAGGCATAGAGCGCGTCCCGGTTGATGATGGTGTCTGTCCTTAATTTTGTCATGCTTCGCCCACTTCCTCCGGCTTCGTCGTCATTACCCGGTAAAGCTCGGTGTCTTTCGGGAAGCGGTCTACAAAGGGCAGCACCACGTTCCCGTAGAAGATAAGCCCCTCGCCCGCTTCGGTGTGGGTGACATACTTCATCTGCTGCGGGGAGATGTTGAGCTGCTTTGCAAGGATAGCCCGGTCGCCCGCCGCCTGATTGAGCATGAGGACAAAATCAGAGTTTTCAAAGATATTCTCCACTTCGCGGGAAGCAAGCAAATCCTTGACATTCTGCGTAATGGCTGTGGGTATGCCGCCCCATTTTCTGAAACGCTTCCAGATTTCAACGGAATAGGCGGCGGTCTGTTCCTCTTTCAAGAGAAGATGAAATTCGTCCATAAAATACCGGGTGGATTTCCTTTCTGCCCGGTTGACGGTGACGCGGTTCCATACCTGGTCCTGCACAATGAGCATACCTAACTTTTTGAGCTGCTTCCCAAGCTGCTTGATGTCAAAGCAGACAAGGCGGTTGTTCAGCTCCACGTTGGTACGGTGGTTGAATACGTTAAGGCTCCCGGAAACGTAAAGCTCCAATGCCGCCGCGATACGCGCCGCTTCCGGCTCCGGCTGCTTCAAAAGCTCGTCGTAGAGGTCGCCCAAGATAGGCATTTTCTCCGGGTCGGGGTCTGCAAGGAAAGGGCGGTACACGTTCCTAACAGCGCGGTCAATGACGGTCTTATCGACGGGCTGCAAGCCCTCCTTGCCGCCTATGACAAGCTCGCAGAGGGAGAGGATAAAGTCGGATTTCAGCGCAAGGGGGCTGTCGTCCTCGGAATAGTTGAGGTTAATATCCATAGGGTTCACATACTGGGGCTTCCCGTCAATGCCCTTGCCCGTAGGCGATAACCGTATCACTTGCCCGTCAAGCCGCTGCACAAGGGAAAAATACTCTGCTTCCGGGTCGCAGATAATTATGTCGTCGTCGGTAATGAGGAAAGCGTTTGTCATTTCCCGTTTGGCGGCAAAGGATTTCCCGCTTCCCGGCGTACCCAAGATTAAGCCGTTGGGGTTCTTTAGCTGCTTGCGGTCGCAGAGTATCATGTTGTTAGACAGGG
>ERZ773193.3307-NODE-3307-length-14982-cov-30.813626_pt1 | contig 14982 bp, 12 predicted proteins | sample MGYA00511110_ERZ773193 | MGnify/ENA primary metagenome ERZ773193 (study PRJEB29015, sample SAMEA2737784) | human gut metagenome | biome: human gut; feature: human-associated habitat; material: faeces | place: China | collected 2012 ...
TTGCCTACGGCGGCTCGCCGTCGGCAGCGCGCCGTTTTGTCGGGTTTTTGAAGTGTGAAAGCGATTGACAAAGCCGAAGAAAAGGTATATAATTACCGTACCGCGAAAAGGAGAGGCTGGAAAAAATGGCAATGGCGTCGAAAACAATGGACATGACGAAAGGTCCGCTTTTCGTTAAAATACTGAAACTGTCCGTTCCGATGATATTCACCGGAATACTTCAGTTGTTGTTTTCGACAGCCGATCTGATAGTAATAGGTCAGTTTGCGGGCTCGGGCTCGCTGGCGGCGGTGGGCGCGACTACCTCTCTGAATCACCTTATAATCAACCTCGTGCTCGGACTGAGCGTGGGCGCGAACGTGCTTATGTCGCAGGCAATCGGAGCAAAAAACCGCGACAAAGCCGAACGCGTTGTACATACTTCGATGTTGCTTGCGCTCGTGGCGGGCGCGGCGTTCAGCCTGATCGGTTTCTTTATTTCCCGACCGGCGCTTACGCTTATGAAAACCGATCCGGAAGTGCTCGACAAGGCGACGCTCTACCTCGAAATAATCTTCCTCGGAACGATCGCAAACGTCGTGTACAACTTCGGCGCGGCGCTATTGAGAGCGAAAGGCGATACGACGAGACCGCTGATTTACCTTACGATCGCGGGCGTAGTGAACGTTATTCTGAATATCGTGTTCGTCGTCGTGCTGAAGATGGACGTCGAGGGCGTGGCGATCCCGACCGTGGCTTCGCAAGTTCTGTCGGCGGTGCTCGTCGTGATCGCGCTTTTGCGCGAAAAGGGCGAATGTCGTTTTACCCCGAAAAAACTCCGTTTCCACGCGACCGAAGTCAAGGAAATCCTCGGAATCGGCGTTCCGAGCGGCGTTTTAAGCAGTCTTTTCTCAATCGCGAACGTTCTTATTCAGTCGCAGGTTAACTCGTTCGGCAAGGACTTTATGGCGGCTTCGAGCGCGTCGAGCAGCATCGAAGCGTTTACTTACGTCGCGATGAACGCCGTTTCGTCCTCGACTTCGGCGGTCGCGGGGCAGAACTACGGCGCGGGGCGTCTGGACCGGGTAAAGCGCTCAGTCTGGGTCACCCTTGCCATCGGGGTCATCTACACCCTTTGCACCGGCGCGGCGCTATTGGCCGGACAGGACGCCATTCTGCACCTGTTCACCGCCGACGAGGCCGTGGTCACCTACGGCAAGCTGGCCATGCGGTGGTTCTGTCCGTTCTACTTCCTGCTCAGCATCCTGCACGGCCTTGCCGGCGCCGTGCGCGGCACGGGTGCCAGCATCCCGCCCATGGTGGTGCTGCTGGTCTCGCTGTGCCTGTTCCGTGTGGTGTGGATCCAGTTTCTGCTGCCCTTCTTCTCCGGCATCGAGGGCGTGTTCATCCTCTACCCCGTCAGCTGGGGTCTGGGCGCATTGCTCATGATCCTGTATGCGTGGAAGGGCAAGTGGCTGGAGTATCATACATAACATTTTTACAAACAACGACCCGCCGCACTGAAAGAGATGCGGCGGGTCGTTGTTTTTCAGGTACTCCTGTCGGGGCAGCTTACCATGCAAAGCCCACGGAGTCCATGTCGATCTTCTTTTCCATCAGCCCCAGACGGCTCTCGATGAAGTTGACAGCCATATCCGGCCACTGGGCGATCTGGGTGTAGTAGTCCACATAGCCCTTGGTGCCAGTGCCCAGACCCACACCGTGGGGCGCATCAGGTGCCAGATAGAAGCTGAAGTCCGTGAAGATATTTGCGCACTCCGGCAGAGAGGGCAGCATCATCGCACTCAGGCCATCTTTCTGACCCACAACACCAAAGACCGGAGGCAGGTTGGGGTTCTTCGTGAAGTTCAGACCGGTGACGAACAGGCCGTAGATGGGAATCGCCACATTCAGGTCAGCGCTCTCATGGTCCACAGCATCGCAGACGTAGCTGGGATAGACCTTATCCGGGGTATTCGTAGTGCCGAACTGGTCGGCCACCACCTGCATCACATTCATGCCGCCGGCAGAGAAGCCCACAGCGATCATGATATCGGTCTTGCCGATGTGTTTTTCAGAGGCGTTGTGGCGGATGTAGCGGATAGCACGGGCCAGATCCAGCTGCTGATCCACAGCGGCATAAGGGTTGACGCGGCGCTGCAGCACAAAGGCGTTGTAGCCGTTCTTGTTGAAGAACTCGGCCACAGGGTAGCCTTCCACCACGTTGTTGCGGTGGGTGCTGCCGCCGCCTGCAATAATGATCACGTTGCCCTTCACCTTGCCCTGATCCCGCAGCAGGTACGGGTTCAGGAAGGGACGGAAGCCCTCGTTATCGTAGCAATTTTCCCAGTTGGTGGGCAGCGGAGATTCCACGGCCATCTGATCTCCCCAAATTTCCCAAACGGTGCTCTTGGGGTCCTTGATCTGGCGCAGCGCCTTGCGGGCATTGGTCAGAGCAACACACATCTCGTAGTGAGAAGCATTGATGCCGGGCACAGCTGCACCGTCCACCTTCTCGTACTGAGCACGGGACAGCTTGTGGAACAGCACATAGAACTTGTCAAAATCGCCCCGGAAAGCAGCCGGATAAAAGGCCACCTCGCGGGAGAGACGGAGTTCCTCTGCCACCATGGCCTGCACCTCGGCATCGGTGTGCACGCCAGCGTTTTCAGCAAAGGATGCGGGCGCCATGCCAGCCACTGCGCCCATGGTCACAGCAGAAGCGGCAGAAAGCTTCATAAAGTCTCTTCTGTTCATCATCATTTCTCCTTTTAAATGCAGACGGCTCGTTTGTGCAGAGCAAAGCCGCCCAAAGCTGTGCAGCAAACGCCCTGCTGCCGGGCCCGATAGACATTCCAGTTGTATCATGCCATCGAAATCTGCACAAATCGTACCACAATACAATGCACTTGTAAATAGATTTTATTGTTTTTGTGCTAAATTGATATATTAGTATGCCAGTTCTTGTGAAAATCAACAAGCATGAGAATGGGTACAAAAAAGGACTGCTATGCACTCTGCACGGCAATCCTTTTTTATCTTATTACAGCTTTTCAAACACCAGAAAGCGGAAAGCGATGGTAGTGGTGAGCTGCGGCAGAGCCGCAAGGCGGGCAGCACCGTCGCGGGGCGTTTTCCAGTAGTAGGGGGTCATGGCAAACAGGGCTTCCAGCTGGGCGGCGGGCACGGTGATGGTTCCCTGCACCTCACGCTCATCAATGGCGCGGAAGCCCGGGTACTCCACCTGCTGCACCGGGTTCTTGTAGGGCTTTTCGTAGAGCACGGCCTTCATCTGGTACAGATGCTCTGCCCCCGGCACAACGTAGATCATGTGCCCGCCCGGGCGCAGCACCCGGCTGAATTCCTCCTGTGCAAAGGGCGAAAAGCAGTTCAGCAGCACATCTGCCCAGCCGGTGCGCACCGGCTGGCTGAAGCTGGACGCCACCGCGTACTGCGCGGCGGGCAGCGCCTTTGCCGCCAGACGCACGGCGGGCTTTGCGATATCGAACCCGGCCAGCTGCAGCGGCTTTTCTGCCGCCGCGAACTGCTGCGCGATGCAGCGGTCGTACCAGCCCTCGCCGCAGCCTGCGTCCAGCAGATGCAGCGGGGCGTCCTTCGCGGCGGGCACGCCGTGGGCAAGGCACAGCTCCCCCAGCGCCTGCCCGAAAATGCCGTAGTATCCGGCGTTCAGGAAGGCGCGGCGGGCAGCAACCATCTCCTTGCTGTCCCCGGGGGCTTTGGTGCGCATACTCTGCACCGGCAAAAGATGCCAGTAGCCCTCCCGGGCGCGGTCAAAGCAGTGGCCTTTTTCACATTTCAGGTCATTCTCCCCTTGCAGCGCGCCGCCGCACAGGGGGCACTGCCACGGGGTAAAGGCTTCGTTCCGGCTCATACTTCTTCGCTGTGATCCTCAATGGGTGCGGTGGCACCGCCGTGGGCGTCCATATACTCCTCAAAGCTGGTGTACTTCTGCTGGGGCGGGCGGCGGCTGATGAGAACCAGCCCCGGGTCCTCGTCCCGGGCGGCAGCATTGCGGCCGCGGCGGGCAGGCTCGGCCTTGGGAGCGCGGGGTGCGCTGCCGGTGCGGCTCTGATTCCCGGCATTGCCGCGCTCGTTGCGGGCAGGGCGGGCGTTATTATTCTGGGCAGCGGGGCGGGCATTGCGCTGTTCACCCCGGTCGCTGCGGTCGTTGCGGCGGCTGCCGCTGCGGTTTGCGTTCTGGTTATTCTGGGGCTCCTGTGCGCTGCGGATGGCAGGTGCTGCCGGAGCGGCAGGGGTCTTACGTGCCGGGCGCAGCGGAGTAGCCTCCGGGGCGCTGACAAAATGGGGGTCAAATTTGGGCTGGGCGTTGCTGCCCCGGGCGGGGGCGGCATTCTCGCGGCGGGCGCGGGGCGCTGCCGCTTCCTTGGGGGCGTTTGCGCCCCGGTTGTTGGCGCGGCGGTCGTTGCGGGCCCCGCGCTTTGCGTTGCTGTCTTGCATCAGTGTTTCCTCTTTTTTCGGTTTTGCAGGCACCGCGTTCTTTGCAGCCTTCGGCTCCTGCTTCGGCGCGGGCGCAGCTGCTTTTGCGGCTTTTGCGGGCGCAGTTTCGGCCTGTTTTTTCGGCGCTTCGGCCAAGTTTTCTGCTTCGGGGCGGGGCTTTTTGCCGCGCACGGGCAGCACCGGGCGCACCGGGGCGGGCACGCCGTCCCACGGATGACCGGATACCACCGGGATCTTGCGGCGGTTCAGCTTTTCAATGCCTGCCAGATACTCCTGCTCCTCCGGGGCGCAGAAACTGACGGCGGTGCCGTCCGCACCGGCGCGGGCGGTGCGCCCGATGCGGTGCACATAGGTCTCCGGCACCTCGGGCAGGTCGTAGTTGAACACATGGGAAAGTTCGCTGATATCAATGCCCCGTGCGGCGATATCGGTGGCCACCAGCACCCGGGTCTTGCCGGACTTGAAATCCTCCAGCGCGGTCACGCGGGCAGTCTGGCTCTTGTTGCCGTGGATGGCGGCGGCGGGGATGCCCTGCTTTGTCAGGTCTTTTGCGATCTTATCCGCGCCGTGCTTGGTGCGGCTGAACACCAGTGCGTTGACCACCGGCGGCTGCAAATTTTTGATGAGCCACGGCAGCAAAAGCTTTTTGTTGCCCTTTTCCACATAGTACAGGCTCTGCTGGATGCGGTCCACGGTGCTGGACACCGGGTCCACCTTGACAAAGGCGGGGTCATGCAGGATGCCGGCGGCCAGCTGCTCGATCTCGGCGGGCATGGTGGCGCTGAACATCAGGTTCTGGCGCTGGGCGGGCAGCTTTGCAATGACCTTTTTCACGTCATGGACAAAGCCCATGTCCAGCATCCGGTCGGCCTCGTCCAGCACAAAGATCTCCAAAGCGGACAGGTCGATAAAGCCCTGCCCGATCAAATCGTTCAGCCGTCCCGGGCAGGCGATGAGGATGTCCACGCCCTTTTTCAGCGCTTCCACCTGCGGAGCCTGTCCCACACCGCCAAAGATGACGGTGCTGCGCAGTTTCAGGTACTTGCCGTAGGCTTCAAAGCTTTCGCCGATCTGCAAAGCTAGCTCCCGGGTGGGGGTCAGGATCAGGGCGCGGACAGCACCCTTGCGGCGGGGTGCGTTGGCGGTGAGCCGGTCCAGCATGGGCAGCGCAAAAGCCGCCGTCTTGCCGGTGCCGGTCTGGGCGCAGCCCATCAGATCCCGGCCTGCCAGCACCGGCGGGATGGCCGCTGCCTGAATGGGCGAGGGGGTCTCGTAGCCCGCTTCCTGCACAGCGCGCAGCAGCGGGGCGGACAGATTCAGTTCTTTAAATGTCATGGTTCTCCTATTATTCTGTGATCTTCCGGCACTCGATGTAGTAGCGCTTTTCCTCCGCGTGTCCCATGCTGAAGGTCTTGCGGGGCAGCACACCGCCCATCACAACGCCGCGGAACAGGTCGCTCTTGGCGAAGGGCGGCATCAAAAACGCCACTGCGCCCTGCTTGCACAAAGCGCGCACAGCCGGCTCGTCATGCACATAGTCCACCTTTGCTTCCGGGTGGCGCTCGATATAATCCGAAATAAAATCGTCGATGGTGCCCACGGTCAGCGGCTCGGTGGGGTCCTCAAAGCTGAGCACATTGGCCATGTGGGGGCCCGCCAGCGTAAAAGGCTGCTTTTTGCTGCCGCCAAAGCAGCAGCCTGCCATGTTGGAATCGCTCCATGTAATGAGGCTCAGCAGTACGGTGGCGCAGTCCACGTTGAACAGTACCCGGTGGATGGGCTCAATCTCAATGGCCGGGGAATGCACGTTGCACACCTCTGCCAAGCACCAGCGGGCGGGGTGGTTTTCTGCCTGCTCCGGGGTCAGGGTCTTTTTCAGCTCCTCCCAGCAGGCCTTTGCGGTAGCCAGCGAGTGGTTGCCATCGCCCACGGCCAGCGTCAGCGGGTCGCGGCGGGTGGCATCGGGGTATTTCTTGTCAAATTCTTCCTGACTGCCCAGCACGGTCAGCGCATTTTCGATCTGTGCGATGAGGGCGGGGTCCTCCACTGCCCAGCCTGCCACATGGCCGCCCCCCAGCATCAGCTCGCCCTCGTATACCTTGGGCAGGCTGTCCTTGTGGGCGGCAATGGGCTCGATGAGGGTGCAGTCCGGGTCATCCGCCAGCATCATGATGTGGGGCGTTTCCAGCGCAGCGCCGGTGCGCACCTTCATGCGGGGCGGGATGCGGCTTTCCACGGTGCACTCGCTGGGGCGCACGGTGCATTTTTCGCCCCGGCGGTAGCTGTAAGCTTCCAAGTCCACACGCCCTACAAGACCCTGCCGCACCCGGCCGCTCTGCTCGGTGCGCTCCACATAAATAAAGCCGTCCACCGCCCGGGTGAGCACATTTTTGGCGTAATCCTGCATGGTGGCGTGGATCTTTTCCACCCGCGCGTCGGCGTCTCCGTCCTCCAGATACACCTCCGGCAGGATCAGGTTCAGGGTGCTGGGCGCACCCGCAGCGGTCTCTTCTGCCCGCTGCCAGTAGCTGCGGTCGCTGGTGAACTGGTCACAGGCAATGCAGCCCCACTGCTCCAGCGGCACCTGCTCCGAAGGCAGCAGGATGTGTGCGGGTGCAAAACAGGTAGTCGGTTTCATAGTCGTTTCCTCCCCTCTTTATTGCAATTCAACTTTTTTAATGCAACAGCAACAACGTTGAATTGCATATCGCAAATATGCTGTTTGAATGTTGCGCTAATTTTTGACTTGCGATAAAAGCCGCTTCTCAGCGGAACGCTGCGGTGTCGTGCACCACAATGTGCTGCACACCGGCGTCGGCAGCGGCCTGCTCCAGCGCAGCGCGGCTGTCCGCATCCAGTGCGGTGCTGCTGGTGACCAGCAGGTTTTCCATGCCAAGGGACGTGCCGGTGGTGCCAATGGCATCGGTAGCGGCGGTGCACAGTGCGTCCGGGTAGCTGACCCACAGGGTCACGCTGCCTGCAAAGCGGGTCTGCCATGCGGCGATATCCGCCGTCAGCTGGGCGGCGCGTCCCTCCCGGCTCTTGCCGCCGGAGGCACCGAAGTCCTGCTTGCGGGTGATGATATTGGGGAACTGCACCCCGGTAAGCACCACCTGCTCGTAGCCCATGCCCTGCACCTCCTCAATGAGGTCGCCGACATACTGCACCGCGCTTGCGGCAAAGGGGTTCATCCATGCCTTGCCGCCCTTGGCTGCGCTGACGTTGTCCAGCCAGAGGCTGTTGCCATCGTAGTGCACGCCCATGCTGCGGTCGGTGTACACCGACACCGGGTCGGTAAAGGCGGCAAGCTGCGCCGCCGGGATGATGCCCTCCTCCCGCAGGATGGCGGCGATATTGGCCGCATCCACCGGGTTCTCAGTGATGCTCTGGGCAGCAGCTGCCACGCCGGAAGCATAATACACCGTGCCAGCGGCGTCCTTCAGAGTGACAAGGGCGTAGTCTGCGCCCTGCTGCTTCAGCTGCCGGGCGGCGGCGCGGATGGCGGCCTCATCGGTCAGGGTGGTCACGTCCAGCTCTGCCCAGCTGCCGCCGGTAATGGCCTTGCCGTCCAGCGGCTTTTCCTCTTCCGGCTCCGGTTCAGACGCTGCCTGTGAGGCGGCAGCGCTGCTTGCCGCCGCAGAGGAGGCTGCTGCCTCGGCGCGGGAAGCGCTTTCGGCCTCCAAGTCCCGGTCCTTGACCACGGTATACCAGGTGTGGGTGGCCCAATCCAGCACATGGGGTGCGGCAAACCATGCGGCTGCCAGCACTGCCACTACCAGCACCGCAATGCCGATGCCGCGCTTGACGCGCATTTCACGGCTGTAAAAGCTGCGGTGATAATGCTTGACCTTCTGACGTTTATTCTTAGCCATGGTATCCTTTCCTCCCTGTCTGCATTACAGGATGACGGAATGTCCGGTAAAGCCATAGATCGCCAGCGCCAGCACGCCGATATACACCAGCGTGATGGGCAGGCCGCGGAATGCCTTGGGGATGGCTCTGCTGCGCAGGCGGTGGCGCGCCTCGGTGACCAGCAGCACCGCCAGCACATAGCCAAGGCCGCTGCCAAGGCCAAAGCCAAGGCTCTGGCCAAGGGTAAAGGACTGGGTGCGCTCCACCAGCACCGTGCCCAGCACGCCGCTGTTCAGCGCGGCCAGCGGCACGATGCGCAGCAGCTGGGCGCGGCGGGGCAGGCTGCGCAGCAGCCATAGCACCAGATGCTCTGCCAGACACACCAGCGCAATGCTGGCGATATACACCAGCGGGCGCAGCTGGGCGCGGTTATCCAGCGGGGCGATGAACCGCCCGGCAACGAACGCCACCGGCGCCACCAGCACCTGCGTGATGCACAGCATCATGCCGAACAAGGCGCTGCTGGTGCGGTCGTCCCCCACCAGCTGCACCATGCGGGACACGCCCAGTGCACGGGTAAAGACAGCGTTCTGTGCAAAAATAGCCAGCAGTGCATAGCTGAAAAACACTGCCGAGCTGCTTACAACTTCCTTCACGGTTCGCGGTCCGCCTCCTTCTGGTAGTGCACGGTCAGGGTATCCCGCGCTTCCTTTTGCAGATATTCCTTGCGCTTTGCAGCGGCAGCGCGCCAGATGGCGCACAGGATGCCCAGCACGATAAAGCCGCCCGCCGGCATCTTGGCCAGCGGCAGCAGCGCCCAGCGTCCCACCGGGGCACCAAACACGGTGCCAAGGCTGAGCCACTCGCGCACGATGCCCACCACGAGCAGCAGCAGCGCGTAGCCCACGGTGATGCGCACGCCCTTGGAAACAGCCTTATGCACCGTCTCCTGCACGCGGCCGAAGCGGTAGGTCAAAAGCGGCTCCACCACCAGCATGGGCAGGTAGATGCCAAGGTTCAAAAGCCCGGTGCCAAACACGAAGTTCAAAATGGGATACGCCGCCAGATACACCACAGCGGCGCTGGCTGCGTACAAAAGTGCACGGGGCAGCAGCTTTTTTTGCAGCTGCTCCGGGGTAGGCTCCTCGTCCCGCAAGGGCACAAGGCGGCTGAGCAGGCAGGCCAGCACGCGGGAGGGCACCAGCAGCAGCGCCACCGCCGCCGCCAGCATCAGGCTGTTCTGCCCGGTGGTGGCCACGACCACCAGCGGTGCCAGACCCATGCCCTGCATGACCACCGGGTTATTCAGGAATACGCGGTCGTGATGGGCAAACTTTTCGGAATCTTTTAAAATCAGCTCCGCAGTACGCTTTTTCATTCCGCAGACTCCTTTCGTTCGGACGGCAGACGGTGCAGCAGACGGTACAGCCGCTCCTCGGTGCGGTCAATGAGTGCGGACACACTGTTGACTGCCAGCAGTGCAAAGCAGACGCCGGTCTCGTACACGCCGAAATAGCGGAAGCCCATGGTGGCGATGCCCACCAGTGCGCCGTACAGGATGCGCCCGAGCCGGTGGTGGGCACAGGTGTAGGGCTCGTTGAGCAGGAACACCGCACAGAACAGCACTGCACCGGTGTGCAGCTCGTCCCGGATGCCCTGCAAGCGGGGCATCAGGCTGCTGAAGAGGGTGCTGTCTGCCAGACCTACCTGCCGTGGGAAGAAGAAAGCGATGAGCCCGCAGGTGATGAGAAAGCTCGCTGATGCGCCGATGTGCACGTCCTTCTGGGTCCACAGCACAAGGCCGCAGGCCAGAATGACCAGCGCCGCGCCGGTGCCCATGGGGGCGGCAAACTCGCCCAGCGCAACGGCGAGGGCGTTCAGGTTCAGGATGCCGCCGCTGCGCAGGGTATCCTCGATGGTGCTGCTCACCGGCACGGCAGAGGCGTTCCACAGGGGCAGCGGCGTATAGGGCTGCGGGTAGCGCACCACCTGCTCCGGCCACGATACCGCCGCCACGGCGTAGCCCACGGCAGCGGGGTTAAAGGGGTAGCTGCCGTAGCCGCCAAAGACCTCCTTGCCGATGAGCACGCCCGCCAGCACTGCCACCACCAGCACATAGATGTCCACGGTGGCGGGCATGAGCAGGGCGATGATCAGGCTGAAGCTCTCGTTGGAGAGATCTTTATTGGTGTACACCCGATGGCGTAGCAGCGCCACCAGACGGTCGCACAGGTTGCCGGTAAGCAGGGCGATGCCGCACAGCAGCAGCGGACGTGCGCCGTAGAAATAGCAGGCCATGCACAGCAGCGGCACACACAGCCAGAAAACGTGCTTGTAGTACCGGCCGGTCTTTTGCAGCTGCCGCTCCTGCTCTTGGATCAAAGCTTCATCCATATACGGGCCTCCTTACAGGCTGGCCAGTGCGCCCACAGCCGCAGCAGGGTCGGCGGCGCCGAACACGGCACTGCCTGCCACCAGCACGTCGGCTCCGGCTTCCACGCACAAGGGTGCGGTGGCGGCATCCACGCCGCCGTCCACCTCCAGCAGGTAGGAAAGGCCGCGTGCTTCCCGCTCTGCCTTGAGCCAGCGGAGCTTGTCCAGCGCCGAGGGCATGAACTTCTGCCCGCCGAAGCCGGGCTCCACGCTCATCACCAGCACCAGATCCAGCTGGTCCAGCCACGGTGCCAGCGCCTCGGCCGGGGTGCCGGGCTTAATGGTCAGACCCACCTTGCAGCCCAGCGCACGGACGGCATCAATGGTGGCCTGAATATCATCTTCGCACTCCAGATGGAAATTATACAGGGTAGCACCAGCCTTGATAAAGGGCTCGGCGTATTGCAGCGGGTGGCTGATCATCAGATGCACGTCATAAAAGGCATCCGGCAGCGCCTTGTGCAGGCTTTTGAGCACCGGCACGCCAAAGCTGATGTTGGGCACAAAATGCCCGTCCATCACGTCGTAGTGCAGCATCTGTGCGCCGGCATCCAGCACCATGCGGCAGTCTGCACCCAGCTTGCCAAAATCAGCAGAAAGAATCGAAGGACTTACGATGGCCATAATATTTCATTACGCTCCGTTATTTTTAGCAGTTTTTATCCCATGTGTTGCGCGTTTTGCAGGGTTCTGCCGGGCAAAAAATACGCGGGCATGGTTATCTTTTAGTTTACATGAAAACGGCCAAAAAATCAAACCCGCAGCCGTTTTTTTCACCGAAAAGTCGTAAATGGCGCAAAAAGTCCATTGCGCGGCAGCATCTCCATGTGCCGCGCAGCTGCCGCCGAAGGCTTGCCATTTTGCAGCAGCTTTCTTTGAAGCAGGACGATTTGGAATGGCCTCCGCTGCTTCCGGGTTGCGGCACCCAGCATCCGCTTCGTGCCTTGGGCGGCACTCGCGTCTTGCTGGCCGCTGCCCCAACAACTCCTCCCTGTTTCCGCCGCTGGCGGCGGTCGTCGTCGTTGCTAGCCATATTCAGCGGAAAATAGATTTTTAATTCCGCGTTTGTCGCACTCTGCGGAGTGCTCCAAACGCATTTTCACAAGAGGGGGTCACAGCGGTAAGCAGAATTTTTATTCCAACAACGCCAAAGCAGCCAGACCGCCCGGGCGGGGCAGTCTGGCTGCGGGGTCTTATTCTACCGGCTTCATGCTGGCGGGTTCCTCCACTGCGCCGGGCTGCCCGGCGGCGTCCGGCAGGCGCTTCATGCCGCCAGGATTGGGGGAACAGGTGGGCAGGGTGAACACAAAGCGGCACCACTCGCCCTGCTGACTCTCCACGCGGATCTGCCCGCCGGCCAGATTGACCAGCACCTTGCAAATGTTCAGTCCCAAACCGGAGCCGCGGGCGTGCAGACCGCGGGAGCGGTCCTCTTTATAGAACCGCTCGAACACATAGGGCAGCGCCTCCGGGCTGATGCCCTGCCCGGAGTTCCAGATGGAGATCTCGGCCTCGGGGCCCAGCTTTTCCACGCTGAAGCGGATGGTGCCGCCCGCCGGGGTGAACTTGATGGCGTTGTCCAGCAAATTATACGCCACCTGATGGATCAGGTCAGGGTCGGCGTAGACCAGCACCTTTTCATCCATGGTCAGGCCTTCCAGCTCGATCATGCCATCGTTGATGCGCTGCTCTGCCGCCAGTGCCACGCCGGTCAGGGTCTCCCAGATATTGAACATCCGGGCGTTCACCTGATACTCTCCGCTTTCCAACTTGGAGAGATCCAGCATATTCTGGATCAGCCGCGCCAGACGGCCGGTCTCCTCGCTGACCAGCTGCAGGTAGTGGTTCTGCATCTCGGGCGGGATGGTGCCGTCCAGAATGCCGTCCACAAAGCCCTTGATGGTGGTCATGGGGGTGCGCAGCTCGTGGGCGATGTTGCCCATGAACTGACCCTGGGAGTTATCGTTGGACTGGATATTCTCCGCCATCTGGTTGAAGGTGCGGGCAAGGTCTGCCACCTCGCCATCACCCTCCACGCCCTCCACGCGGACGGAGAGGTCGCCGCCGCCAAAGCGCTGGGCGGCATCGGTGACCTTTTGCAGCGGGTCGGTGAGCTGACGCATCAACAGGCGGGTCAGCACGCTGGCGCACAGCAGCATCACGCAGGCGGACAGGAGAAAGTTGGACCAGAACTGCTGTTTAAAGTCGGTGAGCTGCGCGCCGGAGGAGCACAAAAACAGCCAGCCGCTGAACAGGCTCTGGTCGTCGATGGTCTCCACCGCCGCGATATAGCTTTTTTCGGTCAGTGCGCCGCCCAAATCGCCGAAAGCGTGGTAGTGCCGGGCGTCCGGGTCAGCCACTGCGTTGGCGCGCTGGCAGATATCCAGCGGCACGGTGGTGGTGGTAAGCTTGTCCGGGTCGGAGGCAATAAGCACATTGCCCTGTCGGTCGGTGAAAAACAGATACGCCTCGGCGCTCTCGCCGATGATCTCCAGTTTGGTGTTCAAAGCGTCCAGCTCTGCACCCTGCGGCATGGTCTCGCTGTTTACCAGATACTCCGCGGTGCGCTTGGCAACGTTTACCACCTGATCCAGCGTTTCGTAGCGATCCTTCGCAAAATAATTCTTGAACAGCACCCACTCCGAGCAGCCCATCAGCACGATGCCCAGCACCATCAGGGTGGACACCATGGAGAAAAAGGCCGTGGAGATACTTTTACGCATTACTGACGCACCTCGAACTTATAGCCCACGCCCCAGACGGTTTTCAGCTCCCACTTATCGGAAGCCCCGGCCAGCTTTTCGCGCAGACGCTTGACGTGGACATCAATGGTGCGGCTGTCGCCGTAATACTCAAAGCCCCACACCTCGTCCAGCAGCTGGTCGCGGGTGTACACGCGGTTGGGGTGGGAAGCCAGACAGTTGAGCAGTTCCAGCTCCTTGGGAGGAGCTTCCACCACCTTGCCCTTGACCCGCAGCTCGTAGCTGTTCATATCCAGCCGCAGGTTGTCGAACTCGATGACGCCCTCGGTACTCTCGGCGGCAGCGGAGGTAGTCTGGCAGCGGCGCAGCACCGCCTTGATGCGTGCCACCACCTCTTTTGCGTCAAAGGGCTTGACCATGTAATCGTCTGCGCCCAGCTCCAGACCCAGCACCTTGTCAAAGGTCTCGCCCTTGGCGGTAAGCATCATCACCGGGGTGTTGCCCGCCTTGCGGATGCGGCGGCAGACCTCAAGACCGTCCATGCGGGGCATCATCACGTCCAGCAGCACCATATCCGGCTTGACCGCGTTGAACTTTTCCAGTCCTTCTTCGCCATCGTTTGCCACCGTGACCTGATAGCCCTCCTTGGTCAGGTACAGCCGCAGCAGCTCGCAGATGTTGGCGTCGTCGTCCACCACAAGGATCTTTTCATTTGCCATAAGTGTTTTCCTCCCCTTTTATGCAGGTTTTTGCTGTATCTTCAGCCCTTCCGGGCGTTTTGACAGGCTCTTTCCTTTCTATTATACGGGACAGTTATGACAAAATAAAGAAGGAAGTGTAGTTTTTTTCACATTTCTGCCTAGGGTACACCTTACGCAGCCGCGCTATCGGCAAGAAACGTTTGCAGCAGAAGCCACAAAATTTGATTTCTTGCCGATAACCCATCCCGGATTATTTCAGGATTCCTGATTCAAGATAGCCCTGCCCCCTTGCGCTGGCGGGGTTCATCGCGTATAATGGTAGATGTATCGTTATGCCAAAAAACGTGTAAGGAGCGTATTTTATATGAAGTTAGGTATCGTCGGCCTGCCCAACGTGGGCAAGTCCACTCTGTTCAACGCCATTACCTCCACCAAGAACGCGGAGGCTGCAAACTATCCCTTCTGCACCATCGAACCGAACTCCGGCATCGTGGCAGTGCCGGACAAGCGGCTGGACAAGCTGGCCGAGATCTGGCAGACCAACAAAAAGACCCCCGCCATCGTGGAGTTCGTGGACATTGCGGGTCTTGTGAAGGGTGCAAGTCAGGGCGCAGGCCTTGGCAACAAGTTCCTTGGCCATATCCGCGAGTGCGACGCCATCGTGCATGTGGTGCGCTGCTTTGACGATGACAACATCATCCATGTGGTGGAGGATGTGACCAAGGCCGAGGCTGTGAACCCCATTGCCGACATTGAAGCCATCGACTACGAGCTGATCCTCTCCGACCTTGAGGTGGTGCAGAACCGCGCAGGCCGCATGGCAAAGGCTGCCAAGA
>ERZ773193.3346-NODE-3346-length-14817-cov-3.379217_pt1 | contig 14817 bp, 5 predicted proteins | sample MGYA00511110_ERZ773193 | MGnify/ENA primary metagenome ERZ773193 (study PRJEB29015, sample SAMEA2737784) | human gut metagenome | biome: human gut; feature: human-associated habitat; material: faeces | place: China | collected 2012 ...
GTTCATGGCTTCCATGAAAACGGATAACAGCCCAGGTGATTTCCGGGATGTGAATGACCTGTCCTTTAATAGGATCATCCTCTTCCAGAATGATAAAAACAAAATCATAAGGCTTAAAACGATGTGCCTTTAAAGAGTCATAAAACAGCCCTACTCCTACTTTTCCCAGGAAAATAGAAGCAGGGCTGTTTCCCTGTTCCATTTCCCGGATCGAATACTCCAGATCCAGATAATTTTCCGGATTTAGCTGTTTTTTCATGCAGGCCAGCTGTAGAGGTGACTTTTTCTCTAAAAAGATCTCTCCTGGATGAGCGGAAAGCGCTCCCTGGATCTGATTTAAACGGTTTTTTATCTGATGCTCAATTACAGTCAGTTCCTGTTGTTTCTTATGCACCTGTACCAGCTGCTTTGACAAAAGCTCCTGGATGCGCCCGGTATCCCTGTTGTGAAGAAAATCCCCGATCTCTTCCAGTGGCATGTCCAAGGCCCGCAGGTAGCGTATTGTATTTAAACATTCAAACTGACGGATGCTGTAATACCGGTATCCAGTGTCCGGATCCGTATACTCCGGCGTTACCAGCCCCGTCTTGTCATAGTGGCGCAGAAGGCTGATACTTAAATGAAACAGACGGGCCACTTCGCCGATCTGGTATAAATCTTTCTTTAAATGCATATAACATATCTAATTTTTTTATACTAAAGCTAGAATTAATTATACTGCCTTCTCTTTGTCTGTAAAAATACAATATATTTGGAATATAAACCATTTTATCACATTTAGAATGTATTTGATGTGCAATTAACCAATCTTCAAATATCCTGTTTTCATCAAATCTTAAATCATTAAATAATTCTTTTTTATATAATTTTAAATAACATCCTAATATTTGACCTAATTTATCATTATAAAAACATCTCATTTGTTCTAAATTATCTAATAACTCTATATTATTTTTTATATTATTAAATTTATATCCTTCTTGAACACCCTTGACATAATTACACATAGATATATCACAATCATTATTTATCAAATTATTATATAATATTTCATACATATTAGGATGTATATAATCATCACTATCTACAAACCCAATGTAATCTCCTTTAGCAATGTCTAACCCTCGATTTCTTGCACTTGATACTCCTTTATTTTCCTTATGTACTACTTTTATCCTTTCATCTATCTTTTTATATTTATCGCATATTTGACCACTACTATCGGTTGAACCATCATTAATTAAAATTATTTCTAAATCTCTATATGTTTGATTCATTATACTGTTTATACATTTTTCTAAATATTTTTCAACATTATATATCGGAACTATCACACTAATCATAAAACACCCCCTATATAATAGTAATATAAGGAATGTTCAAAAGTAAACTATTTAATTAAATTAATTGTCTACTTTGTTCGTATTTATAATTTGCATTTATTTCATCAAGGCTAAGTTCTTTACTGTACACCCTTAAAGATATAAGAGTGTTGTCTAAATTAGATGAACCAGTTTTAAATGTAATTTTTTTTACTAAATCAGGTAAGAACGATTTAAAATTTTCATAACCCCACCAATTGGCAGTATTATCAAGTTCGATATTATTGCATATAAATCTTCCTTTAACTCCAGATTTACTTATTGATTCTAAAGAAGGTATTATAAGTACAAAATGAGTAAAATTACTCCAATCACCAAGATTACGAGAGCCTCGGCAGTTATTTCCTATCCTTTCATTTGATGTATTAACATAGTCATAAGAATCCGTAATTTGATTACCATTTGTGCTATTACGACCAAATGAATTAGCCCAAGAACCTGTTGGATTTTCAGGTAATATTTCTAATAATGTACCAATATCACTACCATTTAATGTTAATTCGATTGTTATTCCATTATCTGGGTTTAATGCAGTTGGTAAGTTAAATACTAGTGTCGATTTAGATAATCCTTTAGAAGAAATCAAATCAGTTATTGCCGTTCCTTCTATATTTGGAGTTATAGTTGCCTCTGTTTGAGATATCAATTCTTTTATTCCTGTCTTTGAATAATTAGTTAATGTTTTAGCGTCTATACATAATTTAAGCTTATCTAAAGTATAGAATCCTTCTGTCACATCACCTCCACCACTAGGTGGAGTTACAGACCCTCCTCCAGATATTATTATTTCATTAATTCTATTATTTAACGTTATCTTTAAAGCTTTAATTTTATCCTCTATTGTTTTACTTGAATATAATGAAATTAAACTATTGGTTGAATTTGAAACTGGAAGAGTAACACGAATTTTATCACATAAAATTAAATTTAAATTTACTCCTTTACCTGAATCTGCTTTATCGTAATAAATTACCCATGCCTTTTCATCTTGATTACAAGCTGTAGAACAATAACCAAAATCTATTCCTATAGATGTTTGTTTGGAGTCTCCTATTTTTTCAACTGTAAAATTATCATTTTTAGCATCTTCTAATTTTGCATAAGCATGATAGATAGTTCCTGTGTTTCCATTATTAGATGCTCTGGAACAATAAAATAATTCTAATACATTATCTTTATTCCAATATATGCCTGAACAAGGATTACACATATCTGTTATCGTTGTAGATTCTATTCCATCTGTCCAATTAATTCCATTGTCTGAAGAAAAATACAAAATAGCTGGAAGAGCATTAGTATATGTGAGGTTTTTTCTTCCAATAGCAATTAGGCAATCTTTTAATTCTATTATCTCTACTTCAGTTGAGCCAGAAAAAACAAACCCTTCAGTCCATGTTTCTCCATTATCATCTGAATATATAGCTTGCCCTCTTGCAGAATTGCCATTTGCAATCAATCCTATCAATCTTCCTGTTTTTAACTTTATTATAGACCCATTTGGGGTTTTATCCTTCGTTACATCTTTAAAAGTCCATGTTTTTCCTTTATCTATTGATGTGTATTTTCTTTTATTAATTTCAGTCCAACCACTAGACTCATGTATACTGGCATAAAAATTATAATTTCCATCCTTATCAATATAAAAAGATTGAGAAAAACAACCGTAAGTGTCTTCATCATCATATTGCCCTGCTACTGATAACGTAATTTCTCCTGTATTTGGTTCTATTTTTAAAAAGTAACATTTTCCAGAGCCACTCAGGTGTGTATCTTTTCCACTAATTACGGCTACAGGGCATTGTATTTCTTCATCATATTTCATACACCCTTGAAACCAAGCTAAATAAGTTTCTGGTTGTTCAAATATTTCTCCAATATTTACTGTTTTTAATGGAGAGAATACATTTGATACATTCCCTGATGTTGGTAATTCTGTCCCTTCATCTAACTTAGTACCATCTGCTTTTACTAAGTATAATTTATTATTTTCAACAACAGTTTTGTTCGCAATATCTTTATATTGTGTACTATTTTTTTCTATTCCTTCTTCTATTTTATTTAATCTTTCGATACTGATTTTATCCCCTTTTACCCATGTAGTTTTAACATATTTTCCGTCATCATCTACTACGATTAATTGTTCGTTTTCTTGTGTTGCTATTGCCAAATCTACCACCGCCTGATTAACAACATTTACATTTCCTGATAATGTTCCAATTGAAGTTGTACAAGGTCTTTCTTGAACATGAAATTGACCTTTTATCTTAGGAATTGTCACAGCACCATCACTGTCATCAAACAAGTCAAATACTAAATCAAAATCCCCTATCTCAACTTCTTCATCTATTAGATCTTCTGTAACTTTTAAATGAATTAAACCATTTTCAACTGGAGCTATAGCATTTGCAACTTCAACCCCATTTGGTTTTATTACTGTAACTGCTGCATAAATCGCATTTGCATTTTCTATTAAATCTCCTTCTTTTTCAAAGGCAAAACGTGCACCTTTTATTGAAAAATAATAATGTATATTTCTATTACCTCTAAATAAAAAAATGTCTTTATTTAATTTTGCTCTATTTTCATTTACAGATACTTCGTAGTTGTATTTAATCAAATTAACACATCCCCTTCCTATTCTGTATAGTAAATTCTTACTGTTCCGTTACTTAGCGCTGAGTAATGACTACTATCGTACGTTGACTGAATTCCAAATCCTTTTATTGTTCCATTTTTTATTCCACTTAGAACAGTCGAATCTGTAATTGTAACTGTTCCTTTTCCTCCCCATGCTAATGATAGAGACTTGTTGCAACTAGTATAAAAACTAGGCGTTGAACTTGGTCGGCTACCATATGTATGTGCTCTAAAAGTATGAGAAGTTGATGCTGATGAACCTATATCACTACTTCTAGCTACATCTATTTCAACTTTTGTTATATTCTTGCCTTTAACTTCTGCAAATTGGCTACCATAGAACCAATAACCATTACAATTACCATATCCCCAATTACCTTGTCTACATTTTCCTCTACCTTCCCAGTTATTGTATTTTGAACTTCTATAAGTGTCTGCATATTTTGGTTTAAATGTTTCAAATCTAGTTGTTGTTGGGTTGACAGTAGTTGTATTTGAACCGCTATCTTTTGAAGATGCAAAAGTAACTCCAGTAGAAATTATTTGTCCATTACCACTTGTAAATGTATTATTTCCTCCACCTGCTTGTTGTCCTGGATATAACACAATTTTTGCTCCTGTACCAGCATTCCACGAATTTCCAGTCGAAAGACCAGAAGATGATTGACAATACAATTCAGTCATCGAATAAGTTCTACAATTATATTTACAACCTACAAATGATATATTTTCCATATACACTTTTGATTTTTGAGTTGCTCCAACTCCTACAGAATTGGAATTTACACTGTCGCCATAAACTTTTAAGTTATATAGATTTACGTTAGGGCAATCAGAAAATATAGTAGTATAATAATAACTTCCCACATTATAACTAGTATAAGGCATTATAGAACCCATCGTAGTGTCTGTGGTACTATTACCCCCATAAATACTGTATTTGGCATTATTATATATACTTCGTATAGTTCCTTTTATTGTGTTACCACATAGAAATATATTGACTAGTCCATTTGCATGTCTTCTCAACTCAAGATTTTCTGTTGTATTTGAAGTTAGATAAATTTCTACTGTAAAACCATTAAGATTCAACGGTAAATCATCTAAATATTGTGAAATTGTTTCTCCACTTGATACATAGATAGTTTTATTTTCAGAAAGTGCAGGTGGAATATCTGCTGATATCAAAGTATCTACATTTAAAGAATCACATGTAAAATTACCTCTTACATTTAGATCCAAAATATCTAATTCACCTTCATCAGTAATTTTCCAACCAGAACCTTCCATTAATCCGTTGATTAATATTTTCTTAGCTGACAATTGAATGTTAGAAGATGCTATTGCTTGTATTAAGCTATCAGTCAAAGTTATGCTTGAACTTGTAGAGCCTTTTTGCACTATCCATTCAAATTTTTCACTTGTTTGGTTAGCTATAGATATTGCAGTTTCTGCTTTATTATTAGCCTCCCAACTACTTAGATATACAGGAGTAGTAAAAGCTATCGAATTATCTGTATAAGTAATTTTATTAACTTGCCATAAATATCTATCTGTCTGATAAGCTGGGATATTTGTTGTCCACCCTGTAGCTGAAGTACTTGGAGCTGATGTTTTACTATAGTGTACATAGTATAATATCTGCACTTGTTTTACGCCAATGCCTTCACTACCTTGGTCACCCTTAATTTTAGCCCAAGTATAACTACCTACATCATGTGAATCACTTGGATTAAAATCTGTATAAGTTCCGATATAAGTACCTACAGTTTCACCGTTATAGGATGTAAAAGTTCGGCCACCGTCATCAGAATATTTAATGTGTAGATAGCTTGTTTTTCCATCTGTCCCAACTCCAGGTATTCCTCGTTCTCCCTTTTCACCTTGTAAACCTTGGAATCTATACCAAGTATATTTATTAGGATCGGTGCTATCTGAAGGGTCAAAGTCCACGTAAGTTCCTATATAAATATTAGGTGTTTCTGACATTTGGTCAGATGAAGTAGGGTTAGATACACTAGAATATTTTATATGGAAATAAGATGTTCTCCCATCTCCGTCTTTACCAGGAACTCCCTGTTCTCCCTTTTCACCTTGTAAACCTTGAAGTCCTCGTTCACCTTTATCCCCTTTAGCCCCAGTAATACATACAGGGTTGCCATAAGTTTTATCTCCTTTATTTGTTACATACACATCTCTTAACCATATGTACTTACCCGATTGTGGGGCAGGGGCAGTTGTAGACCAAGCACCTCCAGTTGCAGAAGTATTACTATCAGATAAATAGAATTCATTATAAGTTTCTTTTATAGACCCATCTACTACAGTACTGGTGCTTGTTACAGTGGACTTAATACCATCAACAGTTTGTTTTAATTGGGATGCTTTTGTAATAGCAGCCTCTGCTTTTGAATTAGCGTCATTGGCTATCCCTTCTATAGTACCAACATTTGTCTCAATTCCATTTACAGTTTGAGATAATGTTGAATATAGAACTTTTAATTTAACTTTATTCCCTTCGGCATCTTCTACAAATCCATCAGCAACTAAAGATTCAATTTTCCCATTTTGTTCATCTACTATAAGTTTTGTCTGACGTATTTCTGGAATTTTTTCCCCATCTATATATAAAACTCCATCTTCATCTAAATATAAAGTCGTTTTTTCTCCATTATTCGTAAGAATATTTACTATGCTTTTTATATCTGCATCTAATTTACTGTCACTTACAGCTTTAATTTGTTCTTTCAGATTAGTCTGTCTTTCATTTTCTAGTATTCTTTTGACTTCATTATAATTTTCTGAATAAGTGGCATGCGCCTTTTCTAAATCATATTTGTCATCTTGTGTTATTTTTCTATTTGTTATTACTCTTTCAAGTAAAGAAACAAGTTCATCATAACTAGAGGAGAAATTATCATGCTCTCTAGTTATAGTCTCTATATTGCTCATAATAATCCCTCCTATAATTTCTTAGGTCTAGCACAGAATAGTATCTTATCTGTTTTGTTTTCTGTTATCAATCTTGTCTTCACACCGTTTTCACATTGAGTAGATTCTATTGTATATACCGAACCACCATCTTCTGTTTTTTTAATAACAATAGCTGCATGTGAGCAATTCATATAACGACCGTTTTCTTTGTTATCTCTATCCCAAAATACAATGTCTCCAGGCTCTAAATTGCTGAAATTTATTATATCTACATCATGTAAAACCCAACCGTTCTTAACACAATATTCAGCTTGCTCTGCTGCAGTACGAGGGAATGTAAACGCCCAACTATAAGCAGTATTACGTTTTAGACTTGTCATCTTGTGGTTAGCATAAGGGGAATGGTCATAATCTAATCCCATATATGCAAATTTTGTTAGTGTACTACAGTCTATTTGTGCCTTTTTTCTGCTCGAATCGTACCATTTATCTAGATATTTAGCTGGATTCGAATATGATGCGGGTGTTTTTACTGCTGTTGTAGAATATTGTCCCCTGTATTCAAGTCCCGTTTGATTAAGGTATGTTTTTGCTATTTCTGCTACCTTTTCTCCACCTTTAAAAGTATAAGGGTCTGCATATCCTTCGCCCTTGTCTACTGACACAGAGCCGTAATATTTATAATCTATTGAACTATTTACATTGGCCATTATTGTGATTTTATATCCAGTGTTAGGTTTTGGTACTAGTTGCCCAGCAATACAATCTATGCCCTCAAGATAGCAAATTTTACTTTGTGAGTAACTTATTTCATCTGCAGTAGTAAATATCATTCTAGCGTAAAAACTTTTATCTACATCACTTTGCAGTTTAAATGTAAGTGATTTTATTGTCATTTTAGGCCAAGTGTAAGTTTTTGTGCTTTCTAATACGATATCTATAACTTTACCTTCACGTTTCGATGCATTGCTATCGTCATCGTTCCCACCGCCAGTGCTACCACTATCATCTTTCTTTTTATAGCCGATAGGGGTAGCTAGTAATTTTTCTTTTATTGCATCATAAAAAACACCAATGCTAGTATCATCCTTAAAAGAATAACCGTCATTGGTGTAATTTGAGTTTAATACACTTGTATAAGTTTCTAATTTACTAGAAACATCTAATAAAAATACATTTTCTTCATTGTCACAGAATGTTTTAATTTCAGTGTTAAATGCATCTATAGAAGTATTTACAGTTGTATAATCTGCATAAGCAGTTCCAACATGTAATTCCTTTAATATGAAAATCGGTGTATTTCTATATTTTGTTTTTAAGATATTTGTAAGAGTTTTAATTCCTGTTATACCTTTTTCTGTTAGATCATTCAATCCAAAGTGAATAAGTGTATAAGGTGCTGAACTTGGATAAACTTTATCATCATCTTCAAATAGCCCCTCTACTTTATTTGACAAATTATTGTTGTCATCATAAAAATCATATGCATTTGCTTTTCTAACAGCTTTTATATACACTTCATTCATATCTGTTTTATCTATCGTAGGAGTTTCTTCCACATTGTTATTATCGGCTTCAACTAAATCATAAGGTCGTAAGCAGAATCCATATTTATATATGTCAGAATATACAGCCATATATCTAATTGCATTAGGCCAAGAATCCCACTTTCTAGCATGAGCTACCATATGAGTGCCATTTTCTTTGCCACAATAAATTAGCGTATGATGTGTAAAATTTTTACTCATAGCTTGACTTCTTGTAAGAGTGTCAGGGCATTCCTTATTGCACATCATTATAATGTCTCCAGGCAACATATTTTCAATGCTTGTTTTAGTTATTTTAAACATTGTATAGCCACTTTTAGCTGTAGCATATTTAACAAGTGTACCATAAGCACAATACGAATCACTGCGAAAAATACTTATTAATCCCGCTTCTCCGTAGCAACAAGTAACTAAAGAGCTACAGTCGTAACAAATAGGGTCTTGTATTCCATAAAATTTGCCTTTTCTTTGCTTGGGCTTTTTAAAATTCCATGTTCTATATTCTTGGTCATAAGTAGCTAACTTATCTGTATGTTGTTGTACTATAGCTTTTGCAGTATCAACAATTGCTTGTCTTATATCACTTGCACTTGCTTTGCCTGTTCCTTTTGGAGTAGATACACCAACTCCAAAGCCTAATTTATTTCCTTGTACATCTTTGTAGTAAGGCAATTGACCGTTTACTACTTTATACCAACATAAATAAAGCTCTACGTTGTTCGGTGTTCCTAATCCTTTTTGGTCTTTAAGCGTTTGTCTGTAAGCTGCAAAATCAAACTTTAGGCTATCTAATTCCTCATAAACTTTCAACTTTGTTTGATTAGATTGAGAACTTAAATAATAAGAATCAACAAATGTATATCCATATTTATCACATACATACTTACTCACTATCCAGTTTAATGAGCCCTGTCCCATATTGTTAGCTACTAAACCAGCAAATATGTTTCCATGAGCATAATCTATGCATTGACGCAATTCCCAACAGCCGAATCTTATTTGATTTAAGATGTTTCTATCGACTGTAATTCCACTTAAAGTAGCATTCCCTCCTTTGTATGGAGTCATGTTGGAATAAGACGGAAGGAATGTTTTAGTTGTGCCATCTATATATTTTATGGTTTGAGCTTTATTCCCCCACTCTTTGAAGTATGTACTTCTTTCACATTGCATAAGGCCGTAGCCACCATTACTACCAGTAGTACTATAAGGGTCACCCCTAGATTCTCCCATTATAACTGCATATATAAGATTTACATCTAAGCCAAATTTTCTAGCATAATATTCAACTATAAGATATAACTTATATTTATTTCCTGTAGAGTCTAAATTATTTTCTGCTTTATTTTGATATTTACCTATGTCATATTTTTCATATAATGCTAATGCTTCTGCATACTCGTCATTAGCTGGGTCTGTAGTCGAAACTGTATTAGATTTTTTGATTTGATAAAATCTATCATCACCAAGCCATACCCCGTTTTTATAATCAGTTATATAAATAGGGTCGCCATCATCACCTTCATCAGGCGGAGTTGGTTTAGGATTAATAATATTGCTAATTTCATCAAATATTTTATCAATTTCTTCTTTTTCTACTCCCATTTTTTCAAGATATTCTCTTATTTTTGCAATATCCTCGTCGGTTAAGTCCCCTACACCTATACCGCCAAGAAATTCAATTATTTCTTTTATTAAATCATCACTTTTTGTAAGATTTTTTATTTTACTTTTTACTTCTTTATAATTTGCTAATGTACATTTACTTTTTTTTGCCCAATCGGTAAATGATATTTCTAATTCTGTTACCCTAGCTTGTAAATGTAATGGTTTTACATAATCATTATCTATAACATAAACTGTATCACCTATATCAATGTCATCAGAAAAATAAATTATATTTGTTTCATAGTCAAGTTGAGGTTCTTTTCTTCGTTGTAACTCTTTCCACGTTTCATTTAGAAGGTCTGCTTGGTTGCTAGCATCACATTCATAAACGCCCATTATGTAACTTCCATCATCGTTGTGAAAATACATATGAGCTTCTTCATCTGAAATAAAATCTTGATTAAGAGGTTTATCAGCTGGATTTCCGTTAGCTGTTAACCATTCAACATTTCTAAAATCAATTCCGTTTTGGCCATATCCAATTAAAGCACTACAAAATTCAGATAAATCTTCTTTTTTCTTAACGTTATCTACGTTTTCTGAATACTCAAATCTTTCATGTGTAACTTTTCCTCTTTGTCTATAGACATTTATATATTGTTTATAGACTTTATTGTTTTTTATTTCCACCGTAAACTCTATTTCTATATTGTAATTTTCAAGATTATCTTGTATTACAGTATAAATAGGTGTTGGCTTTTCAATATTAATACTTCTAAATTCATTGATTTGAGGATCTACATATCCAAGTTCAAAACTTGAATCTTGTAAAATCAAATTAAAAAATGTAGTTACATCACCTTGTAAAATACTTTTTCTAACAACTTTATTTAAAAGTTCAAGTCCAATGGTTTCGCAATAACAGGTTTTCTTGATTAGGCCATCAGAATGTTCGCTTGATGTATTTATTGTTTGAAATAATTTTGTTTTATTTTTATATTTAAAAGCAATAAAACAGCCCTTTTGTAAACTCGAAGTTCTGCTATTTGTCACTGTAGAAAATTCAAAACTTTCTGCTCCTGTATTTAAATAAATTTTATAAATATCATCAAAAAAAGGACTATTTGGATTAGCCCCGTTATTAGATAGCACGTCTATTATTTTTTTATTTCTATTTAGAATATATATTTCAGTAACTAATTCCAACTAATCCAACCACCTTTCATTAAAAATTATAGAACTTGTAATATCTGCATCACTTGAAATTTTTAAATTGTATTCGCCTGGGAGGATTTCAAAGAAATTACTGCCTATATCAACATGTTCCATGTTTTTTACATTATTTATATAAACCTCATTGTTAGCAAAATCTACTTTTAATGTATCGCCTTGCTTAAATATAGTAGTATCAATATTTTCATCTTCTCCATCTTCATTTAGTTTTTCTATAACTAATCTATTAAAAGTCATAGTATCAACAACTTTTTTATCAGCATATTTCCCAAAGAAGATAACAATATGATTTAAATCACCAAGAGGAAATTTGTCACTCTTCATTCTTTCACTTGGCAATGTTTTTACTATTTCTCCAGCTTCATTGTATTTTACTACTTCTGCATACCACTCGTTATTTTCTCGTCTTACTGTAAAATGGCCTTTAAACTCGTTCCAATTACCTGTTTTACCACTTCGAGGGGTTTTTTTCGTAACAGTTAAACTGTCATCAGAACCACTTGTTGTAATTATTGGGTCAATCTTAGGTATATTAAATTCTGAATCCTTTAAAAACTCTACATTTCCAATTTGCACAAGTGGATAAGTAGCTTCGAAGTATTCATTTTCGTCACAAATCATAACTTTGAAAAGTTTATTACCTTTTTGATCTAATCCATAACATTCTACAATACCCATTTTATCTTCTGCAGTATCAACTTCTTTATCCGTTTCTATCTGAACTTTATCCCCTTCTATAATGTAATCGGTGTAAACATATCCGGTTTGCCCTTTATAAGTTGCTTTCGTATACTTTCCTTGTTTACTATTTGGGTATACAACAATACAAGTACCTTTCGGAATTGTAGCTAAAAGTTTTGCTTTTTTGCTTCCAGTTGCTCTTAAAGATACTGATTGCTTTGTGTAATAATTTGCTGTTGTTACTGTAACTTTTTTCAAACCGGTTGAAATTTTTATCCATCCAGTTTGACTACTATATGTAGTTTTTATCCATCCATTTACAATTTCATCTGCAGTTAAATAAACACCTTTTTTTATACTTAGCAATGTTTTACTGCTAGAAAGTCTTTTTTCCTTTAGTTTTACAGTAGTAGATGTTACTTTGTATTTAGTCTTTTCTGTTACATTAGTAGAGCCAAACTCGTTATATTCAAGTTTACCTGTACTGTCATGATAAAAATACATACTACATTCGAAATCAGTAACATTAGAAGGTAAATTATATCTTAATGCAGGTCCATGCCAATCGTCCCCACTGCCATAATCAGCCGCCTGTATACACCAACTAGAGCCACCATCATTTGGTTGAATAGTACCAGTTATAGTTCTTTTAGCATCAACTTCCCCTGTTACTGATACAAATTTTTCTGTAGTTTCACAAGGTTCATCAACAATAGTAGAATTTTTTTCTTTCTTTTCGTTAACTAAACTAGGATATTCACCAACAAGTATTGCTTTTCCGTCTTGACCATCTATTTGGCAATATGTTGCTTCACCGTTGAAATCAACTTCTACTATAGCAGGAGTGCTTGTATTTCCTTCGTTTGTAACAGTTATCTTTTTTCCACCATTGAAAATCTTTGCATCACTGTTGTGCGAAAAAGGTATTGGGCATATAAATGATGTTTTTATTCTTCGCATACCTTTAGTAATTTTTTCTTTTGAAAACTTGCCGTCAGGAATTGCTAGATAAACTCTTTCATTGTCATCTATAACAAGTTCTTTTTCCTCAGAAACATCAAATATAGATGATAAAGTATCAATAATATCTTTACAATCTTCTTCTGTATCTGATTTTATATCAAAAGTAATCGTTATTTCTTTATAATCATATTTTGAATTTTGATAATATCGTCCGTTTTTAGATGGAGGATCTAAAAAGTTATTTACTCTTTCTGACATCAAAGTTGTATCTATCGAAATAACTTTGACAAACATTTCTAAATCAATGTTATTAAACTTAAACACTTGTTATTCCCTCCAATCTATTTAATCTTTTTTCATCTCGTTTATTCTTTTCATCGATAGGTTTTGCAATTATATCTACAACTTTTACTTTATCCATGTTAGCTTGGACTTGTATAGGTCTATCACTTATATCTCCTATAGTTTCTTTCAAGGTTTCACCTAATGAATTAGCGATTTCTTTTACTGTATTATTGCTTACACTATTTATAATTCTAAGATTACTATTATTACTAGCTTCTAATGAAAACTTAGTTGTTTCAGATTGAACAGCCATTTTCATTGCGTTTTGCATTTCTGAAGTTACATCCCTAGCTACGGCATATACTTGTTCAGCTTTATTTTTCATACCAACAATTAAACCTTCGTCCATATATTCTCCATAATCAGTGGTAACTTTTGAAGGCGAATTTATTTTAGCAGTCTTTTTCATTTCTGCATTAACTTGATTAACAAGACTTCTTGCCGCACTAACTGCTCTTGCTGTACCGCTTTGAATACCTTGAGTAACACCGTTAGCCATTTGTTGACCGATTTCTCTTGATTGAGTTCTAGCAACATTTTTCATGCTTATCATTTGTCTTGTAAAGTTGTTTCTTGCTTCTCTTGATTGAGTAGTTATAACTCTTTTCATTGATATCATTTGAGATGTAACCGCATTTCTAGCAAGTGTTATTTGTGTTTTAGATACATTTCTAATTGATATCATTTGAGAAGTTAGTTTATTCCTAGCTTCTGAAATTTGAGTTGATATAACTTTTTTCATACTTATCATTTGTGATGTAACAACATTTCTAGCATTTGTAATTTGATTTCGTATTATATTACTAATAGATAAAAATTGGTTTCTTACTATATTAGAAACATTTAAAGATTGATTTCTAGCTACGTTTGATATACTTACAAATTGATTCCTTGCTATATTTGCACATCCAACTAAACTAGTTCTTAAATTATTCTGCATTGATGTAAATGCTTGAGAAATTGAATTTGAAACATTTTGTGCTGTTGTCTGTAAAGCTGTTAATTGTGTTTGTAATGCTTTTATTTCGTTAGCATCCATACTAGAAAGTTTATTGTTTATTTTGTTACTATTGGAATCTTTGCTAGTATTAAGAGGTTTTTCATTTCCAGTTTTTTCATCAGCATAAGATTCGCCAGTAAACCATTCAGATATTTTTTTTAGAAGTCCTGTTCCACCTTTACTGAAATCTGGTGTAGAGTGTGTTAACCAACTTGTAGCTGCATTCCATAATTCCGTTGCCCTTCCAACAGTTCTAGATTTAAAATTTTCAATTAAGCTATCAATAAAAATATCTGCAAAATTACCAGTTAAGGATTTTATTTCTTCGCTACCTTCTATCCATGTATTCATTACAGAAGCAACTGCCTCTAAAGCGTCATGTATATTGTCTGAATTGTTTTTTATTCCGTCTCTTAATGCATCTAAAATAACTTTACCAGCTTCCTCAACTTCTGGAGCAACATCTTTAACAAATTGAGAAATTTGT